>MKWU01007077.1_pt1 | contig 10966 bp, 11 predicted proteins | sample 809101 | NCBI WGS metagenome assembly MKWU01 (sample SAMN05860141, study PRJNA318959) | sponge metagenome | host: Aplysina aerophoba | place: Slovenia: Piran, Adriatic Sea, Gulf of Piran | collected 2013-05-07
AATCCGCCCTGCTGCAACGCCCGTTGCAGCCACTGCACCGTCTCCGGCTTCAGCATGCGGAGCCCAATCCGCACTCTCCTGTCTTACAGGAACCGGACCCCCTGTGTCAACTGTGTGCGATCGCTAGGCTTTAGGGCCGGACTCGGCGTTATAATGGCAGAGTGCCGATTTACGAGTATCAGTGCGGGGATTGCGAAACCCGTTTCGAGACATTGGTGATGGGATCGGGATCGGAGCCGGATCGCTGCGATTGTGGGAGTGCGTCCATCGAGAAGGTCTACTCCACGTTCTCCGCCCAGTCAGCCAGTTCCACACCCGAGGCCTGCGCCACGCCGGCCGAGAACCGTTGTGGTGGGCCCGCTTGCATGGGCGGCATGTGCGGCATGAATTGACAGCCGTTTGCGGGACGGATTGAGCACCCGTTAGATGTGCTCGAATTCACGGACCGACGACGCCGATTGCGATCAAGTCTCCGGAGCGGTTGTACACGCCGTACGAAAAGGCCGCGCTCTTGGCTTGGTGGTCCCAGAGAAAGGAGCCCTCCGGCCCCGTGTCACCAATCGGCTGGATTACGGAGAAGGCTTCGTCCGGAATCGACAGCACGGTCGAATCGCCAGTGGTCGCGTCCCACGTCACCATGGCCGATCCCCCTGGGCTGCCCGGGCCATCGGCCACCCTTCTGGCATACGCGAAGCCGCGGTCGAGCAGAGGCAGCACTCCGTAGCCCCGCCTCCCTTGCTGGACCATCTGGTTGTTCCCGGGTATGATTCGTGAAAACCCGGTTGGAAGCGTCAGGTGAATTGCCGTGCCCGCGGCAACGTCGACGACCATCAGACCGCGATTTCCTGGCAGCGGAGGTAGCTGGACTCCAGTGTTCGCGTTCGTTCGCGGCGGCCCGCCGGTTGCCAGGGCGACAAACCGCAGCTGGTCGCCAAGCCTCTGAGTGGTGAGATTGATCGTGGCTCCTGCCCCGCGCGGGAGTTCAATCTGCGAGAACGCCTTGATGAGACCGTCAAGCAGATGCACTTTTCGGGGTGCTTCCAGGGCTACGTCACGGTCTCCGTCAGCGAAGAAGAGATAACCCTGAAGGCTCCCTTTCGCTGTCACGTCGAGCCCTCCCGGAGCCGTCACGGACTCGATTTCCGAAGTCACGGTGTCCAACAGGAGGAGCCGATCCCCCGAACAGGTTTCGTTCGCCTGAGGCGACGCGAACTCGCTCTGCACCTCTCCGGTCGCCAAGATCGCCAGGGTCTGTGTTAGCGGGAGTCGCTGCCAGCGCACCTGGGGCGCGCAATTCGCGGCGTAAGCGCCCGACGGAAATGCTGTCACGGTGGAGGTCAGCGACACCGCAGGGGTTTGTTGCCCTGCGGTGTCGCTCTCGGTGGCGGCATCCTCGGGCAACTCTGCGCGGAACGCGACGATAGCGTGCTGTGTGTCGCCGGAAGACCGCGCCACGACGTAGCCTGTCATGCTCCTCCTGAAGCCGGGGGCGGTAGGGGCGATCGACACACCGTGTTCGACACCCTGGTTGTTCACGCGCCTCGGAGGCGAGATGGGCTGCCAGCCTGTCGGGAATGCCGTGGTTGCGACCACCGCGGCTTCCCGGTCATAGAGCACCGCCTTGGAGACGCTCTCTGTGTGGCCCTCGGCGGGGCCGAGAAAACGCAGGCGATAGCCGCCGCCAAGATTCGCGGCCTGCGCGACGACGCGGGCCAGGTCTTCGTACTTGAGCTGGCTTGGCAATGCTGTGACGGCAACGAAATCCCCGACGGATTCACCGTCTGGCCGATCACGGCTTGCTTGTTGGCACCTCCGGGCCGGAGAATCCGAAGGTTTCTGCTGCCTCCGAATCCCTGCTCAAGCCTGTCGGCGCCGTCCTCGAGGGTTACGGTCGTGATCGTCCCTGACACGCTGTCAACCTGGATCATCCGGTTGGTCGCTGCCTCGTCGCTGTCGCCCGAGCGCTTGACAAGGGCCGCGAGCAGCGTGCTGTTGGCGGACAGTTCAAAGGGTCGCAACAGTGCCGCGTCCTCGGCCAGCGGGGCTGAAGGCAGGGCACAGTAAGCCAGCTCCGTCGCCGGTTCGTTGCGGTAATCCAGCAGGACCATGTCCGGGTAATAGGACTCCGTTTCGTCGAGTGCGCCGCTGGCCGCGACGAAGTACGGGTTGAGATCGGTCATGTCGATCCTCTCCACCGATCCCACCCCGTCTGGCAATTCCTGATACCGAGGATTCAGACCGGAGCGGGCTCCGAGCACGCCGCTGGCCGAGAGATCGCCCGAGAACCAATGCAGTATCTCGCCGGGACCTCGAAGCTCAGTTCGTAGACGCCGACCTGGTCCGTTGACAGGGCTGTCTCCGTGATCGTCGCGGGGATGCCGCCGACATATGCTCTTTGCGCCGCGGTCGGGCCGGAAGCCTCTCCGGTCGCGCCGGTGGTTGCGGCCGGATCCGCCGGCCCCAGGCCGGCACCGAAGGCCGTGAGAGTCTGGCCGGAAGTGACCTCCGCCGGCGTTTCGTCTGACGCCGCTGCTTGCGACGCCGGCCCGGTAAGGGTGACCTGCGTCGCTTCCGTTGTGCCGTCTGCCGCTGCCATTGGTGCTTCTCCACCGCTTTCCACGACGAGCGAGTTCGAACCGTTGTGTTTGAACACGTTCGGGCTCGCTTCCGCCACGAGCAACGGCATGGCGCTGCTCTCGGCTTCTCCGCGCTTGACGATGACTTCCGCCCATCCTGGCTCGACCTCCCACGGCACTTGAGCGTTGATCTGATCCGGGGCCACGAAGAAGAGGGGAGTCGCGACGCCGTTGATGAGCACTTTGACAGCGGGGTCATCGAGCGTTTCTGGCAGCGGCTTGACGGACGACTGAACGAGAGCGCTCGCAAGGTTCGCGCCCGTTACCTCCACGATGCCGCCGCGCGCCACGCTGGCGGGAGCCGGTTGGAAGGACACGCCGTTCACCGCACCGCGAGCCGTGGTCTCGGGTACCTGCGCTACTGCGAACCCGGTCGAGATCGAGAATACGACGATGAGCGCGCCGGGCCGCAGGCATATCCCTGGCGGCCTCCTCGGGAGCAGCATTGCGATCCCGAGAGGGGTCGTGTCGACGCGCCGGCTTGAGATCGATTCCGGGCTGGCTTGGGACCGGGGCTCGCGCAAGAACAATCCCATCACGCAGCCAACCAAACCGACCCGTTGCAAATAAGCACAGAAATGCCGTACGGGCACGGCGGGCGTGTCGGGCGGGTGCGCGCTGCACAGGGCCCTCCAGCGCCCTGGGGACACATGAATTAGCCGACGAATTCCAGTCCGGCCGCTACCGATTCGGCCCGGACTGATCCAGGGGCGCGCTGGCTGGCGCGAGCGAGCCAGCGGCCAGGGCCAGGGCCGCGGCGGGCACGATGACGGCGACTGGCATCAGCCCAGTTCCGCCGATGCTGTAAGCGCCTTCCACTGACAGCGAATCAATGAAGAAATAAGCCCACAAGGCGACGACGGTCAGGATCGAGGCGAACGCTCCACGCGCTGTCGCACGGCGCCAGAACAGGGTCGCGGCAAACATCGGCAGCAGGCCGGCGAAACCGGTTAGCGCCCACGTGCCCAGCGCGAAGATTGACTGGGACACGACGAGCGAGCAGCCGAAGGCCAGCGCGAGGAACGCCAGGACGAAGAGCCGGCCGAACCAGACTTGGCGATCCTCTCCAAGTCGACCGTGGAAGCCGTAGTGCCGCACGATGTCCTGGGTGAACATCGTCCCGAGCGAGAGGATCTGCGAATCCAGCGAGGACATGATGGCGGCGAAAACGCCAGCGGCCAGGCAGCCGGCCAGCACATCGCTGGTGTTCCCGACGATGAGCTTGACCAACACGGGCCCGTCGAGGGGCGGCGCGAACTCGAGCCGGCCCACCGCACCCAGCGTGACACTGGGAAACCAGATTGCGGCAACGAGAAGCGGGTAAGCGACGATCGCAAGGCGGAACGAAGCCATGCTCCGCGCTGAAAGCCAGTGGGCGTACAGGTGTGGGAACGCGCCGGTGCACAGCGGAAGCAGCAGGAACGAGCCCATCTGGAGATAGGCGAACCGGTCGCCTCCGAAGTCGGTCATGTCGGGGTGCGCAGATCGCAAGCTCTCCATCGCCTCCGTGAGCCCGCCGAAACCCGACATCACCGCCACGTACGCGACGATGCCGAAAGCGAGGAACACGCTCGTCTGCAACGCGTTGACCCACGCCGTGCTCCGCATGCCGCCGTAACTCACGTAGGCGTAGGTCACGGCGCAGACGGCCAGGCTGCCGGCCCAGGCCGGCAGACCTTCCCCGGGGCCGCCGGTCAGCGCGTTGAGCGCGTCGCCACCCCCCTTGACGCCGATCAGCAGGTACGGCAGCATCAGACCGACCACCACGGCAAATAGGAGCGCGCCGAGCGAGTTGGAGCCATATCGGTCCCTCACGAGCTGCACTTGCGTCAGGTAGCCCCGCCGTTTGCCGAGCTGCCACGACCGGATGCCCAGATAGTAGATGAGAAACGGCACGACGATCGCCGTGCTTGAGCCCATTAACGCGAACACGATCACGCCGCGCCGGTAGGCTTCCCCCGACGCGCCGAGCAGCGTGAAGGCCGTCATGTTCGTGCCCAGCAAGGTCATCAGCAGCACGAACGGGCCGATCGAGCGGCTCGCGACAAAGTAGTCCTCGCCCGTCCCGCGAAACAGCCGGTGCCCGAACAGCCCGACGCCGAGTACCACGGCGAGATAGGTGCAGAGGACGAGGAGGACCATGCCGGTGCTAGTCCTTACCCCTGTCGGAGGGCCATCCCCGGCTGACGACCGCCCACAGCGTCGCGGTGGCAACGACGCAAAGACCGAGATGGTACGCAAGATTCGAGGGCAATCCAAACAGAAGGCGGTCATCCGCCCACATCCAGAAGTTCTCGAATGTCAGGGCCAAGGCGACGAGGGCGGCAACGGGCCAGCGCGGGTGCGAGGGTTCCATTGCGCCTACCTGTCAGGTTTGGAGCCGATGCGCGCGGTTGTCGCGGATTGTCTGTCCGGCAACAGACAGGCCGTTGCTGCCAGAAGCCGGCAGGCGATACCGACTCACCTGACGACCTCCCCGGTACCCCTCTCCATCGCATCTACCACGCGGTCCAATGCATCGAAGAGGGCACGCTCCTCCTCCGGGCTTCGGGGGACAGCCCACAAGTCGCGGTGGAAACTCTCGAGGGAGGCATTCCACAGATCCCCTTGGAGAGCCCGTCCGGCTTTGGTGAGATGGACCTGTCGCGCTCGCGCGTCCAGGGGGTCCGGGTTGCGACGGACCCAGCCGCGCTCCTCCATGAGGCGGACCAGCGCCCCGATCGTGCTCGGATCGGAGTAGCAGCGCCTGCACAATTCCTGCTGATAGACGCCATCTCTTTCAGCGAGCAGGCAGAGTACTACGAATTGGTCCGCGGTGACGTCGAATCGTCGCCGCAGTTCGGCGTTCGCGCGGCGGTGAAGCGCCTGATACGCCCGCCGCAGGCGAATTCCAAGCGATTCTGCGAAGGACGGTGACATGTTCAAGGGAATTGACTAGCCTACACTTAATCTCTTACCTGGGGAAACTGTTGGGCCGATGGCATTTGAAATCATCCCAGAATTGGCGCTGCATTACCGGGTCATCGGTGCGGAGGGCGCCCCCCGCCTGGTGTTGCTGAACTCGCTTGGCACGGATTCCCGTATCTGGGATGATCTCACGATTACACTGGGCGGCCGTTTCTGCGTCTTGCAATACGACCAGCGCGGGCAGGGCCTCTCCGACGCGCCGCCCGGACCCTATTCGATTGCCGATCACGCCAAGGACTTGCTGGCGCTGCTCGCGCGCTTGGACTGGGGGCCGACCGTCCTGTGCGGGCTCTCCATCGGGGGCATGATCGCCATGGAAGCGCTCGACCGACAGCCGGGGCTCGTGCGCGGACTGGTTCTGGCGGACACCGCAGACCGCATCGGATCACCGGCGTTCTGGGAGGGTCGCATGGGCGAAATCCGCAGCAGGGGCCTCGGAGCGATCGCCGAACCAGTGATGCAGCGCTGGTTTGGTTCATCCTTTCGCAAGGAGCACGGGACCGAAGTGAGGGGCTGGTCAAATCTGCTCGCACGGGCGCCGGTCGATGGCTACCTTGGGTCTTGTGCGGCGCTGCGTGATGCCGACCTGACGAACGCGGTGGACCGGATCACGGTCCCGGTCCTCTGCCTATGCGGTTCGGAAGACGCGTCAACACCGCCGCCCGCCGTGCGAAGCTTGGCCACAAGGATCGCCGGCGCCGAGTATGCGGAGATCAGTGAGGCAGGGCATTTGACACCGGTCGAGCGGCCGCGCGAGTTTGCCGAGGCGTTGATTGGGTTCATGGAGGTGTGCATTGGTGACTGACGACACTTACGAAATCGGTGAGAGGGTGCGTAGGCAAGTACTGGGAGACGCCCATGTCGACCGGGCTGAGGAGCGCGCGAATTCATTCGACGAGGTCTTTCAGCGATACATAACCGAGGCCGCGTGGGGTTCTGTCTGGTCGCGTCCGCAGCTCGACCGGCGTACCCGAAGCTTGCTGACGATCGCGCTGCTTGGCGCCTTGGGGCACTACGAGGAGCTTGAAATGCACGTCAGATCAACTGGCAACACGGGCGCGAAGGCATCCGAGATTGCGGAGGCCCTCTTGCACGTGGCAGTCTACGCCGGTGTCCCGGCCGCCAACCAAGCCTTTGCCGCTGCCAAGCGGGCGCTGGCCGCCGCTGATTCGCGTGAGGTGTCCGATTGAGAGCCGTGGAAAGACTCGCTGCGAGGGACTGGTCTTCCCACCCGACCCAGCACTACCCGCGCTATCGCTCGACAGAGCTGCGGGCGTACAAGAGGCGCTTGGTGCCCTTGCAGCCGTCCCTCTCCGAACTCACCGGCCCCGTCTTCGGTCATGTGGCAGTGGATGCGTCTGATAGCGACCTGACGCGTAACGCTGTCCGTTCGGGAGAGGTGCTTGGCGAGCGGATCATCGTGTCGGGGCGGGTTCTGGACGAGGGCGGCCGGCCGGTTCGAGAGACGCTGGTTGAGGTCTGGCAAGCTAATTCCGCTGGCCGCTACGCTCACCAGGCCGACAAACACGACGCTCCGCTGGATCCGAATTTCACCGGAGCCGGCCGGGTCCTGACCGACAGTGAAGGCCGCTATCGGTTCACGACCATTCGGCCGGGAGCGTATCCGTGGCGCAACCACCACAATGCCTGGAGGCCGGCACACATTCACTTCTCGGTCTTCGGGACGGCGTTTGTCCAGCGGCTCGTGACCCAGATGTACTTTCCCGGTGATCCGCTGCTTACACTCGATCCGATCTTCAACTCGACGAGCGACGCGGATGCCCGCAACCGGCTTGTCGCGAGATTCTCGCCGCACCTGACTGAACCGGAGCTTGCGTTGGGCTTCGAGTTCGACATCGTGCTCCGGGGGCCGGCGGCGACACCCATGGAGAGCTAGGCCGATGCCCCCGCAAACACCTTCGCAGACGGTCGGACCGTTCTTCTCCCGTGCCTTGACGCCCGCAGGGAGTCGACCCGGACGAGTCCCGGGAAACCGGATCGCCGACGAAACTGCGCCAGGGGTGCCTATCCGCATCGAAGGCCGACTGCTGGACGGCGTCGGTGACCCTGTTCCGGACGGCATGGTCGAGATCTGGCAGGCGGACCACGAGGGAGTCTACGGCCGCTTTGAGGAAGTATTTCGCGGGTTCGGGCGGGCGGGTACGGATCCCGACGGGAGGTTTACGTTTCTGACGATCAAACCGGGACCTGTTGCTCCGGGCTTGGCTCCGCACGCCAGCGTCGCGGTGTTCGCACGCGGCATGCTCAACCATGCCTTCACTCGAATATACTTTTCCGACGAGGCCGCTGCGAATGCAGCTGACCCAGTGCTCTCGAGCGTCGAGCCGCCCCGGCGCGGGACACTGGTTGCGACTCGCAGCGATCGGGACGGAATCCAGTCCTACGAGTTCACGATTCGCCTGCAAGGCGATCGAGAATCCGTGTTTTTCGATGCGTGACGGGGGTAAGGCGGCCAGCCGGCCATGCCACGGGGTTGCGGAATGACGGTGTCCCCTCTGGACTCGGCGCTTTTCGCTCCGCTGCTGGCGGACGCGGAAACGGCTCAGCTCTTCTCGGACCGAGCGGCGGTGCGCGCGATGCTCGAATTCGAGGTTGCGCTGGCGCGCGCCGAAGAGCGGGTGGGACTAGTCGCGACAGGTGCAAGCACGGCGATCGCCTCGGCCGTCTCTGGGTTAGAGCCGGACTGGCGGCGGCTGGGGCGTGCTTCCGTTGAATCCGGACATCCAGTGGCCGAGTTGGTGGGCCAGATCCGCTCCCGGGCGGGTGACTTCGGGGACTGCGTTCACCGCGGGGCAACGGCGCAGGATGTCATGGACACCGCGCTCGTCATGCGGATCAAGGTCGCCCTCGGCCAGTTCGACACCCGCCTGCGGTCTCTCACGGCCGAGTTGGCCGGGCTGGCGGAACGTCATCGCGGTACCGCGATGACGGGAAGAACGAGATACCAGCAGGCGGTTCCCGTGACGTTCGGGCTGAAGGTGGCCGGCTGGCTGCTTCCCTTGGTTCGGCATCGCGATCGGCTCGCCGCGATGCGACCGCGGATCGAGGTCGTGCAATTCGGAGGGGCGGCAGGCACCCTGGCCGCCCTCGGCAGGAAGGGCTTGGCTGTCACCGAGATCCTAGCGGCGGATCTCGGACTCGGCGTCCCGGCGGCGCCTTGGCATTCGCAACGGGACGGATTCGCCGAGCTGGCGAACTGGCTCTCGTTGTTGACTGCGAGTCTCGCCAAGGTTGGCCAGGACGTTGCTCTGCTCGCGCAGTCGGAAGTCGCGGAAGTCTGTGACGGGAGCGCGGGAAGTTCAAGCGCAATGCCCCACAAGTCGAACCCGGTCCGTTCGGAGGCACTGGTCGCGATTGGCCGCGCGAACGCGAATCTGCTCTCGACCATGCATCAGGCAGTGATCCACGAGCACGAGCGCAGCGGGGGCGCGTGGACGCTCGAATGGCTGACGCTGCCGCAGATGGTGGTCTTGGCCGGAGCCGGCCTCGGCCACGCACAGGCGGTTGGCGAGTCACTGTCAGCAGATCCCGAGCGCATGCTCAAGAACTTCGGGCTTGGGGGCGGGCTCGCGCTGGCCGAGTCCGCCGTTGCCGCCCTGGCGACCACCATGCCCGCAGGCCAGGCTAGGCAGGTCGTCGAGCGCGCGAGCCAACGAAGTCGCCGGTCCGGTGACGACTTGCTCGCAATCCTCGCGCAAGAAGTGCCCGCCGGTGTCGACTGGTCGTCCGTGGAAGATCCGTCGAATTGGCTTGGCTCTGCGCAGGAATACATCGACCGGGCGATTGCGCTTGCCCGCTCGAACCCCGGTTGACCGCCACTGCCGCGGGCACCTGCTGCGGTCCGGCCGACATCTTCCGAGGGCTGTCCGTGATGGAGCCCGGCACGCTCTGTAATCCCGAGGTGACGGGCCTCGCGAGGAGTGGGGCTGCGTCCGCCCTCGGGTCGCATCCGGTTTTCAGCGATCGTTGGCAAAGCCGGCGGTGGCGTCTACAATATGGCCAGCAGATTTTCCGCCGGGCTGGGCCCGGCCACTGAAGTGCGCATGGTCAGGATTCTCGGCAATCGCAGGTACGTGGAGATTCCCGGCGATTCCTCCTTCGAACTGCCGCCCCTGATGCTGAAGTCGAACCCCGTGCTGTGCGAGCTCGGCGAACTGGTGGATAGCGCCAGCAGCATCGTCGATTCCGAGGCCCTGATCCCCGGTCCAGCCCAGGACGCCATGGAAGCCGGCAACACGTTGGAGCAGGTCCGTTTCGGGCTCGCGGCGAACCTTGTCGACCAATATCGGCGGTTCATCAGCCACTGGACGTGGGGCGAGTCGGTACTCGAGTGGATCCGCCAGTGCGAAACGAGCTTCGAGACGCAACCGAACCTTCGAGTCCTGCTGCGCCCGGACCTCTGGCCGCATGCCGGCCGGTCGAGCTTTGTGACCTTGCTGCAGGACAAGGATGCGGCCGATTCGCAGATCGTCTTGGAGAACGCGATGGGATACAGGCTCACTTTCCGTCATCCGCCGCCCATCGAGTGTTTCTCGGAAAAGTTCCTTTTCTTGCTCAACTCGTCGCTAGGTGCGACGGCGTATCGAGCTTGGGCGGGGGCGGGGCGGGAAGACGAGGCGTCCCTGCCTCCCGAGCGCTTCCAGTTCATCGTGATGACTGACAAGATTCGCGAGGTCTGAAGCATCGCGAAGCGGTCAATCGCGTTCGGGTGTTGTTCGGAGTTGAAGCTCAAGCCCCCTCCGGGATTCAGGAATAAGTCTCGCCCCGGCTTGCCGCGAATCACTCAATGTAAGGCAGCGCGGCGGGACAGCGGACGGCCTGTCGTCTCCGCCCGTCTCGCTGGCCGACCGTAGCCTCCTCGGGGGATGAGGCCAACAGTTTATTCCACGGCAGCCGCACCGCGCGCCATTGTCGTGCCTTGGTTGCGGTGGTTGGAAATGGCAATGCAGTGAGCGTCCTGCAGCGGTGGACGGTTAGCGACCAACTACCGAAGGCGTACCGTAGAGAGGTGTCGCCAACAGACTTGAAACGGGGCTGTTGCGAGGTGGACAGGCAGTGCTATCTGCATAGGAAATGGCCTTGGCGAGAGACTCGGCAGCGATGATATTCTGAGATCGTGGCTAGGTACTTGACTCCACACGCCACTATATGTTGTGGTTAGGTCGTGGGGCGAGATTACCCGAAGACACAGGTTGAGTTTGAGCAGCGATTCGCAACCGAGGAGGCTTGTCGCGGATACATCGCTCAGTTGCGCTGGCCCGACCGATTCGTCTGTCCGCGGTGCCAAGCCAAATCGGCCCGGAGCGCCACGCGACAGCGCTTGATCTGCCGTGCCTGCCGCT
>MKWU01007078.1_pt1 | contig 10965 bp, 9 predicted proteins | sample 809101 | NCBI WGS metagenome assembly MKWU01 (sample SAMN05860141, study PRJNA318959) | sponge metagenome | host: Aplysina aerophoba | place: Slovenia: Piran, Adriatic Sea, Gulf of Piran | collected 2013-05-07
ATCTCGCGATCGCGCTCGGTCGCGAGGCGATCCGACAGAACTACTCGACCCTGTTCACGACGGCGCAGGCGCTGATGGCGGCGTTGGTCAAGGCGCAGAGCGCGGGCCGGCTGGAGGACCGCCTGACTTTCTACGCCAAGCCCAAGCTGTTGGTCTGCGACGAACTGGGGTACCTCCCTTTCGAGGCGCATGCCGCGCACCTGTTCTTCCAGCTCGTCTCCCGGCGCTACGAGCGCGGCAGCATGCTGATCACGTCGAACCGCTCGGTCGGGGAATGGGGCGAGGTGTTCGGCGACGCCGTGGTTGCGACCGCGATCCTCGACCGGCTGCTGCACCACAGCCACGTTTTGACCATGATAGGAACGCAAATGCGCGGATGCGCTGGATCTTGACGATCCGCGTGGACCCGATCGCGGCGGGCTTGTTCCTGCGTCCCAAGCACCGACGGGGCCTTCGCCGCTGGATGGGACCGGAATCTGGAGGAACGAGTGTGTCAGGTGATTGACGCCGCATGTTAAGCGATCTAGGCCGCTCAGCAGGCAGGAGGAGATGAATGCCGTCGACCCGGAGACCGGGACCGCAGGGGTGGCCTTCGAACGAGACAAGCCCAATTCTGGCAATGGGTTGCCGCGACAACAGACCTCGGTTGATCAAGCCTGAGACCCGACAGAAGACGTTGGCGAGGGAAGCCAGGAAGTGTATGCGGTGTAGACCTATTGACACTATGGGCGGTTCCGTGCGAGGCTTTCGCGGGAGGCAGCCCCATGCCACGAAGCGACCCCGGGAAGCGTCGGGCACTCGTGCAGGCACGGACGCTTCATCCGGCGTCGGAGCGAGTTCGCGCCGCCGTGTTCTTGAAGCACCCGGACTTCTTCGACGCCAGCGACGAACTTCAGGTCAAGTACGAGATGCTGCGCGCCCACTTCCTCGACGACCAGCCGGTGACAACCGTCTCCGCAGCGTTCGGCTACAGTCGTCAGACCTTCTACCTGCTGCGCGATCGGTTGGCGCACCGCGGGCTCGCCGGCCTACGCGATGCACGCCCCGGGCCGGTCGGTCCGCGCACCTGCACGCCGACGGTGGTCGCCTTTCTTCGTGCCCAGCGCGCGGAGGACCCGACGTTGTCGATCATGGCGTTGCTGGACCGCCTCCAGCACACGCACGGGGTTCGTCTGCATCGGCGGACGGTGGAGCGGATCGTGGGCGGTGGCCCACGAAAAAAAAACGCTGCGGAACGGTGAACCCGCCACGGGTGCGGGCTCACGGCTCGATCCGGGACGGTTCGGCGTGGCTGGAGGTCCGGCCCAGGCAGAGTACGAGCGCCGGCGGGCCGCTTTCCTCGACTGGGACCGCCAGCAGGACTCAGCGCGTACGCTGCCGTGTCCGGCCGGGCTCGGCATCGCCGGCTTGGCTGGGCTCCTCACACGCCCGGCGGCCGAGTGGACGGTGCACTGTGTGGCCGCGCGCCCGTCGCGGTGGACCGGGGCGGTGGATGCGCGGATGACCGCGTTGGGTGAAGCCTACCGGCTCATCCTGCAGGCGGCGTCCCGCCGGGGCACGCCCGTCACGACCCAGGAACGCAAGGAGGATGGTCATGCAAGTCGCGCTGTACGCCCGCGTGTCGTCGGAGCGGCAGGAACGGCAGGGCACGATCGCATCGCAACTGGATGCGCTCACCCGCTGGGCTCGTGAGCAGGACCACGACATCGTGGAGGCCTATGTCTGCGTCGACGACGGATACAGCGGGGCACGGCTGGACCGGCCGGGTCTGGACCGGCTGCGCGACGGCGCCGAGGCCGACGCGTTCGAGGCGGCGCTTGTCCTGTGTCCGGATCGCCTCGCACGCAAGTACGCCTATCAGGTCCTGATTCTCGAAGAGCTCGAGCGCTTCGGCGTCCAGGTGATCTTCCTCGACCAACCCCTCTCCGATGACCCGCAGGCTCGCCTGCTCACTCAGATCCAAGGTGCGGTCGCTGAGTACGAGCGCATGAAGATCGCGGAACGGTACCGCCGAGGCAAGCTCTTTCGCGCGCGCCAAGGCGAGGTGTTTTGGTGGAAGGTCCCCTACGGCTACCGGCGGATTCCACGCCGGGACGGGGTTCCAGCCCACGTCGAGGTGGCCGAGCCCGAGGCGCAGGTCGTCCGGCAGGTCTTCCGCTGGCACGTCGACGACCGCCTCAGCGTGCGCCAGATCGCGCTACGCTTGACCGAGTCGCCGCATGTGACGGCGACGGGACTTTCGCGCTGGAGCACGAGCACCGTCACCCGGATGCTGCACAACGAGGCCTACATCGGCACGATGTACTACAACCGTAGCGAGTCGGTCAGCGTCGAGCCGAGGTCCAAGACGCGGCGGCGGCGCCGGCCCAGCCGCCAGCAGGCCCGCGCGACGACCGAGTGGATTCCTCTCCCGGCGCCCCCGATCATCGACGCAGGGATGTTTCGTCGTTCCCAGTCGATTCATCACGACAACAGTCGCTTCAGCCCGCGCCATCTCAAGTCCAGCCACTACCTGCTCCGAGGCGTGGTCCGCTGTCGCGTGTGTGATCTGACCATGTCGTGTCACCGCATGCGCGGACGCAACGGCACGCTCCACCACTACTACTACTGCGCGGGTCACGACGTGCTACGGGCCCGCGGCGCCGTCGGCCGCTGCCCACAACGGAATCTGCGGTCGGACGAGCTGGATGAACTCGTCTGGGGCGAGGTCCGGCGCCACCTCGAGAATCCGGTCTTGATCTCTGAAGGGTACGCGCGCCTGCAGGTCCGAGCCGAGTCACCGGGGGACGACGGCCTGGCCGACGACGTCGCCGCGCTGAAGAAGCAACTGGCCGAGCTGGATCGGGAGGAACACCGACTGCTCGACGCCTATCAGGCCGGACTCGTCGATCTCGATCAGCTCCGGCAACGTCAGGGACGGCTGCGGCAGCGGCGGGCTCACGTCAACGGCAGCATCGAGGTGCTGCAAACCGAACGGCAGACAGCCCGGGAGCAGGCGCAACTCCAAGCGGATCTGGCGACTTTCGTCGACCGTATCTGCGGTCCGCTCGCCACGCTCGACTTCGAGGCCCGGCAACGACTCGTCCGCACCGTGCTCGAGCGCGTGATGGTCGAGGACGGCCGCGTCGACATCCACTTCGCAATTCCTCTGCCAGACCCGCCACCGGGCACCTCCGACCCCTCCGTGTCAACGCAATTTCGCTTGCGTTCCAACGGTATTCAGCACGTGGCTGTGGTGCAGCAGCCGGTCGAGGATCGCGGTCGCAACCACGGCGTCGCCGAACACCTCGCCCCATTCCCCGACCGAGCGGTTCGACGTGATCAGCATGCTCCCGCGCTCGTAGCGCCGCGAGACGAGCTGGAAGAACAGGTGCGCGGCATGCGCCTCGAAAGGGAGGTACCCCAGTTCGTCGCAGACCAAGAGCTTGGGCTTGGCGTAGAAGGTCAGGCGGTCCTCCAGCCGGCCCGCGCTCTGCGCCTTGACCAACGCCGCCATCAGCGCCTGCGCCGTCGTGAACAGGGTCGAGTAGTTCTGTCGGATCGCCTCGCGACCGAGCGCGATCGCGAGATGCGTCTTCCCGACCCCCGGGAGACCGACGACATACTGCTGCATATCAGGGTGAATTGAGGACGGTTCACTACCGTTTTCATCCGCGTGCGGGCGAACAGGTCGAGGTAGTACGCCGGCACGAGCGGAAGTACCTGGTAGTCCGGCAGCCGGACGGGACGCTCGCCTACCTGCCGGAGTGGATGACCAGTCCACGGTCGGCCTCCTTCGAGGTGTGCGACGTTCCGGCGTTGCCGCGTGAGGCGCTGTTGGAGTTGCGCCGCGTGATCGATGCATTCTTCCTCTCGGCAACGGACCCGAAGGAGGGAGGCAGCGTCGATGCGACGGCAAGGAAGGATGCTACAGGGAGGACTGTTCGAGCCGGAGAACCCCACGATCGCGACCACCAAGGAGCAGCGGGACCGCTTGGTCGAGCTCCTCGGCGCGCTCGTGCTGGAGGTGATGACGAACCGGGACGCGCGACAGGCAGGAGGCAATCATGACGCGGGTGACGCCTGAGCACCTGACGCGTGCGGCCTGGGTCTACGTCCGACAGTCCACGCCCGGCCAGGTTCGACAACATCAGGAGAGCCGAGGCCGGCAGTACGCGCTCCGGGACCGCGCCCGACAGTTGGGGTGGCGCAATGTCGAGGTAGTCGACGAGGATCTCGGGCGTTCGGGCGGCGGGACGGAGCGTCCGGGCTATGATCGGCTGCTGGCGGCCGTGTGTCGAGGCGACGTGGGAGCGGTTCTGTCTCTGGAGGCATCCCGACTGGCTCGCAACGGACGCGAATGGCATACCCTGATCGACTATTGTGGGCTGGTCGGCTGCCTGCTCGCCGACGAGACCAGTGTCTACGATCCGCGGTTGCCCGACGACCGGCTGTTGCTCGGCATGAAGGGGACGATGTCGTAATGGAGTGCTCTCCATTACGACATTAATGTTGAGCGTACAGTAATGGAGAGCTGGAACCCTTCGGCCCTACGCGCACGGCCCGCAAGGCCGGAATCACTCACCATTTCTATTGAGCCCGGGCGTCGTTCAGGATCGCGAGCAACCGGTCCGGCGCCTGCTTGAACGAACCCTTTCTGATCCCCGGAGGGAGCCTTGCTGCGAGTACGTCGAGCTTCCCGATCGGGTCGCTACGCAGGTAGATCTCCGTACTCTGGATGCTGGCGTGGCCGAGCCACAGCGACACCTTGCGGAGATCGCCGGTCGCCTCCAGGGTATGGGCAGCACAGCTGTGCCTCAGAAGATGCGGGAAGATGCGTTTGCCGGTCATCGACGGCATCCGCCGCCGGGCGGTCGTCGCATGCAGCTCCAGACGGTGGGCGAAGCCATGCCGAGTCATGGCGTTGCCCCGTGCGTTGAGGAAGAGGTGCTCCTGGGCAGTGTCAGGGCGGACGGTGAGCCAGCTCCGGAGAGCCGAACGGGTCTCCTGCCACAGGGGCAGGACGCGCTCGCGCCGCCCTTTTCCGGTCACCCGCACGGTATCGAGGTGCGGGCGTGCGAGGTCGGTGTACATCAACCCGACCAGCTCCGAGACCCTGAGGCCCGCGGCGTAGGTCAGGTGCAGCATTGCCCGGTCCCGCACGCCGGCGGCGGTCGTCGGGTCGGGCGCATCGAGCAGAACCCGCACCTCGTCACGGTTCAGTGATTCGACCATCGCTTCATCACCGCGCTTCGTTGGAATCGCGTGGACTTGGCGCGCGAGGTCGAGACAGGCCGGTACGCGGAACTCGAGGTAGCGGAAGAAGGACTTGAACGCCGCGAGGCGTACGTTGCGCGTGCCGATCGTGTTGTGGCGCTCCCGCTCCAGAGTATCGAGGAAGTCGAGGATGAGCGGTGCGGTGAGCTGCTCGACCTTGATGCGGCACGGACGCACCCCGAGGCGCTCGGCGGCGAAGCAGACCAGGAGCTGGAAGCTGTCGGCGTAGCTCTGCACCGTGTGGCGGCTGGCGTTTCGATCGCGAGGCAGGTGCTCGCGCAGGAACAGGCCGAGGTGAACGGCGAGCTCAGTCATGACGAAACCCTCCTCGCGTGGGCGTGCTCCACTTGGCGGGCGATTTGGCGAAGCAGAACGGGCGTGGCCTCGAGGTACCAGTAGGTAGAGGAGACGCTGTTGTGACCGAGATAGGTCGCCAGCGCCAGCATATGCCGGTTCGCGCTGTCGCGGTCGGTGGCGACGGTCTGTTCGAGCGACCGCACGGCAAAGCGGTGACGCAGGTCATGCAGCCTCGGGCCCGGCTCGCCGGGACCGCCACGAAGCCCGACTTGGCGTGCCAGCTTGACGAACATGCCGGTCAAGATATCGGGATTGATCGCCCGGCCCGTCGAGAGAACGAACAGGTGCTCACTCGCCGCGCCGCAGCATCGTCTGATGGTGAGGTATCGGTCGAGAGCATCGACGGTGCTGCGATGAAGCGGAACGAGCCTCGACTTCTGAAACTTCGTCTCCCGCACGACCAATCCGTCAGCGGTGATGTCGGTCAGGCGCAATGCGCATGCCTCGCAGCGCCGCAGTCCGGTGGTGGCCATCAATCCGATGATGCAGTGCCAGGTGTGGGGCGTGATCGACCCCTTCGGCGGAAGTGACAGCGCGGCCGCCATCAGCGTGCTGATCTCGGCGTTGGTCAACAGGTGCGGGATGGGCCTGCGTCGAGTGGCCGGCCCAAGCGCGTTCTTCGCGGGGACCTCGTGACGGGGGTCCTCGGCCTGGAGCCACACGGCGAACCGCCGGCCGACGCTCAGCCGCTTGCCGGCGGCGGCCGACGACGATGCGTCGCAGGCCCAGTCGAGCATCGTGTCGGCCACGATGAAGTCGTCACCGCGGGTCACGGCCCAGGCGGCCCACGAGCGCAGTATCCGCTCGTTGTTGCTGAACTGGTAGCCGAGATGGCGTTTCAGGGCGACGTAACGGTCGACGTGAGCTTGCAGACTCATCGCACGTCTCCTATCCAGGGCTGCGTCACCTCCAAGAGCATGGGCAGGTCGGTCTTCGCGTAGATGACGGTGGTATCGGGCGAGCGATGTCGAAGTAGGGCGCCGATGACGTCGAGCGAGGCGCCAGCTCGCAACAGGTTCGTCGCCGCGGAATGGCGGAACAGATAGGCGCCTTTGGGCTTGACGTCGTGGAGGCCGGCCCGCTTCAGGGCTTGGATAACGATGTCGGTGACCGCGTTGCTCGAAGTGAAGGGCCGATACGGCGCCCTGACGGTGAGAAAGACCCTGTCGTTGCCGATGCGTGGACGCACGTGCTCGATGTAGTCCAGCACGGCATCGCCGACATCCTGCGGAAGTGGCAATCGGGTCTCACGCCTGGACTTCCCGCACACCCGCACCCGTGCGTTCTCCCAGTCCAGGTCGCTCAGGCGAAGATGAACGACATCGCCTGCACGCAGAGCCAGCCGGGCGAGGAGCAGCAGAATGGCCCGGTCGCGCAAGCCCACCGGCGTGGTGACGCTGCACGAGGCGATCACGCGCTCGATATCGACGGCGGGAACATATCGGGGCAACTCGCACAGCCGCCAACCGGGGGCGGTGGGAACCGCGCCGACCAGCGCCGGCGGGCACGCTCCGTGCGCCGAGACGAAGCGCAGATACATGCGCATCGAGCTGGCCAGTGCCCGCGCGTGGGATCGGGAGGCAGTGGCGAACCGGCGCAACAGCACCTCCCTGACCGATGCTGCGTTGTACCGCCCCGGGTCGGCGCCGAGCTCAGTCCGCATCCGCGCGACCCGCCTGAGATGATTGACAATCGTCGCTTCGCAGGCGCCCCGATGGCGTCGAAGCCACTCAGCGAATGCTTCCAGATCCGCATCGACCACCTCGTCGCTGGTCGTCGCACCCGGCAGCACGCCCCGGGCGGCAAGAAATCTCGAGAAGAGCTCTACCGGATAGACGTATCGCCTACCCCCGAGGCGCTTGCGCGGGCTCTGGAACGGTCCCGGGCAGACGCAGTCATGGGCGACGAAACGCTCCAGCACGTCGGCGTTCATCCGCCGCATCGGGATGCGGGACTGGTGAAGCCATACCAGGACGTGGCGGCAGGCACTTCGATAGCCCGTGAGGGAATCGGGCGCGTATCCGTGCCCGGCGCACTCGGCCAGGAACTCCTCGAGCAGGCGCAAGTTTTCGCCAAGCTCGCCGGGATGCTCGAGACGTCCGCTCTGCTCGAAGAACCGCACGAGCCTGAGCCCTCCGGAGACGAACTGCCGGGACCGACCCCCGAGCATCTTGCGACGCTCGCGTTCCATTCCCAGGCACCGGCAATCGTGACGGCGAAAGCGCTGTAGCACGGCGTCATCGATCACGCCGATGTCGATGTCTTCCTGGCCGAGCCAGACCAGGAAGTGACGCGCCGACGCGCGAAGGCAGCGGACCCGGCTCTCCGTCAGACCTTCCCGCTTCAGGTGCTCGATGAACGGCGCAAGACATCCGTGGACGGAGTCCTGGCTCGTTCTCGAACGTGAAATGCCCGACTGAGACAACTCCATTGCTGTTCTCCTCTCCTGACCGAACGCTGGAGAGGAGAGCGTATAGTAATGGTGAGTGATTCCGGCCTTGCGGGCCGTGCGCGTAGGGCCGGAGGGCTCCAGCTCTCCATTACTGTACGCTCAACATTAATGTCGGAGATGGAGTTGTCGACGCTGCGGTTCCGCTCCGTCGAGGCGCTGCGTCGCAAGGCACGCCGCGGTGAGCTGTTCCTGACGGTGGCGGTCGGCTACGTGCGGGTCGACCGTGACGGAATCGGGATGGATCCGGATCAACGAGTTCAGGAAGCGGTCGCGCTCGTGTTTCGGAAGTTCGCCGAGCTGGGCAGCATTCGCCAGGTGCATCTGTGGCTCCGGCACGAAGGGATCGAGCTGCCAGCGGTGGTTCGTGACCAGTCCCGGCATCGGGTCGTCTGGAAGTTGCCGGTCTACAACACCGTGCATCACATGCTGACCAATCCGGTCTACGCCGGCGCCTATGCGTTCGGACGGACGGGCAGCCGCACCTATCTGGAGAACGGACGCAAGCGTGTGGTGCGTGGCTTTCGACGCGAGCGGGACGAATGGGACGTGCTGATTCGCGACCACCACGACGGCTATATCACGTGGGCTGAGTATGAGAGGAATCAGAGAGCGATAACCGAGAACGCGAACCGCCACGGGGCGGCAGTCCGGGGTTCGGTTCGCAAGGGCGAGGCATTGCTGGCGGGCCTGCTGCGTTGCGGCCACTGCGGCCGCAATCTTCATGTGGGCTACTCCGGGACCCAGAGCAACGTCGTGCGCTACCAGTGCCAAGGGGGCCACGTCAATCACGGGACCGAGCGCTGCATTTCGTTCGGCGGACTCCGCGTGGATCGGGCCGTCAGTGAAGCGGTGCTTCGCGTGTTGAAGCCGCTGGGCATCGAAGCGGCGCTTCGGGCGATCGATGAACGGCAACGAGCGTCGCGCGAGGTGCTGCGTCAGGCGGAGCTTGCGCTGGAGGCGGCCCGCTTCGAGGCGAAGCGGGCGCACCGCCAATACGATGTCGTGGACCCGGACAACCGGCTGGTCGCCGGCGAATTGGAACGGCGTTGGAATGAACGTCTGGCGGTCGTGCGGCAACGCGAGGAAGCCGTGGCGGCGTTGCGGGCGAGCCGGAAGCACGAGGCGCTCGGTCCGGAGGAACGCGAGGAGTACCTTGCGCTCGGCGCCGACCTCGAGCGGGCCTGGAACGATGAGCGGGCGACCCCGGAGAGCCGTAAGCGTATCGTGCGAGCGCTCCTCGTGGAGGTCGTTGTGAACATCGAGGGTGAGCGCATCCGGCTGCGCCTTCACTGGCAGGGCGGCGACCACACCGAGCTGACGGTGCGCAAGAATCGCAAGGGCCATCACCGATGGACCGCAGATACCGCGACAGGGGACGTCGTCCGGGAGCTGGCTCGACTGATGCCTGATCGCTTGATCGCCGGTCAGCTGAATCGCGTTGGAATCCGGACCGGACGAGACAACCCCTGGACCGAGACGCGCGTGCGCGCCTTCAGGGCGTCGCGCGGGATCGCGGTCTATCGAGAGGGTGAGCGCCAGGAGCGCAATGAACTCACCCTGCAGGAAGCTGCGGATCGTCTCGACGTCAGCAAGATGACGATTCTGCGGCAGATCCGGCGCGGGCTGATTCCTGCTCGCCAAGCCTGCAAGGGCGCTCCCTGGGTGATATCGGCCGAAGCCCTGGGGCGGGTGCGGCTGGGACCAGCGGCCGCGGAAGCGGGCCCCGTAACAGCGCACCCGGGCCAGGGATCCCTGCAATTGTAGGCATGTAGCGAGGTGGGCATCATGACGCGGGATCGGGCGGGCCGAGCACCAGGAGCGCGTCGCCGTGCGCCACCCACCGCGATGTCGCCAGCTCCCGCACCTGGCGCCGGTCGACGCTCGGCTGGGCCTTGAAGTCGAAGTCGGCGAGCTCGCGCACCATCGGGAAGCGCGCGATCTTCAGCGCCATCTCGATGCGCCGCTCGTCCTTCCGGGAAACCTCCCGCTCGACGAACATCGCCAGCGCCTCCCGCAACGTCAGCTTCTTCTCCGCCGCCTCGTCGAGCAGGTTGTCGAGCTGGTCGCGAATCGCGGTCAGCCGCAGCCGCGTCAACCAGCCGAGAAGCGTCTCATGGTCCACGCCCATCAGAAGCTCCCCCCGGCCACGGCCGCGTACTCGTCGAGCGGACGCAGCAGCTCCGGCTTCGGCCGTACCGCTTCGGTCTCGGCCGGGCGCGGGCCGCCCACGACGCCGACCAGGTGGGCGCGGTCGGTGACCCGCGCGTGGCGTCCCTCGTGCTCGACGTGCTCGGCGACAACCCTCGGGCCGTGGTGAACGCGTACCCGGCCGCCGCTGACCACCACCCGCACCCGCTCGCCGATCAGCCGCCACGGCACCGAGTAGGCGTTGGTGTCGACCACCACCGCGCAGTCGGCATGGACCGTCCGGGTCAGGTCCCGCAACTGGCCGAACGGCGGCCGGCCCGCGCAGGGCCGAAGGCGCTCCGCTTCCCGGGCAAAGCGCTCGAGAGGGACCTCGCCGGTGGTGCCGTGGCGTCGCCGGTCGGCAATCTCCCGCTGCCACCACCCGAGATGTGCGTCCATCCCCGCCCAGCTCTCGAAGCGATGTCCGGCGATGGCGTTTCCCTTCACGTAGCCGACGCCGCGCTCGTCCTTCCCCTTCGTCCGGGCCCGATACGGCGCACAGGCCCGCGGCCGGAACTTCCAGTAGGACGCGAACGCCAGGAACCGCTTGTTGAACTCGACCTCCCGCGTCTCCGCGTCGTGGACGACCACCAGCGGCCGCGGGTTGTCGATCAGCACCTCTCGGGTCACGCCGCCGAAGTGATGGAACGCGCCCTCCAGGCCGCGAAACCACGACGACTGCCGCTCGTGTCTGAACGTCGCCACGTAGCAGC
>MKWU01007079.1_pt1 | contig 10965 bp, 6 predicted proteins | sample 809101 | NCBI WGS metagenome assembly MKWU01 (sample SAMN05860141, study PRJNA318959) | sponge metagenome | host: Aplysina aerophoba | place: Slovenia: Piran, Adriatic Sea, Gulf of Piran | collected 2013-05-07
AGGGGGCCGTTCCGGAGCGCCTTGTCGACCGCGCGGGTTCGCATGGGGACGGCGCCGCGTCCGTGGCCGGCCTCCACGAGCGCGATGGCCTCGCGCTCGCGGGCCACGGCCCGGGCGGTGGTGAGCGCGTCTTCGGCGCCGGGCAGGCTTGCGGCATGCAGCGTCCCGGCCTCCACCCGCCCGGCGATCTCGCGCTCGATCCCCGCGCTGTCCACCGCGCCCGGGCTCCAGGCGAGGGCGGCGGCAAGGAGCCCCGTGCGGGCGAACACCGCCTCGCGCTCGGAAAGATGCTCCACCGCCCATTCCACGGCCTCGGCCGCGGTCCCGCGCCCGGCCTCCCTCGACGGCGCAGGCCTCGCCAGGGCGCGCGCGTCGAACCCCAGCTCCGCGGCCTGCCTCTCCCAGCTCCCGCGGAGCGCGTCGCGGTCCACGTCGCGCTTGACGGCCCGGGTCATGAGGGCGGCGCGCTGGGCGAGGCGCTGGTTCTGGGCGGTGGCGCCCGCGCCCCGTTCGGCCACCGCGGCCTCGATCTCCGCGCGCCGGGTCGAGAAGGCCTCGATCACCCTCCTCGGAATGCCGGCGATCTCGAAGCGCCCGTCCGCGTGCGTCTTCTCGATGCCGTATCCGAGACGTGAGACCTCCTGCGCAAGCTCGTTCCGGTACATCGCGCCCAGGACCATCTTGGACGCGTAGAGCCGCTCGTTCGACATGGTGCGCCATTTGCCATCGCCGCTCCTGACCATGTTGGCGATGACCGAGTGGGTGTGGAGGGCGGGGTCGAGGTTCCGCGAGGTGTCGTGGCGGAAGGTGGCGACCACCGTCTTCTGACCGGCCACGCGGACCATGCGGCCGGTTTCCGGGTCCCATCTTCGGGTCTCGGCGACGTTCCTCTCGAACCAGTCCAGGGTGCGCGTCACGGCCCGGTCATGGGCATTGACGACCCGCGCGTCGCCGCCCACGAGCGCCGCCAGCGACACCGACTTGGGCGCCGAGAAGGTGAGGTCGCGGCCGGGACGGTGCAGTATCTCTCCGTCCTTGCCCCGGCGGCCGAGCCGGCGGCTCGAGCTGTCCGGCACCTCGCCTTCGAGCACCGCCCGGAAGACGTCCGGATCGACCGGGCCTTCGAGGCCCAGCTCCACCGCTCCCCTGCCGGCCCAGGCGCTCGCGGCGCGATGCCCGGGATCGTCCTTCGCGTAATATCCGTCGCGTTCGTAGTAGGACGCTCCCTGGGACGGGGCGGCGACGGCGCCGATCGAGGCCACCATGTCAGAGACGGATTCCCGTGGGCGCGTCCGCGCCGCCGGGCGGGTCCGTTGCAGTCCCGTCCTCCTTCCGTAGCGCGTTTTCACCGGCCGAAGCCCGGGGCTTCAGCTCCGCCCCGCGTCCTGCCGCCGTGTCCCCCGGGACATCTTCGGCGGACGGCCCATCGCCGTCCGCTGCCGCCACGTCGTCACGTTGCGCCGGCTGGAGACCGGGGTCCGCTTGATCGGCCCCTGTTTCGGCCGTGACGCGTCCGTCCGCATTGCCGTCCCCGATCCCGCCATCCGGGCTCGGCGGCGGGGCAGCGGAAACGTCCCCGTCCCGCGCCGGCGGGGCGGCCTGATTTTCCTCCGGCTGCGGCGCATCCTCTCTCGGGACGAACCGTTCGGCGGAAGCCGGACGTTTGACGTACTTGAGCTCGATGGAGGTGACGGGGTAGGGGCCCGGGAACTTCAGATACCCGTGCAGGTTCTCAAGCCGCATGATCTCGGAAGGCAGGGCCAGGGGGCGCATCTGGCGGTGCTGAGTGAGGGAGACCCCGTCCCGCATGGTGCTGGCGCCGTAGCTCATGCCTTGCGTGTACTCCTCCACCTCGCCGCGCCCGAGGCTCTCCGCCGACCACAGCGCGGTCTCCTGGTCGGGCGCGGACAGCACCACCCGGGTGCCGCAGAGCCCGGATATGGTCTCGGCGCCGTTCCTGCCGTAGATGTCCCGCAGGGACGAGAACACCTGTATCCCCAGCACGAAGCAGCCGCCGAACTGGCGGGACTCCGCAAGGCCCGGCTGGAGGCTCGGCACCTGGTGAAGCGTCGGCAGCTCGTCCAGGACGATCCATATCCGGCGCGCGCCGTCCTGCTGGAGCGAGAGGAGGGCGTTGACCGCGATCTCGAGCCACGTGGAGATGAGTCCCCTGAGGCTCGCGTGCTGGTCTCCCCTGGAGGTCAGGAACAGGAACCCGGTCTCGTCCTCGCGGCCGACCCAGTCGCGGATCGAGAAGGGCGCGCCCGTGTCCGGCAGGAACTCCAAGGCTCCCAGGTGGGCGGTCAGCATGGCGCGGACCGAGAGAGCGGTCTTGGGGTTGTCGGGGCTCACGATGGACTGGGCCACGGTCCCCTCCATGGCTTCCGCCAGCTCCGCCAGCTCGGTCTTGAGCAGTTCCTCGACGAGCCTCCGGTTCTCCGTTACCTTCTGCGTCCAGAGGACCCCCGCGCCGTTGGAGAAGAGCTGCCTTGCCGCGGTGACCCAGAACGGGTCCACGGTGTCCTTCTGCTGTGGGATCAGGGCGGCGGCCATCATGTCGAAGTCCCGCGGCGTCCTGGCCTCGAAGAAGGGAGACCAGCGCGGAGCGCGGGCATCGAGGGGGTTCATGAGGACGTCTTTGGCGGGATCGAAGAAGGAGCGCGTGTAGGTCCCCATCTTGTCGTAGAGGATGCAACGCTCTCCCCGGGCCCGGACCTGGGCCACGAGGTCGGAGATCAGCACGGTCTTGCCCGAGCCCGTGGTGCCCGAGACGATGGTGTGCTGGGTCTCCGCGCGTTTGGGCCAGGGGATCCCGGCGATGCGGCAGGACGCCCGCCGCGCCGCCGGAAAGAGGGCCATCGCCACACGCACCGACAGAGGCTGCACGCGCCTTCGGAGCTCGCGCGCGGTCGCCATCTCCGCCCCGCGCACGCGCCGGGTCCGGGCCAGGCGACGGCCCAGCATCCAGAACGCCAGGGTGCACACAGCCACGCCGCCCACTCCCCATCCCGCCCCAGTCCATGCCCAGGAGTGGACCGTCTCGAGCATGCGCTTGCGTATCCGTTCGATTCTCCGGTCCTCGACGATGTCCACGATCGGGCTTGGGCTCTTCCGTCCCTCCGCCCACTCGTGCATCTGGCCCGAATCGGGAGAGTATCCAATGGACAGCTTGATCTCCGCCAGGGTCCCCATGCCGACGATGCGCCAGTCGTAGGCGGTCGTGGTGCTGAAGAGCGCTATGGAGGGGAAGAGGACGACCACGAGGACAAAGCCCAGGATCTCCCAGCGCACCAGTTGGCCCCACATGTGGACGTCGTGAAGGAGGGTCTGGCCTCCCCGGAGCGTCGCCTTGCCGAACATCATCCAGTCCTCCCGTTCACGGTCCAAGCGCTTCGTCGCCGCCCATCGGACTGCCGCCCACGCGTTCCTTCTTCCCGCCCGCATCCGGCGCCGCGTTCCGCGCCGTGCCGTAGAGCCTGCCGCCGAGCCACTCGCCCACCAGCGGAACCGCCTCGGCGGCATGCTCGCCGAAGGGCCGGTCGGTTTCGGCCGCTACCTGCGCCCGTCCTTTGTCGCTGCGTTCGCCCGCCAGACCGCCCCGCGCCTCGCGTTCCGCCTCCCGGATGTCGAGCTCGGTGTTGGCCTCGGCGCGCAGGCGCTCGGCGCCTTTCCCGACGCTTCCCCGTTCATGGCCTCCGCGTCCACGGTCCCGGGCCCAGCCCGACCATTGCGTCCAGGCCGCCGTGGTCCCGCTCCTGTGCGACTCCCTCATTCCTTCACGGGTCCGCTCGTAGTCCGCGAGGTCCGGCGCCGACGCCGGGTCCGGGCCTTTGGGTTGCGGGAACCTTTCCGCGATGAAGGCCGCGGCGTGCGCCCGGAGCTCCTCGGCGTCCTCCGGGGTCTGGGGCTGTGCCAGCCGCATGGCGCCCGCGACGCCGATCTCGCGCCCGTCGGCGCCGGTGCGCGCGCTGAGCCAGTTGAAGAAGGGCTGCCCCAGTTCCCGGTCGATGGACCGGGCCCGGCTCCGCACCTCGGCCGCCTGGTCGCTCCAGCTTTGGGCTTCCCTGTGGCTGAGCGCCTCCTGCTCGCCGTAGCGGCGCATCCTCGTGAGGTTGGCCCCGAAACTCTCCTCCAGGCTCTTCAGATCGCTCTCGCCCGACGCCGTGGAGTAGCGCCTGGAGGCCTCGGCCGCCCGGGACCAGACCTCAAGGACGCTCTGCTGCTCGGAATAGTCGGTCATCCGGTTCCAGGCCTCGCGGCTGATCGTATGGCCGCGCCAACTCACCGATCCGTGCGCTCCGAACTTGACAATGAAGTCGAAGCCCCCTCCGGCCTTGGCCTCGCTCGTGAGAGCGGCCGCCTGCTCCTTCGTGATCCCGCCTGCCTCCGAGAGCTTCTCGAAGTGGGATTCCAGGCTCTGGACCGTCCGGCTCTCGCTCTCCGTCACTCCCCTCGAATGGGCGACACCGGTGTTCACGTCGCGCGAGAACCGCTCCACCAGGGCCGCCGAGTCGGTGGCCGCAGCGGTCCGCGCCGTCGCCGCCTCGGCCGACCAGTGCCGGGCCTGGTCGCGGGCGGCGCCCGCCCTCGTCTCGTGGCTCGCCGCCAAGGACTCCGAGAGCCTGATTCCGGCCGCCGGGATCCGGCTTGTGGCGGAGCCCGCGTCCACCACCGCCGTGCCGTCGCCGGTCACCGTGAAGCCGGCGCCCCCGGCGGCGAACCCGGTGTAGCGGCCGGTGTCGGCGTGCAGCGAGGTGCGGACCTGGTGTCCCTCGACGGTTGCGAAGCGGTGGGTGTCGGCCTGGGTGTTGGCGAGCGAGACGTTGCCCGTGGTTCCCTCCTGCGCCGCCGCCGACGCCGCTTCCTGGCCCACCGCGAGCACCGAGGTTGCGAGCGCGGTGGCCCGTCCCACGCCGTAGGCGAGTGCTGCGGCCAGGAACGGCACCGACATGGAGAGGTAGCCGGACATGACCGCCACGTCCGACGCCACCGCCTGGATCCCCGCCTGAGCGACAAGAGAGACGCCCACGTCGCCGCCTGGCATGAGCGCGCCCGCGCTCATGCGCTCCGCGGCCTCGCCCATGGAGATCCGGTGGAGGACCGCGTAGAGCGGCCCCCAGCTCTGGAGCCACACGAGCCCGGAGAAGTAGGAACGGAAGATACCTGCGCCCGCCGGCGTGAGCATGAGCAGCACGGCCATGGGAAAGGCGCCCACGTAGAGGCACTCGAACACGATGCGGAGCATCGGCACCCAGGTCTCGGCCTGGCGGCCGATGGCCCGGTAGGCGGAGACGGTCTGGGTCTCGGCCCGGGCCTCGGTGTAGGCCCTGAGGGCGGCCGCGTTGCCTGCCTCCGACGCCCATTGCTCGCCGGCGTCGTGGACGGCGTTCAGCACCATCTGCTGGCGCAGGATCTCGGCCGCGGTCCGAGACGCGCCGATGAGGTAGGTGTGGGCGGCGGGCAGGGCCGCCATGAGCTCCGCCCGGGCCAGCGCCTCGGTCGCCGCTCCGGGGAAGAGCCTACGCCCGAAGATGCCGGACGCCCTCGCGATCTCCGCCCCCCAGAGCGCGTTCAGGCGCGTGGCCGCCACGGCGCAGGTGACGATCTGGCGGTCCACGGTCGTGGCGCCGGTGCCCGAAGGAGCGCCGCGGGTCGCGTACTCCACCATGCGCGCGGGCGACGCCCCGGCGGACGGCGAGCCCGTGGCGGTGACGAGCCGCCAGATGTCGGTGCTCTCCCGGAGGTCGTCCGCGGAGATGTGGCCCAGGAGGAGGGCGTGGAACACGCACTGCCGCGTATAGGCCCGGAGGTTCCGGGCGAACACGGCGTCGGTGACTTCCATGCGGGTCGCCTCGGCCGCGAGCCTCGCGCCGAAGATGAGGCCGTGCCGGCGGTAGGCGAGATCGTTGGGAAGCGAGAAGGCCTGCTCGGTGAGCCGCGTGAGTCCGTCGCCGACCTGGCTCGTGACCGACGCGAAGAGCGCCAGGCCCATGGGGACGTTGGCCACAACCGCCGGCGCCAGCGCAGGGTCGAGCCGGTCCACGACCCGCACGGTCGCCTTGGGCACCACCATGGCGCCCCAGACCGCGATGAAGAGGAGCAGCCACTTGGCGTTGTCCTTCCAGGAACCGCCGAAGGCCGTGCGGAAGAGCGCCCAGGCGAGCCCGGCCACGCCGGCGATCTGGGCCAGCGTCACGAAGGCGCCGCCCCCGGTGATGGCGGCCACCGCGTTCAGCAGGTCCACCAGGTAGGCGCCGCCGCCAAGGGTGAAGAGTTCGTACACGGTCGTCCTTCGTCGGGACCGATGCTACCGCGAGCCGCTGGCGCCGCGGGAGAAGGCGAGGGCGGCGCGGAGGTCCGCCGAGAGCGCCCCGGCGAGTTCGGTCTCGATGAGCCTCAGCTTCTCGACCACGGCCAGAGCGGTGTTGAACCGCTGAAGCCCCTCGTGGCGGTGGCGCGCGAGCTCCGTCCGGTTCCGCCGCAGTCCCTCGCGCCAGCGCTCCAGCTGGTCGCCGTCCGCGATGTCCAGCGTGCCCGCGCGTTCCTCGACTGTCCGGTGGAGGTCCGAGATCCAGACCTGCAGCACGTCCAGCGCCACGGCCTCGGCCAGGGAAGCCACCTCCTGCTCGACCACCGCGCCCCGGTAGGCGGCGGCGGTGTTCACGACCCGGTAGACCGGCAGGGTGGTGAGGTTCACGAGGCCCAGGGCGTCGGCTGGCGGCGCCGTGTCCGTGCGAACGGCATCGACCAGACGCCGGAGAAGATCGGCGACCCGATCCCGGAAGCCCCGCGCCGCGGGCACGGTGAGCCGCCCCAGGGTGGGGTTCAGGCAGTCCGAAGCCGTGTCGCAGCGGTAGACCGGAAGGTCGCCGCCGCCCTCCATCAGGATCTCCGTCACGCGTCGGTCCAGCGCCAGCGGCTCCAGGACGCGCACCCGGGGGCCGGAAGAGTCCGCGTCCGAGACCGGCGCGGTAACGATCACCGTCCCGGAGATGGACATGGCGAACTCGCCCATGTCTCGGTCGGACCCGAGGAAGCTCGACGCCTGCACCGCGCGCCAGGCGTAGTTGACGTTGACCGGGACCTGGTCCCTGAGCGGCCCCGAGGCCGCAGCCAGGGTCGAGTTCCGCTTGCCGTCCGAGCCGCAGCCGTGGCGGGCGGCGGCGTAGTCCGAGAAGATCCCCTGCCGCGTGCCCACGGCCGCGCAGATGGCCGCGCTCGCCCGGTCGTTCTTCGACCACACGGCCCCCACCAGGGCCTGCGCGGTCTCGCAGGAGTCCAGGTTCTGGTTGTTCACCCACTGGGCCAGGGCCCGGAGCTTCGACATGGTCTCGGCGATCACCGGCGAGATGGTCTCCAGCGCCAGCTCGAAGGCGAACCCGGCGGCGTTCTGCGCCACGGCGCGCCCGAAGGCGACCAGCTGGTCCGAGTCGATGAAGGAGAACGAGCCCGCGAACGCATCGATGCCGCCGCAGCCCGCGCGGAAGGACGGCAGGCCCACCGTGGCGATGGGCTCCTGGCGCACGGGCGCGCGCAGGTACAGGTTGCCGAGGGTCCAGTGCCCCGAGGCCTGGCCGTCGAAGGCCGTCGGCCCGGTCGTGTTCACCGCCGCGCCCCTCCAGAAGTTCTCCATCTCCGAGAGAACGTCCGCATGGACGGATGGCGCGAGGCCGAGCCCCAGCGCCATCAGGGCCGCCACCAGTCTGTGTCTAATAGTCACTTCCAACCTCCCGCGATGTGAGCGCGAAGATGCGCTCGGCGAGTTGGTCCTCCGCGACGACACCGAAGGAAACCGGCAAGGCCCTGGACGTTCTCGTGTCGTAGAGGAAGACGGCGGGGACGACCCTGGTCTTGAGGCCCAGCCGTGCGGCGCGGCCCTGATCGGGCGCCGCCTCCGGCCAGCCTTCGAGCGGTCCGCCCGTCAGCGAGACCGCGAGCACGTCGAGGCCGTGGCGGAGCGCGAAGGCCCGCAGGAGCGGGCCGAACACGCGGCAGGCAGGGCAGCTGGCATCGCCCAGGTAGATGAGTCCGTAACGCTTACCGAGCTTCGCCAGCACGGCCGTGCGCTCGGCCCGGCGTTCGTCCGACCAGAGCCTCTTGGCCAGCGCTCCCACCGGACGCCTGAGCGTGTAGTCGAGGTCCGGGTTCCCCCAGACCGTGCGGCGGAAGGCGTCCGAGAAAGACGCCGCTCGCTGAAGAGCTTCCTGCTGGAGGTGGAGGTAGGCCGCGACGTTCTCCGCGCTCGGATCGAGGACGGCCCTGGCCCGGGCCTCCTCCAGGACCCGGCGCATCTTGAGAATGCGTTCCATGGCGCTTTCGGGCCGGGCGGGCGGAGGCTCGGGCGCCGCGGAGTCCTCTGCCTCGGCGTCTCGTTCGTCACGGTCGCAGTAGAAATGCCACCCGAGCGACGGCGCAGGGTCCTCTTCCGCGACCCGTGGAGAACCGCACCACGGCCTCCATTCCCGCGCGTCCGCCGGCAGCGTCCCGAGAACACACAGGAGCCCGGCAAGCGACAGTGCCCAAGTCCTGTTCATGGCCGTCCCCATCACTTCGTCCTCCGGTAGAAGTCCCGGATGCGCCCGCGCATCACCGCGCCAGCCTGGTCCGCTTCCGGAAGGTCGATGGACGGCTCGCGTGACCCGTCCACCAGGTCCTCGGTGAACTCGGAGAGGTCCACGGCCTCGAAGTCGATGCTCTCCATCTCCCCGACCGTGAAACCCCGGCAGCTTCCCCAGCCGATCCCGAGCTGGCTCCGGGCCGCCTCCTGCAGGATGCGCCCCAGCTTCGAGCCGAACACGCACCAGGAGCGTTCCCGGCGGGTGCACACCCCCAGGATCCGCCTCGTGCAGCGCCTGCCCAGGTAGTGCGTGTTTCCGGCATGGCGCTCCTCGGCCAGGAGGCGCTCCGCCTCCGTGCAGTTCCCAAGGCCAACGAGCACTCCCGAGTTCTTGCAGCAGTTCGCGAGGCCTCCCCAGCGGATGCGGCAGGAGCGGCGCACGCCGTTGAAGAAGCGGAGGTTGTCCCGGTCGAACTCCTCTCCGCCCAGTTCCAGCACCATGTTGAGCCGGGCCGCGGACTCGACGAACCCGGTGTTGGCCCGGGGCTCCGCGGTCTCGCAGTCGGCGCCCGCGCACCAGGACACCGAGCCGCACCGGCCGCCCGCTCCGGCATTCTCCACCCCGGCGCGGCAACCCGTCACCGATCCCGAAGCCAGCCCCTCAGCCTTCCAGCGGGGAGACTGCGCGTCAGCCTCGATCCCGTCCCCGCGCTGCACGATGGGATCGCCCGCCTCGACCTCCGCCGCGGGCCGCACGGCGGCGCCCTCGATCACCGCGCGGCCGGCCTGTCCGCCGGGATCGGCGGGATCGGTCAGGACCCGGTTCGCCGCCGTTCCCAGATCGCCGGCGCTCATGCCCCGCTCCGGCAGGTTCGTGCCGGCATAGCCCGGCACGTGAGCGGTGGAGCCCGGGTCCTTCGCGATGGCGCCCGCTGCCGCCCGCCCCGCCTGGCCGATGGCCCGGGCCGCCGCTCTCGGGTCCTCCGCCGAAGCGTGACCCGCGGCGAGGTGCGTCAGCACCATCAAGACAGCGATTCTCGTTCCGTTGCGGCTGTTCATTCGGAGTCCCCTCTCAGGCTTGCAAGATGGCGGCGCGCGACCGCGCGGCCCGGTCCGCCCTCCGCGGCGACGGCTTCGAGCGCCGCCCCGAGGCCGATGTTCCCCGCGATCCGGTCGTGGGGCGGCGCAGGGTCCTGGGAGCAACCCCGGCTTTCGCAAGGCGGGACTCCACCCGGAACCACCGCCACCGCCGGGATCACCGTGATGTCGAACAGGCGGAACAGACGCGGGTCGACGGCCGTGCCCCCCTCACGGTCCAGATAGGGACCGATGCGCTTCACGGTGGCTTGCAATCCGCCGGGACCGAAACCCCGCAGCACCAGGGGCGCGCCGATCCGGGCAGCTTCGCGGCTCCACTGCCGCCAGCCCTCCGGCGGCGCCGAGAGGCTCATGAAGACGATGACCTCGGGACCGCGGGCGCGGCCGGAAAGGCTCGCCGGCAAGCGGGCCGCATGGCGCTCGGCTGGGAGGGGAGTGGACCCGCCGGAGGCCTTCCGTCCCGCGCGTTGCAGTGCGCGCTCGATCACCGATCGCGACCAACTCTTCAGGTTGCGGCGGCCGTCCGGCTCCGCCTGCCGCAGGACCTGGTCCACCAAATCCCGGGCCGCGTCCCCGGCCGTGTCTTGCGCGCGGCCCAAGCCGCTCCAGGCCGCCACGCCGAACACGAAGATCAACGATGCGGAGGTTGCGAGAGTACGTTTGCGGTTCATGGCAATGTCCTCAGAGGAGGCAACAGGACCGTTTGCGCCAGAGCAGATACCCGAAATTCTCGCCGGCCACGGGAAGCTCGCGGAGCGCTTCCCAGAGCACCGAAGACCGGCCCGTGGGGTTGCACCCCGTGAGCGGCGAAGTGGCCGGTACGGGTTGAGTCATCTGCCAGCGGTACTGGGACTTTTTCATGATGGGCATGGGGTAGCGCCCGCAGAGCGCGGCCGGACCGGAGGTGCCCCACGCGAGCAAGAGCCGGTGCAGGCGGAACACCAGCCGCTGGGCCGCGAGGAGAGACGCCTGGACCCCGCCCACGTGAGCGGCCACGTTGCCGGTCAGGGGATACATCCCGCCCTGGCAGCCCGCGCACCAGAAGAGCGGATCGAGCGGCAGCCCCGAGGAGGCGGCCGCGCAATCCGCGGCGCAGGCCGCCTGGGCCGGAAGGTCCGCGAAGAGTGCGGCTTCCGGGTTCATCAGGAACGACAGCTCGTCGTCCCGCCAGGCCGGGTCGAGTTCCGAGACCCAGGCGATGTCCAGGCTGCCCCCTTCGAGGCAGCCGAGATCGAGAAGCGCCCCGATCCACGAGAGGAGCGGGTAGACGTAGTAGTGGGCGTGCCACGTGGACCCCGAGGCCCCGTCGC
>MKWU01007080.1_pt1 | contig 10965 bp, 13 predicted proteins | sample 809101 | NCBI WGS metagenome assembly MKWU01 (sample SAMN05860141, study PRJNA318959) | sponge metagenome | host: Aplysina aerophoba | place: Slovenia: Piran, Adriatic Sea, Gulf of Piran | collected 2013-05-07
TGGGGTCAGTCAACCGTCCGGATTCCATTACGTTCATCCGCTTGACGCTCCAGCGCTGTGACGAGACCCTCCAACCCCAGTTGGTAGCTCAGGCCTCCGAAACCACAAACCACGCCGATTGCCCGGTCCGCCAGCAATGACCGATGCCGAAAAGGCTCCCGCCCATGGGTGTTGCTCAGGTGAACCTCCACAAAGGGAAGCGCCGTGGCCAGCAAAGCATCTCTCAGGGCAATGGAGGTGTGGGTGTAGGCACCGGCATTGATCAGGACACCATCAACCTGTTGAGAGGCCGCCGCCTGAATGGTGTCCACCAGGACCCCTTCGTGGTTGCTCTGCACACAATTGAGCCGGATACCCCTCTGCCCGGCCCGAGACAACAACTGCGCATCAATCTCTGCAAGGGAAACGCGCCCGTAGACACTGGGCTCACGGGTTCCCAACAGATTCAGGTTGGGCCCATGGATAACCAAGATCTTCACAGCCCCGGAGATGCTATGCCCATTCTAATCGCACCACCCTGACCTGATATGCTCTTGCCAGTGGTACGGGTCGGTGCCCGAGTGGTTAATGGGGGCGGACTGTAAATCCGCTGGCTCTGCCTACGTTGGTTCAAATCCAACCCGGCCCATTTGCCCTTGTAGCTCAGCGGTAGAGCACTCCCTTGGTAAGGGAGAGGTCACGAGTTCAAGTCTCGTCAAGGGCTTTTCTGCGTTCTCCGTCTTCCTGTGCTCTTACGCCGCTGGAGACACACACCATCTCTCGAACGATCCGTCAAGGGTTTTTCCGGAAACGGCGCTTGAGACAGGCTCGGATCTGGCAGAACCCCTTCAGTGCCTTGGTCTTCCTTGTGGTTGCCGGCGCCGTTGCCTATCGACTGGCGGAGCCCAGCCACAACTGGTCGGACGCCTTCTGGATGACCATTATCACCCTCACTACGGTGGGCTACGGGGAAGTCCACCCCTTGGGCAGTGGGGGGCGCCTGGTCACCGTTCTCCTGCTGCTGGGGGGCGTCTTTATCGTTCAGTGGGCAATCCAGCGCTTTCTCCAACTGAGCAACACCGGCTATTTCCAGCGCCTTCGCCTTCGCCGTGAACAAGCCATGCTTGATGCAGTCTGCGATCACGTGATCATCTGCGGCTACGGCCGCATGGGCCAGGAAGTTGCGTCCTGCATGGCCAGGGAGGAGGTGCCGGTGCTGGTGATCGACCATCAGGCCCAACGTACGGCCCGGGCCATGGAGCAAGGCTTCTATGGCATCACCGGCGACGCCAGCCTTGACGACGTGCTCCGCAAGGCCGGGTTGGAGCGGGCCCGTAGCCTTGTGGCCGTGCTGGGCACGGATGCGGACAACGTTTATGTGGCGCTCAGCGCAAAAGCGTTAGCCCCTCGGGTCCAGATCATCGCCCGTGCCGAGAGCCAGGAAGCCGCCAGCAAGCTGCGCCGCGCGGGCGCCAACGATGTGGTGTCCCCATTTGTTGCCGGCGGTCGTGTCCTGGCTGCAAAGGCCCTGCACCCGGAAGCCGTGAGCTTTATGGAGGTGCTTGCAGGAACCAGATATCAGATTGAGCGCATTCAACTCACCACGAGCCAGGAGGAATTCAGCCGATTGCCCGGGCGCAGCCTGGCCGAGGTTCAACTGGGGGCGCGCAGCGGGGTCCTGGTGCTGGCCATCAACTCCTCCCGCGGTGTGCAGGTGAATCCAGGTGGCCAGGCTGTTCTCCACCCGGGTGACCAGTTGATTCTGCTGGGTTCGGCCCGTCAGCGTCGTGCCGCCGAAGCGCTGCTGGGCTTGGCGGCTGCCCGTGTTGAGGTCCTGGAAGATCCCATGGATCTCCATGACGAGTCCATTCAGTCCCTTTCATGATTTACTCCTCTAAAATATCCTGTCAACGTCTTCAGTAGGGGCCAAACTCCTGACTGCCAATGGTGAAGAGGGGACTATTTTTCTTGAACCAGAGCCAATCACGCAACGGTGGCGTCTCGGCAAGCTCCCGCCGACTCAGACCCAGACCAATTTTGTCCGACGCCTGTTGGAGCAAATCAAGCATGGCCTCCTGGTCTGGCGCCTTGGCCAAGGCTTCGTTCCAGCGCTTATGGCCCTGAATGCCTTTAACCAGGGCTCTCACCTTCCGGGAGGAAGAATACCGGCTGTAGGAGTCGGGCTGCGGCATGGTGAGAAGCTGAAGGCTTCAAACGTTAGCAGGTGCGCCACCACGGCTAGGACATCGGAAGATCCTTCCCACTGGATTAGACGTCTATTATTAATAATCTGGCCTTGACGATTCATCTCACAACGGATCACTATTGGCCGTTAATTTATTATCAGTCACGATAAAATGTATCAAAGAAATCATTATCCATATAATGGTTTGAGGCCAGGATGCCTATGGGGCAACCAACTGGCAGTGGTTTCCGGGGCGTCCGATTACGTCTCTGGTCAGGTGGGCCAGGACAACTACGAAACCGGACGCACCCTTGCCGCCAGGCTTGGCTCCCACTCCGGTTCGACGGCGAGCAGGGCGGCAACGCCGTTCCGGTTCCACTTCCGGCAGAGCGACAGGCGGAACCGGAGAACTACCGGTTCCTCGCCCATATCTTGCAGGACGTTTGTCCTGTCCTGCAAGGATCCAGCATTTCCGCTGCTGGTCCTTCCCACAAGCATGGACGGGACTCCGGTCTTTTCCTAGAGTCAAGTCTCCTGCCCCCACCCGTTTGGCCACCCATCCTGCAAATCGGATTCCCGGGAAGCAACCGCGCTGGAGCCAGCGATTTGAAGGCGTCTTGCACCCGTTCATTGTCCGGTTCAATGCCTCCATCCGCTTCGACTTCACCTTGCTGCAAGAGGATTTGGATGGATCCGTCGCCCACGGTCGCATGTTGGCGGCTTGTGGGGTGATCACGGCTGCAGAGGCTGGGCAGATTGTGGACGGTTTGGAGACCATTCGCCGTGAAGCGGCGGCTGGAACGTTTCGTCCGGGAGTTGATACTGAAGACATCCACTTTGCCGTAGAGCGGCGGCTGATTGAATTGGTGGGAGACGTGGGTAAAAAGCTCCACACCGGCCGCTCCCGCAACGATCAGGTGGGCACGGACCTGCGCCTCTGGCTGCGGGGCCGGATTGACGAACTGGAGATCCTGCTGCGTCGCTACGGCCAAACCCTGCTCCGTCTGGCGGAGGACCACGTAGACACCATGATTCCCGGGTACACGCACCTGCAGCGGGCCCAACCCCTCTCCCTGGCCCACCACCTCCTGGCCTATGTGGAGATGACCCAACGGGATCGCCAACGCCTGGCCCAGGTGCGGCAGCGGGTGAACGTCTCTCCCCTGGGTGCTGCGGCCCTGGCGGGCACACCCGTTCCTATTGATCGTCGCCGGACGGCAGCGGCCCTGGGCTTCGCAGATATTTACCGCAACAGTCTGGATGCAGTGAGTGATCGGGATTTTGCAGTTGAATTCCTGGCGGCGGCCAGTTTGATGATGGTTCACCTCAGCCGCCTCAGTGAAGAGGTGATCCTCTGGGCCAGCCAGGAATTTGCCTTCGTCAGCCTCACGGATCGCTGTGCTACGGGCAGTAGCTTGATGCCCCAGAAGAAAAACCCCGACGTACCGGAGTTGGTGCGCGGTAAGACCGGTCGGGTATTTGGTCATTTGCAAGCCCTCCTGACCGTGATGAAAGGGCTACCCCTGGCCTATAATAAAGATCTGCAGGAAGATAAAGAGGGGCTGTTCGACGCAGTGCAGACCACCAGGGATTGTCTGGAGGCCATGATCATCCTTCTGGAAGAAGGCCTCCGTTTCCAGCCCCGGCGGCTGGCGGAGGCCGTTGGCAGTGATTTTGCCAACGCCACCGATGTGGCCGACTATCTGGTGGCCAGAGGCGTGCCCTTCCGCGAGGCCTATGGACTGGTGGGTGGCCTGGTAAAAGCTTGTCTTCAGGAAGGCGTCCTGCTGCAGGACGTGCCCCTGGAGCGTTGGCAACAGGTCCACCCGGCCTTTGCAGAGGATATCTTCACCGTCTTGCAGCCCCGACAGGTTGTGGCGGCTCGGTTGAGTGAAGGGGGGACAGGATTTGTGCGGGTGCGAGAAGCTCTGGAGAAGGCCAAGACTGCCTTTGCCGACTAGGGTCGAAAAACGGAACCTGCTCTTTGCCTACACTGGCGGTTGCACACCACCCCCTCCACCCTCCATGTGGCGAGAACCACAGCCCAGCCCTGTCCTGGATGGGGCTGCCACACCACAGCCCGCTCTGGTGACCATGGTGGAAGCCGACAGCATTGCCGCAGAACTTGGTGTCCAACCAGGGGACAAGATTCTGCGCATCAACGGTGTCGCCCCCCGTGACTTGATCGACTACCGTATGTTGATTGGTGAAGAGGAATTGAGACTTGAAGTATTGGATACGGCGGGGCAACATCATTGCATCTCTTTCGAGAAAGATATGGATGCGGATCTGGGTTTGGAATTCAGCGAGGCTTTATTTGACGGTTTACGACAATGTAATAACCGTTGCCCATTTTGTTTTATCGACCAGCAACCAACGGGTAAGCGTTCTACATTATACCTTAAAGATGACGACTATCGCCTCAGTTTTCTCTATGGCTCCTATCTCACCCTCACCAACCTGACCCCGGCAGACTGGCAACGCATTGAAACCCAGCGCCTCTCGCCGTTATACGTGTCTGTCCATGCAACAGATCCGGAGCTACGCTGTCGCCTTCTGCGCAACAAGCGGGCTGGTCTTCTCCTTCAGCAGTTGGAATGGTTTGCCCGGCGACGCTTACAAATCCATGCTCAGGTGGTAGTTTGCCCTGGCCTCAATGATGGCCTTCAGTTACAACGCACCTTACGCGATTTGGCCCGATGGGGAGTTGGAGACTGGCCAACGGTGCTCTCCACCGCTGTTGTGCCGGTGGGCCTGACGCGGTTCCGTCCCGACGACACGATGGACCTGACACCGGTAACCCCCCGTCTGGCCCGCCAGGTCATTGGCCAGGTGGAGGCTCTGCAACAGGAGTTTTATTTCCAACTGGGGAACCGCTTTGCCTGGCTGGCAGACGAGTGGTACCTCATGGCTGCCCATCCTCTACCGCCACGGTCCACCTATGGGGACTGGCCGCAGCAGGCCAACGGGGTGGGGAGTATTCGCGCCTTCCTGGAGGCGCTGGATCAGGCGACAACCCGACTCCCCGAAGCCTTGCCAGCACCCCGGCGTTGCAGTTGGGTGGTAGGTAGTCTTGTGGGTCCGGCATTGCGGCCGGTGGCTGAACGCCTCCGAAGTATTCCGGGTCTGGAGTTGCTGCTCTATTCCCTGCCCAGCCCTTATTGGGGTCAGGACCTGGTGGTTACCGGCCTCCTGACGGGATCCGACCTGGTGGACGGGCTGGCGGGCCAGGATCTGGGGGATCAACTGTTGTTGCCCAGCGTCATGCTCCGTCAGGGCTCTCCTCTGTTCCTGGATGACCTGACCGTCAACCAGGTGGCCGCCGGATTGGGGGTTCCCGTCCTCCCTGTTGCCGATGCCCAGGACCTGGTGGCCGCCTGCCTGGGGTGAATCAGTCTGCACCTCTCCAGGGCAGGAAAGACTCAGAATAAGAAATACCGCTGGGCCATGGGCAACACCCGGGCTGGCTCACAGGTCAGCAATTCCCCATCGGCGAACACCTCGTAGGTTTGAGGGTCCACCTGGATGGCAGGGGTGGCGGTGTTCATCTTCATGGCGGCTTTGCCGATACCCCCACGGGTGTTGCACACGGGAACACATGGTGTTCGCAAGCCCAGACGGTGGGGTAGATCGGCGTCCACGGCGGCCTGGGAGACGAAGGTGAGACAACTGGGGGCCATGGCGGCGCCGAAGCCGGCAAACATGGGGCGCCCGTGGACCGGTTCCGGAGTGGGAATGGAGGCGTTGGGATCCCCCATCTGTGCCCAGACAATGGAGCCACCCTTGAGTACGAGTTCAGGTTTTACAGCGAAGAAACCGGGTTTCCAGAGGCAAAGATCCGCCAGCTTGCCCACCTCCACGGAACCCACCTGGCTGTCAATGCCGTGGGCAATGGCGGGGTTGATGGTCACCTTGGCCATATAGCGGCGGATGCGGTGGTTGTCGTTGCGGTCGCTGTCTTCCGCCAGCGCACCCCGTTGCACCTTCATTTTGTGGGCCGTTTGGAAGGTGCGGGTGATCACCTCCCCCACCCGTCCCATGGCCTGGGAATCGCTGGCAACGATGCTGAATGCCCCCAGATCGTGGAGAACGTCCTCGGCAGCAATGGTCTCTCGGCGAATACGGGATTCGGCAAAGGCCACGTCTTCGGGAATGCTGCGGTCCAGGTGGTGGCAGACCATCAGCATGTCCAGGTGTTCCTCCAGGGTGTTGGCGGTGTAGGGCCGGGTGGGGTTGGTGGAGGAGGGCAATACGTTGGCCTCGCCACAAATGCGGATGATGTCCGGCGCATGGCCACCCCCGGCGCCTTCCGTATGGAAGGTGTGAATGGTGCGTCCGGCAATGGCGGCGATGGTGTCTTCCACGTGACCGGCTTCATTGAGGGTGTCCGTATGGATACACACCTGCACATCCAGACGGTCCGCCACCGTCAGGCAGCAGTCAATGGCGGCCGGGGTGGTTCCCCAATCCTCATGGAGCTTGAGGCCACAGGCGCCAGCGCGCACCTGTTCCGCCAAGGCCTCGGGCACACTGGCATTCCCCTTCCCGAAAAATCCCAGATTCACGGGTAGCCCCTCGGCAGCTTGCAGCATCCGGGCCAGATGAAAGGCGCCCGGTGTGCAGGTGGTGGCATTGGTGCCCGTGGCGGGTCCGGTGCCGCCCCCCAGCATGGTGGTCACTCCGCTGGCCAGGGCGACCTCCACCTGCTGAGGGCAAATGAAATGAATGTGGCTGTCAATGGCGCCGGCGGTCAGGATCTGCCCCTCCCCGGCAACGATCTCCGTGCCCGGACCAATCACCACCTCCACGCCATCCTGAATGTCGGGGTTGCCTGCTTTACCGATGGCGGCAATCCTGCCGTCCCGCAGTCCCACGTCCGCCTTGACGACGCCCCACCAATCCAGGATCAAGGCATTGGTGACGACCGTGTCCATGGCCCCTTCCCCACGACTGACCTGGCTCTGGCCCATGCCGTCCCGAATCACCTTGCCGCCGCCGAATTTCACCTCCTCTCCATAGACACAACAATCCTTTTCCACTTCCAGGATCAAGTCCGTATCGGCCAACCGCAATCGGTCCCCCACAGTGGGACCGTAGGTTTCTGCATAGGTGCGGCGATCCAGAGGGTAGGCCATGGTGGAAAGGAGGAAGGAGGAAGCGGAGAGTGGTGCGGGTGGGACTTAATCGAGGCAACCGTTGATGCGGCCGTTGAAGCCCACGACGCGGCGCCGACCCGCCAGGGGAATCAGCCTTACCAGCCGCTCATCCCCCGGCTCGAAGCGCATGGCGGTCCCTGCTGGAAGATCCAGGCGCATGCCCCGGCAGGATTCCCGGTCGAACTTCAGGACGCTGTTCACCTCGTAGAAGTGGAAGTGGGATCCCACCTGAACGGGGCGGTCCCCCGGATTGGCCACCCGCACGTCGTGGGTAGACCGGTCTGCATTGAGCAGGACGGCGCCGGGTTCAGGCAGCAGTTCTCCGGGAATCATCGGGGGCGTGGTCGGGGTGACGGACGGGTATGGCGCGGGCTCAGCGGATGGGCTCGTGGAGGGTTACCAGTTTGGTGCCGTCGGGGAAGGTGGCTTCCATTTGCACCTCCTTGATCAGTTCCGGCACCCCCTCCATCACCTGATCCCGTCCCAGCCATGTGGTGCCTTCCTCCATGACCGTGGCCACGGTTTTGCCATCCCGCGCCGCCTCCAGGATGCAGAAGCCGAGCCATGCCACAGCTTCGGGATGGTTCAGCCGTAGACCACGCTTGAGACGCCGCTCCGCCAATAACGCTGCGGTGACGGTGATCAGCTTGTCTTTCTCCTGGGGGGTGAGGTGCATGATCAGCAGGGGGCAATGCCATCCGAAGCCATTGTGCCGGGCGGTAAGAGGACGTCCTGCAATGGCCAGACACGGGGCAGAACGGGGAGCGGTTCACCTCGCCATCGGTGGATCAAAGCCCAGATGCGCACAAACCAGCAGCGGGCCGCCTGGGTGGAATCCCCCCGGTAGCGGCAGCAGAGGAGATCTCCTCCATCGTCGGGAATCATCCCCGCCTCCATCTCGCCGGAGAGGCCCGCGCGGGCTTGGCGACAGGCGTCCACGGCCGCGGCATCCAGCCGCAACCCACCCACCCAGTTCAACGTCCCCACCACCGCCTGCCCCGCCAAACCATGGAGCCGTTGCAGGGATGCGCCATGGAGAGCCATGGGGTCCCCCAGGAGGAGGCGCTGTCCACGCCACAGTTCCAGCCGAGAGCGCCAGCAGCCCCGCGCAAGGGTCTCATCCGCCGCCGTGCGCCCCAGCCGCACCACCTCCGCCCCCAGCCAGGCGCCGGATCCCCTCAACTCCACCCGCTGCTTCTGCTCCAGCAAACCGTCGGCAAACACCACCGTCTCCTGGGGAAACCAACTGAGCCATGCCCCGTCTTCCACCTGGCAGGTGAGCTGTTGTCGGGCCCAGGCGCCCTCCGGCTGGAGGCGGGAGCGCCCCACGCTGCCATAGACTTTCTGCGCCGCCACACTGGTGAGTCGTGCCCGGCTCCGGGGCGCCAGTTGGCAGTTGATGTGCAGCACGTCACCCCCCACCAGCCCACCAGCGGTGTGGAGAAGAGACAATTCACAGGTGCTGCCGTGGTCAACGGCACGGGACAGCTTCAAGGGCGCCGTGCAGCCGCCTTGATGAATCGTCCGCCCACCGGAGCGATAAAACCGGACGGAGGCGCTGCCCTGCCAGCATTGCCGACTCGCACTCACGATTTTGCCTTCTACTCGACAGACCTTGAATCGTTGCAGCTCGGCGAGGGGTATCCTGTCGCCATTGCTACAGGCGGCGCCGACCAAATCCTTGATCTCGATTCAGAGGTCATGGTGGGTCAGGAACCAGTGGCTGGCCAAGTGGGGAACTCCCGCGTCATGGAGTGCCCGGTCGCGGATCCGGCAGCTATCGCAACGGCCACAGGGCTCCTCCTCGTTGCTATAGCAACTCCAGGTGGCGGCAATGGGCACATCCAGAGCCAAGGCTTGTTCAACGATCTCCCGCTTGTCGAGCCGGAGCAGGGGAGCCCAGAGCCTGGCGCCCTGCCCCATGCGACCGGCTTTGGTGGCCAGGTCCGCCAGGATCTGGTATTGGGCCAGGTAATCACCGCGACAGTCCGGATAGCCGGAGTAATCCACTGCATTGACCCCCAGCACCAACCGATGGGCGCCCCTGGCCTCAGCCAGGCTCAGGCCCAACGCAATCAACACCGTGTTGCGCCCCGGCACGTATGTGGTGGGGATGACATGAGGCTGCACCCCATCCCGGGGCAGATGCTGCTGAAGATCCGTAAGCGCCGAACCACCCCAGGCGGCCAGGTTGACCCGTAACTGGTGGTGCTCCACCAGACCCAACCCGGTGGCCAGGTCGGAGGCCGCTTGCAGCTCGCGGCGGTGGCGCTGGCCGTAGTCCATGGAGAGACCAATCACCCGATCCCCCTCTGCCAAGGCCATGGCCGCCGCGGTGGCGGAATCCAGGCCACCGGAGAGCAGCGCAACAGCGACGGGCGGATTGCTACTCATCGGGCGGTGTGGGTCGGGTCCGGATGCTCGGCACGGCCATCTCAAGCGGGGAGAGAAGGAATCAACCGACGTTGCTCAAGGGCATTCAACACCTGGTCGATCCCCTCCTGCAAGGAGAGGTCACCGGTCCGGATGACCAGCTCGGGGCTTCGAGGAGGCTCGTAGGGAGAATCCAGCCCGGTGAAGTGCTTGATCCGACCGGCGCGGGCGTTGGCATACAGGCCTTTGGGATCCCGCTGCTCGCATGTGGCCAGGTCGGCGGCGCAGTAGATCTCCAGGAAGTCGCCAGGGGGCACCAGGGACCTGGCCCGATCCCGATCCGTTTGAAAGGGGGAGACAAAAGCCGTCAAGGTGATGATCCCTGCATCCAGAAACAACTTGGCCACCTCGCCGATGCGACGGATGTTCTCCACACGGTCGGCATCGGTAAAGCCCAGATCACGGCAGAGGCCATGGCGCACGTTGTCCCCATCCAGAACGTAACCGGCAACACCACGGCGGTGCAGTTCACCATTGACCCCGTTGGCCATGGTGCTCTTCCCGGAGCCGGAAAGACCCGTAAACCAGAGGATGACACTGCCGTGCCCCCGTAAGGTCGCCCGATCCTGGCGGGATACGGTGGCTTGATGCCAAACGATGTTGTTGTCGGTGGGTGTGGGTGTGGTCACGAAAGAGACACCGGCCTGGTTTCCATTGTCTACGGCAGCCATGCTGCCGACGGCGGGTGTGCTTTAGCCGCCGGAACGCCTGGATCGATATCCGCGCATGGCGAGTTGCTCCAGCACCGCCGTCACACGATCACCTTGCAGGACAATGGTGTCTCCCTGCACGGTTCCTCCTGTGCCTGTGGCGACTTTCAGGGCTTTGGCCAGGGCATTCAACTGCTCGGTGGGCAACGCCAATCCCGTGATGATGGTGACGGTCTTACCGCCGCGCCCACGACTGCTGCGTTGCACCTTGACGTGCTGCTGGCCCGGCGGCTGCGGCGCAGGAGACCGCTGCTGGAGTCGAGGCGTCCGATCCGGCGTGAATTCTTGCCAACTTCGGTTGCGGGTCATGGGTTCACTCCCTAGTCGTCCAGAATTTCAGCCTGCACGTCAATGGGGTCGTTCTTGCCCCCACTGCCCTGCGTGGACCCCGCAAAGCTGTAGCCACAGGCAGGGCAGGAGGAGGTGTTCATGGTGGGAATGCCGCAAGCGGGGCATTGTTTGACCTGCGCCTGTAGACGACGCCACCATAGCCAGGCCGCCA
>MKWU01007082.1_pt1 | contig 10961 bp, 5 predicted proteins | sample 809101 | NCBI WGS metagenome assembly MKWU01 (sample SAMN05860141, study PRJNA318959) | sponge metagenome | host: Aplysina aerophoba | place: Slovenia: Piran, Adriatic Sea, Gulf of Piran | collected 2013-05-07
CCATCTATTCCGCCAAAATCATACAAATTCGTTCATTTTGGTGACATTACAGTTACACGGTGGCACGAGAAGAGAGATGTATATTTGATATCAACAATGCACGGGAATGAAACAACTACAGTCACCAGGCGATCCAGAAGTGGTGAAGAACAACTGAAGCTCCCTACCATGGTCGCTGACTATAACCACCACATGGCAGGGGTAGATGTGCCAGATCAGTACATGTGCTACTACTATGGCATTGCCAAGAAGACCAGACAGAAAGTGGTGAAGCACATAGCCTAGCATTTCGCCTTCTAGACATGGCAATTGTGAATGCCTACATAAAGGTCCAGTATGGATCAACTGCAATTTCGGCTACATCTAGCTGAGAAGTTGGCCATTCCCCTAATTGAGAGTAGGGCACAAATTGCAGTCCCTCGAACACCTGCAAACCAGCTCACTCGCTTGAGGGGTAAGCACTTCCCCCAAAAGCAGCCAACTCGTGGTCGCTGTCGTGTTTGTGGCAATCAGAAGACATGTAGCGGACAGATAAAGGACACAAAACTAACTATTTTTGCCCAAGTTGTGAAGTGTTTCTATGTGTAGGTGAGTGTTTTCGTGCTTATCATACAAAGTACACTGTGTAAGGGTTACAGCATCTCCTGTAAGAAATGTGTTTTGTAGTAACTGTTGCACCAATACATGCAATAATGAAATAATACATTTTCCATTAATTCCAGAAGTTATATCACTTCTGCAATTACGTCATTTCCTGTTTCTACGGTAACCAGAATGCACTCTTAAGGTGTTGTCTTTCTATTGATACCAATGTGTCAATACAAAAGTGTCAAGGTGCTCTGCTATGCTTGACAATATACCACTAGGTGACATTTTTTGCAAAATGTTGTAAAGCTCTCAGAAGATAAAGGGTTAATCTCTATGGTCTAGACAAGGGTTATGTTATGATGTTGTCATGGAGCTCATCTATCTTTCCAGTTACAATCCTCGACTACATTTACACCAGCCCTGCTCTACTATGAGCACTAAAGGCAATCAAAATTGGAACAACCAGAACACACTGTCACACTCCCAAGGACACACCACTTCAGGCCATCCTTAAGGCTCACTAAGAACCCAAACCAATAGTGATTGCCGAGTGGTTTCATTTTCACCGTTGCCAGCAGCTACCTGGTGAGTCAGTTACAAGGTATATTGCAGAACTACGACGCCTTTCTGTCCACTGCAATTTTTGAGGATACCTGGAGGAAGTACTCTGAGACCATTTTGTCAGTGGCCTGCGCAATGAAACAACACAGAAAAGGATATTGGTCATTCCAGATTTACAGCTTCAGAATGCCCTGGACACCACCCTTGCAATGGAAGCAGCCGCCCAGAATTTTAAGGCTATTCAACAGAGTGCTGGGGAGCCCTCTAGTGTCAAGAAATTTTCATCAGCTCCGTGACCGAATACCAAATCAGCATCAGCAACACCACTGAAGTCATGCTACTGGTGTGGTCAGGCTGATAATCATCATTCAAAGTGTCCTCACAAAGAGGCAACGTGTCACTTTTGCCACAAGAAGGGTCACCTGTCGTGAGTGTGTCTCTCCAAGGCAAGGCAAGCACACGGCTAAGTAGGAAAAGCCAGGCCCCTCCCCAATGGGCACATGCTGTCACAGCTGCTGATAACGACTCCAGCCCAAGAAGAATTGCAGCTGTTTCACATTGGACATAAGCAGTCCAAGACTAAGCCTCTGTTGTGTACCCTCACAATGGAAGGTAAACTGGTAGAGATGGAGATAGACACAGACTCAGATGTCTCCATCATTGCTGAGGGAACTTACTAACAGCTGTTCTCACACAAACCTGCACTGACTGCACCTGACTATGTATACCCAATCACCTATACAAGTCAAGCGACAGGTGCCGGTGCAGGTCTACAATGGCCAGCAGACATTTGATTTGGGACTTATAGTTGTTGCTGGTAGTGGCCCAATTCTGCTCGGAAGGAACTGGCTCCATAGCATTCGTCTTGACTGGACAAGGCATCGATTGCTCTTCTTACCCCATTGTCATCTTTCTGGATCAGCATCAAGCCCTCTTCAAGGATGAGTTGGGAACCATTGAGGAGAAAGCCACTCTTTTGGTCCGGCCTGACTGTGTGCTCAAGTTTTTCACGCCAAGGCAAGTCCTCTATGCCATCCGTGAAACAGTACGGTCTCAACTAGTCTGGCTTGCTAGACCGTCCCATAAGCGCCCGGTAGGTGTGGAAGGGAAGGGACGGTCTAGCAGAACTCTAGATTAGTTTACACCTTTTCGACCAACCAAATGTGTTTGCCCGGAATCCCAGGTAATAGTATTCATAGACCGTGAAGGAGGTGGAAACACTGTCGAAGCAAGTTTGCATGTGCAATGAGTGGTCGCTGTCATCTCTGCGTTGGTTCCTTAGAGCAGCCATTTTACTTAGTACAGCAAGATGCTCTAACAACAGCTGGTGAGACCCTCTTGCAGCTCGCGGCATTCGACTGCAGCGCAAGAGTCAGTGAAAATGGAACTCTATGCCTCTGTAAGGCTTGTTACAACCAGGTCATGCTAGTGTCGTAAACCAGACCCCACCCATCCGTCGGCCATTTTATGCGTTGCGTAATGGACGGGAAAGGGTCTGGCACATAACCTATGTGAGAATTCGTTAATATCCTGGAATGCACGGACACTGTAAGGAATGTTACTTGATGACGTATGCGCACTGAAGTGTGAAGCGACTGTTCGCAGCCGAATGGAAGACTTCAAGAAATTAGCCTTATCTGTGTTGGTGCGCGAAGCGGCTTCTCGACTAGGCTTCATGAACGTCAAACCTCAGCAGATGGAAACGATTTTGGCATTCTGCCAAGGCAAGGATGTCTTCGTGTCTCTTCCTACTGGGTTTGGGAAGACACTGATTTTCGCTGTTCTCCCGTCGTTGTTTAACACCATTCGACAATCGACTACTAGCATTGTAGTGGTTGAGTCCCCTAGCAGCTCTGATGGCGGAACAAAGGAAGAAGTTTATCCCGATGGCAGTGAATGCGGAATTCCTGGGCGAATTGCAGTTGGACCAACAAGCAATCAGTCGCGTTTTGCAAGGGAACCATGAGCTGGTTCTTGTGAGCCCAGAGAGTCTCTGTTACAACAAAGAACTGAGGGATATGCTACTCTCAAGGACGTACCAAGACAACCTGGTGGCATTTGTGGTGGACGAGGCACATTGTATAAAAACATGGTTAGTCTTATGGAGTATTTTGATGGTGATAAGTATACTTAGATGACATGCCTAATTGAACAAGATATATCTAAATATCAATGAAATTACTTCTTTCAAACCATTGCAAGGTCATGTGTCTAATTCCAAAATGCTTTGTCACAATGTCTTTCTTGTCTATGCTTGCTTGCATATAGGAAAGACTTCAGAAAAGCATTTAGAGAAGTTGGTGCAGTAAGAAGCCTCATTCCTGCTGCTACAAATGTTCTAGCCTGCACTGCTACTGCAACGAGAGCAATATATACACAGGTTGCTGCAGTTTTGTCTATGGACCATCCTTATGTCATTGCAATTCCGCCAGAAAGGCCGAACATTATGTACAGTGTTCTACCAAAGAAGGATCTGAATGAAATTGCAGATACAGTGTGTTTCAAGCTCAGCAGTGTTTCTTCACCACTCCATTTTCCAAAGACCATCATCTTCTGCCAAAGATAAGCAAAACCAGTGTATATATATATATATATACTCAGTATATAGATACATAACAATTACAGAACAATTTCATTAATCTGGTGGGAGCACCTGATCTTCCTGGAAACCGGTGAGTATACTGTATACTGAATCCATGCATACATGCACGTGTGAGTAGTGCTACAATGTTTATAATATGATCTATATATATATATAGCTATTGGCTTAAAAGTAACCACAAGTAACATTGTCGTAAACATACTTTTCATAGGTTTGCGGAAATTTATACCAGAGGCTCTACAGTTGACATGTAGGAGTCCATTTTGGAACACTTTGTCCAGGTAGACAGCCGATTAAGGATCATCATTGCAACAACTGCTTTTGGCATGGGACTGGATTCGAGACGTTCGTCAGGTTATCTATGTCGGTTTGCCAAGTGAAACTGAAATGTATGTGCTGGAAAGTGGGAGAGGTGGCCGAGATGCACAACCATGTAAAGCGATACTGGTGCAGACTAGTTCCCCCCACAGCTCCAAGACCATGAAACAGTATGCTGCCAACGCTCAAGCATGCAGATGACGATTGTTATTTGCAACATTCCTGCAAGGACAAGTTTCTCTTTCACAGAGTAATTGTAAATGTTGTGACATTTGTGCTGCATCTTGTTCTTGTAGCCAGTGTTTGCTTCACATTAATTCATGTATTTATCTTTATTGAAACTCTATTATGTGCTTTGTGACTCTTTTTTGAGCCATTCAGTCATTTTGTACAGCAAGCTGCTCCTGATGACTCCAGCCCTCTCACTCCATCTGAACAGTAAGGTGCGCTTTTTCCTCTCTGGTACGTTCTTCCTGCACCTGCAACAGCAAGCCTGCTCCATCGCTCCGCGGGAGGGAATGTGTAACACTTATTATTTAGCGTGTCCATTTAATCATTTGCATATTTGTGGTTGCGTGGGTGGAAGACTTCTCGTATAGGTTATGTGCCTGACCCTTCCTCCCCAACCGATGACGTCAGTATATAAAAATGGAGGGGAGGAGGCGGTCTGGTTTACGAGACTAAGGTCATGCGACTGAAGAACACCTATGACCATCTTGAAAGAAGAAGAGCATCTCTGCGTGAACAGCTTGCGAGATCAAGCGTCTTCATTGGTTTAAAGCGCACAAAGTGGATCCCAGTCCAAAATCGCAGATACCAAGTCCAGTGAAGTCCCTTGCTCCCAAGTGCTCAAGTGTCGGTCGTCCTTCTTCAGCTAGAGTGTTATTCACCTATCCTTTGAAAAGCAAGCCAAGCAGTAGTGTTCTATGTACAGCTCCTCTGAACGACTCTTCCACGGTGGGCTTGGGAAGCGATTATGCAACTTGTGCGCATGTTGTAAATAAATCACACCTTCTACTATGATAACACAAAGGTGTAAACTAATCTAGAGTGCTGCTACACTGTCCCTTCAGGTCCACGCCTGGGGGCGCTTACGGGACGGTCTAGCAAGCCAGACTAGCTCTCAACTGGACAAGCTCGAGGCAAGTGTCCTGGAAAAGGCCTCTCACAGTGATTGGGTAGTTCTTATAGTGGTTGTCCCCAAGCAGGTTGGCAGCTATTGCTTGCGTGGAGACTATAAGGTTTTGGTGTTTGATCAACCACACCGCCCTGTTGTCACTACAACCACCACAGCACCACCTTTCTTACCCCGCTATCCGCAAAGGACCCGTCAACTGCCTTTGCGTTATGGCACCCCACTTGGTTTTTTATTGCAATGTACTTGCCTATTATGCCATGTCTACTCTGTTTTGTGGGGGAGGAATGTAGTGTATTTAAACGGTTTCTTGAATGGCTTGTATTTGCATACTTGCATATCTAAAGGCGTCTCCACACGGAGCCTTGAATCCGAATTGAATCTACTTTTGGGAGTGTCACCACGTTCCAGGAAGTGAATTATAATGCGCATTACTCAATCAACATCCATACGTGGATTGAATCCAGATTGGCCATCTACAGCAATTAGTCAGGTGCATCCAGAGCACTAGGTGAAAGCGGTCTGGCTACGCGAGACTACCACCGCGAAGCGTGTGAAATGGCTGGTACAGCCTGGTCCGTTGAGGAGCAAGAGCACTGCTCAATTTGTGGCATGACGACCGCATGCAATGACAGCTGGAAGGCACCGTTCGAAATAAGGCCATTTTTTAAGAAATACAGCGCGATCTCGGGAGTTTGGGCTACCACAGAACATGGCTACAGTGTCGAAAGTGAAGAATTTAATTGCAACTTATAGGAAGATGAAGGATAACAACAGCAGAAGTGGCCAAGGGAGGTCTGATTTCATTCGCTGTGTGGACATTATTCTACGTGAACAATGGAGCTAAGTTAGGCATCAATATAAGCATCTGCTAGCTAGCTAGCTAGCTAGGTGGATCTCACCTTTGGCGTTCCATCCTCTTCCTAAGAAAGAAACAATACCTGGCAATCCGCGCACGCTCAATCCGCAAGCAAAGGTAATTTCGCTCAGTAGAAATACGCCTGCGGTGCATGTCCATAAGAAATTTGAACACGAAGCAACTAAACACGAACAACTCCATTTTGATCGATACATGTGACAATTCGTCTGCTTTTAAACAGCAGCATGTGGACGCAATGTGAATTATCTAATGCGCATTAGTATCCTCCCAAAACTGCAAATTATTCAATGCGCATTCGATGCGGATTCCGTGTGGACATGCCTTAGGGCTTAGTGTAATCTTGTATGATTTAGAGTATGATCTCCGTTGTCTTAATGACTGTATCATTATATCACTTTCCCTATACTGATTACTTTACTTGCATGCTCAGGAACCTGACTTCCTTTCCTATCTGTTTACTGTATTTCTATACATACTTAGGAATTATTGGCTACACAGTGCTGGCAAATGCAAGGTGAGTTCCATACCACCTTGAGTGACCACTACGCATGAGTGTGCAATATATAGTAGTAAAGACACTACACATATCATGTCACCGAGCCCTTTCCAGTCTCCGAGAGGGTATTGTCAGGTTTCGTCGCCCACCTTCATGAAGCTAGTCTTGCACCAAGGATGGGAAGAAGCTATCTAGAAGTAGTGTGTCACCTCCAAATCACCCTGGGGTTGGGGGAGCCCTATTTCGGAAATATGCTAATGTTGGAATATGGTGTCAAAGGTCTGAAGCAGTCCTACCAACCTGGCTCCACCCGAACTAGGCTCCCGATTACCCCACCGATACTGAGGCCTCCGTGCAGTGTGGAGCAAGCATGTAGAGAACCACAATGCCTGGGGGAAGGGGAGATCGTCATTCCATTCTCGCTTTGACTCATCCTCCCACCTGGCCTTTGGCAACGTTCACGTTGACAATGTGGTCACTCTGCCTTACTTGGAGGTCAGGATCGAGGCATTCAAGACAGACCCATTCCAGCAGTGAGTGTCCGTGTTCCTTGGTGTGACTGGGAGGGATGTATGCCTGGTGGCTTCTATTCTCAGCTACATGGTGCTCAGGGACTCGACTCAGGTCCCTTCTTCTAATTTTCCAACGGAATTGGCCTTACTCGGGACCAATTTGTTTTTGTGGTGCGGTCAGCTTTGGACAGCACCAGATACAGCTCTTCTCTTTACGAGGGCCATAGCTTCCATATTGGTGCAGCTACCACTGTTATGGCCTGAAACTGTGGAAAATTTGCAGTTTTGAGAGCATTCTGCTGATATGTCATCCCCCCAAACAAATTCAAGTGTAATGTCATCGTTACTGTAAAATCATAGCTTTCATGAGTACTAGGCCTGCAGCTAGACACGGCAGTCTAATCATGGGCGTGGAGTTCACCACTGAAAGCTGCATATGAGGACATCACGTCTCCAAAGAGTTTTGAACACCAGAGGTGAGAGAATAGTTGGCTTTTCAACGGGAGGAAGGTGATCCAATTGACGTGCATGCAGTTGCTGTAAAGACTGACACAACGAAAACAGTCCATATTAAGTATAACAACGATCTGTTTAGATTTCAGTCGCTTTTCATCATCAATTTTGTCCTGAGCCTTAACTAGCTCATGGCCCAGTTACATTCCTAGCACTTTCGATTCAGCAATCCGCCAAAATATTTTCCTGCCAAAATTTCCGGCCATACAGTATACATTGACGTCAAAAGAGGTTGTCTACAGGACCAGGTTTGTTGCGCAGTGTACCATAGAACAGTATTGCAAGTGAAGTAATATTGTACACGTTGCTTAAGTATAAACACTCAAGACATGTAAGTCAATAAGCTGTAGTGTGTCATTTCTGTACATTTGTGCTACAAATGTTAACTCACTCTGAAAAGGTTATAATTGTTAAACAGAATAGGCTGTGTACCCAGCTAGTACCAGAGCCACATGCACATGTTACACAAGATGACTTCTTGATGAAAACTACACATTCAGAGAATGGTAATCTTTCTTCACCGTCATACCCTCCATCTTGTATTGATACCATTTTGCATAGTCAGTCAGGAAAAGTTTCACATTAGAGATTCTCAGACGCCATGGGATGTATCGTGAAGTGCTGTAGGGAAGATTATAAACCACTAATGAATTAATGAAGCTTTACTCTGACTTAAAACTGCCTCTGTGCAACAAACAAATCTGGTCACAGCACACATTGCACAGAGGTGCTTAGATTCTACCTTGGTTTCCTGAACGAGGCATTGCCATGGGAGTCAAAGTAAGTTGTTCTCAAGGAGGAAACATTATGCAGTTGCTCATACAAGTTCTGCAAAATGAGGAAGACAAGTGCATGCACATAATATATGCCTACACAAACTATCCATCTCCATGCTTTCATGCACAGAAATAGGGAAGGCTAAGAGATGTGTTGAACTCTGGATAAATGTTGAGACTGAGTAATATCAGAGTGCATGCAAACAATAATAGTCTCTAGCCTGAACAATAATCATTACTCTCAATGCTTCAATGCCTATACAGGCACAATCATCAGGAATGAGAACAGCGTTGCTGTGCCTACATAAAGCTAGCTGGATGAAGTGTTTAATAAAATAAAGTAAATTCAATCAACAAATCTATGTATGAGGTTAATGGTAAGCAATAAACAAGTCTAGGGGAAGGCCAAATACACTTGATTGGTTGATTCGATTTCGATTCAAAGAAATTCACTATTTGACTAGTGATGTAACTTTGCCACCTCCCTTTTGCATTATCATATGAAGTCATAATGTTCAACCACACGATTGAAGTCTACTACAATCTGTCAAATCGAATGTTTAGGCTTTGGTAGACGTTTGTGTTCTGACAAATCTTCATGTTGTACCTCATTTGTACCTGCAGAATATTTATATTGCGATACGATACGATACAAAACAGGGTTCTTCCTGTCGAGATTCCTGCCTAATCACTGCTGACAGGTGCAGCTAAGACTTAACAATTATCTGGCAAAGCAGTAGATAGTCTTAGCTTACCTTCTGCCTGTGTGTATACAGAAATGTTGACTGTGAACAAATTAGAACAGATGTGATCCAAGCTTCAAGACAAAGAGCGCTATCTGGAAGCACTTTGGTATTCCCACAGACAATACTGGCATGATTACAGACCAGAAGAAGACCATTTGTCGACTTTGCAGCGCTGTGGTCCCATACTCTGGCAACACCTCTAACCTGAAGTCCCAGTGGTGTCACCCTCAGGAACTCCATACGCTCCAGCAACAGGACAGTGACGGTTGACCTGGACCGAGAAGACGTCGACACAGCTTACAATCAGCGGAACGCTTGCCAAATCAGGCCTGTTTTCGAACAAAAGTGTGAAGCACAAGCAGCTAGTCGACGCTGCTGCAAATTTTATTTGCCAAGGCTTGCAGGCTCTAAGCGTAGTAGATGAACCTGCATTTAAGCGATTGTTGGAGATAGCTGACCCTAGACTTGAGCTGCCACACCACACATACTTCACTGACAGTGATACCTGCAAAGTATCATGCAACCAGAGCTGTCATTGAAAATCAGCCAGCAGCAGTTGAGAACTGCACAGTAACAACTGACCTGTGGACATCACTGCACTCCACTGCAACATGCCTACATTTCAATAAGAACACACTCGTGGACAGTGATTTCAATCATCAAACCAAGTGTCTGCAGACACTGGAAATAACTGATGCTAATTCGCTGAAGGATGTCCTTTCCTCCATATTCCATGACTGGAACATCACCGGAAAGCTGTGTGGGGGTATCACAGACAATGCTAGCAACATGATCAATCCCTTTAGACTGCTGGCAATTGATCATTTTCATTATGTAGCACACACACTGCAGCTCTCTATTGGAAGAGGTCTTGATGTGCCCAGAGATCAGCAAGTTATTGGTCACTGCAAAAATTGGTCACACATTTCAAGAAGTCTACCAAGGAAACATACAAGCTACGAGAAAAGCGGGAAATGCTCAAGCTACCCGAACACATGCTCATACAAGACTATGTGACACGTTAGGGAAGCACTCTGGGTTTCACTGGGCAGATGTCCAGCACAATGTGGTGTTTGCCCAAAAAGTGATCTCTTGTCAGCCTCAGGATTACGAATTGCAAAGAAGGCTCAGTACTGCTTTCTCGATGGAAGAGAAGCATGTGGAGTTACAGGGCAGAGGTTGCAGGGAGCAGGAGAATCATCTGCTGGGTGAACATGGACAACAAATGTTCAAAGGATGCTGAACCATCTGTTATGCGACACCTGCAAATGATAAGCTACTAATAGCCATATGGACCAAGTATAAACAAGCTGTTGTTGGTCTGCTTAGTTTTGTCTGGAGGCCATATTCCAACCGTATCTTTACGCATTACAGGTCACATGTACGGTACTTGACACGGAAAACTTACATTTTTCCGAGGAATTCCTCGATTTTCCGGTGCGGACGGACGCGGATATCCACGCGGAAGTGCTCAGATTTTCCGCACGATTCCGCTGTGGTTTTCCGCAAGATTCCGCGCGGAAGAATCTAGGCAGGAATTCCGCGCAGATTCGTGCGGAAAATGGCGAAACCCAGCAGGTACGTACGTATGTAGTCGCAACACACTTCCTTCACAAGCGGCGTCAAATGACCTGAAACGTCGACTTGCACGTTCGCACAAGAGCTTGCTACGTAGCTGTACATACAACATATGCACATACAACAATCAAAGAAACAACACCAACATGCTACATGCAAAGAGTCAAGTGCAATAGAAGTTCTCATTGTTCACAGGCGCCTTGGTCTTCCTGCACACTTCATCAATTGCGTTGCGCATCTCCCTCTCTGCTGTGGC
>MKWU01007083.1_pt1 | contig 10961 bp, 10 predicted proteins | sample 809101 | NCBI WGS metagenome assembly MKWU01 (sample SAMN05860141, study PRJNA318959) | sponge metagenome | host: Aplysina aerophoba | place: Slovenia: Piran, Adriatic Sea, Gulf of Piran | collected 2013-05-07
TGTCGTTCCTGCTGGTGGTCACCGTGCTGGTCCTGACCGGACTGCAGACATTCCTGCTGCGAGACCGCAGGTGACGACGCTGACGACCCCAGGCCGCGCCCAGCGAGGGGCCGCGCCGCCCGATGAAGCCCGCGGCTCGGGACGGCGCACGCCGCGATCAGCGATCGTGTTGGCGTATGTGGTGCTAGCTGTCGGCGTGGCGATCGCGCTGCTGCCCTTCTTGTACGTGGTGTCGACCTCGCTGAAGGAGACGACGTCGCTGTTCAGCTATCCGCCGGACTGGATCCCCTCGCCGATCTACTGGGGGAACTTCGAATCGCTCTTCGCCGACCACCCGTTCGTGCGGTGGACCGTCAACACCTTGTTCGTGGCCGGCGCGGTCACCGCGCTGAAGCTCTGGTTCGACTCGATGGCGGGCTACGCGTTGGCGAAGATGGAGTTCGCAGGCAAGCGCGGCGTCGCGCTGCTCTTGTTGTTGTCGGTGGCGATCCCGATCTCTGCTCTGATCATCCCGCTGTTCTTCGTGGTCCGACACCTCGGGCTGTTGAACACCTACTGGGCCCTGATCCTGCCGCCTCTGGCGAACCCTCTGGGCATCTTCATGGCTCGGAGCTTCATCGTGGGCATCCCCGACGACCTCGAAGCTTCGGCCCGGCTCGACGGGGCTTCGGAGTTCACGATCTACCGCAAGATCGTGCTGCCGCTGATCCGTCCTGGACTCGTAGTGCTGGGGATGTTCACGTTCATGTTGCAGTACACCTCGCTCATCTGGCCGCTCATCTCCGTTCAGGACTCCGAACGACAGGTCTTGGCCGTGGGAATCTCGGGCCTGCAGAGTGCCTTCCTGCAGGACTGGGGCCTTCTGTCGGCGGGAATGCTCCTTGCCGCTGTCCCCATCACTGTGGTGTTCCTGCTCGTTCAGAATACCTTCGTGGCCAGCGACCTGTCCGGCGCGCTCAAGGAATAGGGAGCCATGTCTGCACTGTCACCTCCGACCGACGTGGCCGTGAGCCTCATCGGCGTCGCCAAGTCCTACGGGGACGTCGAGGTTCTCAAACCGTTCGACCTCCAGGTCGGCGAGGGAGAGTTCGTTGTGCTGCTCGGACCGTCGGGATGCGGCAAGAGCACGATCCTGAAGATGATCGCCGGCCTCGAGGAGGCGAGCCAGGGCGAGATCCACGTCGCTGGAGAACTGGTGAACTATGTCCGCCCCCGCGACCGCAACGTGGCGATGGTGTTCCAGAACTATGCGCTGTACCCGCACATGACGGTGAGGGACAATATCGCCTTCCCGCTGAAGATGGCGCGTCGCCCGCGGCTGCGGCGGTCCGTCATCGATGAGCGCACAGTCGAGGCCGCAGAGATCGTCGACTTGACTCCGTATCTGGATCGCAAGCCGGCACAGCTGAGCGGAGGGCAGCGACAGCGCGTCGCACTGGCCCGTGCCATCATTCGGCAGCCGGAGGCCTTCTTGATGGACGAGCCCCTGTCCAACCTGGACGCGCTGTTGCGGGCCGACATGAGGACGAGCCTGTTGGAGGTTCATTCGCGCATCCAGAAGGCGACGCTGTATGTGACCCACGACCAGATCGAGGCCATGACAATGGCCGACCGGGTGGTGGTACTCAATGCCGGGCGGATACAGCAAATGGGGAAGCCGCACGAGTTGTTCAACGCCCCCGCCAACACGTTCGTGGCGCAGTTCATCGGCAGCCCCCGAATGTCGTTGCACCCGGCGGAGGCAAGCGCCGACGGCACCCTCCCCTTCGGTGGAGCGTTGCTGCTGGCCGAAGCGGGCGTGAGGCTGGAGCCGAACGCATCGATCACTGTGGGAGTGCGCCCGAGCGCACTCCGAGTCGCCGACGAGGCTCATCCGTGCTTCGTCGGAAGGGCGACGCGGCGCGACTATCTCGGCAGCGACAGCTACCTCGAGGTCGAACTCGAGGCCGGGCCATCGGTCATGGTGCGCGCCGAGGCGGACAGCCCTCTGGCGCCGGGTGATCCGGTGCACATCGGCGCCGAACCCGGCGCGATCCACCTCTTCGACGGCGCCGGCACCCGCTTGTGCGGCGCGTCTGTCAGTCGTCGAGGTCGATGAATCCCGTGTGGAGCCTGATCGCCAGCGGCGTCTCCGCCCCAGAGGGACCAACGCTCGGCCCGGACGGCTGGATTCTGAACGTCTGCAGCTTCAGCCGGCCCGACAACCCGAGCGTGGTCGGCGGTGACATCGTAGCCACCCACCCTGATCGCCCCGGAGACACGCGGCGGCTGTTCAACACATCCGCCGCCGGCGTGGACGGGATCCCCGCCGCGCTCGCGTTCGGGCCCGATGGCACCCTGTATGTCACCGACGAGGGGCACCGGGCGATCCTGCGGGCATCCCACGAGGGCGATCTGGCGGTTCACGTCCGGTCACCGAACGGCCCGAACGATCTCAGCTTCGACCGAGAGGGGAACCTGTGGTTCACCGACCCGTGGGGCTCCAGCGCCAGCCAGGCGGTCGGCGGCGTGTATGTCCTCCGAGCTGCGACATCAGTTCTTGATCGGGTTGCCCACGGGTTGGCGTTCCCCAACGGCATAGTGGCCACCGACGAACAGGTGGTCTACGCCGAGACCCGCACTAGCCGGCTCTGGCGCCACCGCCGACTCGGAGACGGTGGGCTCGGCGATGCCGAACTGTTCGCAGAGTTGCCGCACCAAGACGGAGTCGACGTCCAGGGACCCGACGGCATGTGCCCAGACGTCCACGGAAACCTCTATGTGGCACACTTCGGTGCCGGATGTGTCCGCGTCCTCAGCCCCGACGGCAGCGAATCAGGGGTTATCGACGTTCCCGGACGCGATCCGACCAACGTCTGTTTCGGGGGCCCCGACATGGCCACGCTGTTCGTCACGCTCGACGACACCGACCAAGTCGTCGCCCGCGCAGTGCCACATGCGGGGCAGCCGGTTCGGTTCTGCCCCTCGATCTCCACCGCGGCGGCCTTCGCCGGTTGGATCGACCTCATCGAGCACAGTCCCACCCTGTGAGGCGAGCGAAATGTTATGGGTCAGTCCTGTCCGCGTCGTCGGTCCATCCGAACTCACGCGAGATCCCGCGGCTCGTCTCGAACAGCCTCGGCACCATGGTGAGCAGGGTTTCGAGGTCGCACGACAGAGTCGTGGTGGTGATCGAGACCGACCCGAGTACGGATCCAGATGCCTCGAAGACCGGCGCCGCGATGCAGTTGACCCACGGCTCGTGTTCAAGGTGGTCGATCGCGTAGCCGCGATCCCGAGTTGATTCGAGGTCCTTGAGGTACTCGTCGAGACTCGCCAGGGTGTTCTCTGTATGCACCACGAAGTCGATATCGCCCGCGATGCGGTCCCGATCCTCGGCCGGAAGGAACGCGACGATCGCCTTGGCCACGCCGGTGCAGTGCAGCGGGGCGCTGTTGCCGATGCGGGAGTACATGCGAACGGTTTGGCGGGCTTCGCGCTTGTCGATGTACACGACGGTGTCAGCTTCGAGCATGGCGAGGTGGATCGTGTGCTCCACCTCGTGGCTGAGCTTGGTGAGGAAAGGGGCCGCGACTGTGCGCAGGTCGATGTACTCCAGTGCGGCGTTGGCGAGACTGATCACACGACGGCCTAGGCGGAACACGTTGTGTGCATCGCGCGCCACCATCTGCTCCGCCTCGAGAACCTGCAGCGTGCGAAGCGCAGTGCTGCGATGGGTCCCCATGAACGAGGCCACCCGCTCGATCGACGACGGCCGCTCGGCGATGAGTCCCAGCACTCGGATCGCTCTTTGCACGGTCTGGCTCATCTCATCTCCGGTAGTCAGAACTCCGTCGAAACGACCGCGACGATGGTGCCATCGTCGCCCACTTCGGGAATGTGGGTCCACTTGTCGAAGGTCGTGCACGGGTGGCTGATACCGAAGCTGACAAGGTCGCCGACGGCGAGCTCGTCTTTCGGGTCGACCGACAGGAACCCATGTTGGTCCATCAGCCTCGACACGCGCCACGAGTTGGGCACAGCGACGCGCTTGCCTCTGCGTTGTCGCCACAACGGGACCGGAAGCCCCTCATCGAAAGACACGTCCCGCTTGCCGAGATCAACCAGCGCTAGGGCGGGCTCCGGTCGAGACGTGACCTGTGCGATGGCTTCGAGGGCTGGCCGGAACGATGGAAGGTCGGGGTGGCTGCGCAACGGGGAAACCCGGCGGTAGAAGCCGTCGTCGTGGGTGATGTAGCAACCGCTGCGCAGCACGAGTTCGGCGCCGTGATTCTGAGCAACCGGCCCGAGGATGTTCACCACGTCGTCGAAGCAAGCGCTTCCGCCCGCGGTGACGACCGGCGCGTCGCCGGCCTCGAACAGCCCAAGGCCGGCGATCCGCTCGAAGGAGGCTGCGAGCACCCGCAGGTACTCCTGCACAGCTTGCCGGTCGTGATCGTTGGCGTGATCGTGGGCCGAATCGTGAGCCGAGAGGAACACGCCCTCGTACCCGGCGATGCCCGCACACCGTACCGAAGGGACTGCGCTGGCTTGTTCGGCAAGAGTGATCGCCTCGTCGAGGCTTCGAACGCCGCTGCGGCCGCCGCTGCGGCCGATCTCCACGAGCACCGAGATGCGTTCGGCGCGATCGCGGTCGAGCCGGTCGACGCAGTTGAGCCGGTCGAGGCCCTCGATCGAGTCGACGAAACAGTAGAGATCGAGGCCCTGCTCGACGGCATCGAACGCCCAGGTGATTGCGGGCTCGTTTATCAGCTGGTTGGCAATCAGGATGCGTCGCACACCGTGATGCGAGAGCGTCCGGGCCTGGACGGCATTGGCGACAGTCACACCCCACGCGCCGTGCGCGATCTGGCGGGTGATGAGTGCGGGCGACATCGTCGTCTTGGCGTGGGGGGCCAGTTGCGCACCGTGCAGGCGACAGAATTCGCTCATGGTCGCCAGATTGTGCTTGATTGCATCGGCTCGTGCGACGACGAGCGGAGAAGGGAACGATCCGTCGAAGATGTTGCGACCGATCAACGCATCGGCACCGGTGCCCACGAGGTCGCATGGGGCAGCCTTCGTGCTGTACCGAAGCAACGCTGCCATGAATGTCAACCCTTTCCACGCCAGGGGTCAACCAGCGCTGCGTCAACCAGCGCTGTGCGGGCGGGTCCTCGTCGTGACCCGGTGTCTTGGACCGCTCAAGTCTAGGTGGGCCGTCCGCCACTGCTGCGGCGACATATCGAGCAACAGCCGAACAGTCCGATCATCGGCGACCGGCCCGACGTCGTTTCGCTGGGCGAGCGCACTCATGGCTGTGATGTGTCCGAGGCGGAGGCACGCCTCGACGTCGCCGTCATGTTGCAGCACACCGAACAGGAATCCAGCCGCGAACGCGTCTCCGGCACCGACAGGCTCGATGACCGGCCCACCGAGCGCCGGGACGAAGAGCCTCCGGCCAAAAAGGTCGGCATGGGCGCCGTTGGCAGCGTCTTTGACCACGACCGTGCTCGGGCACGGTAGCAGTGCCCGGATCGCGGCAATCGACTCGGTGCCCCAGAGGTCGCGGGCCTCGTCGAGGCCCACGAAGACGATGTCGCACTGGTTCGCGGCCTCCCGCAGCGCCGTCGGTGGGTCGCCCCCATCCCAGACAGCGGGTCGCCAGTTGACGTCGAACGACAAGCGCGAGGCGGTCGCGCGGTCACAGACGAGAGACTCGACGAGTTGGCGGCACATGGATGAGAGGCCCAGCGTGATGCCCGTCAGGTGCAGGATCCTGAGGCCTCGGCGGAGGCTGGGACCAAGCGGCGGAGCCATATTAGCGGCAGCGGAACCGGCCCGGTAGTAGCGCACGCGTCGCTCGTTCGCGGTCACCTCCTTGAGCATGAGGCCGGTCTGGCGATCCGACACCCGACGCACCCCGCTGACATCGACCCCAGCGGCCTCAATCACCGACAGCACGAGGTCTCCCGCCAGGTCGGTCCCCACTTGGCTGATCCATGCGGCCTCGAGGCCAAGCGCAGCGCAGTAGCGAGCAACGTTGGACTCGGCACCGCTCACCTCCCATTCGAACGCCGCCTCGTCTGGATCGGGGCGCACGGTGAGCATGGACTCGCCCAGCGCAGCCACATCCACTGGCGGGGATTGGGTGGTCGGCACGCTGGCCGAGTGGTTCATGGTGCGCTCCTCGGGTCAGCGATGCCTGTCAGGACCTGTCAGGACTCCCACAAGACCATATGGTAGACTAGCGTGCAGTATTCACATCATTAGTGCGTATCCTGCACACAAGAGTGTTGCCCGCAGGAGATGTCAACCGCCGTGCCGAAGGCCACCTCAACAACGGACCCGGCTGCCTCTAGCGCCTGGCGTCGGGGGGCGAGCAGGCGTGCATGACCTCGTCATCCGCGGGGCGGTCATCGAAGACGGCTCGGGGGAACCGGCGTTCGAAGGCGACATCGCGGTCGAGGGCGGGTTCATTGCCGCGCTGGGCACCGTCGGCCCCTCACGCGCCGAGATCGATGCTCAGGGATTGGTGGCAGCTCCCGGCTTCATCGACGCGCACGCCCACGACGACATGGAACTCCACCGCAACCCGGACAACGGATCGAAGCTCCGGCAGGGAGTGACAACCGTCGTGTGCGGCAGTTGCGGGTTCAGCGCCTTCCCCCATGCGCCCGGACGCCGATCGCCGGATTTTCTGGCACTCGACGGCGACTGGCAGACGTATGGCCAGTACCGATCCACTCTGATGGGTCACGGCGTCGCCACGAACGTCGCCTCCTTCGTCGGCCACAACACGGTGCAGCGGCTCCTGTGCGGGATCGACAGCAGCGAGCCCGGAACGCGTGCTCTCGACAGCATTTGCAACGAGATCCGCAGGGCGATGGACGACGGAGCGCTCGGCGTGTCGACGGGCCTCATATACCGTCCCGGACGGCATGTGTCGACCGCAGCGCTCACAAGGATCGTCGCGGCTGCGGCCGACAGCGGCGGCATCCACAGCACACACCTGCGCGATGAGGCGGACGGGCTCCCCGACGCCATCGATGAGGCAGTATCGGTGTCCCAAGGCACCGGGGCCGGGCTCCAGATCTCCCATCTCAAGGTGATCGGCGAGCACAACTGGGGAAGCCTCGGCACAGCGCTCGACCAGATCGGCAAGGCCCATGCCTGCGGAGTCGACATCGCGTTCGACGTCTACCCCTACAGTGCGGGCTCGGGGCCGCTCGAGACCTACTTTCCGCCCGACGACATCGATGAGACCAGAGCCGCGCTGGTGCAGATCATTCGATGCCGCGACTACCCGCAATTCGAGGGGAGGCGACTGCCCGACATCGCCGCCGACGAGGGCACCACCGTGCGCCGCCTCACCCGGCAACTCGTGACCGCGCCGGCCGCAAGCGAGACGCTGTGCATCATCTTCGAAATCCACGAGGACGACATGCTGAACGCGCTGTCTCACCCGTTGGCCGTGATCGGCAGCGACGGAATCCCGCAACACCGAGGGGTGCCCCACCCTCGCCTCCAGGGCACCTTCCCCCGACTGCTCGGCCACTACTGTCGTGACAAGTCGGCGCTGTCAAGAAGCGCCGCGATCCGCAAGATGACATCGGTTCCGGCGGCTCGATACCGACTGAGTGGCCGCGGCCTTCTGCAACCGGGCCACGCGGCCGATGTCGTCGTCTTTGATCCGAACACGATCGCCGACCGGGGGACCTATACCTCCCGCGCCTACCCGGCGGGCATCCGCCATGTGATCGTGAACGGGCAACACGCGATCTCAGACGCCGTCCCGACGGGCGTGCGGGCAGGCCAGGTGTTGACCGCCGATCGAGCGTGACGCCGCGAGAGCGTGATGACAGACATCCGCCCTCCGCCGCGAGAGCACGCGGCCGACCAGCCCGCCTCATCCCTAGAAGATGAAAGGACCATCGAATGGTGAAGGGATCACAGAAGGGATCACAAGTGATCAGTAGAAGCGCCGTTGCGACCCCCGAGGTGCCGGCCGCGGCAGGGCCGTACTCGGCCGCGATCGTGTCTCAGGGGTTCGCGTTCCTCTCGGGCCAGGGCCCCTACGACTCGGCCGGCGTCCTAGCCGGCGACGACATTGCGACGCAGACCCGTCAGACGCTGCAGAACCTGGATGCGGTCGCCCGGGCGAGTGGCGCCACGCTGAAGGATGCGGTCCGAGTCGGGGTGTACCTGAGCGATATGGGCGACTTCGCCGCGATGAACAGCGTCTTCGCGGAGTTCTTCGATCAGCCGTACCCGTCACGAACGACCGTCAAGACCGGCCTCCCCAACCCCGAGATGCTTGTAGAGATCGACGCGATCGTCGCGGTGCCTCCCACGAGCGTGACAGAGCGGGCATGACCGGTGCCCGGCTGCGGCCAGCATCGACACCACACCCATCGGCTCCATTATCAAGGCCAACAACCATCTCGGATGCGGGTCTGAAAATAACCGGGATCCCGTCGCGCGAAGTCAGCCGCAACAAAGAAGTGTCAACCCTGTGGAAGGCCACCATGCCAGAGGTTGTCTGTTACGAGATACGCCGACAGCGGAACGCACGATCTGAGACTAGCGATTCCTGAACAGTCCGGCTAGACTATAGAATATGAGTGAAGATCATGTGAAATTCCTCATCGGAGGCGAGGTAGCGATCGACGTGCTCGCCGACGCGTTCTCGCGCTTTGGCCGCGTGCTTGAGGCATTGAGCGAGAGCCACAGCGCCGATGTCCGATGGGTGCTCGCGGGGCTCGACTACGGAAGCGCCGCCGCGACGGCTCGGGCCGTCCCGCTGGACGACGAAGCTCAGCAGCGGATTCCGGCCATGTACGACAACTACGTCGAGGCAGCCCTGCGTGTGCGGGACGGCAACGCCGACGGCGAGTTTCCGCTCCATCGGCAGATGCACGAACTGATGGCCCTCGCCAACGAGACCCACCCGATAATGATCCAAACCGACGGCAAGCAGGTGGTCGTCGAGGCGCCGATTGCTCCGCTAAACCCCTCGGTGGCCGGAGACCCCAAGGAGGATCCGCTATCGCTCGGCACGGTACGGGGTCGAGTTGAAACACTGTCTCGACGCCGGGGCCTCAGCTTCTACCTGTACGAGCTCGCCACCGACGCGGCAGTCACCTGCTACATGGACTGGGATCTCGAGGACACGATGCGCGAGGCATGGGGCCGCATCGCCGACGTCACCGGCTCCGTGCGACGGGATGCAAAGACCGACAGGCCGCTGTGGATCCGGAGAGTCACGAACGTGGATCCGGTGGACGAGGGAGACCCCGACGGCTACCGCCGGGCCAGAGGAGCGCTCAATACCTCCGAACCAGCCGAGGTCCTGGTCAGGCGCATGAGAGATGCAGAAGCGCGACAGCCTCTCCCAGGCCGGCGGGTCAGTCGGTGAGGACCGAGGCGATCGCTTCGGGGATGGAGTGGGGGCCTGCGATGGCCGCGAACTGGGCGTTGGCGGCCTCGGCGAAGGCCTCGGCGTCGGCCGCGTCGCCTGCGGGCGCGATCACGCACAGCTCGTCGAGGCGGCGGGCCGCGGTCACCGGATCGCCCCCCGCGGTGGCCCGGCAGTCCGACAGCAGCACCGCCACCTTCCGGCGGGCGGTGCAGCGGGCCAGCTGGGCCCGGGCCGCGTCCAGCGCAGCCGCCAGGTCGGTGGTGCCGTAGCCCCGCAGCCGCAGCACGTCGTCGACCACCGCCGGCGCCGGCCGGTCGCGGTCGGCGGACTTGATGGCCACCACCCGGTCGCCGAAGGCCAGCGCCGACCACTGCTGGGGCGCTCGCAGGGCGCAGGCCGCCGCCGCCACCGCGGCCGCGGCCAGCCTCGGGCCGCCCATCGATCCCGACCGGTCGACCATCAGGCTGATCGCGGTGGCAGGACGCTGCCAGCGCTGCACCCACAACTCCTCGAGCCGGACCGGGCGGCCCGCTGCCCTGCCTTCGAGCAGGCCGTCGAGGCTGCGATCGATGTCGACGTCGCCCTCAGCGCGGTCGGCCCGTGCGGTCTCCAGGCGCCCCACCCCGCCCGCCGAGACCTTCCCGGCCCGGGCCAGGTCGAACGCCAGCCTGCCCGCCAACCGGGCGGCCAGCGCGGCCATCCTGCGGTCGGAGGCCGCGGCCATGTCGGCCAGCAGCGCCAGAGTCTCATCGGGGTCGGCCGAGGCCTGCGCGGCCACCTCGGTCGCATCCAGCGTCCCGGTCTCGGGACTCAGCAGCCGGAAGCCGGGCTGGCCCTCGTAATGGCCGCGGGGCGTGGTGCGGACCCGTTCGGCGTCCAGCGCCTCGCGGGCCCGCATCCCTTCGAGGACTAGCCCTCTGGGCTGGTCGCCCCGCCGGGGGCCGAAACTTTTCCCGCGGCAGGCACCAACGACTCCGCGGCCGGGTCGGTGCTGTCCTGCTCGGCGGCCAGCACCTCCTCCCACAGCTCGCGCACGACGGCCTCCGGGGTGCGGTCGCCCCCCTCGTGGAGCCGGATCCGGCCGGTGAGGGCCATCAGGGCGGCGTCGAGCCCCACCCCGGGATCGTCGAGCGGCCGGCCTCGCAGCCCGCCGAGGCGCTCCGCCACGTCGCACAGGTCCATGGCCCCCCGCACCGACGACCCCATGCGCACGTCCCGGTGGGTGCGGGTGGCCCGGGTGACCGCCACGGCCCGGGCCACGGTGCGGGCCGCGGCCTGGCTGCCGCTGGGCAGACCCTGGGCCCGCGACTCGACGATCTCGCGCTCGTCGCGCTCGTCCTGGTAGGCCATCGACAGGTGGCAGATGCGGTCGTAGACCGCGCTGGACAGCCGCGACGTCCCCACCGTGTCGTACGGGTTCATGGCCGCCACCAGGCGGAACCCGTCCTCGGCGGCGATCCGGCCCACCCGGGGGAGGTGGAGCTCGCCCTCCGACATGACCCCGATGAGCAGGTTGACGGTCTCCTCGGGCACCCGGTTGAGCTCCTCCACATACAGCAGA
>MKWU01007084.1_pt1 | contig 10958 bp, 7 predicted proteins | sample 809101 | NCBI WGS metagenome assembly MKWU01 (sample SAMN05860141, study PRJNA318959) | sponge metagenome | host: Aplysina aerophoba | place: Slovenia: Piran, Adriatic Sea, Gulf of Piran | collected 2013-05-07
TCTTATGATGCTGATGGCTCGACCGTAACTATCGTGGTGCGCGACACCGACGCATCCGAACACCACAGTCGCAACGGTCTCGCCGCAAGCCGTATCGGTGTCGACGCAGCAAGGATGCGCTGCGTCAACCGCTGTTCGAGCACCCCCACGACAACACCAACGACTAGTTCGACTCCTACGACAACACCAACGACTACGGCGACGCGACCAACGAACGACCGGTATAGTCGAGTTGATGACACACCAGAGCGTGGGACGCGGCATTGGTACCGCGGAGATCCCGGTGGCGGCTATGAGGGTAGCAACTATATTTACACATACGTCAGGGGAAGTAGAAATGCAAGTGGCGAGACCATTGACAATGATATTACGGCCAAATGGGAATTTTCCAGTGTCCCTTCCGGTCGCGATTGCTCTGTCGATGTGTTTATCCCCGACAGTCGAGCAACTGGAACTGTTCGCTACAGTATCTATCACGGAGATAGCGGAAATCTGCTGAGTGAACGTAATCGAACACAAAACAATGATGGAGATTGGGTTCAGTTGACGTTATCTTCACTCGAGAGTAGCGTACGAGTGTATGCCTCCAATTACGGAGGAAACATTACCCCAAAGACGGGACCGGACAGTTATCTACGGAACAGAATAGCCGTCGACGCTGCTCGGATAGAATGTGCCATCTCTGGCAACTCCACCCCGGGCTTGCCCACCACCATCTTGAACCAAGACTATCCGTACCCGGTCCTGGATTGTTGGAACGGCGCCTTCCGTCCCGACGGGTACCAACCAGGTCAGTGTACTTCATATGTCGCTTGGCGCTTGCGGATGAATGGTATCGAGTTCCATAATCAGTGGAAAGGGGGGTGCTTAAACCGCGGCGCCAATAGATGGGGTCATGCCGGTGAGTGGGATGAATGCGCTGAGGTCCTTGGTCTTCGGGTTGATGATACGCCAGCCGCCGGTTCTGTTCTTGTGAACAATACTGTGAGTTTCTGGGGTCATGCCGCTTATGTTGAACGGGTCAACGGTGATGGCTCGATCGACATTTCGGATTCCAACCGGCAAAGTAACTGTGAACCGCGGAAAAATACCAACATCAGAAAAGGACATTGGCTATGGCCCCGCAACGAAGGAGATGTACGATTTATCCACTTTGAAGAACATGCAAATAGGCTAGCGACATACCCGAGCGGAACGTGATTCGGCTGTCCGACCCGAAAGGTGCTCTACTCATGAAGTCTTTATCCATCCCGTCTTTTTCATTGAGGTCTCGACTTGGACTCGCCGTGCTGGTCGTGGTAACTCTGTTCGCCGCGGTTGTGGTGCCGGTGGCGGCTCCGTCGCCGGTCGCGGCTCAGCAACAGCAGACTGGTTGGTACGTGAACGACAATCCGTCGCTGCGCGGGCCGAGTCGCTATTGGTACGCGGGAGACGCGGGCCGTGGCTACGGGTCCAACAATTTTCGTTACACCTATGCGATTGGCGGTGACACCAGCACCGACAACTGGGCTAGCTGGTCGATGGGTCGCCGAGTGGGCCGACAGGAGATCCAGATGTACGTGCCGCGCAGCAAGGCGACGGCGACTGTCACGTACCGGATCAACATCGGTGGCGTTGAGCACACTCGCCGATTGGCGCAGAAAAACGCGTCCGGTTGGACATCGCTGGGTTCTTATGATGCTGATGGCTCGACCGTAACTATCGTGGTGCGCGACACCGACGCATCCGAACACCACAGTCGCAACGGTCTCGCCGCAAGCCGTATCGGTGTCGACGCAGCAAGGATGCGCTGCGTCAGCCGCTGTTCGAGTACCCCCTCGGTAACAAGTCGTACGCCGACGTTGACCGTCAGTCGTGGCAGCATCAAGAGCGGTACGACTAATTCTCGTTGGGTGGTTGGTTCGGGTTCGGGTTGGCCAGCCGGTGAACAGTTCTGGATCAAATGCGGCAATTTTGTCGATACTCGCCGGAACATTCCGGTCAATTACCGTTCCCGGTATGTCAATAGCAGCGGCAGGTTGTCATGGGGTGAATCAATCTGTTATAGCAATGTCGGCCACACCGTAGAAGTCTGGACGCAGTCCGGTGTGCGCAAAACCGTAAGCATCGCGGCCCCAGCCGGCCGTAACACCCGTACGTCAACGACGACCCCTCCGACGACCCCTCCGACGGTGCCGCCTGAGTCGGGCCGTGTTTGTGACGCGGTGTCGGTGGGTGTTGTGAACGGGTCGGTGTCGCGTTCTGAAAACTGGGAGCGTGGTTGCGTTTCAAGTCAGCGTGGCAACGATTATTTCGCAGGTCGTTACAGGTTTGCTGTCGGGTCCGAGGCTGACGTGACGATAGACTTGCAGTCTTCTGACGCTGACTCGTTTTTGTATTTGTTGGACAGCGGCAACCGTCGCATCGAGCAGGACGACGACGGCGGATCGGGAAACAACAACTCGCGGATCAGCCGACGGTTGAGCGGGGGCACCTACATTGTGGAAGCCACAACCTACAGTCCAGGGGAAACAGGCAGTTTCACGGTTCGTATCCACGCTTCGCCACCTCCAACACCAACAACTAACCCCAATGTTGTAATCCTCCCTACGCCGCTCGAAGATGTCGAAAAGAACGACATAATTGTAAATCTTTGTTTACGGAGCACCGACAACTACGACGTGAACTATCTGCGACAAGAAGTCGCTTTAATGAATCAAGGTGTAGTAAGTTTCTACGCTGCACAATCAAACGGGAGAGCGAAAATCAATTTCGTCGTTGGTGAAATCCATTACGATAACAATGTGGAGGAAGCGAATATGCTTTCGCTGCTTAGGAACAATTCTCATCCATGTACCACCATGTCAGTGAGTGAAGCGGCAAAAGGCCAGCAGATCCTTACGTTAGTCGCTGTGCCACCTGCAAGCGATGTTTGGGGATTTGCTAACTACTTCGGCGGCAAGAACAACCTCGGGGCTTACGTAAACGGCTATATCGTAGTGCCTACGAAAAGAAGGTTTACGGAGACTGGAAGATTTGTAGGACAGTGGGAGGCCTTAGTCGCGCATGAAGTCGGACATTCATTATACGGTATGTTGCATACAAATAATGTGGAACGAAATGGACGCACATATGCCGACCGTGATCCAAAGATTATTGGTTCGCTCATGAACAATAGCATGGCCAGGGTCGCGTCGTTGGCCGATGTTGATATATTTTGCATAAATCGAGAGATTGTCGGCTGGGCCTGTGATCCCCGTCGATCAGATCCGTTCCGTAGTAATGACTCAGCTAGTCCAGTCTATCAAGTTGCCCAGTCAAACGACGGGTATAGCCAAGTTGATGACACGCCAGTGCTGTACAAGAACGGGTCAACACGTTGGAACACATGGCACTGGTACAATGGCCACACAGATAGCGGCTATGAGGGCAGTAAGTATAACTACACATACGTCATGGGCAGCAAGAATTTTGGTGGGCAGGTAATCAATGACAGAAATTATGCCAGGTGGAATTTTTCCGGTGTTCCTTCCGGTCGGGACTGCGCGATTTATGTGTACATCCCCAACAGTGGAACAACCGCAACCGGAACAACCGCAACCGTTCGCTATGATATTTATCATGGTGCTCATCGAAATCGCTTGGCTACGATTATTAGGCAACAGAACAACGAGGGAAGTTGGGTTCGATTGAAATCATCTGAACTCGAGAGTAGCGTAAGAGTTTACGCGTCCAACTACGGACCGGGCGTCTCGCCGCCTACGGACCGCTCTGGCGACCCACGGAACAGAATAGCCGTTGACGCTGCCCGCATAGCATGTCCTCCGGATTCGCCCACCACTCCAGAACAGATTTTGCCCAGCACTCTAGTACAGATCAGGCAAGCTGGAAACAATCACGATGGCAGTTTGTCTCAATATTATGGAGCCTTGTATGATGAGTATGTGGGTTTTGATAATGCCGATCATAACGCGCTATGTGACAGAACAGACCGTACCGACGCTAAACGAAGTGAGGGATGGCGCCGGACGACCAGGTATATTCCCTCTTCGGGGCAATACGTCGCGTATCATTTTCCTTTAGGAGAGTGCACTTCGTGGGTTCAATTCCGAATACTGACTACGGTTCATTCTGATTACGAAGACATTCGGCGTGCGGATAATCCTCTTGACTCGCCCTTTGACAATGGCTATCGATACGAACTATCCGTCAGTGATCCAAATTCAGGGCCCTGGTCCGATGCTCACAACTGGGCAAAGAAGGCTATGGATTCGGGAGTGCGTGTTGAGTCTTCAGAGTCGATGCCTCGGAAATTTGCGATCGCCCATTGGAATGCCAACGAAGGTTATGCTGGAAACCGCGGACATGTCGCGTTTGTAGAGCATGTAGAAGACGGTGGCAATACGATCTGGGTTTCCGAAATGAACGCACGTGAGCGTCGTTTATGTTATCTCAGGGTTCAGAAGATAACGCGTTCAAGCAATAATTGGCCCAGCAACTTCATCTATATTGAATAGCAACGGGATGGCATCCGAGGCCTACTTTCAATGGGACGCGGGGAGTGGTACGATTAGATGCGTGACTGCGCTTTCAGTCACCTTTGTAGTAAACCCGCTAGCACGCACCCTCAAGGCGGTTACCCTGGGCGCGAATGTCCCTGGACTTGGCTTGACACGATAGACAGAACGTCCTGCTGTCGATGGAAGGGTTGAGTCATGGTGAGATCGCTTGCTGGTATGCCGCGATGGTTTGCTTGCGGGCCTCGGCATGATCGACTATCGGTGCCGGGTAATCGCGATCCAAAGTAACACCGGCTGCTGCCAAGTCCAATGGTGTCGCTTGCCAGGGCGCGTGAATGTCTCGATCATTCAGTCCTTTCAACTCTGGCAACCAACGACGCAGGTGGTGCCCCTGCGGGTCGAACCGCCGACTCTGCACAATTGCATTGAAGATGCGAAAATATGGTGCTGCATCCGGCCCGGTGCCCGCCACCCACTGCCAGTTGCCGGAGTTCTGGGCCAGGTCGCCATCGGCCAGCATGCGCCGAAACCAACGTTCTCCCCAGCGCCAATCAACGAGCAGGTCTTTGACTAGAAACGAAGCTGCAATCATTCTCAAGCGGTTGTGCAACCACCCAGTTGATGCCAACTCTCGCATTGCACAGTCAACAATCGGATAGCCGGTCAGCCCATCACGCCAGGCACAGAAACGGGTTTCGGCTTGCGGCCCCGACATCCATTCAATGCGTTCAAATTGGGGGCGCAGGCTCACTCGGTCAATGTCGGGGTGTTCGGCGGTGAGATGTGTGTACCAATCGCGCCAAGCCAACTGCCGAACGAAGCTCGCACCGCCGTCGTTTTCGGTGTCCACAACCTCGGCGAGGTAACGAGGTGAGATAAGACCGAAATGTAGCGCAGTTGAGAGTTGCGAAGTACCAGCAATAGCGAAGTGGTCGCGGCGGTCATGGTAGTTTGTAACACGGCTCAACCAGCCCGTCACTTGATCGAGCGCTTGGCGCTCAGTCCATATATCTGGTATTCGATCTTGCAGGGTGGATGCGATCGTGAACTCCTTCGGGGGGTCAAGAATCTTGGCCGAACCCGAGCAGGCAGCAAGAGGCAGAGCAGTGTGGACCCAGCGCCTGTAGAAAGGAGCGAACACTCGCGACAACGTTTTCGAGGCTGTGAGCACGGTACCGGGGGGATGCACTACCGTCCCCCAATGACCGACCAACGGCACCGCGAGTGCATGGCGCACCTTTCGATCTCGAGCCGTAGACCAACGGGTTACGTCTGCGTTGACAACGACGCTTTCGGCACCGATGTGTTCAGCAACCCGAGGGACCACCTCGGCCGGGTCTCCGACCGCAACCCAAAGAGCCGCTCCGGTCTCCCGAAGTGACTGATCCAACCCGCCCAACGCCGCAAAATAGGCCTGTCTGCGCCAAGGGCCAGCCGCTGCCAGCAAATGTGGTTCAACAACCACCAACGCAGCTGCAGCGGCAGCCGAGGAGGTGGCGTCTGCCCAGGCGGGATTGTCACGCAACCGCAAGTCTCGCCGAAACCACGCCAGCGCCGCAGACCGCATAGAGCCCAACGATAACGGGCTCTTTGCGTTTGAGGTCGGGGTGGGTGGGGTGAGGGTCCGCGTTGCAACGGCCCTACGCGGACGCCGCGCCGATCGCCGAGGAGTTGGCGCTGCCCGCCCGTGCGCCTCAGGCTGGCTCAGCGCTGCCCGCCGGCCGTCTCAGCCCGGCAGCGCGCCTCAGCCTCGGAGCCAGCGGGTCAGGGTCATTGCGAGTCGGGCCTCTTCACCGCGGCGATCCTCGATGTCGTCGGCTCTGGCCATGATTCGACGGCTGCTGCGGATGCCGAACCATCGGAGGGGCTCGGGTTCCCAGGATCGGCCCGGTGGGGCCACCCACGGCAGATCGACCCGCTCCGAGGAGGTGTCGGTGATCAGATCGGCCAGCGTCCGGCCTGCCAGGTTGGCGGCTGCGACGCCCTCGCCGACATAGCCGCCGGCGGTGGCGAGGCCGGTGGCGCGGTCATAGTCCACGAAAGGCATCCAGTTCCGTGGCACGCCGAAGACCCCGCCCCAGCGGTGGGTGATCCTGGTGTCGGCCAGGACCGGGAACAGGTCGACCAGCGCTTCGTGCACCAGGCGGTGCGAGTCTGCGCTGACCTCCATCGAAGGGCTGATCCTCGATCCGTACAGGTAGGGCACGCCTCTGCCACCGAAGGCGATGCGCCCATCGCGGGTCCGTTGGCCGTAGATGACCATGTAGCGGTCGTCGGCGAATGTCGGGCGGTCAGCCAACCCGATCTGGTCCCAGATGTCGTCGCTCAGCGGTTCGGTGGCGATCATCCGCGAATAGAACGGCACCAGACGGCGGCGCTGGCCCCGCAGGTCGCGGGTGTACCCCTCTGTTGCCTGCACCACGACCGAGGCGCTGACCGTGCCGCGCTCGGTGACCACCCGCCGCGGTTCGATCGCCTCCGCGGCGGTGCGTTCAACAATCGTGACCCCAGCAGCCTCGCAGGCGTCTGCGAGGCCCAGCACCAAGCGGGCGGGGTCGACCGCGGCGCAGGGAGCGAACATGATCCCGCCGAGAATCCCGGTGGCGTTGATGATCGCCTCAGTCTCCGGCTTGTTGAGCAGACGAATCTCGTGTTCGCCCAGGCCGAGTCTGCAGTGGTGATCAACCTCCTCGATCTGACGCTTCAGTTGCGGTCTGTTGCGGGCCATGCGGACCACTCCGCCCTTGGCGTAGCCACAGTCGATGGACTCGGCGTCGACGATCCGCCCGACTTCATCGACCGAGTCGAAGACTGCCCTAGTCAGCCGGAGCGACTCGTCGAGTCCGCAACGCTCGGCGTACTTCTCGATACCGGCCGCGAGCTCACCGACGACCCAGCCCCCGTTGCGCCCCGAGGCACCGAAACCGACGTGAGTCTTCTCGATCACCAGCACGTTCAGCGAGGGGTCGAGCTTCGCCAGGTAGTAGGCGGTCCACAACCCGGTGAACCCGCCACCCACGATCGCGACGTCGACTTCGAGGTTGCCCCGCAGCGCCGGCCGAGCGACCGCGTCGAACTCGAGTTCATCGAGCCAGAGTGACCGTGCTGCGGTAACCACGCCCATACTCTGGCAGGTTCGTCACCAAAACCGACGCGGATTCGCCGGGGGACTGGCGGTATCTGTGCGAGCCGAGGGCCCTTGGCCCGGTTCGTCGCCGATGCCGGTGCGGGTTCGCCGGAAGGACTGCCGAGATCAGTCATTGGTGGCGCGGAGGTCGGCGAAGAAGTCGCTGAGCAGGGTCGCGCACTCTTCGGCTCGGACCCCGTGGCGTATCTCGAACTCGTGGTTGAGACGGGGGTCGGCGCCGAGGTTGTAAAGCGAACCGCAGGCACCCGCCTTGAGGTCCGCCGCGCCGTAGACCACCCGGGCGACCCTGGCCTGCTGCAGTGCACCGGCGCACATGGGGCACGGCTCGAGGGTGCAGACGACGGTGGCACCGTCGAGCCGCCAGGAGTCGAGGGCGCGGGCCGCGTCCTGCACGGCCAGCAACTCGGCATGGGCCGTCGGGTCGTTCGTCGCTTCTCGTTCGTTGTGTCGGCGGGCGATGATCCGGCGTTCGACGACCACCAGCGCCCCCACCGGAACGTCGCCGTGGTTGACTGCTTTGCGAGCCTCTTCGATGGCGATCCCGATCAGGGCTTCGTCAGTCGGGTAGTCCGTGGTCTCCACGGGCTCAGAGTCCGGCGTACCAGTCGTAGCCGCGCTCGCCCCAGTAGTCACCGCCGGTTTCGGTCAGGAACTGGATCTCGCCGATCCGCTTGAGCTGCTTGATGCCGTACTTGAGGGGGGTGGCGAGTCGCAGCGGCGCACCGTGGAGTTCGTCGATGGGTTCTCCGAGGTTGTTGTAGGCGAGCAGCGTCTGGTTGTGGAGCATGGTCTCGATGTCGCAGCTCGTGTAGTAGTGGTCGCGGGTCCGGTTGCCGTTGCGCAAGTAGTACTGGTCGTCGGGGGTCTGCATGTACACATGGCTGATGTCGTCGGGAAGTTGGTCCTCGTAGAGCCGCATGAAGTCGCTGAACCGTGCGCCGCCCCAGTTGGTGATCTGAGCCCAGCCCTCGATGCACTTATGTTCAACAGTCATCTCGTGGTAGGGGAGGCGTTTGATGTCGTCGAGAACGTGGCGTCCCAACTCGGTGCCGTCAGGCCCCTTGACGGTGAGTTGCCAACCGTCGAGGTCGATCTCGGATCGTAGGCCGATGCGCCCATTGAGCCGCAGGATCGATGCGGCCTCGCGGTCGAAGGTGCGTGCCTGGTGGTCGTGCCGGAACAGGCTCTTCCACAGCGACTCGTTGAATTCGTGTCCTTTGCGCAGCACGTTGGGGATGTTGTCGGTCTCGGGCTGGTTCTGAACCCAACGCCAACCGAACAAACCGGCCACCGCGGCAGCGCCTCCGGCCAGCAGCGAGCGCCGCGACCTCTTTCGGTAGGCCTCAACTGAGATCTCTGGCTTTTCAGGCATCAGCTGTCTCCTGCGGATTGTCTGGCGGCACCGAAGACACCGACCCTGCCGACGCCTCGGACCCTGCAGTCGCCTCGGACCCTGCAGTCGCCTCGGACCCTGCCGACGTCTCGGACCCTGCAGTCGCCTCGGACCCTGCAGTTGCCTCAGGCTCTGCGGATGCCTCAGGCTTTGTGGGGTCGATGTCGACCAACTCGTAGCCGGTGACCATGCTGGTGAAGTTGCGCCATCCGGCGCGTGCCACCTGCAGGATGTGGACCACAAAGAACAACACGAAGGCGATGGTCACCACGAAGTGGATGACCCGGGCCGATGTGTAGCCGCCGAGGACCCAGGTCAGCGGGAACACCTGGGTCGGTTTGAAGATCGCGAAGCCGCTGAGGACTGCCAGCGCGCCGAGCCCGATCACCAGCGAATAGGTGAGGCGCTGGGCTTCGTTGTAGCGGCCCCGCTTGGGTGGTTCCTCCTTGCGAATGCGCAGGTCGTGCAACAAGACGTCGAGCGAGCCGCGCAGTGAGCGCCGGTTGGGTGCGAGTTCACGCCACTCACGGGTGCGCCAAGTGTAGACGACGAAAGCGAGCCCGTTGATCGTGAACAGCCACGCAAAGTTGAAGTGGAACGCCAGACCGCGGGCGAGGCGACGGTTGAGATCAAGCGACGTGTAGAAGCTCTCCGGGAAGAACTTGAACCATTCCCAGTCGAGAAACCCGAAGGCGTAGACGTCTTCTGCCCAGTAGATGCGCAGGCCGCTCCAGACCATGATGACGATCAACGGAAAGTTGATCCAGTGCATCCAGCGGCTGCCCCGACGATGCTTCAGAATCGCCTTCTGCGTGGCTGGCTGCTCGGTTTCGGTGGGGGCGTGAGCTGTCAAGATGGATCTTCACCCGATGACGGTTCTGCGGCATCGGCGCGATACCGCAATTCGTAGACCACAAGCACGATACAGCCGCACACAACAAACATGTCGGCCACATCGAAAACCGCGTACCAGGAGACGTCTATGAAATCGACGACCTCGCCCGAGATGAAACCGTCGTCACGACGCACGATCCGGTCGATGAGGTTGCGGTCGTGGATCTCGGCGATGGCTGTGTTGGCGGCTGGGAGCCTGCTAGAGCCTCGGGTCGACGGGTTCGCTTTCGAGGGCGAGCACGCCGAACACGCATTCATGCACCTGAGCCAGGTGTCTGTTGGCGACGAACCGGTCGAGAGCCTCGATGCCGAGAGCGAATTCACGGCGTGCGAGCGAGGACTTCCGGCGGAGCGACCGTTGACGCAGCCGTTCAAGATTCTCAGGTTGGAGATATTCTGGACCGTAGATGATCCTCAGGTACTCACGGCCCCGGCACTTGACCCCCGGTTGCACGAGGCCTCCCTTGGCGTGGGTGACAGGTTCGAGGGGCTTGATGACCATGCCCTCGCCACCACCGTCGGTGAGCGAGCGCCACCAGTCCGTGGCTTGATGCACCGAGCCGTCGTCACTGAGGTCGACGAATCGGCGGTCGGTGCGCCGCAGCAGCTCTGGGTCCTGCTCAACGAGCCCGTCGATCGCTTCGAGATGCCAGCGGCGGGGTCGGCGAGCCAGGACCTCCCCCTGCGCGGCAAGTATCTGGAACGGGGCGAGCTCGATCCCGTTGAGGCCGTCGACATCCCAGCAGTACCGCCGGTAGGCCTCGATGTAGGAAGCAATGTGCTGCGCCCGGTGGGCCGTGCGAGCCGCGAGGGTTTCGAGATCGACCCCGCGTTGCAGCGCGTCGGCCAGTAGCCGTTGGGCAGCGTCAAGCGCCGCGGCGCCGGCTGCTCCGGTCGCGGCGTACTGGTGTCGGATCAGCTCGGCGGCCTTTGCCGACCAGGGGAGCAACTCGGCGTCGAGCACGAGCCAGTCGGTGCTCAGGCGGTCCCAGAGTCCCGCCGCGTCACCGGCCAGTCTGAGGCG
>MKWU01007085.1_pt1 | contig 10956 bp, 8 predicted proteins | sample 809101 | NCBI WGS metagenome assembly MKWU01 (sample SAMN05860141, study PRJNA318959) | sponge metagenome | host: Aplysina aerophoba | place: Slovenia: Piran, Adriatic Sea, Gulf of Piran | collected 2013-05-07
GCCGACGCTTGATCCGATCCTGTACGGGACGCTGACGGTGGAATTGGAGCCGCCGGACGCGACCATCGCGCTGGAGGGCATTGGGACAGGCTACGAGCCGGGCATGCGATTGCCGGAGGGAGAATACCGAATGGCGGTAAGCCGTCCGGGCTATCGGACGGTCGAGCGCACGGTGACGGTGGAAGGCGACGCGCGAGTTCTCATCCAGTTGGAAGTTGATCCGCAGCCATTCACCGTGGAGACAACACCGGCCAGTGCAACGATTCGGTTGCCGGACGTCTCGGTGGCCTACGAGCCCGGGCTTTTACTCGATCCCGGAGACTACCGCGTGGAGGTCAGCGCGGCGGGTTACGAACCGTGGGAGGGCGTGATAAGCCATGGCAGCGAACCGCAGCGCGTGGCAGTAACCCTACCTGTTTTGCCGTTGGGGGTTTCCTTTTCAGATGAACTCAGTTCGGGCGGCGAGGGTCCAGAGATGGTGGCGATCCCGGCGGGGCGATTTCGGATGGGTTGCGTGTCGGGCCGGGAGTGTACCGAGTCCGAATTCCCCGTTCACGAGGTGGCGATCTCCCAAGCGTTCGCGGTTTCGAAGTACGAGGTGACCTTTGAAGACTGGGACGCGTGCTTGGCGGGCGGTGCCTGCGGTGGATACCGCCCTGACGATGAAGGTTGGGGCCGTGGCCGGCGCCCGGTGATCAATGTGTCGTGGGATAATGCTCGGGAATACGTGGCATGGTTGTCGGGACAAACGGGCGCGGCGTACAGACTATTGAGCGAGGCGGAATGGGAATACGTGGCCCGGGCGGAATCGCTGACAGCGTACAGTTGGGGCAATGACATCGGAGTCAACCGGGCCAACTGCCGGGATTGGGAATCTTTAGATCTTGGCGCATGCGGCGACCGATGGGAGAACTCAGCGCCTGTGGGTTCGTTCGAGCCTAACGCGTTCGGGGTGCATGACATGCACGGGAACGTGTGGGAGTGGGTCGAGGATTGTGTGAACGGAAGTTACGCGGGTGCGCCATCGGATGGAAATGCCTGGCGGACTGGTAATTGCACAAGCCACGTGTTGCGTGGCGGTTCCTGGACCAACGCCCCGGGGGCGCTACGCTCGGCGTTCCGCTTCGGGATCTTCACCTACGGCATTTCCATGAACTTCAGCAGCGGGTTCCGCGTGGCCCGGTCGCTCACACCTTGAATCGTTATCTCTTTTCTTCTTTGGCGAGACAACGCTTCCATCGGGCGCAACTGAAGCACGGGGGATGAGCTAAGACGCGGCCTTTCGCGGTCTGGAGACCATGAACTCGAAGACTCGGTCCTCCGGTTGAGGGGTCGCCCGCCAGAACAGTTTCTGCCCCCGGAAGTTGCCCTCGTCGAGGTCAAAGGCGCCCAGGTACCACGATTCGCTGTTGCTTGTTTAATTTGATCTTATAGAGCCGATCCGAGCTAACGTTTGATTATTCTCGAAAGCACTACATCCGGCTTGTTTGAGTGATAGAGAGGTGGATTACAACATTTCTGAATTGAAGAAAAATCTTGATCAACCTGCTATTGAAGTGAAACGTGCTATCAACGCAAGGAACCGCTATCGCTGCGCGAAACATAATTCGCGGGCGGATAACTTACGTTCGCACCTGATTTCAGTGGGAGTGATGATTCCCGTCATCGCGTTGGCGACGACGATGTTCGGCATCGTTACGACCCTCGGCAGCGACGTGTAGGTAGAGATTTTCCTGGGCGCGGCCGGCATTGGCGGGCGTTGCCTCGTCTTGGCAATGCGGTCAAAGCCACCAACAGGGGTGGCAATTCACCAGCAGGAATAACGGATATGCCCTCGCCATACCCGGCTGATCTGTTGCGCTTCGGCAATGCGGTCACAAACGAGTCGGTGCGCGTCATGGGTTCAACGGCGACCATTGACGCACGACCGGTGAAATACCGTTCCGACGGGTGCCAATGCATCAACGGGAATTCTGGATCCGGGCCTCCAGTTCACGGCTGAGTTGTTGCGCTTCGACGAGTTGTTCCTGGGACAGATTCGCGGAAATATCGTCCCGAAGGGGTGCAGCGCCTATCCGACCTCGTGCACTTGCCAGATGCGCCCATGCGAAGGCCTGGATATTATCTGCAACGCCCTCGCCGTTTGCGTACATGCGGCCAAGCTCGAATTGAGCGCCCGTGTGCCCCTGTTTCGCTGCGCCGCTGAACCACCGCACCGCCTGTACGTGATTTTGCGGAACGCCCTCGCCGCTACAGTACAGTTTCCCCAGCGCGTGTTGAGCATCAGCATTTCCCTGCTCGGCTGCGCGGGTGAACCACTCGACGGCCTCGTCGGGCTCCGCCCCGCGCGACATGCAGCCCAACTCGTATTGAGCACAGGCGTGTCCCTGCTCGGCGGCAAGCGTGTACCACCAGACCGCCTGAGTTTGATCTTCCGGTGTGCCTACGCCGCGTTCGTAGTTGTGACCCAAGTCGTACTGAGAATCGGCGTGCCCCAGTTTGGCGGCGCGAGTCAGGGCATCAGCATGTCCCTGCTTGGCCGCGCGGGCGAACCACTGGATCGCCTGGTTGTGATCTTGCGGAACGCCCACGCCGCTCACGCACATCAGGCCCAACTGGTATTGAGCGTCCACGCAACCCTGGTCCGCCGCGTGAACAAACCACTTACCTGCTTCGTCAGGCTCCTCCCCGCGCAACACGCAGCCCAAATGGTACTGAGCGACGGCGTCTCCCTGTTCCGCTGCGGGGATAAACCATTTGACGGCGTTTTGGTATTCAAAGTGGTCGTCAGACACGAGATTATCGGCAATCATGCAGCCCAAACTGTGTTGAGCAAGCGTGTGACCTTGGTCGGCGGCCAACTTGAACCACGAGACGGCTGCTGCGGCTCCATCGTAATCGTAACGGATGCAACCCGACTCGTATTGAGCGTCGGCGTCACCCTGTTCAGCGGCGAGCTCGTACCAATGCAATGCCTCCATATGATCTTCTTCCGAAACACATTCCCAAACGTTATCTTGATTGTAGCGGTACATCCTCCCCAACTTGATTTGGGCGTCAACGTGTCCCCGTTCAGCGGCTCGGGTTAGCCACTGGAGGGCTCGCGCGTCGTTTGTGTACACGCCGTTGCCGCTCTCGTACATCAAGCCCAGCTCGTATTGAGCGTCGTCGTTGCCCGACTCAGCCTCTTTAATCACCTCAAGATGATGTTTTTCTGGCCCGTCACAATCTGAACGGTAGCCGTAAATCTCACCCAACTTGATTTGGGCGTCAACGTCTCCCTGTTCTGCCGCGCGGGTTAACCACTGGCAGGCTTGCGTGTGACTTTCCGGCACGCCCTTGCCGTAGTAGTACATTTCGCCCAACCTGTATTGAGCGCTGGGGTTTTCTAGCCCAGCCAACCTACGAAACTCGCGTAGCGCTAATTCGTATTCCCCGCGATTGTATGCTTCTTCGGCCGCGCCGAGAGCGTCCGCAATTTTTTGCTTGTTGTCGCGAGCGGGCGCCAGTTTGAGAAATGCATCGACATCGTGGGGCCGGTCATCGATCCGCATCGCAAGTGCCGCGTCGATAGCGGTCAGCAAGCCGTCACTGTAGACGCCGTCGGCGGCTCCAGCCACGGGCGCCAGCCGGTCCTCCAACGCCCGTTCGGTCGCGTCTCGGGGCGTGACGCCCGTTACGCAGCGGTACAACACAGCGCCCAGGGCGTAGATGTCCGTCGCCGGCAGTTGTCTGCCCTTGGCAGAATACTGTTCCAGCGGCGCGTAGCCGGGCGTCACCACGGCGGTCAGGCTTTGGGACTTCGCGTTCACCGCCAGACGGGCGGAACCGAAATCGATCAGCACCGGAACGCCGTCGGCGCGGACCACGATGTTGCTGGGCTTGATGTCCCGGTGCAGCAGGCCAGCGGCGTGGATATCGGACAGCCCGGCCGCGAGCGGCAAGACATGTTCGCGTATCTCCGGCTCGGTGAGGGTGGCCTTGCGCTTCAGCATCTCCGAGAGCGGTTCGCCGTCGACGTGTTCCATAACGATGTAGCCGGTACCGTGCGCCTCCAGAAACCGTTTGACGCCGACGATGTTGGGATGATCGAAGCGCGCCAGCGCGCGGGCCTCGTCGAGAAACCGGTCGAGTCCCCACCGGAAATCGGCCTCGTCCTCGGCTGTGACGACGGTGACCCGGTCATTGGCGTCACGCATCGCGAGGCTCTTGGGCAAGTATTCCTTGATCGCCACGCGACGGTCGAGGTGCTCGTCGATGGCCGAATAGGTGATGCCGAATCCGCCCGAACCGAGACACCGTTCGATCCGGTACTCGCCGAGGCGACGCCCGGGCGGCAAGGCGATGAGGTTCTCGACATTGGGAGGCATGATCTTGTGCAGCAGAAAGCCAAGCGGAAAAAATATTGTTTCAGATAGTTTTGGAGTTGACTGACTTGGGTTACTGGGCCTCAACTATTTCCTGCAACCGGGTTACCAACGTGGGGAGTCTTGCCTGGTTTCCAGGGTCTCCGGGAAGATGCCCCGGCAAGGAATCGACAAAGGTACGGTTCGCCAGCAGGGCAGCAATTTCCCTCGCAAGGTGAGCGCGAGCATCAGCCTCCAGTTGTTGAACCTCTTGCGTAACCTCCGGTCGCCCGTCTATTACGGCGATCAAGTCCTCGATGTCGTGGCTCAATGCGTAATCTCCATTTCCCCGCCATTCGAAGGCCGCAAGCTTCGTTAAAAGGAAGTAGGGAGCAGAGATGAGCTGGATGGTGCGGCCCGACGGGAGATCGTGCGCCTGGGCGGCCGTGAATGCGTGTTCGTACCATTCGTTGCCGAAGCCCAGGATTTCAGGGTCGGTAGGCATGACATCCAATAGTACGGCATGACCGGCCCACCGGCAGATCGGAGCTTGTTCGGTGTGGTCCTCGTGGAATCCTCGATCCCGAAGGGACTCTGAAATCAGATAATACTCGGCCAGGGAGGCTACCTCTATGATTGCGTCAACGTCTCTGGTCGCCCGGATTGGCGGAGCCGCCGGATCCGTTATCAGTAACCCGGCCGCGCACCCGCCCAGAAATACCATCTTGTCGGAGACGGGCCCAAGTCCGGCCACGGCTGCCTCCATGAGCGCGACATTCGGATTTTGGGCTCTAACCATACGCCTTCAATCGCTCGGTGAGTTCTCTGGTGGCGAGGGAGCGCTCACGAGCCCGCCCGCCCCGAATTGCATCCACTAGCGCCAGAAGTTGGTAGAGCTGGTTGTCCTGCATCGCGGCCTCTGGAGCCGACCGGAAAATTGGCGAATATGCTTCACCGCGAACCTTGCCTTCCGGATGAGGCCACACTGGGATAACGTCCTGGGAGTCAATCAGCTTTTCGGCCAGTGGCGGTGCGCCGTGACCGGTCGGTATCCCGCGTGTGAGTTGTCCCCGCTGGGGAATACAGAGATACTTCAAGCCATGAACCAGAAACTCCTCCAGGTTTCTTGTCTGGGGCGTTATTCGACCGTTGCGCCGAAGGGCCAGTTGCGCGGCCAGCGCACGTTTGATGGCCGCGTGCACCTGGGAAGAGCTCATTACTAGTTCGCTCGCAAGTTCATTGTACGACCAGACCCGCGGACCCACGGCCACGAGCTTTAGCAACACCAGAACGTCCTGGGGAGCAAGACCCATCACTTATTCTGCATTCTAGAATCCAGAATAAAGAATGCGCCCATATGCGTGCGAATGCAACCTGGGTGCGCGGGGTCCTTGCTCGACTAAGCCGCTGAATCGCCAAACGCTCGGTGCATTCAGCGTCGCTCAGCGCCCCTCTTCACGTACACGCCGATTCTGGGGTCAGCAACCAGACGGCGAGTACACGCTTTGGCAGTATACTGTTGACGGTACTGGCTTCTCAGAAAAACGGTCGGATTCAATCGAAACAGCCGATGCTGTCAATGCCCCCGGATACCCCACGTCGTTCGTTGCACGCTCTGCCGCCAGGCACGGTACTGCACGACTACGTCATCGACTCGCAGTTGGGCAGCGGCGGGTTCAGCATCGTCTACCTGGCGCGGCACCACCTAAACTCTGACTGGCTGTTCGCCATCAAGGAATACCTCCCCCGCGAATTGGCGGTGCGCGACAACGACAGTGACAGCGTGCATCCGATCGACACGCAGGCCAGTGACGCCTTCGAGGACGGTCTCAGACGTTTTCGCGACGAAGCGGAGCAGCTTCGAAAATTCAGGAACGAGCCCTACATCGTCTCCTGCCTCAACTACATTGAAGGGAACGCAACCGCGTATCTCGTCATGGATTACGACGACGGGCTGCCGTTGTCGGAATTTCTCAGACGTCGGGAAGACGCCGGGCGGCCGTTCACCGAGAAGGACATGTTCGCGGTCGTGGAACCGTTGCTTGAGGGGTTGACCGTGGTTCACCGGGCGGGCGTTCTTCACCGGGACATCAAACCGGGGAACATTTTCGTGCGTCGGCAGGACGACATCACGGGGCGTCCGGCGCATCCGGTGCTGATCGACTTCGGTGCGGCCAAGCAGAACTATCTGGCGCGGCACAGTCGTTCGCGGGCGCCGTACACCCCGGGGTACGCAGCATATGAGCAGGTTTCGTCAATAGGGGAGACAGGTCCCTGGACAGACCTTTACTCGCTGGGTGCGGTCATGTGGCGGATGGTGGCGGGCGGCTGCCCGGATGATTCGAAGTTATTCGTGCCGGACGAATCGGACGGCATTCGGGCGGAAGAGCTTGTATGGAACCCCAGCCCGAGGGAGGTGGAAAAGCGGGCCTACGCCCTGAATCGAGGGTGGCCGGACCCGATGCCTCCGGCGGTGGATTTGGGGGCCAGGAGGTTCTCGCCCCACGTGTTGGAAGCCATTGACCGTTGCCTGGCGCAATATCCAGAGAATCGGGTGCAAGATTGCGATGAGTTGTCGGAGTTGCTCCAAGGTCGGCAGTCAAGGGAGAAACGGTCCGGGTTCGATCACCCGAGAGACTCGTCAATGTCCGGTTCTGTCAAAGGCCATAGTCACGGGCTGAAGGCTCCACCAAAGGTTGGGGACAAGCTGAGCGCTCGCAGTAGGCCCTTCCCGGGCTGGTGGTTAGGTGTCGGCGTCCCGCTTGTGATATTGACTATTGCGGCTGTCTTAATATTGCCAGTGGACGACACTCTTCCCGGCAGTGAACTGATTTCCGCACAGGAACCGCCGGACGCGGAAGTTGGAGAATCCGACGAATCAGAGGTTTTTATGCCTTCCCTTGAGCAGCTCGTTGATGAAGTCATAGCTGCTCGCCGACAGTCGGAGTCGGAATCAGAGTCTTTGCCTGACCCTGCAGAGGTCATGGCCGCATATGAGCGAGGCGACTATGCCGTCGCGCTACAGGGATTGCGGATTCACGCTGAACTGGGCTATTCGCAGGCTCAGCAAATGCTCGGGTTTATGTACGCCTTCGGTGAGGGCGTCAGCAAAGATGATGTGGAAGCGGCGCACTGGTTTCGTCTCGCCGCAGAACAGGGGCTATCCCGTGCTCAGTTGCGTCTCGGATATATGTACGCCAGTGGTCAGGGTGTCGCTGAAGACGATGTAGAAGCAGTGCGTTTGTGGCACCTTGCGGCCGCCCAGGGCAATGCCTTGGCTCAATACGGCCTAGGCGCTGCCTACCGTGAAGGTGAAGGCGTTCCGGCAAACTATGCAGAGGCAGCACGCTGGTGGCGGCTTGCGGCCGAACAGGGCGTTGCAGATGCTCAATACGGCTTAGGAATGATGTACTTTATTGGCGATGGCGTGGCCCAAGATATAGTGGAATCCTACACTTGGTTCAGTGTTGCAGAAGCGCAAGGCCACTCGCAGGCTCGTGAACTAAAGGAAATCGCCGCCCTTGGGATTTCCCAATCTCAGATCAATGAGGCACAGCAACGCTCGCGTGAGTATTGGGCTCTATACGTTGTGCCTTTCCGCTAAGGTACCGGAGCCTTGCCATGTCCTTGCGCCACCCATGCCGCTAACCGGGTTCTATGGTGGAGGTTCTCGTCGATGGCCGAGGACGTGGATGAATTTCAAGGAATAGCCCCCACTTCAGCAGCGTCAAGGCGCTCTCGTGCAAGTCAGTCTTGGAGGGCAACAGAGATGGCTTGTAGAATTGGCATGGCGACAAATCCTCGCGAACGGGTCCAGCACTGGAAGAGAGTGGAAGGCCACACGAGGGCTAGCATATTGGCCACTGGACTAATCTACTCGCAGGCGTTGGATTGCGAAAAGCGCGAGGCACAATCACGAGGGTGCCGGCATCACGGTGGGGGCAATAACCCCGTCCAATCGGTGTCGACGCGGGTTGGTGAGAAATGCGGGTTAGGAGCTACACGTGAATGAACCTCGTACCAACGCAATCCGTCGTTTCGGACAAGGCAACTGGGAACCAAGGAGAGTTGTCACCAATACGCGCACGGGTTTCGGAGTGTGCGCCCCTTCGATGAATTCACGAATGGACTCCGATTCGCTCTGTGTGACCCAAACGGCAAATATCGATCGTTTTGAGTCCGTTGGCTTGCACATGAAACGTTCACACCGTAATCCAGTGCCGATAAACGTCCAGCAAGTAGGCTACGCTTTAAGCACCGGAAACTGGGCGAAAGACGACGATGGCATGTTCGACCACTTTTCGGTTATGCCCACAAATTACGGTGCGGTCCTTGTTTGCAAGAACCTTGCCGACTTCAAAATAGCTGTTGATGCTTCGCTGGCAAAGCATGAGGGCTACTCGCAGCTCAGAATCTCTGTGCATGGACTGGATGATTTCAGACAGGTTAATCATTTCTCAGTTTTCGACTTGCACGGCTTTAGATTGGCATGGCGAGCATTGGCAGCATACCGAGACGACAGTTACCTGCTTCTGGATGGATGGAATGACCATTAGCCTCGCCATTTGCGGAAACATTCACCTGACATCCGAGAGACACCGCCCGCGTACTGTCGCTTTAACTTAGGTGATAGTTCGCTTCAACCAGCTTTGTATTCTATTACCTGCGGGTGTTCCAAGCGCCCTGTTCTTGGAGGCAGCGCCGTCCGTTCTTGGCCACTCCAGCGCACCCGACTTGTCCACTGGTGTTGCTCTCTTCACCGGGGCACCCCCGGCAGATCACCGTAGCGCTACGAATCACCATGTTCTGTGTCTGATTGTGAATAGGAGTGCCGGACCTAAACCTCAAATGCTTACCGCCGCCCGCCCGCCTCCCGAATAGTTTCCGCGACGTCCGGGTTCTCGTTGTTCTCGACCGCCATGTACAGCGGAGTCCGACCGGAATTGGTTGTCGCGTTGACGTTCGCACCCGCGTCCAGGAGTGCGATTGCGCCTTCGGGGTTCTCGTTGAACGCGGCCGCCGCGTGCAGCGGAGTCCAACCGTCATCGTCTGTCGCGTTGACGTTCGCACCCGCGTCCAGGAGTGCGATTGCGACATCGAGGTTCTCGGTGAAAACGGCCGCGTGGAGCAGCGGAGTCACACCGTTATCGTCTGTCGCGTTGATGTCCGCGCCCGCGTCCAGGAGTGCGATTGCGACTTCGGGGTTCTCGTTGTTTACGGCCGCCCGGTGCAGCGGAGTCCGTCCGTGATCGCCTGTCTCGTCGACGTCCGCGCCCGCGTCCAGGAGTGCGATTGCGACTTCGGGGTTCTCGTTGCCTCCAGCCGCCCGGTGCAGCGGAGTCCAACCGTCATCGTCTGTCGCGTTGATGTCCGCGCCCGCGTCCAGGAGTGCGATTGCGACTTCGGGGTTCTCGTTGTCTCCAGCCGCCCGGTGCAGCGGAGTCCAACCGTCATCGTCTGTCGCGTTAAGGCCCGCGCCCGCGTCCAGGAGTGCTATCCCGACTTCGGGGTTCTCGTTGTTTACGGCCGCCCGGTGCAGCGGAGTCCATCCGTGATCGCCTGTCTCGTCGACGTCCGCGCCCGCGTCCAGGAGTGCGATTGCGACTTCGGGGTTCTCGTTGTCTCCAGCCGCCCGGTGCAGCGGAGTCCAACCGTCATCGTCTGTCGCGTTGATGTCCGCGCCCGCGTCCAGGAGTGCGACTGCGACATCGGGGTTCTCGTTCCAGGCCGCCCAGTGCAGCGGAGTCAAACTGTCATCGTCTGTCGCGTTGACGTTCGCACCCGCGTCCAGGAGTGCGACTGCGACATCGGGGTTCTCGTTCCAGGCCGCCCAGTGCAGCGGAGTCAAACTGTCATCGTCTGTCGCGTTGACGTTTGCACCCGCGTCCAGGAGTGCGATTGCGACATCAGGGTTCTCGCGCCAGGCCGCCCGGTACAGCGGAGTCAAACTGTAATCGTTTGTCGCGTTTACGTTCGCACCCGCGTCCAGGAGTGCGATTGCGACATCGCGGTTCTCGTTGTGTTCGGCCGCCCGGTGCAGCGGAGTCGAACCGTTATTGGTTGTCGCGTTGATGTCCGCGCCCGCATCCAGGAGTGCGATTGCGACATCGGGGTTCACGGTGAGAGCGGCCGCGTAGTGCAGCGGAGTCGAACCGTTATTGGTTGTCGCGTTGATGTCCGCGCCCGCGTCCAGGAGTGCGATTGCGACATCGGGGTTCTCGGTGAAAGCGGCCGCGTAGTGCAGCGGAATCGAACCGTTATCGTCTGTCGCATTGATGTCCGCGCCCCTTTGCAGACAATCCTCCACTTCTTGGGGAGTGACGTTTGCGAAGAACGCATCCGTGTTCCAGCTCTGGCAGTGCTCCACGCTGCGCAACGCGAACGACATGACCGTGTCGCCCTCCACCCGCACCAAGCGCGAGCTGTCCGCGTAGCCTTCCCTGCGAACGACGACTTCGTACTCGCCTTCAGGCAAACGCATGTTGCGCCGATACGGTTGGCCGGCGCCCGGCAGGGCCCCCCCGGCGTCGGCCGGATCGAGCTCCAGCGTGAGCGTCCCGTGGCGTATGGGCTCAAGCCGGTGGTCGAGCCGCCCCACGCCGTTCATAGG
>MKWU01007086.1_pt1 | contig 10956 bp, 9 predicted proteins | sample 809101 | NCBI WGS metagenome assembly MKWU01 (sample SAMN05860141, study PRJNA318959) | sponge metagenome | host: Aplysina aerophoba | place: Slovenia: Piran, Adriatic Sea, Gulf of Piran | collected 2013-05-07
CCTCGGGGCCGCAGTGCTCATTGCGCGCGGCGAGCTCGCTCTCGGCGGCGCCGCGATGCTCGCGGCGGCCGCCCTCGACTCCCTGGACGGCGCACTCGCACGCCTCAGCGGCCGCGCCTCACGACTCGGGGCCCTCCTCGATTCGACCTTCGACCGCATCGCAGAGGCGGCCGTCCTCGGCGCGCTGCTCTACCACCAGCTCGGGCTCGGGCATCGCGAGGAATCGATGCTCGCCTTCACCGCGCTCGCCGGATCGCTGCTCGTCTCGTACGTGCGCGCACGAGCCGAGGCGGAGGGAGTGATCGTCGCCGACGGCCTGCTCGCGCGCACGGAGCGCGTTCTGCTGCTGGGCGCCGGCCTGATCACGGGCTGGATCCGGGTGGCGCTGTGGCTGCTCGCCGTGCTCGCCCTGCTCACCGCGGCGCAGCGCCTGCTGATCGCGGGGAAAGCGCTCAGGGACCGTGATGCGGAGAGGGATGGGGAACCATGAGCCCGATGCAGCGCGAGGTGCGAGCCGAGGTGGCCGCCTACCTGGGCCGCTCGCTTGGCGGACGGGTCGGGCTCGACGTCTGGACCCGCGCCGAGTCCGGCCTGGTGCTCCCCGACCGCGACGGCTGCACGCACTGCGACGCGGTGGCGGAGAGCGCCCGCGAGATCGCGACCACCCACGACGCGATCTCGCTCACGCGCTACGACCTCGACCGCCACGCCGCGCGCGCCGAGGAGGCCGGCATCGAGCGTGCACCGACCACGGTGATCCGGGGCGGCGGACGATCACTCCGCTTCGTCGGCTACTGGTCCGGGCCGCTGCTCGCTCCGCTGGTCACCGTCCTCGGGCTGCTCGGCGGCGGCGTTCGACCGCTCGCCGAGGAGGGCCGCGAAGCGCTGGGCGCGCTCCCGGAGGCCGTCGACGTCGAGCTCGCCGTCACGCCCTTCGACCCGATCTCGCCTCAGCTGATGCTGCTCTTGGGAGCGATCGCGGCGGAGGCGCGCGATGTCAACGTCACCATCACCGAGTACGCGGAGTTCCCGAAGCTCGCGGCCCGACGCTCAGTGGTCGAGCTCCCGACGCTCTGGATCGGCGAACGGCGCTACGTCGGTGTGTGGCGGGACGACGAGCTGATCGAGCAGGTCGCGCGCGCGGCAGCCGGCAACGTGGAACCCGTCATCCGCGAGAGCACGCTCTCCGTGCCCTACCTCAGCGAGGAGGGCGCGCGCCAGCTCGCCCGTCAGACCCGCGCCGAGCAGGGGGGCGATCCGGGGTTCCCGGGCGTCGCCCCCGGCACCGAGACGTCCCCCGGATCGGGCGGCTCCGGCCTCATCGTGCCGGGCCGCGGCTAGGAATCGCCCGGCCGCGGGCGCTCCGGTCGCCGCATCAGCGCCACCGCCCCGCCCCCGAGGAGCAGCACGAGCAGGGTCGTGACCGTGAGCAGTATGACGACGGGCTGGGCGGCCGCGCCGGTGCCGCGGCCCGGGGGCCCCCCCCCGCCCCGGGGGCCGCCCCGCCGGCGGGGGCGGCGGCGGGGGCCGTGGAGGCGGGCACCGGCGCGGAGCCGCCGGCCGGTCGCGGGGTGGGAAGCCCGAGCGGGGTCACGGTCGCCGCGCTCGGGGCCGGCGCCACCGTCGCCGCCCTCCCGGAGACCGCGACCGGCGGGAGCCCGTGCACGGCGCGCCACTCGTTGTACAGGCCGTCCTGGTCGAAGCCGTAGACGGCGAGCAGGGCGTCGTCGATCCGGGAGCCCGCCTTCACCGTGCGGTAGAGGTCGGCGAGCGCGGAGCGCCCGTAGATGTCGATCAGGTGCGACACGACCGACCACGACTGGCCGTAGAAGACATCGACCCGGCCGGGATCGCCGGGCGGTGAGGCGAGCCCCCGCAGCGGTAGCGTCCGGTCACCGCCGATCGCGCCGGCCAGGGCGAGCGTGTACCCGGCCCCGGGTTCGTGCTGCATGTAGACGGCGGTCCCCTCGTCCAGCCACGAGGGGATGGTCGTGAAGGGGCCGTCGCCCGCGACCTTGGTGACGACGTGCGCCGCCTCGTGGCGGATCACGATGCGCGAGGGCTCGAAGACGAAGAGCAGGTCCGGCGCCACGCGCTGGCCGCCGGTGATCACGGTTGCGTCGAAGACCCCGCTGCGCGGGCGCTGCGCCAGCTCGCCCTCCGACTCGGAGCGCCAGACGATGACCTTCACGGGGTAGGGCACGGTGACCTCGAGCAGGTCCTCCGTGTCGGCGAGCGAGGAGGCCGTGGCCGCGAGTGCCAGCTCCGCCGCCGCCTCGCTTGCGCCGTACCAGTAGACGGTGACGAGCCCCTCCGTGCGCATCGTCCAGCTGTAGCGCCCGTCGAGGAAGGTGAAGCGCTGCTCCTCCGTGACGAACTCCGTGCCCTCGCGGTCCACGAGCAGCCAGCGGTAGGTGAACGCGGAGCCCACCGGGATGTAGCGGCGCGGCGCGATCGTCTGCAGCGTGAAGATCAGATCCTCCTCCGGCCCCCCGGAGACCTCGACCTCGCCGCTCCCCCCGATGTTCCCGTCCGGGTTGAGCACGAGATACTCCAGGCGCGCGGAGGCGAGGCCCGCCGCGGAGCGGACGCGCGCCGTGAAGGTGAGCTCCCGCGGATCCTCGCTGCGCGTCGCCAGGCGGTCGACGGCGATCTCGCCGGCGCGGGCGGGCGCAGCACCCGGGAGCGCTGCCGCGAGAGCCAGGGCGAGAGCGAGCGCCAGCACGAGGGCCGATCCCGGGGCGCGGGCCATCAGGCGTCCACCCCCGCGGCTTCCTCGCTCCCCACCTGCTCGCGCAGGTAGGCCTCGATGAAGGGATCGATCGCCCCGTCGAGCACCGCCTGCGTGTCGCTCGTCTCCAGGCCGGTGCGCAGATCCTTCACCATGCGGTACGGCTGCAGCACGTACGACCGGATCTGGTTCCCCCATCCCGCCTCGACGTGGACGCCGCGCAGCCGGGCGCGTTCCTGCTCGCGCCTCTCGATCTCGATCTCGAGCAGCCGCGACTTGAGGACCAGCATCGCGGTCTCCCGGTTGCGCCCCTGCGAGCGCTCATTCTGACAGGTGACCACGAGCCCGGTGGGGAGGTGGGTGATGCGTACGGCCGTGTCGTTCTTCTGCACGTTCTGCCCGCCGTGCCCCGAGGCACGATAGGTGTCGATGCGCAGCTCCTCGGGCCGGATCTCGATCTGCACGTCCTCGGTCTCCGCCTCCGGCATCACCTCGACCAGGGCGAAGCTGGTGTGGCGAGCGTGCGCGGCATCGAAGGGGGAGATGCGCACCAGCCGGTGCACGCCGCGCTCCGAGCGCAGCAGGCCGTAGGCGTTCGTGCCGGTGATCCGCAGCTCGGCGGACTTGATCCCGGCCTCCTCGCCGGGCGAGAGCGACAGCACGTCGGCCGAGAAGCCGCGCCGCTGCGCCCACCTCGCGTAGAGCCGCAGCAGCATCTCCGCCCAGTCCTGCGCCTCCGTGCCGCCGGCGCCGGCGTGGAGCAGCAGCATCGCGTTGCGCTCGTCGTAGGGGCCGCCCAGGGTGAGCTCGAGCTCCAGCTCGGCGAACCGCTGCTCCAGCGGGGCGAGTTCCCCGGCGATATCCGCGGCGAGCTCCGAGCGCTCCGCCTCATCCTCCACCGCCTCCGCCATCTCGACGAGCTCGCCGATCCCGCGGGCGCCGCCCTCGAGCTCGTCCCATGTCGCCACCAGGGACTCCAGGCGCGAGAGCCGCTGCATCAGGCGCTGGGCGTCCTGCCGCTTCTCCCAGAGATCGGGCGCCTCCGAGCGCCGGCGCAGCGAGGCGAGCTCGCGCTCGCGGGCGGCCAGGTCAAAGGCGCACCCGTACGTCCTGGACGCGCGCGGCGAGCTCCGCCGCCCGTGCCCCGAGATCATCCATGCGGAGAGTGTCTCACGGGCGGGACGGCGGGGCAGCTACGATCCGGCGGCGGCGCGGGCGGCGAGCAGCGTGTTGCGGACGACCATCGCGATCGTCATCGGCCCGACGCCCCCCGGCACCGGCGTGAGGGCCTCGGCCACCTGCGACACACCACCGAAGTCGACATCGCCGGTCAGCCGGTAGCCCCGCCGCGCCGAGGGATCCTCGACACGGTTGGTCCCGACGTCGATCACCACCGCCCCGGGGCGCACCATCGCGGCCGTCACGATGCCCGCCCGGCCGGCTGCGACGACGAGGATCTCCCCCTCCCTCGTCACCGCGCCGAGATCGCGCGTCCCCGTGTGCGCCAGCGTGACGGTCGCGTTCGCGCCCGCCGCCTTGGTGGCGAGCAGCGCGGCGAGCGGCCGCCCGACCAGCACCGACCGCCCGACGATGACCACGCGGCGGCCCGACGGATCGTGCCCGCTGCGCAGCAGCAGCTCGCGAACGCCGCTGGGGGTCGCCGGCACGAGGCCCGGCGCGCCCGCGAGCAGGCGGCCCATGTTGACCGGGTGCAGCCCATCCACGTCCTTGCCGGGATCGACGGCCGACATCACGGCGCCCGCGTCCACGTGGGCCGGCAGCGGCATCTGGACCAGGATGCCCGAGACCCGGGCCGAGTCGTTCAGGCGCCGGACGTGGGCGAGCAGCTCCGCCTGCGTCGTCGAGGCCGGGAGCGCGAGCGTCTCGTGCGTCATCCCCACGCGCTCGCAGGCGCGGCCCTTGTTGCGGACGTACGTGGCGGAGGCGGCGTCGTCGCCGACGAGCACCGCCGCGAGATGCGGGGCCGGGTGGCCGCGGGCGACGTGAGCGGCGACGGACGCCGCCGTCTCCTGGGCGACCGCCTCCGCGATCGCACGGCCGTCGATGAGGCTCGCCGCTGGCGCCGTCACTTCCCGAGTATAGCGGCCGGGACCGCTGCGGCCCCCCGGGCGCGACCCGGAGCACATGCTACGATCCGGGCGATGGCTCGCCCCGACCCCACGACGCACGCGATCGGCGTCGATCTGATCGAGCCCGATCGCGTCGCGCGCGTGCTGGCACGGCACCCGCGGCGCTTCCTCGCCCGCGTCTATACGCCACTCGAGGCGGCCTTCTGCCGGGGCCGGGTTCCGGAGCTCGCGGCGCGATTCGCCGCCAAGGAGGCGGTGATGAAGGCGCTCGGGACCGGCGCGCGCTCGGTGGGCTGGCGCGACATCGAGATCCTCCCCGACCGCCGCGGGAAGCCCCTGGTCTACCTGCACGGACGCGCCCGGGAACGGGCGGAGCGGATCGGGCTCGAGGCCATCGACATCTCCCTCACGCACCTCCGCGACCAGGCGATGGCGGTCGTCGTCTGCCGCCAGCTGCGCCCGGAGCAGGACCACGCCAGCGCGCGTGCCCACCTCATCCAGCGGCTGAGGGCGCGGGGCCGAATTGACAGCTCGGTGACCTAGGTGTGCCGGTGAAGCTCGTCACCGCGGCCCAGATGCGCGAGCTCGAAGAGCTCGCGGTCGCCGCCGGCATCTCCGGGCGCGCGATGATGGAGGAGGCCGGACTCGCCGCGGCGCAGGAGGCGTGGATGGCGGTCGGCGCCTCCGAGGGGCGGACGATCCTCGTGCTCTGCGGCCCCGGCAACAACGGGGGCGACGGGCTGGTGGCGGCGAAGCACCTCGCCGGCTGGGGCGCCGACGTGCGCGTCTACCTGCTGCGCGCCCGCGACGAGGCCGACCCCGTCTGGCTCGAGGCGCGGGAGGCGGGCGTGCCAGCCGAGAGCAGCGAGGGGGACGAGGACCTTGCTCGGCTCGATGTGCTGCTCTCGGAGGCGAGCCTCGTGCTCGACGCGCTCCTGGGCACCGGAGCAGGGCGGCCGATCGAGGGAGGACTCGCCGGGATGCTCGGCCGGCTGCGGGAGGCCCGCTCGGCGCCGGCGCGCCCGTACGTGATCGCGCTCGACCTCCCCACCGGCGTCGATGCCGACTCGGGCGCCGCCGACCCCGCGAGCGTGGGTGCCGACCTCACGCTCCGCTTCGGTCACCCGCACATCGGCCTCTCGCACCTCGCCGTCGCGCCCCGCCGCCCGCGCGGGCGTGGGTGCCGTCCTCGCGATCAGCTTCGGTCACTCGAAGATCGGCCTCTCGCAGCTGCCGGGCCTCGAGCTCGCCGGTCGCGTGCTCCCCGTCGGCATCGGGATCCCGCCCGCCGCCTCCGCCGATCTTCCGTACGAACAGCTCGAGTTCCGGTCGGTCAAGGAGACGATGCCGCGGCGCCCCGCCCGCGCATCGCCCCGGCCGCTGCTCGCGGCCGGCCTCCCCGACGCGGTGCACGAGCCCCTCGTCCCCGCAGCAGGCGCCGCGGCCGGCGAACTGGACGGCCGCGCTGCCCGCGCGCTGCTGCGCGCGCTCGGGTCGGGGGGCCTGCGGCGGGCGGGCGCGCTGCTGGTCGGTCCCGGCATCGGAACGGGTCGGGGCGCCCGCGCCTTCGTGGCCGATCTGCTCGGCGGGCTGGACGCGGCCGCTTCCGCCGGCACGCTGCGCGCCCTGGTCCTCGACGCGGACGCGCTCTCGATGCTCTCCCGGCTCCCGGGCTGGGGGGACCGTCTCGCGCTGCCGCGCGTGCTCACGCCGCACCCCGGCGAGATGGCTCGCCTCGCGGGGTGCTCGGTCGCCGAGGTGCAGTCGGACCGGCTTCGGAGCGCCCTCGATGCCGCGCGCCAGACCGGCAGCACCGTCGTGCTGAAGGGGGCCTGCACGGTCGTCGCGGGGCCCGACGGACGCGCCCGCATCTCCGATCAGGCGAACCCGATGCTCGCCACCGCCGGAACCGGCGACGTGCTCGCCGGCCTGGTGGCGGGACTGCTCGCCCAGGGCATGGATCCCTTCGACGCCGCATCGGCCGCCGTCTACATCCACGGGGACTGCGGACGGCGCGTCGCGGAGAGCCACGGCGCGGCCGCGGGGCTGGCACAGGACCTGCTGCGCGCGTTGCCGGAGGTCAGCGCCCTCCTGGAGGGGCGCTCGCGGGGGGACGCGTCGGGAATCGGCGTCGCGCCCGGGCTGCTGGGGGGACCGGGAGGGGGCGCGGAGACGCCGCCAGCCGCCGGGAGCCTCTGGTAGACTTGCGCGCCGGGGACGCAGGCCGCGCACGCGCAGCCACGGACGTGCGCCCTGAGGGGGGAGCCTCGACGGTGGCGACCGAGACCGGCCGCGAGCGGCGGGCTGGCGGCGGAGCGGCCGCCCGCTCAGCGGTGCGCGGCGACCCGATCGCGCTGATCTTCCCCGGGCAGGGCTCCCAGTCGCCCGGCATGGGCCAGCTCATCTACAACCGCTCGCGGGAGGCGCGCCTCGCCTTCGAGGAGGCGAGCGAGATCACCCGCATCGATCTCGCGCGCGTCTGCTTCGAGGGATCGGCCGAGGAGCTCGCGGAGACGCGGGCCACGCAGCCCGCGGTTCTCACCACCTCGGTCGCCTTCCTGCGCGCGATGCGGGAGAAGCTCGGCGAGGTGGGGCGAGCCATCAGGCCGCGCGTCATGGGCGGGCACTCCCTGGGACTCTTCAGCGCCGCCGTCGCCAGCGAGGCGATCTCGTTCCGCGACTCTCTGCTCGTGATCCTGGAACGCGCGCGCCTGATGGGGAGCTTCAGCGAGCAGCGCCCGGTCGGCATGGCCTCGATCATCGGACTCCGGCACGACGACGTCGCCGAGATCTGTCGCGAGGCGACGCTCTCCCCCGCCGACCGCGTCGACGTCGCGAACCACAACATGGACACGCACCTGGTCATCTCCGGAGACCTCGCGGCGCTCGAGCGCGCGATGGCGCTGGCCCGAGCGCAACAGGGAAAGGCGATCCAGCTGCGGGTCCGCGTCTCCAGCCACACGCCCCTGCACGCCGAGCAGGCCGACGAGTTCGCCACCGTGATCCGCGAGGTGCCGATAGCCGAGCCGAGCGTCCCGGTCGTCTCCAACGTCTCCTCGCAGCTCCTGGACACCGCCGACCGGCTGCGCGCCGAGTTCGAGGTGCAGCTCCGCGCCCCGGTCTACTGGGCCGAGAACGTGCGGACGATGTCGCGGGAGGGCGTGACGACCTTCATCGAGGTGGGACCCGGCCATGTGCTGGCGAACATGGTGCGCCGCATCGCCGCCCGCTCCACCGCCGTGGCGCTCGACGACGCCCGCGAGGAGCCCTTGCCGATATCCATCCTCCCCGATCCCGTCGCCCGGTAGCGGCGGAGTGGACCCCGACGTAGCCGACCGCGCCCCGCGGCGCGTCGTCGTGACCGGCCTCGGGATGCTCACGCCCCTCGCGAACGACTGGGCCGGCACCTGGCAGGGACTCCTCGACGGACGCTCGGGCATCAGCCGGGTCACCGCCTTCGACGCCTCCGCCTACGACTGCCCGCTCGCCGGCGAACTGCACGACTTCGATGAGGCCGCGGTCGTCGATGCCAAGCAGCTGCGCCGCATCGACCGCTCGACCGTGCTGGCCATCGCGGCGGCGCGCGAGGCGGTGGCCGACTCCGGCATCGACGTCCCCTCCCTGGACCCGGAGAACCTCGGCATCGTGCTGGGCACCGGGATCGGCGGGGCGCACCTCCTGGTGGAGAACCAGCAGGCTCTGGACCAGCGCGGGCCGCGCCGCGTCTCGCCCTTCCTCATCACGCACATGCTCCCCGACACGCCGACGGGGCTGCTGGCGATCGAGCTCGGCGTGCGCGGCCCGAACCTCGCGGTGACGGCGGCCTGCGCCACCGGCGGCGCGGCCGTGGGCGAGGCGGCGGAGATCGTGAGCCGGGGCGAGGCGACCGCTGTGATCGCGGGCGGCTTCGAAGCCTCGCTCAAGCCGGTCTACTACGCCGGCTTCCAGGCGATGCGCGCGCTCGCGACCCACCCCGACCCGACTCGCGCCTCTCGCCCGTTCGACGCCGAGCGGAACGGCTTCATCCTCTCGGAGGGCTCCTGCTGCCTCGTGCTGGAGGAGGCGGAGCACGCGCGGTCGCGCGGTGCCCACATCTACGCCGAATGGCTCGGCGCCGGGACCGCCTCGGACGGGGTCGACATGGTGGCGCCCCCCGAGGACGGCCGCGGCATCCGCACGGCGATGGCGCGCGCACTGCGCCGCGCCCGCCGCTCCCCGGCCGACATCGACTATGTGAATGCGCACGGCACCGGGACCCCCATCAACGACCGCGTAGAAACGGGGGCGCTGCGCAGCGTCTTCGGCGAGCACGCCGATCGCCTGCTGGTCTCCTCGACCAAGTCGATGCTCGGCCACATGATGGGCGCCGCCGGCGCCGTGGAAGCGGCGGTCGCCGCGCTCGTGTGCGAGCGCCAGCTCGTGCCTCCCACCATCAACTACGAGCACCCCGACCCGGACTGCGACCTCGACTACGTCCCCAACGCGGCGCGCGGGGCGGCGGGCGGGGGGGCGGGGGGGGGGGGGTCCGGTGCGCGCTCTCGACCTCGGTGGGCCTGGGGGGGCACAACTCGGCGCTGATCTTCGGGCGCTGGGATCCGGAGAACGCGGAGGGCGGCCGGTGAGCGATCATCCCACCGCGCCCGAGCCGCGGCGCGTCGTCGTCACCGGGATCGGCATGGTCACCCCCCTCGCGGTGGGCCGCGAGCAGAGCTGGAGCGCGCTGCTCGCGGGCGAGAACGGCATACGCCGGGCCACGCTCGACGACCTCTCCGGGCTCGCCGTGACGATCGCCGGCGAGGTCCCGGAGTTCGATCCGGGCGCCTTCCTCGACCGCCGGGAGGCGCGGCGCACGGACCGCTTCGTGCAGCTCGCGATCGCCGCCTCGGACGAGGCCGTCGCACACGCCGGACTCGACGTGGAGGCCGCCGCCGATCGCATCGGCGTGATGATCGGGAGCGGCATCGGTGGCATCGCCACGCTCGAGGAGGGCTACCGGACCCTCTTCGAGCGGGGACCGGCGCGCATCTCGCCGTTCCTGGTCCCGATGTACATCGCCGACATGGCGGCCGGCCAGGTCTCGATCCGGCACGGCGCCCGGGGGCCCAACTTCGACACCGTCTCGGCGTGCGCGTCGGGCGCCGATGCGCTCGGCACGGCCTTCGAGACCATCCGGCGCGGCGATGCCGATGCGATGCTCGCCGGCGGCGCCGAGGCCGCCGTCACGCGCATGGGCCTCGCCGCCTTCCACGCCTCGCGCGCCCTCTCCACCCGCCGCGACCACGACCCCGCGCACGCCTCGCGCCCCTTCGATCAGGAGCGCGACGGATTCGTCCTGGCGGAGGGCGCCGCCGTACTGGTGCTGGAGGAGCGGGACTTCGCCCGCCGGCGCGGCGCGCCGATCCTCGCCGAGATTCTCGGCTACGGGCAGTCGGCCGACGCCTTCCACGTGACGCAGCCCTCCGAGAACGGCGAGGGGGCGGCGCGGGCGATGCGCGAGGCGCTCCGGCAGGCGGGCATCGAGGCCGGGGCGGTGAGCTACATCAACGCGCACGGGACGAGCACGCCGCTCAACGACAAGTTCGAGACGCTCTCCATCAAGGCGGTCTTCGGGGAGGGAGCGTCCACGATCCCGATCTCCTCGACGAAGTCGATGATCGGCCACTCGCTCGGCGCCGGCGGCGGCATCGAGGCGGCCGTCTGCGTGCTCTCGATCCGCGATGGCCGCATCCACCCCACGCGCAACCTCGAGGTGCCGGATCCCGACTGCGATCTCGATTACGTCCCCGAGGGCGAGCGCGAACTCGAGGTCGCCGTCGCGATGTCGAATGCGCTCGGCTTCGGCGGACACAACAGCTCCCTGCTCTTCGCCCGATCCACCCCGTGATGGGAGCCCGCCGCGGGCGGATGGCCGCCCCGCTCGCGACCCGCGCCGCGTGAGGGCGGCGACGGGCGAGAGGCGACTCGTCCGGGGTTCGGGCGGCCGCCTCTGGCGGCTGCCCGGCACCGTGGATCTCTCGCCCCTGCACGGCGCCCCGTGGCCGCGGCTGCTCTCGCGGCTGCTCCTGCAGCGGGGTGTTCGCTCCCTGGAGCAGGCTCGGGCGCTGATCGACACGCCGGCCGCGCAGACCATGATCG
>MKWU01007087.1_pt1 | contig 10956 bp, 7 predicted proteins | sample 809101 | NCBI WGS metagenome assembly MKWU01 (sample SAMN05860141, study PRJNA318959) | sponge metagenome | host: Aplysina aerophoba | place: Slovenia: Piran, Adriatic Sea, Gulf of Piran | collected 2013-05-07
CAAAACCGACGATATCACCGCGTTCGCTAAACTCGTTAGCTTCGAACACATGCTTGATATGTGCAGTTTCTTCGTCTAATCTAGATCTGAAGAGACTGAAATCAGTTGCTTCAAAGTGCCGACTCTGAATTTCGTCGCCCACATCAAGCCCTCGTGTGACTATTAGCTAACTATTGTAATTTTTGGGTTTTGAGTTAATTTGCCATTTCGTTCATCACCACCTGGCAATGGAGCGGACGGAGAGGAGTCCGATTGGGTAGTTATTGCACATGTCAGATCGATGAATGAGATCAATGAGCTCGAGCTTGTCCTTATTGCCGTAGGTCTCAAAACTGAAGTTCGAAGATCGTTTTGGGGTTATACACTGCTCACACCAAAGGTGACCGCTGCTCCTGCTATTGAGCAACTTCGGTTATATCGTGCTGAAAATCGTCGTGCCAAAGTATCGGCGGACCCACCACTGAGCAGAGTTTCCTGGTTAGGAATTGCAGGATTCTTAGCACTGATATGGTCTGTATTTCTCTTTGATCAGGGTACCTTCGGTCGAGTACTTGGTTATGGCGCGTTACAGGCTGGTGCGGTTTTTGACGGACACTGGTGGTTGACTATCACCGCGTTGACATTGCACGCCGATTTCACGCACATTTTCGCCAATTCCATCTTTGGTTGTGTTGTAGCTTGGGTTACATGCCGATATTTTGGAACTGGATTTGGGCTACTTCTGATTTTGTTAAGCGGTGCATTCGGGAATACTCTGAACGCTGTCGTACAACCGGACACTTTCTCTGCAATCGGTGCTTCAACAGCGATTTTCGGAGGTGTGGGGGTAATTTGTGGCTATGTGGCTAATAGGAGGTTCGTCAAAGGTCGCAGTATGTCCTTGAATTACGCTCCAATAATTGCTGCTGTAGCTTTTTTCGCTTTGTTTGGTTTGGGAACTGGTAATACCGACGTAGTTGGCCACCTGATGGGATTGATTGCCGGTCTAGGGCTTGGTTTTGTGGTTGGCTACATTGATCCAAGATGGTTAGGAGATATAGGTCAGAAGCTCTCGCTTGGTCTTACCGTAGGTCTCATAGCGGTTGCTTGGTTTAGTGTACTGTTCTGAATCTCTAATTCAGTCGAGAGAACCAAGTGAAGCATATTTGTCTATTTGAGAGTTTGGCAAATCAAATACAAATCAACTATTCTGGTTGTTCTTAAACATCAACAAATCGAGCGTTGATTAATTTCACTTGGTCGTCGCATGGAGTGTCTTGGTTTTGAATAGGTGTCCTAGCGATTAGTTGACAATCGGACGCGGTAGATTCACCCCAGTTTCCTCAATCTTTCCACACACTTTGCGATCCACCAGCATTCGTAGCATTCGCTCAAGATCTTGGGTCGTGTGCTCCACATCCACATTCCTGGGCACTCAACCTAGATTCAACTCCGCTTGCATTGTTAGGTCGAGCTTCTTTTTCTCTTTGTCTTTTGTTACTTACTCAACGTTTTTTCTTTAACAGACCATCATGGATTTTTAGTTGCCTCTCTAACTCATCTCGTTTTTGAGCCATGAATTCGTTCGTAGGACGCACACCCTTGCTTGAATTGCATGGTCCGCACAGAAGCTGGAGATTGCTTATATGATCAGAACCGTTTAGAACTTGTGGAATGATGTGGTCTATCTCAAAGAGTTTAAATTCCAATTTCAGACCACACCCGTTGCATCTTCCACCCTGTTTACCAAATAGCTGATATTTATTGTTCAATGAGTTGCAACGTTCAATTTTTGCGTCGCCAAAGACTTCGTTTTCTTCTGCTGTCAGATCATTACTTGTACGCTTCGGAAAATCGTTACGAACTTCGCCTTCGTAGAACATTCCGAGTTCTTTTTCCATTCTCTTGACCACGAGCTCGCCAGCCATTTGGCTGATGTCGCATGCTACCCATTTGCGGTCCAAATCCTGCGCCGCTATACACGTTGTCTCGCAGCCGCAGAACGGGTCAAAAACAACGTCTCCCTTATTGCTGCTAGCTTTAATAATTCTCTTTAGCAGTTCAAGCGGTTTCTGAGTCGGGTACCCTGTTACTTCTCCTTTCTTGGGCGGTTGAATGTCAGTCCATATATTCCCTAACACTACACCCTTTTGAGGATCATAGAATCGTCTTCGCTCCAATCGCCCGTTTTTGTGAATTACGACCTTACCGTCTTGATATTCCTTCTCCAAAACATCCAAGCAGACGCGCCAACCGGATGGGTGAGGATTCGTATAGCCTCGCCATGTGTAACACAAACTAGGGCGTGGAGCCATGTTCTTGCCACGAAAGTGGGCAATTTCAGTGTAGCGTCTGCCCTTCGCATCAATTTTTGGGTATTGTGTATCAAGATCCGCCGGTGACAGGCTTGTGTAGGGATCCACTAATTTGGTTTCTCTATTTTTGACGTAAAAGAGTAGATTGTCGTTGTGCACACCAAATGTTTTCGGTGTGTATTGGTTCCCCTTAGCTCGCCCGCTATATCGTTGCCAAAAAATCTCATTACGAAAATTTCGTCGGTCGAAAATCGCGTCCATCACCACTTTGAGGTAGTGCGACATCGTGGGATCACAATGAAGGTATATCGACCCTGTTGGTTTCAGCAACCGTTTCATTTCAAGAATACGAATGGCCATATAGATTAGATACGACTTCACACTATCACCAGTTGCAAGACCACTGGCGTCAAGGATTGAATATAGAGCTGGATGCTTGTCGGCTATGTAGCCATACCAAGCATCATCTAAATCTTGCAGTGTCCATGTGTCTTTGTATGCGGCTCCTGCTGCTTCGCTACCGATTGGAGCTGCATAGTCGTGATTGCTATTGAACGGAGGGTCTAGGTAAATCAGGTCGATCTGCCCTGAGTTTATGCCCCTCATAATGTGTAGGTTATCACCTATGAAAACAGTGCTATCTTTCCAGTTTTTGTGCACTGTCATTTCTATTCGCCCTGCCTTGTCAGTTCTTTCTACGTGATTGTCTTCCCCACCATCAAGCCAAATAGGCTGTCGAGCCGGGCTGAATATTCTGTCGCTCGAAACCTTCATTCAAGCTGAAAAGTAAACTCATCCATCTAAACTCTGGAGTGTTCCCCGACGAGTTGTGATAGGTTCCATAAATACCAGCTATTTTGTCAACTAATCGCTATATCTCCCTTTTGAATATATGGCGGAAGAGGTAGGAGTCGAACCCACCAAACACCTTGCGGCATCTCAACGGTTTTGAAGACCGCGCGCCCCACCGGAGACGATTCTCTTCCGCATTTAATGTTAATTTCTGCGATGCAATGCAAACTAATAGTGAGCTTGAGTCATGCGACTGTTTTCTCTTTGATCACTATTCTCTGATCGTCTACTCGTTTAGTCAAGCCTATTTGATCGAAGTACTCAAGTAATTGGACGACGGTGTTTCGACCCAATTTAGTCTTATCTCGAAATCTTGCTACAGTCAGTTCTTGATTGGAAGATAGCTCACGTGCTAGACTGACGAATTTATCCAATTGTGAAGGGTGGATCAATCTTCTGTCGCTGATCCGTATTACAACTCCAGCTCTGGCCATCTTCTTGGATTCTTGATCAAGTCGGCTCAGTGGAACTCTCAATTCCTTACTCAGGTCTCCCAGACTCATCGGATGTGGTCTATTGACTAGAGGTTCTATACGACGAAATAGTCCTTCATCAAAATTGAATTTAGATTGGCGAAATTCGTTTAGCGCGTATTGACCTTGATTTAGTTTCAATGTTCGCGAGTTAACTTGGTACTCTAGTACAAAACGCAGAGTCCGGGTTTCGGAGCTGATTTGTTGATGCAAGCGCTCAAAATTTGCGCCGGGGAGGTCTGGGTGACCTTTGTGAAAAGCCTTTAGAACTCGTTTAACTTGTGAAGCAAGCTGATTGAAGGAATCTGATTCCATCGCCTTGGTATCTGCTTGCATAAGGTTTGTGGACTTGATTGACTCTGCGAACTGTTCCGCTGGCACATTCCAGCTTCTTCTAAAGTGATCTAGGTCGACAACCTCATGTCTAGCAAGCTGAGTAAGCAACTTAGCCTTCTCTTGTGACTCTTCAGACGATAGCGCTTGTCGCCAGATTCGATTTTCGACCCGAGATTTACGCTTCTCTTGCGGGATTCCGCGGACTTCACCACCGCCGATGGTGCCCTGTAAATCTCGGTCTCGGATGATGACTCGATCGCCGATTTTTACATGAATAGGATCAGAGCAGGTGACTTCGACAATCGCACTTTCATCACGCTTTAATCTTGGACCACCTAGAAGTCCAAGATGCCCTTCAGCGTGGGATGTCGCATGATATACATGTACTGAGTGCCAATGCTTGACCTCTCGTTGGAAGTCAGAAACTACCTCAAGCTGGAGAAAGAACCTATCCGTCGCGAGCAAACCTTCCTCAGCACACAACCACGTACCTCTGTGGATGTCCTTTGAATCAATTCCCGCAAGATTGATTCCACATCGATCACCGGCATGAGCGCTTTCTGCATCAGAATCATTGACGTGCAGATTACGAACTCGGACCCTTTGATTAGTACCAGTATGATGAAGAAATTCGCCGATCGATACATTTCCACTATTCACGGTTCCAGTAACGACCGTTCCTTGACCAGCCAACGAGAAGCTACGATCAATGGCCAAACGAAAGCAGCTACTTTCCGATTGCGCAGCGTGTTTCTCTGCACATGATTGAATTGCCTCTAAAAGCTTCGGAATCCCCGTGCCGTTTTGGGTAGAGGTCTCGATAATCTGACTTCCTTGGAGACACGAGCCTTCAAACAAGAACCTTAGTTCGTCTCTCAGTTCGTTGAGACGATCTTGCGACACCAGATCAGTTTTCGTGATAGCTACAGTACCTTGCTTGATCCCGAGTAATGAAAGAATCTGAAGATGCTCAATTGTTTGCGGCATGACTCCATCGTCTGCTGCAATGACCAGAAGTGCATGTTGATTTTCTGCGACTCCTGCGATCATGTTTTGAATAAACCGATGATGACCTGGTACGTCGACAAATCCAATTCGCTGGCCGCCAAGGTCCGCATATGCAAATCCGAGATCTATTGTCAGCCCACGACGCTTTTCTTCTGCTAACGAGTCTGTATTTACACCGGTAATTGCTTGAACTAAAGAGGTTTTACCATGGTCAACATGGCCAGCAAGAACGACAATCAATTCAGTTCTCCAAGTGTTTCCAGGAGTTGGTCTAAGTCTTCTGCCGTGAGCATGTCAAGCTTGATCGCGCCTTTGTGGATGCGGGAAATAATAGGGATGGATAGTGCTCGTAAGCGTTCACTCAACCCCATTAGAGGTGATTCTGTGGAAGCCGAGATTGATACACAGATTGAATTCAGTGATTGTTCAGGAAGAGAACCACTGCCCAATTGGCACTTGGATGCTTCGATGGTTACGTCATGTTCAGGAAGTAGTTCTGCTAGTCTAGATTGGACCATGTTTGCGCGATGCTTCAACTGCCGCGTCGGTGTGGACAAAGTTCGATACAGAGGTATCTGCTTGTTTATATCGTCGGGATTCTCATACGTTTTCAAAGTTTGGTCTAAGAGTCCTAGCGTGAGTTTATCAAGGCGAAGTGCTCGTTTCAACGGGTTTCGATTAAGTTCATCTACATACTTTTTTGAACCGACAACAATTCCAGCTTGAGGTCCGCCTAGTAGCTTGTCTCCCGAAAAAGTCACGAGGTCAGCACCTTGCTTTAGTACATCTTGTGGTTGCGGCTCGTTGGGCAATCCAAACTGGTCAAGGTTGGTTAGTGCACCGCTACCAAGATCGACCGCCAAGGGCAGATTTGATTGTTGTGCTAATTCAGCCAGAGAAGGTGTATCGACTTCATTGGTAAATCCTTCGATTCGAAAGTTACTTTGATGAACTTTGAGTATTAGCCCAACATTACTAGAGATTGCGTTGGCGTAATCTCTTAGATGAGTACGGTTTGTGGTACCTACTTCGACGAGTTTGCAACCAGAACTCTCGATGATTTCCGGTAGTCTGAAACTTCCCCCAATCTCAATCAATTCCGACCTGGAGACGATTGCAGACTTACCCTTAGCGAACGTATTTACGACTAGCAGAAGGGCTGCCGCGTTGTTATTTACAAATGTGGCTGACTCACATCCGATCAGATGACACAGTCTCTCCTTAACAACATCGTCTCGGTGACCTCTTTTACCTGTTTGCCGATTGAACTCCAGAGTCGATGGATTGCTGACGATGGCTGATACTTTTTCAATTGCAGCTGGTGAAATCGGTGCGCGCCCTAGATTTGAGTGCAACACAATACCAGTGAGATTAAAAACTCTTCGATAACCTCCTGACCTATTGGACGCCAGCCACGAACTTACGAGCGAGACATAATCCTGAGGCGTCGGAGTAGACATCATGGTCTTTGATTTAACAGACACTCTTTGAGAGTCCTGAATGGTTCGAATCGCCTCTGTGAGCGCATTTAAGCCGTATTGATCTCGCAGTTCTTCCATACTAGGGTCGTACAGTACTTCGTGGACGGAAGGTAGTTGGATTGCCATAAGGAGTGCTGTATCAGAGAATTAGAGACAAATAAGATTCGAAAGGGGCTTCTATAGATTAGTGCCATAGAAATTCAGTAACGATTTTGAAACTATACATTTAGAGGGTACTATTGAATCAGTTATGAGAGTCCGTCGATCCGTGAATCCTCCGCTGAACTTTTGCCAAGTTTAAATCATGCGCATTTACTCCTATAAAGTCCGTCTATCAGAGCAGACAAATCTAGATTTTGGGAATTACATACTAAAATACACAAAGCATCGTCAATCTCTTGACTAATAGGCCAAGAGTGTGTAACCTACTTCCTGTAAACACGAGGTATATATGACACAAAAGGCACCTGGCAAGTTTTACTGCAAAGGCATGAATCTCATAGAGATCATGCATATGTTCCCTAACGACCGCACCGCCGAAAAGTGGTTTGAGCTGCAACGTTGGGAAGGGACGACTAACTGACAGAAGTGCAACTCGACGAACATTCACGAACGTAAGAACCGCAAGCCAACACCTTATTTGTACCGGGAAAGCAGAGCGTCCTTCTCGGTCAAGACCGATACAACATGCATAGAACACCACTCGGTTATCAAGTGTGGGCGATTGCGATTTATTTACTCGAAACGAACATCAAAGGCGTATCGAGCATGAAGCTACACCGCGACCTCGGTTTCACGCAACAATCAGCGTGGCACCCAGCACATCGCTTCCGTGAAACATGGGTTGACAACAATGGTTTATTCAGTGGACCGGTTGAAGAGGACGAAACTTACATGCGCGGGAAGGAAGGTAACAAAAACGAGTCAAAAAAACTAAAGCAAGGTCGTGGTACGATCGGCAAAGCAGCCGTTGTAGAGGCAAAGGATCATGCATCGAATAAAGTATCGGTGCAAGTGGTAGAACGCACGAATGCAAAGACCATTCACCCCTTCGTCGAGCAATTAACAGAGCAAGGGGCGACGGTTTACACGGACGAAGCGACGGTCTACGAATCACTGCCCACGAATAGCAATAAGTATGATCAGGAGAGCGTAGGAGAATATGTCTGGGCGCAAGCCCACACGAACGGCGTGGAATCGTTTTGGGCGTTGCTCACGCGCGGTTATCAAGGCACCTATCACCAAATGAGCGTGAAGCACTTGAACCGATACGTACACGAGTTTTCTGGTCGGCACAACGATTGACCTTCGGATACGATTGACTAAATGAGTACGATTGCGTCAAATCTAGAAGATAAGCGGTTGCCGTATCAATCGCTAGTTTAACCATCATGAAAGACCTGTTTGAATGCCATAGTAAGGCGGTATCTGATGTTCTAACAGGTCAAAGCGACTATACGTTTGTCACTGGCGATTCCCAATCGATTCTTCGAGGATTGCCTAACGCATGCATTGACTGTGTGGTGACTTCACCGCCGTATTTCCACCAACGAGAGTACGACTTCGATCTACAGTATGAGAAAGTGGCAATTGGGCTGGAAAAACAGCTAGACAGTTACATTACGAACCTTGTTTCGATTTTTACCGAAGTGCGCAGGTTATTGAAACCCGGAGGCTCTTTGTGGTTAAACATTGGCGACAAGTTTGAAAATAAAGAGCTTGTCGGTGTCCCCTGGCGTGTAGCACTCGCATTGAAGGACCATGGGTGGATACTTCGGCAAGATGTGATATGGCACAAGATGAAAGGCACACAATCTTCCAAGGATAAATTTCGCCATTTGCATGAGCACATTTTCCATTTTGTAAAAAACCGAAGATATTTTTTCGATGCGGACGCAGTTAGAATTGCGCCGAAACCGGCTATGAGCCGGAATGGCAAGATAGTTTCCGCAACGGGCGTTTCCGGTAAGAAATATTACAAGTACATCGAATCCACAGACACCTTAACGGATACAGAGCGAGAGCAGGCAAAAATAGCCCTTGACAATGCATTGGAGGAAGTTAAGGCAGGAGATATTACTGATTTTCGTATGACAATCAGAGGTGCACAACGAACTTATCACGGCAACAAGTCCAATATGAGTGGCCGTGCGAAAGAATTGGAAACCAAAGGATTCTTCATTTTAAAGATGTCTGCAAAAGGGTTTCTCCCGTCCGATGTTTGGAACATCGTGCCAGAAGACAAGTGGCGGAAGGACAATCATTGTGCGGTTTTTCCAGAAGAGCTTGTAACGACACCGATACTCTGCACAACACCCAAGAGAGGATTGGTACTTGACCCTTTCTCCGGCACCGGCACAACTGTTTTTACCGCAGTAAAAAACGGGTTTCGTGGTCTTGGTTTTGATATATCGGAGGAGTACAACAAACTAGCCTATAAGCGCATGAATGATGTCTAGGCCTAGGGGACGTATTCCATACGAGGTTTTTGGATTTAGTACCGGCAAAAATCTAAATAGAACAGAAGTAAAAGCAATTGACAACCAGCATTGCCGCTTCTTAAATTCAGAATGCACAAAGTTCCGAAAGAGTAATTCGGAGGTCAAAATCGGAAGCTGTGTTCTCGGACACAAAGAACAGCCTGTAATCATCTGCCCCGAAAGGTTCAAGGAACCAATCGTGTTCAAGACCATTGAAGATCGGTACTTTTCTGGAAGGAAGGCAATTTGGGTGCCAGAAGTCAGTCTTGGCGACCGTGGAAATATCGACTATGTGGCAGTGTTACCTAACGGGAATCGAGAACTGGATAATTTTGTCTGCGTAGAAATCCAGGCTAACGGAACAACCGGCTCACCGTGGCCCGCAATAGAGCATTTTCGAGCGAAGCACACCATGAAAGGGGTGCCACCTGCGACATACGGATTTAATTGGGCCAATGAATATACCAAAACCCTCACCCAACAACTCTTGAAAAAAGGGACGCTTATTGAGAAGTGGAATAAGAAAATCGTTGTCGTAATCCAAGACTCTGGCATAGATTACATTAAGAAACAAGGGCGTGGTGTCAGGGATTACGACGAGAACGATTCGATACACTTCATGCCATTTATCATGAACTACAAGCGGAATAAGTGGCGCTTGTCTAAGTCGCATAGAGAATATAGTTCCAACATGGACGGTATCATCCAGTTGTTAGCAAGTGAAAGCGAAGACCCTGTTTCTATGGAGACTTTTCAACAGCAGATACTGGAAAAAGGGGAGAAGTCAAGCTTGTGGCCTTGGTGTTGATGCCCAACCGCAATAAAGACGACATACAACCGATTGAGGACACACGCGAGATTGTTGTAAAAGCGATCCTTCAGGGCAAGCTGAAACCAAAAAAGGAGTGGTGTTACCCCAAGCGCGCGCGACCGAGACGGTAAATCTGAGACTGACTAGAACGTAGATCTGGCTTTGAACACCGGCAACTGGATGCGCTTAATTTGTGTAATCTAGTACGTAATTCCTAAAAAAAATTGAGGCCAGCGCTGATTAAAAATTCAGAAGTGGCCTCAATAATTGGAACGACTAGCCCGAAAAGGGTTAAGCCGCTTTTGGAACGGCCCTCTAGTCGCTGGTGGAATTTTAGGTCACACACGTACACGTCGTAGATTCCAACCCCGAAGTGATAACGTTATTGTCGAAGGAGAATTCAAGTTTGCGAGAGGAAGCGTCGGTTGAGGATCAATTGTCAGGATGTACGGTAACAGTATTGGCTTAAAAATCCCAGTGAATCTAGTGACGGAACGTGTGATCAATGCTCACTATTTTCATTGAATTGGTCGGTTCTTCGAAAATTTCATTTCTGTTGATGAATTTGCATCGAAAATTGGTTCTTTGGCGCGAAATTTGCGAAAAATTCGCCTATTTCAGCGTTACTGAGCGTATTTGAGCCCGGTTTGGAGCCCTCGCTCCTCAACAGGGCGAAATGATCCCTCAATCAACCCTGTGAGGACATCAACGGTTTACGGAGTTGATAGAGGTTGATCAATGCCACCAAGGCACATTGGTGCCACGCGTTGCGTTGCAGGCCGCGATAACGCACCCGGCGATAGCCGAACTGGCATTTGAGCACCCGGAACGGATACTCAACCATCGCCCGCACCCGGCTCTTCACACGGTCCATCGCCTCGTCAGCCGCGGTCAGTGGACGGTTCCGATGCCCCTTGCGCAACGTCAGGTCCAACTACGCCGGCGCAACCTGTAGTATCTTCTCGGTCTGGCCAGGGTATGCCTTGGCGCCCAACACGATCTGCTCCCGCCCATGTAGCAGACTCGGCAACACCGTCGCGTCATGCTCCTTCGCAGTCGTGGACACCGCAGCATGGATGCGGTTGGTTTCAGCGTCCACCCCCACATGTAACTTCATACCGAAATGCCATTGGTTGCCTTTTTTCGTCGACGACATGTCCGGATCCCTTTTGCCGGCTTGGTTCTTGGTGGAGCCAGAGGCGGCGATCAGCGTCGAATCCA
>MKWU01007088.1_pt1 | contig 10955 bp, 12 predicted proteins | sample 809101 | NCBI WGS metagenome assembly MKWU01 (sample SAMN05860141, study PRJNA318959) | sponge metagenome | host: Aplysina aerophoba | place: Slovenia: Piran, Adriatic Sea, Gulf of Piran | collected 2013-05-07
AGCCGGCGCGGATACAAGCGCGCCATCGTCGCCGTGGCCCACAAGATGCTCCGCACCATCTATGCCATGCTGCGCGACGGCACGCCGTATGCCGATCCCGGGATCGACTATGAGCGCATCTCCGTCGGCCGCAAGGCCAGCCGCTGGCTGAAGAAGCTCAAGCAGTATGGATACTTCGACCCGCTGGAACGCGAGGAACAAACCGACATGCCGACCCGAACCGCCTGAGACCCGGCGTCGCCTTCAACCGCTCTCGGCCCGTCACGAGGCCGTTTCCGGGGAGCCCGAATAATCGCCGACAGTGAGTGACCGGCGACGCCTTCCAGACTGACGCCACCGTGGCTGCCTCTCGAAAAAAAACGGGTGCCGGCGGCCAGGGGAAAGTGTGCCCAAAGCCCGAATAGAGTTTCAGAGAAAAACATGGGCTGGGACAGTCGACGCATTCGTATCGAGAGAGCCCCAGGCGGGACGGGATCAGACGAGCAATTCGCGCGCACCAAATTTCCGACGGAGTTGAGCGCGTACCGTCAAAACCGCAATCGCGTGGCTGAGGCTCTTGTTGTGATGATCGACGGTGACAATCGGAGCTTGGAAGGTCGCATCGCGCAATTGTCGCAAGCATGCCAGGACAATCAAGAGGCATCCCCGGAGCAAAGCGAACGGGTCACGATTTTTAGTGCGTGTTAACATACAACGCGGAGTCCGAGGCACCGCCGGAGGCAGTGGTGTGGTGCGACGCGAACCGAGAGTTCGCGGCGACCTTCGAGGCTGGAGCCGCTGCCGGCTTCGGTTCGGTTCAAGGTGCATCCCGCGGCCTCGAGCACCGCGATTCGGGCATCGAGGTTCTGGTCCGCGGTCGATATCCTTGCATAGCCGATGCGGGCGGCGGAGCTGCTCAATTTGGGTATGCCTTGAGCGTTTTTTGCGCATTAAATTGGAAATGCCCCTGAATGAACACAGAAAGGGCAACGATCCATTGTTCATCCGGCCTGTCATCATGGGTATGCCCGAAATGACGATCATGCAGCCCTCCGTTCGAAGTCGATGCGCTCATCGAGATCAAGCTCGAAGCGACCGTAGGAATTGATGTACAGGTAAAACAATGGCGAGAGCCCGCGCATGTCTTCCGACGATAGCCGGCCTTCCCAACCCGGGTAAGCGAGGATCGATTGCGCCATGCGCGTGTTGACGTAGACAAGCAGGTCTGGACGAGTTGGAGCGACAGCGCCACAATTTTCTGATCTCCGGCCCGGTTGGTTGCGATCTCAACGCCCTTCCCGAAGAACACGAAGCCGTTCGCGCTGCTCCAGTTCTCGATCACGTTCAGGCCTTCGTGGATCTCGCGGCGAAAGCTCTCGAGTTCGAGATAGTAGCAGAGGAAGATCGTCTTGATGGCGCGCCCGAGTTCTGCCAGCACATTGTAGGTCGGGCGCATCACATCGCCTCGAAAGAAACGGCGCAGGATTGATTCCGGGTCGGCAACGCCATGCTGCATCGCAGCCGCGTATTTCACCATTTCATCGTATTGGCGCACGATCTCGTCCCGATCCGCAACGCCCGAAAGAATGGGGGCAAGGTTGGGCACGCTAGCCCTCCGATTCCAGCATCAATTCCTAGCGCAAGATCGCCTTGAGCCTCGGAGCCAGTTCAAAGCCGAGAAGATGAACGAATGCCTCTAGCCGTAGGAATCGACATGCTGGCGCTGGATTTCCATATTCGAGCAGTGGCGCAGAACGCCCTCGATCATGGCTGCGACCTTGCGGAAAACTGGTCGATTCAAGGTAATTGTTTCCACTCGACCTGACTATAGGTACGTAAGCGTTTGGTCCAGCGGTGACGATCCGTGTTGTCTGACTGCCGCCGACGCCCTGAACGCTGCCGTGAACGGTTGTCCGGAGCGCGCGCCGCGCGGACAGCGCAATCGTGCCGGGGTTCCCCAAATACCGTGAACGCGGGAACCGCCAATTGCTTCATTTAATGTTGTTGCTCATACTAGAGACTACGGCATGATCTGAGTTAACTGTGTTCGGATGAAAGACTAGGCAGAGCGGGTTCCGATGATAGTTGCGGGAGAATAAGGGAGAGTAATAGCCGCTTGGAGGATTCGAAGCAACATGATATTGTGAATCACAAAGGAGCAATAAGATGGCACAGAAGCAGAGCGCCGCGATCAAGCGCAACGAAAAGTCCAAGTACTACGAGGACTTCGAGCCTCTACGCGCAACGCCAGAAGCTGTAGCTAGGAAAATCGTCTTAACGCCTCCGAAGAAGGTTGGGGAATGGAAGTATATGAAGAAGCTGACTGGCCGGGATTCGTCTTAAAAAATCTGGTTTGGTTACTATCGTATATAATTCCCATGATCATGGCCGCCACGAGACGATCAAGCGCTAACACCCTGTACACACTTCAGCGGCGGGACGGTCAGCTTCGGGCCACCGCCCTGTCGCCGGCGGCACGCGCATGAGCGCGGATACCATGCCGGCGGCCCAGAACCGCCTCGACTGGATGTCGCGTACCGACGCATCAGAGGCCTCGGCACCGTCCAGCACCACCGAACGACACGGACACGCCACCCCCGACCTACCTCCCCAATCCGCCTCCGACGACAACCTTGCCTTCATCCGACAACAGATTCAGGAGGAATACGCGGAGCCTCACGGCAAGCCGTGGATCGTCGGATTCTCCGGCGGCAAGGACAGCACCCTCGTCGCGCACCTCGTTATCGAGCGCCTGGTCTCCTTGCCACGCAGCGAACGAACGCGGACCGTCCATGTGGTCGCGAACGACACGCTCGTCGAGAGTCCCCTGGTAATGGAACATGTCCGGGTCGGCCTCGCGGAGATCGAGAAGGCGGCACGGGCATTCGACTTGCCCGTGATCGTCGCCACGACCGCACCCGAACCGAATCAGACGTTCTGGGTCAATCTCATCGGCCGCGGCTATCCCTCACCCAACCGAAGCTTCCGCTGGTGCACCGATCGCATGAAGATCCAGCCGACCAGCAACTACATTCGGGAGCAGGCGAGCATCTCTGGCGAAGTGATACTTCTCCTTGGCGTGCGCAGAAGTGAGAGCGCCGCGCGGGCCGGCATGGCGGCACGCTACGACAACGGTTCGCGACTGAACCGGCATAACGATCTTCCGGGCTGTCTGGTGTTCCGGCCTATCCTCGAACTCGACACCGACGATGTTTGGGAATTCCTCGCAGAGAACAAGCCTCCCTGGGGCGGCAGCCACGATCGATTGATCCAGCTCTATCGGGACGCGGGCGGCGGCGAATGCCCTGTCGTAACTTCCACGGCCGACGCGCCTTCGTGCGGCACGACATCTTCTCGTTTCGGGTGCTGGACGTGCACGGTCGTCGAGAAGGACAAGAGCCTGGCGGGCTTCGTCGATTCCGGTTTCGATCAATTCATGCCGCTGCTCAAGTTTCGCGACTGGCTCGTGGAAATTCGCAACGACCCCACGCGCCGTCTTGCCCGGCGCCGCAATGGGCGCGTGACGATCACCAAGAAGGGCGTATTCGTGCCCGGTCCGTTCAATATGGCTACCAGGCGTGAAGTTCTGGATCGGCTGCTGGCGCTTCAAGCACAATCGGAAATGGTCTTGATTGCCCAGTCGGAAATCGAACGCATACGGGAGCTTTGGGTGGAGGATGTGATTGTCAGTGCGGAACGAAACGCGGAAGCGCAGCGCACCGCGGCCACCGGAGGTACGTGATGCCGAACGGCCACGTCGTACTCCTTCGCAGTGTAGCAGGCCGAAGGCTGGTCCGTTCGAAGTGCAAGGAAGCGGGACTCGATCCAAGTGTGCTTGAACAGCTGATCGCCGTAGAGATGGATCAGCAGGGCAAGCTCCGAAAACGCGGGATAACGGAAGCGTTCAACGAGATTTTTGATAACATTGAGACCGAATCGGACGAATAATGCACCTCCGTTCGGTCGAATTTATCAATTGGCGTTCCTACAGGCACGCCCGATTCGACTTTCCGACCCCGCATGGCGACCGGAACGTCATTCTCATCAGGGCGCCCAACGAGTACGGGAAGACATCTTTCTTCGAAGCCCTCACGCTGGGATTGTTCGGACGCGACGGGCTGGTCCTCGTGCCCCGCGCCCGGGCAGATGCCCATGGCGATGCCGTTGATCGCTTCAAGGCCAGCTACAGTCAGTTCCTGAGCAACACCCTTCACCATCGGGCGACGGAGACCGGCCCGGCAAGATGCTCTGTGTCGATCGAGGTCGAGGACGACAGCGGAGATCCTATCGAGCTCACGCGGATCTGGCATTTTCGCCAGAACCGCCAGCACAAGCCAAGCGACGACGACCTCACGATTTTTCAAGGACTTGGCAGAGAACCCGTCATACCCCCGTCCGGAATCGAGAATCGAGATGAATGGTTCCGTGACTGGATAGCGCAACGCTTTCTGCACCCTAGTCTCGCCGAGTTCTTTCTCTTCGACGGCGAACAGGTGCAGCGCTATGCAAATCGCGAAATGCGCGAACAAGTTCGACGCGGGATCGAGGGCCTTCTCGGTCTCCCCATCCTGCGGAAACTGGAGTCCTCGCTCGCGACCTATGCGCAACATCGACGCACCTTGGCGGCGGCACCGACCGACAGCACGATCAAGAAGGTGGAGGCCGAAATTGCCGCGATTTCGGAAGCCATAGTCACGGAGAGGGATCGCTACAACGAGGCGGTAACAGTTCTGCCCGGACTTACGGCCGAAATCGACGAGTTGACCCAAGCCCTCGGCGGCCGTGGCGAAGGCACGACCGCAATGGTCGGAAAGCTCATGCAAGCCGAGCAACGGCTTCGCGACGAAGCGCAGCGCGCCATGGACGCATTGCTGGCCCTTATCCAGGAAGATGTCGCGCTGGCGGTCGCGGGTCCTGAATTACGGGACCGCACGCGAGAAAGACTCGAGGCGGAAGCAAAGCGCGAGCGATGGGAAGCAGGCCGCGACGAAGGTGCCCAGCATCTCGACCGCTTCGCCCTCGAACTTCGACGCCGTGTCTCGGAGATCGACCCACCGCTCGATGAAGACCGCCGAATGGCCGTTGTCGAAGCTGGCAAGGAAGCTTGGGACGCCCTGTGGCATCCAGCCCCCGAGGGCTGTCCAGAGAACTATCGCCATCCGTCCCTCAACGGCACGATGCGCGACCGAGCCATCGAACGCTTGCTGTCGCTCGACAATCACACCGAAGGAGAAGTCGCCAGCCAAGAGGAACGATTCCGTACTACCGTCGAACGAGCCGAATCCAAGAAGCGGGAATGGCAGGAACTCGAATCGACAGCGCCGGAAGTGGAGCGTCTCACCATGCGATTGAGGGAGGTCTCCGAACAGATGGGACAGTACAAATCCCAGAGAAATGAAGCTGATCGAGCCATCCAGGGCAAGGAGGCGGAACTTGCCCAGAAGCGAGCGGAACTCGGACGCTACATGTCACGCCAGGGAGCCAGTGCTCCCGCATTGCGGCGGGCTGACTACGCCGATCGCTACGCAGAACTCATCCAGGACCTCCTGAAGGACGCGTTGCCGAGTGAGGTTGGCGAGGTCGCCGAGGAGATGACGCGGGCCTGGAAAGCGATGGCTCACCTGTCTGATCGGGTGGACCGAATCGAGATCACCCCGGATTGCGAAGTGAGAATGCTGACAGGGGACGGTGAAGACCTGCACGGGGTCGACAAGTCGGCTGGCGCCAGCCAGGTGTTCACCCAAGCTCTCATTACGGCGATCACGAGAGTCAGCGGTCGGACATTTCCGTTCGTCGTCGATACACCATTGGCGCGGCTGAGCCGGGCTCAAAGAATTGGCGTCCTGAACACATTCACGGACCGCTCGGGCCAGGTGATTCTCCTGTCCACCGACGAAGAGGTCGTCGACGACAAACTCGATGCAATCAGAGAGCGTTTGTTGGCTGCCTTCGAACTGAAGATCCGCAGCGACAAGGGTATAGCCGTGACGAACGTCCACAAACTCGATCCGGAGCACGTCTAGAGATGGTTGTCGGCATTCCGGATATTGCGACATCCACCTTTCGGACGACCCGAACCGCGGACGACATTTGCGCCGACCTTACCACGAAGCTGGGCTGGAAGCATCGATATGTCGCCGCCCGGCTGGCCGTGGGCAGATCATTGTCTCTGCCTGAGCAGCCACCGGAATTGAAGGACGAAGACAGCGAGGACATGGCGATCCCGTTACGCGGCATGCAATTGTTCGGCGAGGACGATCATGCTGCCGCCTGGTTAGCACTCATCACCCAGCACAGCGATGATGCTGAAATGACGAAGAGGGTCTTGCAGGGGTTGGTCACACGCCATTGGCACAGGGGCGCGTTTCTTCTCAGGCAGGACTGGGACGACGGCGGCCAGCAGATGGAAGGCTTCGTCGCGCGCCTGGCCGAACTCGCGAGTTTTTCTGGAGACGGCGACCGGCGCGACAATGCCCCTCCGACTGCCGCGGCGCCCACCTATGCCGGAGAAGTCCGATTGCCCGTCGGCGAAATCGCTCGCGACCTCAAATCGGACGAACAAGTAACGTTTTCAGTGAACGGGGCTGGCGGCAGCCCGCACATGGCCATTATGGGCGGTGTCGGTTCCGGCAAGACCAGGACCGCGGTCGACATGCTCCGCACTTTGCGCCGGCACTGCGAGCTTCCGGTCCTAGCGTTCGACTTCAAGGGCGACCTCACCGACAGCTTTACACGGGACTTCGGAGCCACGTCGATCTCCTCTCCAGGGATGGCGATCCCCTTGGACGTGCTGCATGTTCCTTCCAGTGACGACACCTCCATCAAAACCGCCGCCGCCCGCATTCGGGACTCGATCGCCACGGTAAAGGCGCGCAAGCCCAGCGGAATCCAGTCAGAGGCGCTGAGGGAGGCTGTCGCATCAGTCCTTCGTAACACTTCAGCAGATGCGCCGGCGAACCTGCCTGATGTCGCATTGGCACTGGAAACGGAGTACGAAGACCGTGGACGCAAGTCCGACGAACTGACGGCGACGTTGAACGAACTGACCCAATTCGCCCTTTTCACGCCCGATCTTTCGCCAGCTGCGTTCTTTTCAAGAAGCTGGATCATCCAGCTTCCACAAGACGGGTCGGCGGAAATGCGGCGACTGATCATCAACCTGACCCTCGATGCCCTGGACCGCTGGATCAACTCTCAACCGGACGCACCGACAGACGACCGGGGCACACGCGACCTTCGTCATCTGACCATGCTCGACGAAGCCCATGTGATCCTGTCGACAAAGCTTCCTGCACTTGGCAACCTCGTCCGAATGAGCCGCTCAAAAGGTGGATCCCTCATGCTGATATCCCAATCGCCTGACGATTTCGAGGGCGCCGAGGATGGCTTCTTGGACAATATGGGCATGACCCTGGCCTTCAATACCCAGGCACGGTCGGGCCCGACAAAACGCATCTTTGGGAACACGATGTCCCTAGCGTCTCTTCAAGTCGGTCAAGCTCTATGCAGAATTCGCTCAGAAGCACGGACACAAAAGATAATTTGCTGGAGTAGCGCCTAACAGATCAAACGCTCACTAGAGACTGTATTCTGTAACCGTTTCCAGAATCGCACAACAACACCTAAAGCCATCGAAGAGTGTGAGAATGAAATGACCCTGAATCCCTTTCTCGCAGAAATTGGAGAGCGTGAACTGAGAATTGTACGCACGCAAGTCTTCCCTGACCGCTGGCGTCAGTTTTGTGATCAATACAACCTTGATTGGCAATATTGCCCATTCGAGCGTGAACATGTACAACACATAAGCACTCACCCCGGCGTGTATTGCTTTCACGTCGGCCATGCCCTCGATTGTCTTCCTCCCTTTGGGCTATCTCTCTATGGCGGAATCGCAACGCGCTCCCTTAGGAAACGTTGCCTCAAATATTTTTGGGAAAAAGATGCTGAACAAGGACGGTTACATGTTCGAAAGTTCCTACAGGTTTTTGAAGGTGAGCTTACACTCGGATGGTCGGAAGTTGACACTCAAACGATTGATATCAAGATCTTGGAGAAGGACTTCAATGACGCAATGATGCCTCATTACAGCGTAAAGGACTTCTCAGCCGCCGTTCGAGCAGGAAGGAACGCATGGCCATGATGGGACCTATACTTTTACCAGCCCTCCAAGGCCAATTTGGAGCTTGGGTCTATTACTCTGCCATTATGCCGTTGTCCGAAGTCAAGGACCGGATTGGGTTCGCACGAGAACTTCATCGGAACGAACGACTCAGTGAGCTGATCCAACGGCAGCTTCAGGATTCGGGATCCGGCAAATGGAATCGCGCCAGTGCTATCGCCCAGTATCTACGAGCAAACGATGGTCGATTCTTCAACGCCATTGTAGTCGGGATCTATGGCGGCGAGCCCGTATGGCATCCGTTTGACATAAGTGCTCGCCCTGAGTTTGATCGAGTAAACATCGATTACTTGGCGGAACAAGAGCGTGTTGGATTCTTGGAGCTCCGAGGTACGGAACGCCTCTTCGCCCTTGACGGCCAGCATCGCGTCGCGGGCATAAAACGAGCTTGGGCCAACGGCGGAGCCGCCGGCGGAGACATTCTGACCGTGTTGTTTGTTCCGCACTCTAATACAGAAGAGGGTATCCAACGGACACGCCGACTGTTTGTTGACTTAAACAAGCGAGCAGTGCCAGTTGGCACTAAGGACATCATTATTCTGGATGAAGTGGACTTGCCGGCAATTCTGACTCGCCGACTTGTCGATGAGCACGACTGGTTCTCCCGTGGTCAGGTCGACATTGAGCGGTTTACCGCCACCATTCCTAGAAACTCCGATGCCTTGTTTTCTATTGCCACTCTCTACAACGTGATCAAACGTGTCCTTCCCAGTGCGCTTGCTTCCAGCGCCGAAGAAAAAAACGAAATCAAGGACGCTTTTTCAATACGGTTACCAGAAGTCCGCATCGATCACTACTATGGTCGCGCTTTAGCCTATTTTAGGGGTTTGGCGGATGCCAATCCCCAACTTCGGCAATACATGGAGGAAGGCCCCGAAAGCGGTATTGCGGTTGTCGCGCGTAATCCGGACGTTCGCAACGTACTATTCCGGCCCGTGGGTCAAGTCTCCTTCGCAACGGCGATAGCCGGACTCGCAGCTAGAGATGGATTGGAAGCTGCTCTGCAGGCAGCTCAATCCTTTCCTACTGATATGGCACAATCTCCCTTCGTCCACATAATTTGGGAACCGACTCAGCAAAAGATGATTTCAAGCGGATCTGGATTGGCCACACGCCTGCTCAAGTACATGTGTGGATTGGAACCGGCAACCGATCGATTGCGCAATTCCTACAGAACAGCTTTGAGGAACGATACAGCGCAGCTTCCCAACAGGCTTGATATCGGGTGATGTTGGCAAGGGGTTGTCGTATCAGTCTCATATTAACTTAGTTGTCAAACCGAAGCCAAGCTGTCACCGCTGCATTATCAATGGTTCGTCACCTAGGAATATTCAGTGCAGTGAATAATGATCATCGCGCCTCCAACTACACGCGCGCCGACTGGGGCCTGCCGATGTGCCGATCCCGCGCCTTCCGGTGCCACAAAGCAGCGCCGAACACAAGGCCACCGAGCCGGCCGTAGCGCTCGGAGGCGATCCAGTAGCGGATCCGCCCGCCCGGGCACGCCGCGGCGCCCTCCGGCAGGTGCGTCGCCATCATCGAGCATGCGAGGTGCTTGTCGCAGTCTTCGACGGGGACCACCGCCACCGGTGCCGCGATGCGCTCGCCGGTGGCCGCTTCGAGTTGCTCACGCAGCGTCACCCTGTCGTCGGTAACCAGTTCGGCCCGGTCGCGCGCCCGGCTGATCTCGGCATAGAGCATCCGCTGCGTCTTATGGTTCGGATTGTTCGCCTACATGGCCGCGATCACGGTATCGTCGGTGCGGCCTGGGAACGAACCTTCCCTTTCGGCCTCCGCTATGCCTGGATCATGAATCGCAACTACGGCATGCGCCGCGAAATCGGCCGGAGGCTGGCTTGCGTACACCGGAAAGAGGGAATAACCTAAGCCGAGCCGGTAGCCGAGCTAGGGCCTCGCGAACCGCTCCCTCGTGATGATCGAGCGCCGTCGCAATAGAATAGTCGCCATACATCTCGCCTGCGCCGCCTCGCTCTCCAGGAAGGAACCGGGACGACTTGTCGGCGCTCATTCGGCTCTGGAGCAATCGCGGTGAAGAATGCGGACTCAATGCTTCAACAACCCGATTGGCGGCAGAACGGCTGCGAGCAATCATTTAACTTGAAGCAGTTTCCGGTTCCCCGTTGACGACGTTCGGTAAATCTCCAGTCGGGCCCGTTGTGGCAGCGCGCGCATAATTCGGACGCTCGATTCCGCAATAGGCGCCAAGAGCGAAAATGCGGGGCGGTCCGGCTCATCCTATCCGTTCGTTACCGCTGGAACTGCCGCGCGGGCTTGGAGCGAGAACAGGACTTTCTTCGTAAACCCCGGTCCCGCATGCGCCATCGCGAACTCCGGAATCGACACGCGCCGAACGGTCGCCTTGCGAGCCATTGTCAAATCGGGACGGTTCTGCCGGCATAGTTTCAGATTGATCAAAGGGTGCCGATTTTCAAGACTTGAACAGAGCAAGAGTTAATTTCGGCACGCGGTGTCGGCACCTCGGCGACTGTCGACGGCCGCACTGTCCGGTATAGGTAATTCGTATCGGCGCGGGCAAGGGCCTAGAGGGGTGCGATTCTCTTATGGTAAAACCTGCGCGATGGCGAGAAGGCATGAATTTTCAGGCCGCGGTCGCGAGGTTTTCGACCGCGAAGTTGTTATTGGCGGCGGCGCCTCTTTTGTCCATCATTATCGCCCAGGCGGACTCTAGGAAGCCTGACTTCTGCAAGGCCCGGAAGCTCAGGATCGCCTGCCCGGACTTGATGTGCCAGCGCATGCCGCTGCGCTTCATGCGCGC
>MKWU01007089.1_pt1 | contig 10954 bp, 10 predicted proteins | sample 809101 | NCBI WGS metagenome assembly MKWU01 (sample SAMN05860141, study PRJNA318959) | sponge metagenome | host: Aplysina aerophoba | place: Slovenia: Piran, Adriatic Sea, Gulf of Piran | collected 2013-05-07
TGGCAGCAGTACAGGGACTGCTCTGTGCTCCACGAAGATGGCCTACTCATTCACACACAAGACGCACTTCACTGCCTCAGTGACTGCCTGTAATGCGTGCTCCTGCTTGTAGCAGCAATTTGTGGCGTGTGACTTGTGCCATTTCAATGACATTGCACAATGTGCAATAATGTCATGTAGTAACCATACATAATTGAGGCTATGCATCGCTTGAAAATTGGAACGATGGAGTCTCATGTGCCATATGTCATTGTGGCTCCTTGAATACTTGAATCAGTGATTGCAGTGTGCAATGCGAACACAGGACAAGAAACCATGACATGAACAACTGCATCACAGCATGGGCATGGGTGTGTGGTAGAGCACTGCATTGGCTCCTCTGCCACACTCAACCACCAACACAGGTGCACAAATTAGTTTAAGGAGCAAATGAGAGCTAAGGGCAACTCCGCCCCCCACAGCCTGCTCACAGCATGACCAAATATGGGCATACTCCACTGTCAAGCCATACAGAGACCCCTCTTACAACAAACACTCTTCACAAACTGACAGCAGACGATACATTACCTTGGCTGGACATGAAGGTGGACCTGCTCCTTGGACTGGTGGTTGGACTGCTGCTAGTGGTGGGAGCAGGTGAGTGCACCACACCTCAACAGCAGAGATATCACACACACTGGCCCTCCCACATCAGTGGGGAGGAACAGCTATAGCACTGCAGCAGACACAGACAGCCACACACACCACAGTCCTACTCACTCCACTGATTCACACTCCCTCCCTGCAGTTCACATCACTGCTGCCCACAACCACTCCCACCCCTGCCCCTTTGGGAAGGCCTTCCGTGGGAGAGATGGCCGTGATGGTCTCCCTGGACCTCCCGGACCACCAGGACCTCCAGGGATACCTGGTGCTGTTGGAACACCCGGTGTGGCAGCAATTGACTTACGCTATGTTCATCCACCCACTACAGACACACCCACTACCGTGACTCCACCCACCACCCCACCCTCTCCAACTGTCACACCTGTTGCGGGAGGAGTGACCTACATCCGCTGGGGGAGGACCTCCTGCCCAACAGTGGACGGGACTGAAGACGTCTACAACGGCATCACAGCAGGGAGTCACCATGGTCACACTGGAGGAGGCAGCAACTACATCTGTATGGTTAAGGAGGCCAGGTATCATCCTGGGGCTAGAACTGGTAGCAATTGGATTTATGGCACTGAATATGAAACTGGTGGCCACTTCCTAAATTCACAAAACCAAGATAATGTCCCGTGTGCAGTCTGTCATGTGACTACCCGTTCAGCTCAACTCATGATACCAGGAACAGACCAGTGCCCAGGAGGATGGACCTCAGAGTACACAGGCTGGCTGATGTCAGAGCACTACACCACAAAAGGGCGCACCATGTACGTGTGCGTGGACAAGGATGCACAGGCTCTACCTGGTCTGGGGGCAGACAATGATGTCACATTGATGTATCATGCTTCAGTTGATTGCCGCTATCCTGGCATACCATGCCCACCTTATGTGCATAGCAAGGATCTATTCTGTGTAGTGTGCACTAAGTAAAATACAGGGACAATCAATACCTCTGTATATGTCTATAAGGCTGTGCAACAACACCAGCACCCAAACCTTTGTGCGCAGTAAGTGTACACATAATTGGTAGCATTAATTTTCCTCATTTAAATTTAATTATAAGCCCGTAACTAATTTGACCATAAACTTAGATATAGACAACCTTGCATGCAATCAGGTAGCAGACAACAAGCAAAATTTGTGCTAAAGTTGACACTCTCTGTACTTAAATTATTTTTTCAGGCAATGATTGCAAGTCTCAAAAATATAGTTATGTAGTTCGTATGATGGTAAACAATCTTTAGTGAAAAGAAGTGTGCTCATATTAGAGAGGTGTCCATATTAATTAACATGGGCAAATTTTTATTAGTACGTACAGCCAGATGTGTCTACTACTCAAGGCTGCATGCAATTCAGCAGGCGTAAGGGGTTGGTAAGGCATTCTATTTCGTGACACATTTCATTTGAACACATTTCACTTACCACTGGCACTTGTATTGATACTGATACCATACACTCCATACAACTTATGTGCCAACTTTGGGTATCACTGTACATGTGAACACCTGATCCTACTGCAGTCATTGACACTAGTATACAGCAGCGCACATGACTATATGCACCAGTATTGTAGGTAAACGTGTTACATATTACTTGTTACTGCAAAAGGACAAGCAGAGAAGACATGAGTGGTGAATGCCCCAGTCAGTACACATTCTGTGCCAAACTTGGGGAATCTTAATGCAAACAGCTAAATACACCCACAACTGCAATCATGCACTGACCTTCTTCACTTTCTCCTGCACAGTCCCCTCGCCCCCCTGCTCAACTCTGGACCTCTCACGCTCCCCTCCCCCTCCTCTTCCCCCTCTGAGCTACTGTCTTTCTTGAAAAGCTTTTAAAAGCCTTTTAAAAGGTCATCCATTTTCCTCATCCGACGCTGACTCCAGCAATCTCTCATCACGCACACATGGCTACTAGCCGCCCGTCGTATTGGCTAACCCATGCCACATCAGCATCATCCAGTCCACTTGGAGGATGCACTGCTCTTCGAGTTGCAAGGAGGTAAACAGGACACCCGGTATCGAGAGAATCCCTCAGACTCACCTACTGTAGTGCTACTAGCACTGCTCTGCCTCTCATTTCGGAGGCACCCTCTACAATGTTGAGAGGTCAAAGCGTCAGCGTGTGTACCACTCGAATCCAGCTCGGCTGATGGTACCACTCTCCAGGCCCCAGCCACGTCGGCTGCTACCGATGGGGGCTTCGGAGGCTGAAAAGGGTCAGTTAGTCAAGACACTGCTCGGCTGTTGGTGAAGGTGGAGCACACACTGCGCGACGCTGGCTGGGGCTCGGACACTCAGTTCCGCAGGTTGGACCAAGCACTGGCAGCAAGAGATAGGGAGAGGACGGACTACCTCTGCACGAAGGATGTGAGCTTGTCTGTCGTGTGTGCTGCACATTTTAACGTACCGTTACACACATTGCTTCTATAGTGGACCTCTCTGTAGAGGACACCATTAGGACCCATGGCCAGCTGGCTGTCTTGTATAGAGAGGTGTCCCTAATTCAGAGGTGATTTGTACACAGCTCTATGTGATTTGGACTGCAGACATTGTCCTCATTTGAGAGGTGTCCTTTATTCAGAGTGTCCTTTTATTGAGAGGTTTCACTGTATCTACATGCATACATGCGTGTGTTCTACTACTGTATACATGGTACGTGTAATGCTTCTATATATCGAATTATATGTACACAGTTAGCATGTATGTGTATTAGATGTACTAGTCCCCTCCCCCTGTGTCCATCAGGTGGAGGAGGCCTGCAGTGAGGAGAGGGTGCCCCTGCCGAGGGAGCTGCTGGCTCCGCTGATGTGGAAGTGTATTTCCAACACTACCACCAAACTCGTGAGGTACATACATAGGTGGGGTCACTGTATGGTGTATAATGATGTCACTAATTCCCTACACTAGGTATAGTGTACAAATTCCCAATCTTGCATACGTACATACATACATACAGAAGGACAAGTGAACGTAATAGCTAGTGTATTTCAGGGTTGATGATAAGTTATTAGTGTGTTCATTAATCACTGGCCTCCTGGTGGCAAAGGAGGTCTATTTGTTTCAGAAAATTTATGACCAAAATAGTCAGAAATTCAGAAGCACATGCTGTAAACAGAATGTTTTGAGGTACAATATGTTGAGAGTTTGTAATGTTGTATGTGGCTTGCTGTCTTGAGTGGTGGGGTGTTGCACAGGACTGTCCAGCATACAGTACATGCATGATCACGTGACTTGAAGTGGCTTAACTTCTGTTCCAATTCTATTATATATATATGTACTTTGTGCGCGTGTGTCTCTGTAGATGGATTGCCTTCACTGATCTGCTGCAAAAGGCTAAGCCAGTGAAGCTGTACAAAGCTGTTGACCCAGTATTTCACAACAAGCCTGTCTTGGGTGAGATTGGCGAGGGCCAGATGGAGGAAGAAGGCAGTAACAGAAGGCTCCCAAAGGCTGCCAGTGGTACCAGTGGCCGCTACCACGCTGACATATCACGTGGTGGAAGCACAGGCGAGGAGCTGGCTGCTCTCCTCCCCCTGGTCAGGCATGCACTTGAAGCATGTGCAGACAACGGTGAGTGCAGCACATGCTCAAGGCTGCAGGCATGGTGTGGTGCTCTGCAAGTGTTTTCACTGTATATGTACATACGTACATAATATGTGTGTATACTCATATGTCATTATGTACGGTATGAGACAATATAACGTTATCGTTTCATTTTGGTTTTGTTTCTACGGAAAGGTCGAATCGTCTGTTTGTTTAACTGCCTTGTGGCAGAACGGAGGAAAAACGATTGCATAGAAAACAAACAATCGCGCGATCTGCATATACGATTAGGCGCGTCGTATAAAAGGGTAGCTTTGGAGAGGATTCATTGTTTCTGCTTTCACAAGCGGCAAGAGATGTACAGCAGGTACAAGCGACAAAGAATTCTCCACTTTGCGCGCGAATGGGCTACAAGCCGCCAACTATCTGCCGTATGTTATGAGAGGAGGGCTTGATAGCTATTTGAATGGGGATACACAAGCTTCTACAGAAGCACAGGGAGACGAATAACATTGAGAGAAGATCCGACCAACGAAGATGACGGCGCCTGTGAAAGCACTCGTTGAGCAGCAGAAGAGGGACGACGATGAAACGACCGCGGTTCAGTTGCACGCTCTACTTTTACGCCATGTTCACACCAGGACTCTGAAGACAGTCCTCAGGTGTCGCACTGCTCTAGGCTGGACGTTCAGAGGCAGTGCCTATTGCCAGTTGATTCGCCAGCAAAATAAAGTGAAGCGTCTCCAGTGGGCACATTGAACATCTCAGCGATGCCTTCGACAACGTGATCTGGACGGACGTGAAGAGAGTGCAAAGGAGCAGCAACAGGGCGCAAATCGTTCTTCATCGTTTTATTCAGCGATGAATCGTTTTGTGATCGTTTTAGAACCGTCTGTCCACTTCGCCTAAACGGGTGGGGTGTTTCGTACAACGGAAAAGGTCGTTCCGTTTTCGTTTCGTTTCGTAAAAACGGTACGATAACGTTATATTGTCTCATACCGTAGATCGCTAGCCATACATGCTAGTATACAGTGTATATGTACGTATGTACGTATAAGTCCCTACCTGCAGCTGCATGTTTCAAAATGATATACATTCACAGTAGTGCATGTGTGTCTCTCACATGTGTGGCTGCATCATGCTGAGCGATCCTTGTGCTTGCTCCTCCTTGCAGATGGTTACCTCTACATCGACGAGGCACTGCGTATCATTCGAGTGTACTTGCAAGTGCACCAGGTGAGAGGTGCGCTGAACGTGGACCGGCTGTGGCAGCAGTACAGGGACTGCTCTGTGCTCCACGAAGATGGCCTACTCATTCACACACAAGACGCACTTCACTGCCTCAGTGACTGCCTGTAATGTGTGCTCCTGCTTGTAGCAGCAATGGCATGTGACTTGTGCCATTTCAATGATATTGCATAATGTGCAATAATGTCATGTGGTAACCATACATAATTGAGGCTACGCATCCCTTGAGATTTGGAACGATGGAGTCTCATGTGCCATATGCCATTGAAATTCATGTGCGGTTCCACCGTTCAATACTTGAACCAACGTGAGTGATTGCAGTCTGTTCAATGCGAACACAGGACAAGAAACCAAGAAACAACTGCATCACTGCATGGGCATGGGTGTGTGGTACACAAACAGGTCTTGAGACTCTTTCTCCTTTCTCCTTGGTCAGAAATTGGAAGGAGAGAGGTGTAGGGAGATCACACAGATATGTGTAGCAGGAAAGGGGGAAGGTTTTGTTGGCCAGGCAAGTAGAGCCAAAACATATGATGTTACTGCATGGGTGCAGCATAGTTGTGAGACTGGGTAGGAGAATGTGAGGAAAGAAGGGATTCGTCTGACAGAGCGGGTGTTGAGCGAGAGGACAAGTGAAGAAGGACCAGGGCCAGGGGAAGGTCATGTGATGAATATTGGTCACTTAGCTACTTTTCACTCAGAACATATACACATTCATATATTAAATTTGATAAACACTGGTCACTTATCACTCAGAACATATACACACATATTAAATGCTACTTGTACAAAATATAATGACATCAATGGCAGTTTGACAATGCTGATGACGACAGATAACACGGGGAGGTAACAATGTCAATTGTCACGTCACTACAATGCCAACTGCTTCTCTTGCAAGGAGCAAGAACCAAACTCAGAAAGGTTGTATAGGTGAAAATGAACTAATAAGAATCCACCCTCTCTGAGGTCTGACCAGTGTTACTGTACTCCTGTCAGTTGAGGTGTGTGATGTACAGTCAATTCAGTGTTTCTAGTCCATCACTCATCACAGATTGTAGTATTGGAGTCTCACATGTCAGTGTATTGGAACGATGGAGTCTCACGTGCCATGTCATTGGAATTCATGTGTGGCTCAATTCATTACTTGAATCAATGTCATTGATTGCAGTGCGCAATGCAAACACAGGACAAGAAACCATGAACAACTGCTTCACAGCATGGGCATGAGTGTGTGGTACAGCACTGCACTGGCTCCTCTGCCAGAGTCAACCACAAAGCTGGCGCTGAAGGCTCACTTCCAGGCTGTACAGACTGCAAACTATATACTGATTCAACAGTTGTGTCACAGTCAGGTCATGTGCTGTTACACCTGACAACACACAGAACAGTTGTCATGGCACCTACACAAACAGCTGCCTACTCCAGGAGTCCCAGAGGGAACTCTCACAGCATGAATACCCTCACAGAGGGAATGAATCAAGTTAGAGAACACACCACCAACTGAGAGCGAACTCTGACCTCCACCACTCAGCTCACAGCATGACCAAATATGGTCATCCATCCTCCACTTAAGCCTGCTGAGGCTCTCACACCTCACACATTTCACAGGCTCGCTGAGAGAGACAGCATACCTGACCTAAGCTGGAAATGAAGGTGGACCTGTTCCTTGGACTGGTGATGGGACTGCTGCTGGTGGTGGGAGCGGGTGAGTGCACCACACCTCAACGGCAGAGCTTTACACACACACTGGTCCTTCCACATCAGTGAGGAGGAACAGTTAGCACTGCAGCAGACACAGACAGACACACACACCACAGTCCTGCTCACCCCACTGGTCACACTCCCTCCCTGCAGTTCACACCACTGCTGCCCACAACCACTCCCACCCCTGCCCCTTTGGGAAGGCCTTACGTGGGAGAGATGGCCGTGATGGTCTCCCTGGACCTCCCGGACCACCAGGACCTCCAGGGATACCTGGTGCCACTGGAACACCCGGTGTGGCAGCAATCGACTTACGCTATGCTCAGCCACACACTACAGACACGCCCACTACCGTGACTCCACCCACCACACCACCGTCTCCAACAGTCACACCTGTTGATGGAGGAGTGACCTACATCCGCTGGGGGAGGACCTCCTGCCCAACAATGGACGGGACTGAAGATGTCTACAACGGCATCACAGCAGGGAGTCACTACTCCCACACTGGAGGAGGCAGCAACTACATCTGTATGGTGAAGGAGGCCAGGTACCACCTTGGGGCTGGTACAGGTAGTGGTAGTGCCGATTACATCTATGGTACAGAATATGACACACTTGGCCATGGCCTGCATCGACTACAGGACCACAACGTCCCGTGTGCAGCCTGTCATGTGACCACCCGCTCAGCTCAACTCATGATACCAGGAACAGATCACTGCCCAGGAGGATGGACCTCAGAGTACACAGGCTGGCTGATGTCGGAGCGCTACACCCACAAAGGGCGCACCATGTATGTGTGCGTGGACAAGGATGCACAGGCTCTACCTGGTCTGGGGGGACATGACAGTAGTGTGGCACAGATGCAGCATACCACAGCGTCATGTGAGGATGGCATTCCGTGCCCACCCTACGTAAATGCCAAGGATCTAGCATGTGTGGTTTGCACTAAATAGAGTACAAGAAGCAGTAATTTTAACAGTGTATTGTGGCATTACAAAACCACAGTTAGATTGTCAGCACATCTGTGTAATACAGCATGAAACATACATAAACACTACACATGTGTGTAGTAGCAGTTTGAAGTGCAGTCTTGTCGGCATTACACAGTTTAACATTACGCTGTGGTGTGTGCTGGAGAAAATCCTGTATGATAGAATAAAGATTCATTATCGCATCAAACGTAATCTACGTATGTGGTGCAAAGTTCTTTGTTTGACAACAAGATGTTTCGGCCACAGTAGGGCCTTCTTCAGTTGTTAGTACAATACAGATCATGATCTGACCATTCTGTACAGCAGTGTGTTTCTGTTTTGTACTAACAACTGAAGAAGTTTACCAGGGCCATACGGACTTCACCAGTGTCTGTCTAGGTGCGCAAGACACATACCACATATTCCACCAAGGATGAGATCATCACCTGCTAACAACATCTTTCTGAAACAGAGGTGAAGTGACTCTCTTCAAAATCTATTCACATTAGGTCATGCACCCACAAGAGTAAAACCTGGGGGCAGACAGGGATGTCGCATTGCTGTACCACACTTCAGTTGATTGCAATCATGGCATACCATGCCCACCTTATGTGTACGTCAAGGATCTAGCCTTTGTGGTGTGCACTAAATAGAGTACAGCAAGAAGGAGCACTCAATACTAACAGCAGTGTGTAATAGCAGTAAACACTGAGTATTATGTAACATGGTGTCATAGCAGTGCAATAATTATGCTCAATGTTGTACCATTTTTGCATACTCATACACTGATGTATCATACTTCAGTTGATTACGTGTAACCATGGCGCCTTATGTTCAGGGCAAGGATCTAGCCTGTGTGGTGTGCACTAAATAGAGTACTGTACATCTCAACTGTAATCTTAACAGTGTATGATGACAGTCACAGCCACAGTGTACCATACAGCATGGTACAACACAACATGCACAACATGTGTGTAGCAGTTTGAGGTGTAGTGTTTTGTCATTTCACAGTTTAACATTACATTGTGTGAGTGTGAGGATGATTCCACAAGTGTCAGTGGATGAATGAGCACATGGTTCAATCGGAGGGGTGCATGGTCCAAACTGAGGGGTGCATGGTCCAAGCAAAGAAGTGTTTGCCCGATGTTTTTACTTCTGGTATGCACCTACGCCTCAAATGACTGTCTGTATTTATACACCTTTGCTTGTAGTGCCATTATTTACTGATGAAGGCAGCCGTAGGTTGCCAAAACGTCTGATTTGTTCGTGATTGTTTTGGCTAGTGCTCCTACAAGGATTACCATAGCTATAAGATAGTTCTGCTTTGCCAAAATGACACCATGATACCAGTGGGAAACGTTGGTAGGTTGAGAATTTGGCAAATAACTGGAAACTTTTCTGCGCAGTTTTACATTTTTCAGATTTGTCAAGCACATTTCCATTAGCTTGCTCAATGGAAGGTTTCAGTACATCAGGTGTAGCTGACCTTCCCCAGTTGAGGGAATGGATGGATACATACATAACTGTTTTCAAGGTCTACCTGTTCATGCAGGCATTTGGAGTCTAACAGAGGTAGAAGAGCAATATGAAGGAATCACACTAGGAATGATATGAGAGGGCACCAGTGTTGGTTACGTCACCTGGGAACTATGTACATTACCTATTTGGGCATAGTTTGACAGACGTAGGCGACAATGTTTGGAGGAAACTCCTACCTGTGCATTTCTCATCCTAAATCACAAGAACTTGCCTCATGTGTTCAGTTGCCTGCCAAGAGAGAGTGCCACACTCGAGCATCGATCCTTCTCTGCATTGCAGTTCCCCAGGACCATACTGACTTTAAATGCACATGGGCTATGCAGGACCTGACTAGAGGTCACAAACCACATATTTCATCAATGCAAGGAAGCAATCACCAACTGCCAACATCATCCTACCAACACAGAGTAGAGTGACTCTCTTATTCACATTCTGTCACACACACACTACCAGTGTGTCCTGCACTGCTGTCAGGGAGTGTGTGGTAGAGCACTGCATGGGCTCCTCTGCCACAGTCAACCACCAACACAGGTGCACAAATTAGTTTAATTAAGGAGCAAATGAGAGCTAAGGGCAACTCCGCCCCCCCAACAGCCTGCTCATGGCATGACCGAATATGGGCATACTCCACTGTTAAGCCATACAGAGACTCCTCTTACAACAAACACTCTTCGCAAACTGACAGCAGAAGTTACATTACCTGAGCTGGACATGAAGGTGGACCTGTTCCTTGGACTGGTGGTGGGACTGCTGCTTGTGGTGGGAGCAGGTGAGTGGAGCACACCTCAACAGCAGAGACATCACACACACACTAGTCCTCCCACATCAGTGGGAAGCTTAAGGAACAGTTAGCACTGCAGCAGACACAGACAGCCACATACACCACAGACCTGCTCAGCCCACTGGTCACACTCCCTGCAGTTCACACCACTGCTGCCCACAACCACTCCCACCCCTGCCCCTTTGGGAAGGCCTTCCGTGGGAGAGATGGCCGTGATGGTCTCCCTGGACCTCCCGGACCACCAGGACCTCCAGTGATACCTGGTGCTGCTGGAACACCCGGTGTGGCGGCAATCGACTTACGCTATGTTCAGCCACCCACTACAGAATCACCCACTACCGTGACTCCACCCACCACCCCACCCTCTCCAACTGTCACTGCTGTTGGGGGAGGAGTGACCTACATCCGCTGGGGGAGGACCTCCTGCCCAACAGTGGATGGGACTGAAGACGTCTACAACGGCATCACAGCAGGGAGTCACCATGGTCACACTGGAGGAGGCAGCAACTACATCT
>MKWU01007090.1_pt1 | contig 10949 bp, 7 predicted proteins | sample 809101 | NCBI WGS metagenome assembly MKWU01 (sample SAMN05860141, study PRJNA318959) | sponge metagenome | host: Aplysina aerophoba | place: Slovenia: Piran, Adriatic Sea, Gulf of Piran | collected 2013-05-07
ATGAGACCGGCGGCATGCGCCGCGTGCATCTGCGCGGGCATTCCAACATCTTGAAGCGGCTGCTGGTGCACGTCTGCGGCTTCAATCTGGGGTTGCTCCTGCGGAAACGGACGGGCGTCGGTACGCCGCGGAGCCTCCAGGGCCGCGCGGCGGCGCTTCTCGGCGTGCTGATCGCCCTCCTGTGCCTATGTTGGGGGCGTGTGCTGCCATCCGGGACCCCAAACGCCATGATCGGCCCGTTCCATCGGGGGAAGACCCCCCACACATCACTATGAACACGCAATCCGCAACTGACCCTTAGAGCCCCTTCTGCCACGGACTGCTAGGGGTGTCCAGGTCAGCTCGTCAAACACTGTATCAACACGAGGAAGGTCGCCAACGTTGCTTCTCTCCGGTGAGGTTGATAGGCTACGTTTCTGGAGGTTCGGTACCCCCACGTCACGGTTGCCCAGAGGGGCAAACGAGTCACAGTCAGGTTTCCATACACCATTAAACGCTCTTGAGGTGACCATGAGTGGAGATTTCGACCTCGCTGATTTGAGAAGGATTCTTGAGAACTGCAGGGAGTATGAGCCCGGCCATCCCCTTGGCCGGCCGTTCATGTCCGCCTATCAGATTGCGATTCGTTTTGCCGAAGTACATGAGAACCACATCCTTGTCCAAACGCTTCCTTTGGGAGGGCAGGGAACGGGAAATCAACAAAGCCTCGCTCAGCGCATCGCTTGGTTTTTATCACGAGCGACTCAAGACGCAGCGAATGGTATTGAAGGCGGCTTCATCTCCCATGACTGTATCGACGAGTTGAGCTTCAACCACGCGAACGGTGAAGTACGGGTGTCCACTCTGAAGACGCGACCTGCCCATTCGATTTTCCGGGTGACTGGCTGAGGTTACGAAAACGAAGGCAGCAAGCACTAGGTCGTTCCCGAGAAAGACTACTCCCGAAACCCTTACCGTCGGCAGCAGATCCTGGATGGCGTTTGGAAGCAGTTCGTCTGCGTTGCAGCGGCGGACGGTTCCACCTCAAAGCGACACGTGGTCAGGCGGAAGCGATAGCGATCACGGACGCCTCGGCGGTCGGCGTTCGGACACGGGAGTCTGCCCGTTTGGGCGCATGGCACGCATTGCTACGTTCGGTGGACGGACATCCGGCACAGCGTCTTGCTCTTCCCGCAGGACGTGGTGTCCGTGGAGGAGTCGGCCCAAGCCGTCCCGGCAGCGGTCGAAATCGACTGCGAGCTTCTCCTTACCGTACTGCCGGAGGCGGGCGGAGAGGACGCCTGCTTTGTCTCGAGAATCCGTGCCGGACCGTATCATGCAGGACGCTGCACCGAAGGAGTGCCCGCGTGGACAGGGGAGACCGTATCTGAAATCGTGCGCCATTCCCTGAGCGAGGCGTTCGCCGCCCTGCGCGGTCAGGGCGGCGGCACAGGGGACGAAAGAGAGCGATGTTCTAACTCCCCCGGGCACCGGCTCGACATGGCCGGTCCCTGGGGGGCACACCAAGATGGTCTCCCTGCGTTCCAGCGTAGAGCGCCCCATTCCACTGCTCGGCGGTAGCAACTTCGGTGCCCAAGACCCACCAGCCGGGCGAACGGGCAACCTGCAATCATGCAGGCTCGACCATTGACACGTCAATGAGCAGGACCAATAATTGATGCAGGAAGGAGCTACTGCAACGGAATGGCCTCTCCTGAAATTCGTCCGAATCACCCTTCTATAGAAGCGATCCGGGCTTGGCGCAATGCTGACCGAATGCCGGTTCCGCTGGGCGGAATAGTGCCGAGTGGTCCGTTCTTGATCCCCGCCATCGACGTATCCGGATCTGCACCAGAGAAAACCGCCGAGTTGTTTCTGTTTCTCGTTCCCCTCGAATCACACGACCGTGAGATTGAGTCCAGGGCGCATCGAAACCGTGAGACAGTCGCTTCCTACAAGCACCGGATCAAAGTGCTGAAAGAGCAGGCTGAACTCGACGGATATTCACTCAACCAGCCTTCGGAGGCGGCTTTTCTGGAGTTTGTCGAGAAGAACCCGTTGATCAGACGCGGACGACTTGTCCTGATGGAAAACGGGAACCTCCGCGCGGTCTGGAAAGGCGACAACGGCGCACATCTCGGGCTTCAGTTCGTGGATAGCCGGACAGTACAGTATGTGATTTTCAAGCAACGCCAGCCTTCAGCGCCGGTTTCACGGGTAACCGGGCGCGACACCATGGAAGGCATATCGAGGCAGATTGCCGCATTCGACTTGAACAGTGCGCTATACACATGACGTCCGACAAACTGCCCGACGAGAGCCACGTCGTTCGCTACGTAAAACCTTCCCTAGTTGAGGACGACGCGATAGACGGAAGCGCCTTTTTGCTGCGGCAGGGAGAAATCACTCTCTCGGTCAACTGGTTAGAAGCCTTCGGAGGCGTTGACCAGGACTACCAGCTTGATGAAGTGCGTCGACTGTCCAGGCTGCGGCTCGCAAGGAACGGGCGATTCGCCAAACTCAGTGTGGGCGAGACCAAACGACATGTCTCAGAGGGCGCTAAGGAAATAGGCATCCCTGCGGAATTGGGCGTGTCCGCCGCGCCTTTGGACCCCGCCGATGATTTCGAGGCCGATCCGTCTCACGCTGTAGTAACCGGGCTGCCGCCGGGTGACAGCGACGACGCCCTGCTGATCGGCGACCTGATAGCCGAAAGCGTCATGTATCCTCTTTGTCCTGGAAGGACAATCTGAGACGACAAACTGCTTGGGCATCCTGCTGACCAACAAGGGCTAACGTCGTGCATCTCGTGGCGGTTACGCCACACCAGCGAGGGCTATGGATCTCGCGGCGATATGAAACCAGGACTCCACCGGCAAGATCGATCCCATCTCATCAAGATGGCGCTGAAAGATAGTCAGGGACTTGCTCGGGGGTGCAGGCAACAATGCCGCAATCCTTTTCAACCTCTCCTCCAGCCACTTGAACCACGCGTCATGTGCCTCCTGGGCCGCGGCAGCCTGTAGTGTCAGCTGTAGAACAATCGCGATTTCCTCCTCTGTGGTGATTGTTGGACCCATAGCTGCAACGGCATCTACGATGCGGTCCGCCAACTCGACATCACGGGTGGAGGCCGCGATGTGGCTGGCCAACTCCAAACACTTCAGGCTGTCCTGTTTGTCGCTGCTACCGACGTTTTCCGCTAGCGTGTTTACGGCGTCCCGTGCGCGGTCCAATATCCGTTCATTCAAGGCAAACATCTGGGAAACCGTCGCGAGTTGGGCCAAGCCGAAGAGCGTGGAGTCTTCCGCCAAGGCGTCTTCAATTCCTTTCTCGAGTTCCTGCGGAATAGGTTCGGACGGCCTCCTGTGACCTTCAAGCGGTCCGGGAAATCCCAAGACGATTGTCGTCGCGGGATTGTTGGACGGAGCAAGCAGGCGGTCGATTTCCTCCGATCGAGGCACTTCACGCCCTTGGCCCTCATGACGCGACCTGAGAATTTGAAGCCGACCCACGATTTCACTACGGAGTGCCCTTGGCGTCATCCGGCTTGCAGCAAACATCGGCTCCTTCCATGCATCTACAAACTCGGAATAAACCCCTCCCATCGCCATGCTCTTGCGGGTCCATTGCTGAAGGTCGTCGATGTCTATCGACGAAGACACCGCCATGAGGGTTCGCGCCACCAGACCCGCCTGCATCCAAGCCGACATCCGCTTCCAGTACGCGGGACGGATGGCGCCTCCCTCCAGAAGGTTGATTCGGTTGAGCAGAAGCTCGGCAAAAACGTATAGAATTCTGTAGATGTCGGGACCGTCACCCTTCCCGAAGTCTTCGTCCAAAAGCCGTGCAACCGCGTCCGCCGCAAACTCCCGGAAACGCGCGTCTCCTTGCCGGTACATCGCCACATCCAAGGCCGCCAGCAACGAAAACGGATCGCCGTTAACGTCACACAAAGAGAGGGCGTCCCACACGGCGTCCTCATCCAGAGAATCCAGCCAGGGGCCCGGCGTCAGATCGTCGCGAAGCGCACCGAGACAACAGATGTCTAGCCCTACCCTAAGGTTTCGGTCCAGGAGTCCCTGCCGATATGGCACAAGAACCTCGCGAAAGTAGGCCTCCGGCTCCCACCCGTCGGCCGACGGTCCTGCGAAACTCTCGAAATACGACACGGACGGTGCCAAGTCGGCGACCGTGAAGCCCAACCCTGTTTGAATTCTCCCCGTCAACCTAAGCTGAAAAGTCGCCACGCCATTGGATACTTCATCAAGAACGGTGGAGAGCTCCAAATCATTCAACGCACGCGATTCGATGTCCTTGCGGAGATACCTGAAGTCGGTCGCTGTCGGCCCGAGATGGTCCATGACCTCCTGGAATGCGACAAGCCGTGTATCTCGATCGGGGGAAAGCAGAGACAACTCTGGAATCAGCGTCTGCCGGGTCGCGTCTGCTGCATCTGTCCAACGAACCGCGATTTTTCCTGTTTCGGAATCGAGGCCCATGGACACCTGCTTTTCTGCAACATCTCGAACCGTTCTTTCTCCTTTTGTGGCAAAAACTGTACGCGCGACAGCAAACAACTCGTCGGTCGCCAATTTGAAATCCGCCGCGATTCCAAACAGCCTTCGCGTCTGAAAGCCGCTACGGCTCGCAAAATCCGCGTTTCGGGCAATGACCCGTGTACGAACCGTCTCCGGCAACTGTTCCAAGAAAACGTTGCCGTATATCTGCTGGTCTTCGCCGCTGGCCGCGACGAACTCACACACGGACGAGAGCGTCGATTCAATCATGTCCGTATTGGCTATGCCCAAAGGCCGGAAGACCGACCGATCGAGCCAATGCCTGTAACCGGCCCGGCGATCCTCCGTTCCGATGGCCATCGGCAGCGACATCATGCCCAAACGCCAGGCTACGGTCCTTTTCAACCACTCCGCGTAACTGTCTGCGGGAAGGCGGCGCCGCGACGGGATCGACGTCGTAGCGAGGTAACGCCAGACCCAATCGGAAAGCGCCACGGCCTGGTCCGTCGTTAAGCCCGTGTCCTCCCACACTTTGAAGAGGACCTGTCTGCATGTACCCATGACGCTTGCAGCCAGTGCAAGCGACTCCCCCGCGTCGGCCACGTCAAGTGAATCGGCAAACGCTGTGGTCTGTCGCAGAACTCGAAGTTCGGCACTTTCCGTCAAGTGGCCATCGTTGAAACGCGCCTCTTTCAACCAGTAAAACAACTCGTCGGACTCAAGTGGAAGAAAGGCGAAACCGCTCTGCCGAAGTTTGTGCCGCGCGATCCAGTGTTCGGCAGTACCGATTTTTCCGTGTGCGACCAGGTGCCGCAATATGTCCAGTACGGAGGCAACAGTCATCGGCTGTGGCCCAGCGTCCGCCGTTCCCGTTCTGCGAGAGAAGAACCGGTCGTCGATACAGAGGGCATCGCAAGAGTCTTGGCCCGCCAGCAAGGATAAGGTCGCCTGGAGACGTACATCGTGGCTTGAATCCGTTTGCCCCGTGTCCGTCCGCGGTAAAAAGGATACCGCACCCGACTCCACCGCGTCTCGCAAGACGTTCCGGAGCCCTTCAATTCTTGTTGCAAGATCACTACCGGTTTGGCCGATTTCGATCAGATCGTTGACTTCGTCGACCACACTCGGATGAATACGGACGTCCAGACTCGCCGAGACCATCGGTTCCAGTACATCGGCGTGTTGCAAATAGGACAGAGCGGTTCGATCGACGTATAGGGGACCGTTGAGGATCGACGACGGCAACCCCTCCTGCTCCGTTTGGCCGCGACCTTTCAAGAATAATGCTGCACGGCGGTAAGATGCGGCATCGATTTTACCTGCATCGTGCAACAGCGTGCAGATATCGGCCGTTGACAGGATCACGTCATCGAAATCGCTGGTGTCGGCCCTTTGTCCCATCAGCGACGCCGGCCGGTATATCGGTAGCGTGCAAATGACCTTGCCCTCCTCTTGTCTAGCCATTTGCAAGAGGATAGCCAGTTCACCCCCGAACTCGGTTACAAGGGGAGCGGAGAGCTGCACAGTGTGTTGCGTCGCTTTGATCCCACCCCTGTTCAAAAGTCCCCTGACTTGTTTCGCGGCGGCTATACGCGACGGTTGATGAAAATGGACCTCGTCCCTTTCCTGAAACAGAGAATCCATGATTTCCGGCGCCAGTCTGACATGGCGAAACGCATCAACGACGGTCTTGAGGAGATTGAGCTGATCTAGGACCAAAATTGACGTTACGTCCAGACCAATGGTCCACTCCGGCTGCAACTGAACGGGATTCCGGTCACCTGCGATAATCGGCAGCAGGGTCCGTTGGCGACCGTCCAACTGGGTCAGATTCTGTTCGGGAACGAAGAGCAGCAGCCGAGCCAGCGATGTGTTGAGTCTCCGTGCCGTCAGACTTGTAGGCAACTCGCCACCCAGCCAGTTGCGCAGAACCTCGTCGCAATGCTCCCGTTGTTTCGGAAGCCATTCGGTGACCGCATCCTTCAACTCCATGCGCCAGAGCGGTCCATCCGTGGGGGATGACAGTTCGGATGCGCGCATGAGCCAACCCAAATCAGCTTCTTCATCGCGCCCAAGACGGAAATGCAACCCGTACGCAGACGCCAGAATATCCGGGTCTTCCGGCGCCTTTTCTGTTGCCAACCTTGCGAACCGAAGCGCACGGTCGGCGCCCTGCAAATCCTGCCGCGCGGCTTGGGCCAAAGCCATAAGCATCTCAGGAGTGTGAGACTCTCTTCGACTCCACTCGCGGTCAACAATCGTGGCAAGTCGTTCCCAGTCACCGGAAGAGATTGCGAGGCCGATATCCAAACGAAGATCATCGTCAACTCGTCTGTGACTAAGCAAAAAAGCATTAACCTGCTTCGATTCTTGAAACCGACCCCCGCGGAACAACGCCCATGCGTGGGCACCCTTCAGGTCATCGCTCTGCTCAAGAATCTCGGAATTCGCTTCCAAAAACTCAATGATCGACTCGTGGTCGAAAGCGGACGGATCACCCATACACTTCACAACGTTCATCGCGTGATCGACGGTCTTCTCTTGGTCGAACAACTCTCGCGTCAGGGGCAGGAGCACGGAACGATCCTCGACCTTCTTCAAGTAGGCCACCAGATTCTTCAGGTCGACGAGGCTTCTCGTTTCCTGGTAGAGACGTTCCCATTCTGTCCGAAGGTCTTTACCTTCATGCTCATCGATCATGGCGATCAGGCGAGCCGCAAGAACGTCTCCGAGCTTCGGCCCGTGAGAGGCCACTAGGGCACGGGCCTCTCCAATCCGCTCACTCTGCACCAACGCTTCGACCCAGATCGTCGTAAGAAAGCCGGGGACGATCACTGCACTCAGGCGAGCTTCGTGCTGTCGTAGGTAGGTAACAAACTCACCGGGGGCCAGCCGTTTCTCAGCGAGAAGACATTCCGCCAGGAGTGCATCGTCGTCGAGCCCGCCGAACTGTTTCCTGAGTTCCAAGTGTTGTATAAGAGGTTCGGAATCAAACGCGATGTCGAAAGCGTAAGCCAATGGCATTAGATGGACCGCCCGAGCGCCTCCCGTCATCTCCTGACTAATCTGGTCTCGGACAATCTCTGCCCTCTTCGTCGTTGGATCCATAAGCCGGAGCCAAAGCCGCCAGTCGGCAACAAATTCCGCCAAACGGTCATCTAGAATATCCACCAGACTTCGCTCCGCGAACTCCAGACAAGTGGAAGCGCGGGAGTGGTACCGCTCCGACTCCGAGGACATGGTGGGGACAACCCCTCGGTAAATCGGCACGCCGTGGAGTGCCTTTTCCCGGTGCTCGGCGGGTAACAACAAGGCAGCATTGATAGTTCCTTCGACGAAGGCGAGCGCAGGCATGCTATGCCAATGGGACTGGAAACCAAGGAGGTGCCTCGCCGCCTCGTCCCATTTCCCGATTTTGGCCATGTTCACAGCCCAATTTCTCCAACCAACGGCAGTGAAAAAATCGCCGTCGTCAGGCGTCGCATGGGCAGAGTACCAAGCCAGCGCCTTGGTCGCTCCTCGTGATCGAGCTAGCAGACTGAACAGAGCGGTTCTGGAATCAGGATCGTGGCGATCGCGAAGAAGACGAAGCGCCTGATCTATCTGCCCCGCACCCTCGGCGAGCAGCGCATCGACAATGGACAGCTTCTCTTCCAGATCCGTCTGGCGAAGCTGTTGCCGGTGTTCTCGTGCCGCATCGAGGGTTTCAGCGTCCCCGGCGCAGAGTCTCGCGGTCCAGTATCTGATCTTGGCCTTGATGGGATGAACGACAGCCTCAAGGTCCCCTTCGCAGACCCGTGCAAGTAATTCTTCGCAACTCCTCCGCGCCCGAGTTGGGTCAAAAGCCCGGAGCCGGAGGATCTTGGCCAATTCTTGCTCCGCTTGATCCGTGTGGACCTTCCGGGTAACAGAATCCGTCGATGCAGAAACACGTGCTTCCTCCAATCGGTCAAAACGTTCCTCCATACGACCCGACAGGTGCTGCACCATACCAGCCACCGGGAGTTGGTCGGGCGGTATCGATGCAATGTATCCGGCCACAAGAATACTGACAGCAACGTCAATCGGGCCTCCCGCCAGTTGGTGGGCCTCGCCCGTTTGGTCCGAGTAGCTCTTGGTCAATTGTTCACGGACTTCCGCGTCTTCGCCGTCGCGGCCCATAATGACCGCGCCAGCGAGAGCCTTTAGGCCATCTCCGACAAGCGCCTGGGCAAGCCAGTCCTGTACTGCCGGCCTTCTCAAGAAATCTGGAGCAATGTATTCCTGCCCTACCCGATTCAAGACGTTCCGCCACCAGGGATCGTCGATCCGACCTCCGCGTAGTCTGTCCAATGTCTGATCGAAATTGCTGTCCGTCAGATCGGAGATCACATGCGCCCATCCAGCCCCGCTTTCGGAGTTGAGACGTGACATCGTGCTCCAGACCTTGTTGATGATCGGCAAGAGACGAGCGGCGAGGGCCGATATGGTTATTGGGTCAGACATTAGGGGTGCTTCATGCTTGCGGCCGGCAGAACTTCACGTGACGAAAGAATGGCCCTCTGCTTCATTTGCTTCTTCCGATTGCCTTGGAGACTCGACTGGTCACGGTGAGCGACGAGGACGTAGCGGGTTGATCTACGGTGGGCGTTGAGTTGTCCGGCTATAAGAAACTCTCCTCTTTTCCGCGTATTTTTCCGATACTTCTTGAGTCCCGCCGCCGACACGTGCCTGACCCGTCGCGACACCCCTCCTTCGTCCGCCTTTGTTCCTCCTACTCTATCACCTTTTCCCCATAGCCCAACCATGGAACCATGGTATCCTCGACGGGTTTGAATAGAAGAAGTCAGTCGAGATGGAGTTTGGGTCCCTCCTCGCGGCCGTAGCAGACACCCAACCCGCCCGAATTTCGTCTTGAGCCTGGGACCTAGCTAGGACACGGACATCGGGATTCGGCCGCTAACGTCGCGAATCCCAGGTGACAGGGGCCTTCGATTCGCTTGCTGCCTTCTCGTTGGGGCGTCGGAGCCGTCGTTCCAACGAGGGGTTCCCGAGGGAGTTGAAGGGTGAGAACTTGGCGATTCGCATGCTCCGGTGAATTCCCCCTGATTCTCTAGGGAATCGGGGCGATTCCCTAGAGAATCGCGCGCAGAAAAATGCCCGTCTTTTCAATACGATAGCCGCAGTTCTCCAGAGCATCCACTCGGTCCGGCAAGAGCCTGACAGCGTATGTCGTTGAAGACGCCAAATGGTGCATGACAGGCGCGCGCTTGGGCTACACCAGCAGCGTGCTGCGTCCGGTGTGAGAACCAAAGCCGCGGCACGCGGTCAGGAACGACAAACCGGAGGTATGAGCGAAGGGGAATCGGGGCCGGAGAACCCAGCGGAAGGGAGCCGCCACGGCGATTGAGTGGCGGGGAGTGCAGAGGGAACTGAAGGTGGTCGTGCAGAGCACGCTGGCGGCGGCTCGGGCAGACGTGCAGAGGGCGGCGACACTGGCATGGACAGTACAGAATGGCGAAGTGCGGAAGGCGGTGACGGGCGAAGCCCGCACCGGCGAGGCGAAGACGGAACCGGGCGTGCTCACGACGAGTGTCAACGAGGCGGAGGACGCGAGCACGGGCGACGTCGCCGAAGGCGGCGAGCCGAGCGAGACCGTGCGTAGGACTCAGCAGCAGTCGGTGGTGAAGCGGCACGGTCGATCGCCTGGACGTGCAGTGAGCGCCGCGGTGAAGCTGCCGCGCCATGATCGTCATCACCGACACGTTGGCTGGCGCCATCGCCGTTGTCAACGGAGCGGGCAGGACATTGCCGTCAAGGTCGGCAGCGTCGTGAACATGAACGGCGTCACCGGCAACGATGATGATGCGAAGCCAGCGCCAACGACGCGGACGTGAACGTGAACGGCGCCGGCGACGAGCGCAGCGAGGCGGAGGGCCATGAGTGAGGCGAGGTCGCCAGAGGCGGCGAGCCGAGCAGGTGTCGGGACATTGGAGTGAGGCATGGCGTTGAAGGCCGACGGACCGAGTAGGTTGCGCTGGTGCAGAGGGTGCTGACGGAGCCGACGGCGGACATGCGAAGTAAACTGTCGGAGGCTCGGGCAAAGGCGCCGACAGTGGAATGGACAGTACAGGATGGCGAAGTGCGGAAGCCGGTGACGAGCGCAGCCCGCACCGGCGAGGCGGACGTGGGCGGAGTTGCCGACGGCGAGCGGAGCGGGTGTCGGGAAGTTGCCGCGAGGCACGGCGTTGAAGGATGACGGCCGGGCCAGCTCGGGATGCCAGCAGACGAAGCGCGGAGGGAGTGCCAGCGACCGGAAGCGGGAGGCATTGGTAGGCCGAAGTGGCGCAGACGCCGGAGCACGACGCGAAGGTGGGAGGACGGAGCGGTCTGAAGGTGGTGGGGAGGCCCACGTCGCCGAGTGGCATAGGGTAGGCGCGAAGCGGGTACTCGGCGACGTGGGCCGTGGCG
>MKWU01007091.1_pt1 | contig 10947 bp, 9 predicted proteins | sample 809101 | NCBI WGS metagenome assembly MKWU01 (sample SAMN05860141, study PRJNA318959) | sponge metagenome | host: Aplysina aerophoba | place: Slovenia: Piran, Adriatic Sea, Gulf of Piran | collected 2013-05-07
GTTGCGGGCCTTTCGGGGGTTGAGCCCGCCCGCCCGCCATACCTCGCGTCCGGTATCGAGATCGTGTCCGGTCAGGTAGTCGCCGCCGGCGACGACGAGCCGTGTCTTGCCGTCAGCTTGGACGAGCATCGGCGTGGAGTAGGAATCCGGTGACTCGTGAACGGCATCCGTCGGGCGCTCGACTTGCCAGAGAGTTTTTCCGCTCGCGGCGTCGACCGCGACAAGATACGACGGTTCGTCCGTCTTCATGCCATGCAAGACCTGGATGTAAAGCCTGCCGTCGTGGAGGACCGGAGACGAAGCGTAGCCGAATGCCAGCCCGAACGCCCAGTAGTCATCCGAGATGTTGCGCTTCCAAACCAGGTTGCCCTCGAAATCAAGGCAACTCAGATCCCCCAACCCGGTCATCACCCACACGCGCCGGCCGTCCGTTACCGGCGTCGGCGAGGCCATGTTTTGCTTGTTCAGAAACGTGTTGCCTTCACCGATGACTTTCCGCCAACGTATCGAGCCATCCTTGCGACGCAATGCAAGCAGAAGGAGTTGGTCCGTCGTATTGAAGGCGCTCTTGAGCCGCTCGACCGCGCTGTCAACCATCCCTGCTCCCTTGTTCGGCGTAAAACCCTCTTGCGCGGACGTCACGAAAACCGTGTCTTCCCAGACTACGGGCGTTGCGGCCGCCCAACTGGGAAGCCGGGTCCGCCAGACGACCTTGTCCGTCTCGCTCCAACTCACGGGAAGATTCCTGGCGGTGGTACTGCGACCGTCGAGATGAGGCCCGCGCCAGTGCGGCCAATTGTCCGCGGGGTCCGCCCCGAACAAACTTCCGGCCAGCAGACAAGTCAGAACGGCTATCAGGGAGCGAACGAGTGTCATCGAGATCCTTCCACCGGGCGCGACTTCCCGTCATGATATCAACGTCCCATTCGATAGGAATTTCAGCGGTTTCAGCGGCCGGTGCGTCTCTAACCTGCATTTCTCACCACCCGACGGCCGCAGCAAGCGATGAAAAGGCCGTGATTTGTGTTTCGTGTCTCGTGATTCGTAAAAACCATGGGCCGGGCCTAGTTCACTCCAGAAGAAACGTTTGGCCGGCGAAGCGTAAAGGCCGTGTTTCGTGACCCGAGGGGTTAAGGAGGCGATATGGCCGCTAGCAGCCCGTGACAAAAGTCACGCAGGCGGCGTTACGCGCCCCGGGGCCGATTGCCCAACGCGTATCCGCTCCAGCAACACAGCACCGCGCTCTCCGCGAAGCCAAGCGGAAGCGTCGCGTAACCCTGTGGGCGACGGACGTTTGCAGCCGTCGGCTTTGTCGTTCGTCGAAGGAGATCACCCGGATCGCCATCCTCCTCACTCCGCGCCGAGCGACTACAGTAGCCCGCCGCGCCTTCCACGGGACTTTTGCCACGGACTGCCAGACCTGGGCGCGCCAAGCGGCTCGCGCCTCGTCCTGACGGCCCTCTCACGCACTTCACCTCGCCGCGCGGCGAGAAAGGCAGGCTAGACTGCCAACATGACCGAACCACAAGGCCCCATCCACACCAGCGATCTCCGCCGGCGAGTTCACGAAATCATATTCAAAGCCGATACCCCCGCCGGCAAGGCATTCGACATTGCCTTGCTGTGGACCATCCTGCTGAGCGTGCTGACCGTCATGCTCGACAGCGTCGCCGACATCAGCGCCGAACACGGCCGGCCGTTGCGGATTCTCGAATGGGTCTTCACGCTGCTGTTTACCGCGGAGTACTTCCTGCGGATCTACTGCTCGCCTCGTCCCGGCCGCTACATCAGAAGCTTCTTCGGTCTTGTCGATCTCGTTTCGATCCTGCCCACGTACTTGAGCTTCTTTATCGCCGGTTCTCAATCACTGCTCGTCATTCGCGCGTTGCGGCTGCTTCGGGTGTTCCGGATTCTCAAGCTCGCACAATACCTCGGCGAGGCCCACGTGCTGCTCAACGCACTGAAAGCGAGCCGCCACAAGATCACGGTTTTTCTGGGCGCTGTACTGATGGTGGTGCTCATCATGGGCGCGGCGATGTATCTGATCGAGGGCGAGGAGAATGGTTTCGACAGCATTCCCACTTCGATGTACTGGGCGGTCGTAACAATGACCACCGTGGGATACGGCGACATCGCACCTCAAACGGTCATTGGTCAGGTGTTGGCTTCGGTCCTGATGATTCTCGGCTATGGAATCATCGCCGTGCCGACGGGCATTGTCTCCGCGGAACTGGTGCGTTCACCGGCAGGGGGTGTGAGGAAGCAAGCCTGCCGCGCCTGTGAAACGCAAGGACACGACTTCAACGCCACTCATTGCAAATACTGCGGAGCCAAGCTGTGAGCCGCCGGCATCCTCGTCAAGGGTGAAGAACAGAGCAGGAACGATCCCTGGTCCGGCACTCGCCGCCAGGTCCTGTCGTGATCGTTCCGGAGCGGGGACGACGTGCAAAAACTTCAGAAAACCAACTGGTCCGGCTTCATTCCACCACAGCCGTTCCTGTGAAACGGACGGCGGCAGCCCCCTGTGTAACAGGTATCACCGCTGTAGCCGTTCGGAGCGACGAACGCCACCCACTCGGCAACTTTGGCTTGCACCGCCCTCACGCCGGCATTCTGCTTCGCAATCATGTAGTTCGACAAACCCCACATCGATCGCGACAGGTTGCAAGGGCAACAGCAGGTATAAGCGCTGTTGTTGCTGCAGCAAGGGGCCGGCATGGCGCCGAGCGCCTCTTTCTTGATCGCCTCTTGAGCGGGCGTCAGCTTGATGGTTCGCTCCCACTCGATGAATTGACGCGTCTGCTTCTCGACGTTTTCGAACTCGAGCGCATGGCCGATCGAGCAACTCGAAACGGCGAACGTCAACACCAGGACCACGGCATAAAAGTATCGATGCGGCACAATCTCCCTCCTGCACTTCGAGCTCGTGCGGAAGCGCCCATCCGCTCTTCGGTGACTGCCGCCGGAGCGTGCTTCCTCCACGGGGTTGCTGACACTCAGGCTAGCAGTCCCGCAGTTCATGCTCAACGAATCCCATGGCATCAGACGCCGGAGCGCAGCAAGAAAAGTTCAACAGGTCTCGGCGCGCCGGGTGACGCGGAAGGCCTTCGGAGCTGTCACCGGCCGCGTCATCAGAAGGTTCGAACCAGACAACTCGTCAGACTACAGCCACCGCAATGGGCGTCTCCGAGCCGACAAACCCCTGCCCCGCTACCTCTCGTTGTTGTTCAAACCCGTCTACTCATGCAAGCGTCGAGGAGTCACCGCACAAGGTAAAAAGAGCCGCTGCGCTGAGAGGCGAATCGTCGCGCTACCGTTTAGCGAAGCAGTAGAGGTTCTTCGACGTCCGCACGTACATCCGGCCGTCAGCAATCGCCGGCGTGGCGAAAACGTCCTCGCCCAGATCGCTCGTTGACAGAACCTCCCACTGCCCACCGGGCTTGAGCACCGTGATCTTACCCAGCATGCTCGCCAGGTACACCTTCCCGTCGCCGGCCACGGGAGAAGCGTAGTAATCATCGAGCGCTCCCATCAGGCGCCCCACCTTGAGCACCCTGCCCGTCTTCGGGTCCAGCGTCATGGCGATGCCGCCCTTCTTGACCGTGTACAGCACGCCTTGATACAGCAGGACCGACGGCACGTCGGGCAGCGTCTTCCGATAGCGCCAAAGAACGTGCGTGTCAGTGATATCGCCCTGCCCGCCCAACCGCACAGCCATCGTCGCATTCGTGGAGGTACGACGGCTCTGGTAGTACTTCCAATCCCGGGCGTCGAACACGGTGTCCTTGTTCAGGTCCTGCATCGCCCAATTGCCGGGATGCCACTCTTTGGGAATCTCGGCCTTCGAGAGGCGCTTGTCGTCGTCCGTGTCAAAGCGGCTGAGCATCTCGGGGAAGTCGGGGAGGACCAGCCGCACCGCAGGTTCGCCCCCGGGCGCCCAGCCGTTGAAGTAAAGAATCCCGTCTTCGATCACCGGCACCGACTTCACCTGATAGGTCAGCCCTTTGATGCGCCAGACCTCGTCGCCGTTCGCCACGTCATAGCTCACCATTTGGTAAGAACCGGGAACAATCAGCTCCGTCCTGCCGTCCTCTCGCCGGTGCACCACCGGCGTCGAAAAGCTGTGGACCATGTCCGGACGGTCCGTCCTCCATGCGACGCTACCGTCGTTCGTGTTGACGGCAATCATGTAGGCATCGATGTCCTGGTCGACAACCATCAGCAGCTTGCCGCCGGCGAGAATCGGCGACGCTCCCATGCCGTGGAAATTCGTAAACGGTCCCATCGGCTTCCGCCAGCGCTCGTTGCCGTCCGGGCCGTACGAGAGCAGCCCATAGCCGCCAAAAAACGCATAGACGTTCTCACCGTCCGTTACCGGGCTCGAGGCCGCCTCGTCGTTCAGGCGATGTTTCTTCTCGAGCCGCCGACCCGGCGCCTCGCGGCGCCACAGGATTTTTCCACTCTCCCGATCGAGGCAGATCGTGAAAAGCTTCTCGTTTTCGTGGGCCGTCAGAAAGATGCGATCCCCGGTCAACGCGGGCGACGACTTGCCCATCGGCAGCGCCGTCTTCCAAACGACGTTCTTGTCTGGACCGAACTCCGTGGGCAGCCCGCTCGTCTCGGCAACTCCGGTCCCGTTGGGTCCCCGAAAGCGCGACCAGTCACCGCCCACCAACGGATAGGCCGCTGCCGCCAGAAGAACAGCGGACAAGAAACTCCGGCTCGTTCGTTTCGTCATGGCGATTCAATCTTAACAGCCCTTGGTGAAAGGCCCCGCCGCATTCGAGCGGCACTACGCGGGTTTCAGCACGGACCGTTAGCGAGCAGTGGCACGGAACTGCTCACCTGCCGAACCGAGGCGCGGTTGTAAAGCGGCGCGGCCGCGACGCCGGGCACGGAAGCGCGGCAGGCGGCAAGCAGGCGCAACCCGACCCATCCAGTCTCATTGCCCCTCACTCCCAAAGGCGTAAAGACCCGACTCCGTTCTGATATAGATCCGCTTATCCCCAATCGCGGGCGTCGCGTAGGCCGGCTCGCCCAGGTCATTCACCTTCAGCACCGTCCAATTCATGCCCGGCCTGGCTATGGTCACCTTCCCTGTCTCACTCGTAAAAAACAGTTTTCCGTCTGCGGCAACCGGCGAAGCGTAGTAGTTGTCGATCGCACCTTCCAGCCGTCCCAGCCGTCCCACTTCGCCTGTAACCGCATCAAGCGCGGCAAGGATGCCTCCGTTCCTGACGATATAGAGCAAACCGTCGTAAAGAACCGGCGTCGGTACTACCGGTACGGATCTTTCGTACTCCCAGACAACGTGCGACTCGGTCAGGTCGCCTCTCTCATCCCCCGGGCGGACCGCAATCGTGGCGTTCCTGGATCCGCGACGCGCGATGTAGAAGCTCCAGTCCCGCGCGCTGAGAAAGCCGTCTCGATCCAGATCGACCGCCCGCCAGGAACCGGCCGGCTCCCACTTCTCGGGAAGCTCTTGAGGAGAAATCAGGCCGTCGCCGTTCGGATCGGCCTCCTTGGCCGCCACCTCGAACACCGGAAAGAACTTCCTCTGCGCAGGCTCGGCACCCGGCGCCCACCCGGTGGCGTAAATCACACCGTCTTCGACCAGGGCGGCCGGCTTCACCTGCCAGGTCAGCCCGCGCACCCACCAAAGCTTTTCGCCCGTTTCCGCCGCATAAGAAATCAGCACGTACGATCCCGGCACGATGATCTGCTTCTCGCCGCCCGGAGAGACGTAGACACTCGGAGTCGAAAACCCGTGAACCACCTCCGGCCGCATCGTCTTCCAAGCGACCATGCCGGTGTCTTTCCCGACGGCCAGCACAAACGATTCCACATCCTGATCGCAAGCCAGCACGACCTTGTCGTCCACAACGATCGGCGAGGCCGACATCCCATGCAAGTTCGTAAACGGTCCCAGCGGTAGACGCCAGCGCTCCTTCCCTTCGGGACTGTAGGAAACGAGCCCGAAATCGCCGAAGAAAACATAGACGTTCGTACCGTCCGTGGCGGGCGTGGCGGACGCGGCGCTATTCAACTGATGCATGTGCTCCTTACGCGCGCGAGGCACCGCGCTCTTCCAGAGCAGCTCGCCGGTGCGGCGATCCAACGCCAACGTCAACAGGCTGTCCGCCGTCCACGCCGTCAAGAAGATGTGCTTCTCGGTCAGCACGGGAGACGACTTGCCCGAGGGCAGCTCCGTCTTCCAAACAACGTTCTTCCCGGGGCCGAACTCGAGCGGCAGGGCTTCCGCCGAGCCGACGCCCGAACTATTCGGACCACGGAACCCAGGCCAGTTCGCCGCCGTCAGCGTCGAGGCAGCGATCGCCAAGACCGCCACGAAACTCGCATAAAATGAGCGCATTACAAAACTCCTGCTGGCAAGAATATAACTCACCGTGATCGGCCGATGCCTAGCCGGCACCCCATGCAGCCGGTCAAGCAGTTTCCAGTGGGCACACCTTCGTTGAAAGCCTAATCGAACTCCTGCACGAACAGAAACCGTTTGCAGCACTTTTCAGGCAAACCGGCTCGGCAGCGCATGACGCCAGTCATGCGGCGTCAGCCGCTTTGGGACCGGTAGACAAAGCATGGGCGCTTCAGGAACACGGCGCCGCGCTCTCCGCGGCGAACACCTCGTCCTGGCGGCCCTCTCATGCACCGCACCTCGTCACGTGGCGAGACATACAGGTCAGACCAGGATATCGACTCCGATCGCGTCGTGATTGGACAGCGGCGGCTCGCGCCCCTCCCGGAACTCATGCAGCACGACCGGATTGACCGCTTGCACCCTGCGGGTCGCAAACCAGTCGATCTTGAACGGACACTTGCCGTCATGGTTGCGCAACGACCATCGGATGAACGGGAAACACCACGCGGGGAGCCACTCCCGCAGATCCTTGTGCATCTTGACGTCGTCGAAGTCAAAGGAAGCGGTATGCTCCCCGAGCCGATTGCAAGTCCGGTAGTCGAACCCTCGCGACTCGATCAACGCGAACAGAGCCGACTCGAAGCGATGGTAGGGATGCAGATAGTGGTTGTCGATCACGTTGTCGACGCCCATGAAAACGCGCAACCAGAAGCCCATGATGGCTTGGAACGCCCGAGAGGAGTTGTAGGTGGTGGTGTTCCAGTCGCCCCCGATCACTGCCGGATGATCGCCTCTCAGCCCGTCGAGCACGTCGCGCATCTGGTCTCTGCGGTGCGGCTGACTCGACTGCGCATCAAGGTGGACCGAGACGGCGATGAGGGTCTTGCCCGGAAGCGCCACATCGGCCACGATCGCCGTCTGCTGACCGAGGCGCTTCTCCCGGCCGGCCATCTTGTCCTTGCCGTTCTTGAGCGGGATGCTCCTCACGTTCCGGATCGGATAGCGGCTCAGGATCGCGTTGCCGTGCAACCCAAGCAGGTTCTCGCCTTCGACGTCGTACTCGACGCCGGCTCCTTTCGAAAGATTCACATAGCAAGGAGCAAAGGCATAGTGCATGCCGAGTTCCCGAGCCAGATCGCGCGCGACATGCCGGTTGCCGGAGCGCGCCATCCCTACATCCGTCTCGGTCAGCAGCAGGACGTCGCAGGCTGTGAGGTAGTGGTGGTTCTTGAGCGCCTCGAGTTGCCCTTCATACTGAATACCCCGTTCGAGGTTCCAGGCGACGATCCGGTATTGATCGCGGGCAGGCGCTTCGCTCTCCGCGAAACTCTCGGTTTCCGTCGCGGTCAGCACTCTGCTGACGGAGGGCATAATGCGGCGATAGGCCGGATGCGACAGCAGTTCGGAAGTATTCCGGCAGGAGGCCAGGTCCGGAAAGTACGGGACGAGTTCCTCGCGCAAGATCCGATAGGTGTCCCTCATAGCCGGCTGGACTGATAGCTGTCCCGTGCTCGTTCCCTGAAGGGACAGCGGGGGGAAGGCGTATCGTCTATTCTACTTCGTCTTCCACGATCCCCCGGGTGAAGGCACTTCCGAGATCGTCTTACGAAATAGAGAGAAACGGCTATAAGCGGGCGCTTGTCGAGGCCGCACATCGCCGCACCATGCTCTGCGATGATAGACGGGTTGAGTGATTCGGTTCCGCAGAACGAATCGGGCCGCCCCGCCCACTACACTTCTCTCGCATCGATCGGCCTGATCGTACTCAGCACCGTCAGCGGGGCGGCCGCTCAGATCCTGCTCCGGTTCGGGGCTGATGCGATCGAGGGAGCGAACCTGATCGGGATCATCACGAATGTTCCCCTTATCGGCGGCTACGCTTGCCTGGCGATGAATGTCGTACTGGTAGTGCTCGCCTTTCGGGGAGGGCAGCTTTCCATTCTCTATCCGATCGTTGCCTTGACCTTCGTTTGGGTGGCAATCCTCTCCCCGATGTATTTTCGGGATGTGATCAGCATCTCGAAGATCGCCGGCCTGACCCTGATCGTCGCCGGGGTTTCGTTCATCGGCGCCGGGAGCCGGTCATGACAACGCCGGCTTCCTCGATACTGCTGGTATTGGCGGCGAGCCTGCTTGGCTCGATCGCGATGGCCCTCCTCAAAGTCGGCGCCGACCGCCAGCGGCGGACACAGCCACCTTTGCGGTGGCTGTCAGCGGTCGCCGCTGGCATCTCGCTGTTCCTGGCCTCATCAGTCCTTTACGTATTGGGTATCAAGGACGGCAGCCTGACGATTTTGTATCCGATGGTTTCGACCAGCTATGTCTGGGGGCTGCTCTGGTCCCGCTGGTTTTTCGATGAACCGTTCAATCGCAACAAGATCGTCGGGCTGACCCTGGTGGTTGCCGGTGTCTTCTTCATCGGACTGAGCCAGGGTTAGCAACTCGATCGGATATCATGCGGATACGGCAGTCTCGTTTCCCAACTCTAGTGTTTTGTAATACTTACACACATCGATGAGACTGTGTCTCGCCACTGCCTACCCCTATTGAGGTGTACGCAGGCGTCTTGCGCAAGCAGGCCTGTAACGGCGGTCGCGAGGCTGCTTTATTCAAGCTTCCAGTACAAGGCTTCCAGCCTTTCGCCTGATGCTTTCAGAATATCGCGCAGTTCCCGATGACGCAGTTCCGCCAAGTAGTGGTCCGCTGTTGGCGCTTTTGACGCAGCGTGGGCGTCGTGGAGCTTGATCAATTGTTGCTCGGACATCTTTATGAGTTCTTCGTAAGATTCAGTAGCCATATCTTGCACCTCCGAGCGCATTGTAGCGTGATGCAGCGCTAACCCGAATCACTGAGAACACTCGAGACGGCGGTCGGCTCAAGCACATCGGGCGTGTGCTACGCTGCTCGCTGAGCGACTGGAACGCCTGGGCGCGGCCTGCAATGCCACCATGCGCAAATCCGCCGTCCTTCCCTTTTTGCCGCGCTGAGCCTTCATGAAAATCACCCGTATCGAAACCGCGTTCTATCGTTTCCCTGCACATCGCAAGATCGTCGACGCCATCCAGGAGTTCACCCACATGGAGGTGATCTCCGCGACCGTGCACACCGACGAGGGAACCGCGGGGATGGGCTTCGGCTATACAATCGGCCGCGGCGGCAGAGCCGTGAAGGTTTTCCTCGATGAGGAGCTTGCACCGCTGGTTCTCGGGGAGGACCCTGCCGACATCGAGAGGATCTGGGAAAAGATGTGGTGGGCTCCCCACTGGGTCGGCCGCGGCGGCATCGCTGTGCTCGCGATGGCCCCCATCGACATCGCGCTCTGGGACCTCAAAGCCAAGCACGCCGGACTGCCGCTCTACAAGCTGTTGGGCGCCTGCCGAGACCGCATGCCCGTCTACGACACCGACTCGGGCTGGCTCAATCACACACAGGACGAAATTGTACGGGAGGCTTCCGAACGTGTCGCACAGGGCTACACGGGCGTCAAGGTCAAGGTCGGAAAAGAGAGCCGCTTCGAGGATGCCGCCCGCCTACGGGCGGTGCGAAGAGAAATCGGTGATGACATCAAGCTGATGACCGACGCGAACCTGCGTTGGACCGCCGCCGAAGCTATCGCAAGGGCCCGGCTGTTCGAGGAGTTCGACCTGTTCTGGTTGGAAGAGCCCATCGAGGCCGACGACGTGCTCGGTCACGAAAAGCTCAGACGCAGCACGCCGATTCCGATCGCCTTGGGAGAGAGCCTGTACAACCGGCACGTCTTCAAGGAATACCTCGCTCGGGACGCAGCCTCGATCCTACAGCCGGATATCGGCCGCGTCGGCGGCATCACCGAGTGGATGCGCATTGCCCATATGGCTCACAGCTTCAACGTGAATGTATCTCCGCACTTCCTGATGGAATTGCACATCCACACCACCTGCGCGGCGCCGAACGCGCTCTGGGTGGAACACATCCCGTTCCTAAACCGCTTCGTCGAGGAGCCGCTTAGCATCGAAAACGGCTATGCCTACCCACCGGAAACGCCCGGACACGGCGTCGCGTTCCACCCGGAGAGATCGCTGCCCCACCTAGTCGAGACAAGCACTTTTCCCGCATAAGAAGGCGCGGGGGCAGGCCGGGACAGAGCAAGCCCCGGCATCGCTCACCGGCCGTGTCAGGCCGTCGTCGACATTTTGGCGCGAACGCGATCTCCCAGGGCTTTGATCATGCGGACGCACTCGCCGCGGGCCTCTTTCAGCCCGCCGGGAGTCACATCCCCGGCCTTGATGTAGTCGAGCACGACCTGTTCCGCCGCCGCGAACTCCTCGCAGGCATGGGCGACATCCGAGGCGATCTCATGCGGGATCGTCGTCACTCCATTCGCGTCGCCGTGCAAGAGGTCCCCCGGTTGAATCGTGATCCCGCCCACGTTCACCGACACTCCCAAGTCGAGCAGTTGCGGATACCCATGTGAGCAGATCACGCCGTCACTGAAACAAGGGAAGCCCAGCGCCCCCACTTGTTCGAGGTCACGGGCGGCGCCGCTCGTGATCAGTCCCGCCGCTCCGAAACCCTTGTAAATGGTCGTC
>MKWU01007092.1_pt1 | contig 10946 bp, 3 predicted proteins | sample 809101 | NCBI WGS metagenome assembly MKWU01 (sample SAMN05860141, study PRJNA318959) | sponge metagenome | host: Aplysina aerophoba | place: Slovenia: Piran, Adriatic Sea, Gulf of Piran | collected 2013-05-07
TCGCACGGCGGATGCTACCCGCTTCTGTCCAGTAGATTTTACTCGCGGCGGCATCCACAGCAACCGATTGCGGCGACACCAAATTCGGGATAAAATTAGATTGGAAGCCGCTGCCATCAAGGTTGAGGCGTTGCACTTGTCCTTGCACATTCGCCATATACAACTTACCGCTTGCGCTATCAACGGCGATGCCGTTTGGCATCCCCGCAAATTCGCGAAGAACCACCCGCACATTCGCGCCGTTGAGATCGGCACTCTGGAGTTTGCTGGTCGTCCTGCTTGTCTGCTCCGTCCAATAGATTCTACCGCCTGCAGCATCCACAGCGATACCCCGCGGCGAAGATAGACCCGTAATCAGGTCGCTTCGGAAGTTTTTACCATCCACATCCAACCGTTGCACTTTACCCCAACCGTTCGTGATATACAACCGCTTATTTAAACCGTCAACCGCAATGCTCGTCGGCGCACTCGTCAACGAGGCAACCGACCGAACGTTCGTGCCATCAAGGTTCGCAGCGCGAATCCTGCCGGAACGATTGTTAATCTTTTCTATCCAGTAGATTTTACCGCCTGCAGCATCTACGGCGATACCGGTCGCGTTTTGGACGCTTTGCACGAGGCGTTGGACCCTGGAACCCGTGAGGCTCTGGAGCGCACCCGCCTCTCCATCTATCCAGTACATCGGTGGACGCTCGGATGCCGGGAGGATGACCGCCAAGACGGTCAGTTTGATAATCGCACAGGCATCACCGCTATAGGTCTGGCTATCGCCGACACACGCACCATAATAGTAGGTGCCGGGCGCCTGCGGCGCAGAGAGCGGAATGCTCACTTGCGTTGTCCCACCGACTGCGAGCGCGCTCACGGTCCTGCTGCCGACACGGGTATCGCTGCTACTGAGGCTGTTATTGCTCGAACGATAATACCGGACGGTTGTCGCAGAGGAGCGCGCGTCGCCATCGTTTTTGACAGTCGCAGTGAGCGTGAAACTTTCACCCGACGCTAACGCAATCTTCGAGGATTGCAGCGATGCCAAGACCAACGGCTCAAGCACATCAATACTGACCCAATTAGAGGCGTTATTATCGGTCACGGTCTCCCCCGTAACCGCCTGTACGGAGACGCGGTAGTAATAGGTACCCGCGTCAGACGGTGCCGTGAGCGAGATGCTCTCAGCACTGCTGTTACCGGCGGAGATTGCCCTCACGGCGTGTCTCGTAATTAACTGTTCACGTCCATACCTGTCATCGCTGTCTTGGTAAACCAACAATTGGGTCGCCGCAGCACCACCCGTCCCTTCGTTTCTGACGATGGCCTCAAGGGTGAACTGTTCACCAGGGGCGAAGGTCGCTTGCCGGAGACGGAAAAGGCTAACGGTTAAGTCAGGTGGTGCACTGACAGTGACGGTCACAGAAGGAGATGTGTTATTCGCGATTCTGCCAGAATAATAATCTTCACCCTGCACTGGGACTACATACGCGAAGTAATAGTAGGTGCCCGGTTGAGAGGGTGCCGTCACCGTAATATTCTCAGTCGTTGTGCCAGGATCACCACTGAGGGTAATGATGGTGTCTGTTCCGACTTGTGTATCCGTACCATCCGTTGCGCTGATCGTGGTATCCTCGGAGCGAAAATACTGCAACCTTGTGGTGTCGGTGAAGCTCCCGGCACCTATGTTACTGACAGTGGTGGAGAGTGTGAAAGTTTCGCCGGGGGTGACGGTCGACTTGTCAACAGTCGGCGTACCAACGCTTAAGTCAACAGGGTTTATTACTGTAACGCCAGTATAGTTAGAGGTCTTGTTCGGATCAGTATCTATCTGTACGCGATAATAGTAGAACCCTGGGGAAGTCAGTACTCGCACTTGGCTACTTACCCTTTGCTGATTAGCATTAGCGGAAATGTTAACTGTAAAGGGGCTAACGAATATACCGGGATCCGTAGCGGCACCTGTGTTCGAGCGATACACGTTAAATGTTGTAGACGGAGATGCTGCCCCCCCCGTGTTGCTGACGTAGGCTGTGAGCGTGATAGAGCCGCCTGGGATTACGGAGTACGATGGAGAAACAGTCAAAGTAGGAGAGATGCTTAAGTTAGCAGTACCCGCCGTAACGGTGACTGGGACCCGTAAAGAGGTATTATCGGTTGTAACGGTATCGCTCCAAACCGGAGTGCTGCTCAAGATCCTTACCTCGTAATCATAGCGAGTCGTGGAGGTAACCGGTGGAGCAGTCACGGTGATGCTTCCTGATTTTGATTGCCCGGTAGCGAGTGCCTCAATTATTGTGATTCCGACATTTGTCCTAGAACCAGGACGATACGCAGCCAATGTTACAACATTCGCTGTCGTATCTGGCGTACCAGCACTCGATTGGCTTTGAACGATGAATGAGAGCGTGAAAGTTTCACCACCAGGTACGGAGCTTGGGGTAACTGTCGGCTGTCCCACAAAGGACAAGTTAGACGCATAACTAACGCCTTGCACACCGCATATCAGCAACACCATCAGTAGCGTGGACAAGATAATTCTTTTTCTATTTGCAATTCTACTAAACATGAAAAACTCCTTGGGAATGGTTACTGACAACCCTTAAAATGCAAAAGCGGTGGACAGGGAATCCACCGCTTTGCGTTAGGTTAGTTCGGTTATAGACTTCTCCCTGAATAACCGAGTTGTTGCTATTATTGCAACGATTTTAGTTCACCCCATGTCGTGGTCGCTTTACCAGTGGCAGAGACATTCCCTTTCAGACGTGAGATCTGTAAGGTCTGAACCTGTCCGTCTAAGGAGACGTCCTGAATCTGGTAGTAGTAGACGACATTGGGTTTCGCAGTTTTATCGGGATACTCGTAAGTATTACGCTCACTCGTTGTCCCGTTACCTGCGATCAACTGTTCATTAATTTTCGTGAATTCACCGTCTTTGGTTTCGCTACGGAGGATGTTGAATCCTGCGTTGTCTAACTCAGATTCGGTGATCCAACGGATAACGATACTGCCATCATCAAGCCGTTCCGGACGGAACTTGGATAACCTTACGGGTAGCGGTCCACCACCACGGTATCCAGGCGTACCAAAGTCTCTGTGGTTACCGAAGTAAGTCAGTGATGGGACGGATCGGAAATTCGTATCCGAAGCACGGAACCAACCGGCGTCCCCTTTGTCCACGGTACCACCCACCGGCCACAGACCACTTCGCGCCCCTACACCATCGTCGTAAATACGGATGAGTGAGGTCCGATGTCCGTCTTGAGAGTGAAGTGAGGGCATCTCCCATTCGTTATCAAAGTTATCACGAACGGTCCGACGACTTACACCGAGGTTTCCGATCTCATCAACAAAGTTGTTTTTATGGTCTCGGAGTTCGAGGTAAAATCCAACTTTACTCAATACAGAGTCACCACGGCTACTCAGGTTCAAAATACTGCGATACGTGCCGTTGGTAAACAGGTTGATCGTCCGCGGTTCCGGGAAGTTACCCGAATTCAGACCCGAATTCGATACGATAAGAACCGTCTGGTTCGGCGGTATGATCACACTCGGGAGCCGCAGCGTGCCGTGGAGGTTCCGCGTCCCCAGATCATCGGAATCGGCGTTCTGGATTTCGAGATACCATTGGTTGAGATTGACACCTTCCGTCATGGAATTGTTGTAGATCTCAATCCACTGCGGTAAACGCGTGGCACGTGGCACTCTCGCTGCACCTTCACCTTCCTCTGTCTCCAGCATAATCTCGCTGAAGGTGACCTGACCCATCCAGTCGGACTTATCGCCTTTAACGGCACCGTTGTTATAACCCGGTGTACCACCGTTCTCAAAGTTTTTAACCGCGTGCCGGTCATAACCAACGCCTGTGAATCCATGAACAGCGGCATGTTTGTCCCCGATCCCCGAGTTTTTACTGTTACGTCTATAGACTTTGCCAGCTCGGAAATCTTCGTCGCCGCCATCAATCACGTTACCGTGCCCTTTCGCGATTCCTTGCAGGGGCCAGAGCTCCGTGCTATAGAAAACGCGCTTGTTGGCATTGTAACCTGTCCATCCACTCGGGTGCTGTCCGTGCAGTGCGATGAAGGCTGTACCAACAGTATCTTCAATGTCATGCACTGTACCGAGTTTCGCGTTATCGTTCGTACGCCGCAGAATGAACAACGCTCTTCGCGCATCATCCGGAATGTTCATAGAAACAACCGCATAGTTAGCGACTTTACTACCTCTTTCACCAAGTCCCCGAGTTGTTTGATCGAGTTTGCCCTTAGTGATGTTTATACCCGCAGCGAGATCGTTCCCTGCATTCTCAGGGTTGCTGCTGGCAATGACGAGGTAAGTCTGGGCAGGAATCTTAATGTTGTCATTACCTGGGAATGTCAACACAGTGACTTCTTTACCATTACCACCGTCATTGTAAACATAGGTTAACCGCCAATTTTTCAGGTTAATCTCACCAGAAGTATTGGTGTTATAGAGTTCAATCCAATCGTAAGCACTAGTAGTGCTATTACCGATTTCGTTGATAATCACCTGCTGACGAGGTACCGTTTTGGACGGTCTGTCACTCGGTGCCTGAGGTTGCGTGCCAGGTGTAGCTATCCGTCCAGAGGCAATCCAAGCATTACGATGCGTGGATGCTGCCCATCTGTCACCGATGTATCCAAATGGGAGACCTCTGTGGTAACCTATGTCACCCTTGAAACGCTCATCTCTTTTATCATCGGCGAAATTCTCTACGCGATTGTAGTTAATTTTACGAGACATAGAGACGATATCTACAGCCCCTACACCAGGTGCGCCAGGCGTACTTTGACCACTCTGTCCATGAACAGCCCACGGCAGGGCACCATCCACGCGGTTTGCCGCAAAGAGTGTAGCCGGCACCTTGAGTGTAGCCGGCACACCACGCTCTGCAGCACCTGCGTTACCTACGACATCTATGGCAGGCATGGGGTCATTCCACCATACATTGTCCTCCCTACGGTTACCATGGAACTTCAACACGAAACCATTCAGCGAAATACTATGCTTCGTGGTATTGTAAAGTTCAATCCATTGGCTGTGCTCTCGGACAGACAGTGAGTCATCTAAACCCCACATGATTTCGCTGATGACCACATCGTTGTATATGTTCCCTGCTGGACCATGCAGAGATATTGTGCCTTGGTTAGTAAAGAAATCACTTAAGTTCACTAAACCCATTTCTACAACAGAGCCACCGAGAATACCAGCACCACTTCTGCTTCGAGCCAGAACGACAAATTGGTTCGGACCAAGCGTCCCTGCTCTGGATAGAGGGATTTCGACTGAAGCATGTGCCTCCGGGGGTGTAATCGTAGGCGTTGGTCGCTGTGCCGCTACCACCTCAAGCGTGAACTTCAACTGGTCTGTTCCGCCCTGATTGCGCGCGTAGTAGGTATAAGTCGTCAGACCCTGCGTTGCCCTCGGTGTTCCAGAGAGATACCGACTTGCTGAATCCAAGCTCAAGCCAGCAGGCAGTGCCGGTAGAATCGAGTACATGATACGATCACCATCAGCATCGGTCGCTGGCGGTAAGGTTCGCTCAAAGAACGTTCCTACCGTGGCACTTAGCCGCTCAATCTCAGCGTCAGCACCGAATACCGGTGGTCTATTCGTTGGATCAACGGGAGTGACAGTACCAGGGGTCACTATGAACGAGATAACCATCGAACCTGTCTGCCTAGCACTGTCCGTCACCATATATGTGACATCAGATGAACCAGCAGTTGTAGGTATCCCAGAGACCTGCCGACTCGACGAAGTGAAAGAAAGACCAGCTGGCAAAGGCGTGTTGGAATCTATAGAATACGTTAGAGCCCTTCCAGCCGCATCATCTTCAGTATCCGTAGCTTTAGGTAAGGTCAATCTTACGTTAGTACCTGCGACGACGGTGCGTTCTGTCCTGTCAGTTGCAAACATCGGAGGGTTATCGGCAGGTGGATCAACGGGAGTGACAGTACCAGGGGTCACTGTGAACGAGATAATCATCGAACCTGTCTGATCAGCACTGTCCGTCACCATATATGTGACATCAGATGAACCAGCAGTTGTAGGCATCCCAGAGACCAGCCGACTCGACGGAGTGAAAGAAAGACCAGCTGGCAAAGGCGTGTTGGAATCTATAGAATACGTTAGAGCCTTTCCAGCCGCATCATCTTCAGTATCCGTAGCTTTAGGTAAGATCACGCTTACGTCAGTACCTGCGACGAAGGTGCGTACTGCCCTGTCAGTTGCAAACATCGGAGGGTTATCGGTAGGCCCTTCTATCGTGACTGGATCAGACATAACACTGGCCGTTGAACCCGCGGTGTTCATTGCCGTAACAGTGAATGTATACGTGCCCGGAGGAACCTTCATATCCGTTGAACCCGCTGGCGGAATTGTATATGAAGTAGCAGTTTTAGGAATCGTCCCTGTTTCGGGGAAACGCTTCATGACTGCGGCTCCATTAGCATCCGTGTAGTGCTTGGTTACAAAATAGCCAGTGAGTGGAGGGGTCCCCATTTCGGTCGGTGCTGTCCAACTAATCGTGATTTTGCCAGCATCATCGCCGGTGAGTGCCGTTGCCATTACGCTCGTCGGTGCACCTGGAGCCATGGGCGTAGGTGGCGTATAGGTTGCCGTCATACCCGCTGCGAGCGGATTATTGTTCATATCCGTCACTGCACCCGCATTGAGCGCAACTGTTACAGCAGTGTTGGGTGTAACTGGTGTAACTTTCACTGTCCACGTTTCTGTCATAGTCGTGGTATCAGTGGAGGGCTGCTTCATAGGTATACTGGCTACGATGCTAAAACCGTTACCGCGAATATCATTCGAGTCAAACGAATCCGGATCAATGGATTCACTGAATACAAATGTGAAGGTTAGGTTACCGTCAGTTTCAGGACCCTCTGGCGCAGTAATCATCACCGTCGGTGCTGTTCTATCATACGTGGCACTCAGCGTACTTCCCTCTGTATCTAACGCAATCCCCGAAGTATCCTGAATTTGGGACCCTACGGTGACTGTGACTGACCCTCCATCACCAGGCATGACCTTGAGTGTGTAAACCTGTTCACCATCGTCACCCGCAACGGGACCGGTAAAGTCAGTATCTTTTTTTGCTGCACCAGTAGAATCAAACATTGCTGTTCCACCGGTAATAGTAATGTCATCTTCCGAAAACGCGCCAAACCCTTTGGTCTCAAGCGATTCACTAAACGTAATCATGAACGGCAATTTGTCATCACTATCGGGCATATCGGGCGCCTTAACTACTACCGTTGGTGGCGTGGTGTCCGGCGTAGTGGGCAACGTTTTAACCAACTTGAAATCATACTGTGTTGATACCAAGTTTGCTCCACCTGGAGTATCGTCCAGAACTCCAGCAGGCTGCGCCAAACCGTAGGCTACCTCTGCGTTCACTTGTACGTAGAACGTTAAAGACTCCATATCATCAGTTCCAGTTGGAATGGCGGCAGTAACAAAAGTAATTGGCACCTCAAACGCCATCCCAGTCTTGCCGGATCGGGTAACTGTTCCTGAAGTGTCAGCACCATTGGTCACTGTAACCCCAGCAGCGTTCCGGACTCGTAAAGTGAAGTCTGTGGCAATATCAAGGACAGCATCGGCAGTAATAGTGGGTTCGGTACCGTTCGCTGTATTTACTTTTTCACTAAAAGTAACGATTAGAGTAAGCCCATGTTCACTCACATCATCAGTGGCAGTATCATCCTCGGTAATCACGGCCATGTTCCCGCTCGTCACGCCTTCAACTTCCTTCAGAACAACTGAACTGACAGTCGGGTGACTATAATGCGCTGTAACTGCTGTACCTGGAGTCTCTCCATCTGTGTCGGTCTGCGCGAGAAGGCTTTCCGTCAATGGATGGGAATGCTCACGCGGCGTATCTGTAGCAGAGCTAGCATCCGGGTGCGCCAGCACAGAAGTCGGCACGAAGATAAGCCCAAGGGCTATTAAGAAAATTAAACTTGCTAAGGAAAATGTCAATCGATTTGACATACTTTATTTTCCTCCAAAATGTAAATAGAAAATAGTGTTAAGTCTCATTATGAGTTACCAGTTTCCAGTTTCCAGTTAAGAGTCTCTCTTTTCTGGTTACTGGGTACTGTCAACTTCTATAAAACTTCCATTCAACAATCGAATGGATTCAGGGAAGTAAACCCATTCTTAAAACTAATAAACTAACCTTTTTTGCACGGAGTCAAATGTTATTGCGTGCGTCCGTGCGATTGAATCATTACTTTCACGATGGGGCTTCGCTTCCAAGATTTAAAGCCTGCTCTTTATACGCTTTAATGAGCTCCGCCTCGAATTCTTGCCAGAGTTCCAACTTACGCCAATTCGATACAGTTGCCTCAGTAAAACCGAGCGTGCTTGCGATCTCTCGGTTGCCTTTACCTTCAAATGACATCTGGCAAGCCTGCAGCACCTGTTTTGTACTCACTCGTTTGGGCATGCCAAACACCCCCCATTCGTTAAAATTAACGTTTATAATGACCAATTACCTTTAATTATACGAGGTAAAAAAAGATTTGTCAAGATTAAAGTTAATTTAATTTTGATTTAACGATAAATAAAACAATTTAGATACAGTTTTTCGATAAAAAATTTGAAAACAATTGAAATAATGGTGTCAGAACCGCACCTCCACCCATCAAATTAGCGTTTTTAAGGACTAATTAACCTTAATTATACAAGAAAAAAAAAGATTTGTCAAGATTAAAGTTAATTTAATTTTGATTTAACGATAAATAATACGGTTTAGATACATATTAGCGATAAAAAAGGGGAATAGGGAATAGTTACCAGTGGCCAGTACCCAGTGACCAGTTAAGAGAAACCTGATTTTATCAAAAACCTCTGGAAACTGGAAACTGGAAACTGGAAACTGTCAACTATTAAAACCCGAAACACGTGCCAGACGCACTCCGTTTTCGAGGTTCCCTAGACCTCGAAACGCAATGCAGGCACGTGTTATCAGGTGTTTTTGTTTTTTGTGGAGGAGAATAATATTTTCCTTACCACACTTCAATTATACGATAAAATATTAAATTAAGTCAAATTTTTTTGATTTTTATTTGAAAACATAGGAAATAAATGGAAAACATAGGAAATAATACGATTTATTAGCAGTTACCAGTGGAGAAGTAACCAGTTGCCAGTTGCCAGTGACCAGTTATTCACAGTAACCAGTAACCAGTGACCAGTGACCAGTTATTCACAGTAACCAGTGACCAGTGGCCAGTGACCAGTTAAGAGCGAGAAACTTCTTACTGGAAACTGGAAACTGGAAACTGGAAACTGATACTCTGGAAGCGAAGCGTACTGGTAACTGGAAACTGCTAAAACTGTTAACTGGCAACTATCCCCGCCTTCTCCGTCTCATAGACCTCATAGAGTGGGGACAGCAGATCGGCACAGAACGTTTCGGCGAGGATGGCGTTGATCTCCGCGGAGACGATGACGTTGTTCTCGTACGCCTCCTGAACGGAATCATACAGCTCCAGCCGTTTAAGCACAATACGCCCTTTGATTTCTGCTGCGGCTTTCTCAAGCAGACCGGGATCGGTACGGACGGCTTGACGGAGCAAGGCGTTCTTTTTTTCTGCCGTCTCGTTTTCGAGGGCGTTGAGCATCCCTTCTCGTTCTCGCGCTTTGCGTTCTTCGAGCTGCGCTTGGAAGACGGGATCCTGATAGTTTTCGCGGATCGCCTGGATGATGAAACCTGCGCGGTTCTTTACGCCCATCGCATGCCTCGCAAGTCCCATCTTCTCTTTAATATACGCTTGGAAATCTGGATAGTCTGACATCGAGACATCCGCATCGACGACTTCCCATTCCTGTTCAGCGATCTTCAGTGCCTCGCGACGCACCACGCCGGCTCGCATTAACAGACCCGCGACGAACGGTAGTTCCTCGGCCTCTGGGAACAACGATGTTTGGGTCGCTTCAACGGGCGATATATCTTTCAAACGCGAGATTTTGAACTTCAAAAAGGCGATCTTACGACCCTCGCGTTTCTGTTCGACCTCGACGAAGAAGTTGGTGAGGTCATTGATCTCTTTCACCGCCGGTTTGATGACGCACTGGTTCAATGTTTTGAACTCGGGATACCTATCCGCCGCGACACCCATGAGCTCCCTGAATTTTCCGAGCGGGATGAACGGCGTTTCGCCATAACTCCGAGCGGTATCAAAATAGTCGAAACAGACCTCCCAGAGGATCAACGCGTGCCGATCGGTGAACCGGTTCTGTAACCGTAAATTGAGCTTCGCATAAACGCGGGGGTTATAGAGCTTCAATCGCAGATGCGGCGCAAACGCATACGTACAGATACCTTTCTCGATCTCCGCGGACGCTAACAGCGACGCAACACCCCAGACCTGTTTCTTGTCTTTGCCTAAAGTGTTCCATTCAACGGTGCACTCGGTCAACGCTTTCAGCATATCTTTCAGATGCTCCTGGTTCCTGCTCTTGAAACCCAGCTTCTCCGCCAGCTCCGCAATGCTCACGCGATGGATATCTCTGTTCGGGAGTTCGTCATAAGCGTTGGCGAGTAGCACATTCCACGCCCGGCGTTGCAAATGGCTGATACCCCCTTGTATCTGGATCGCCGGAGACGCCTTGATAAACTCGTCGCGTTCTAATAAGTTCATAAATCCCACCGCCTCTCAGGTTCGTAGTAGAATAGGCTGTTAGCCTGTTCAATCTTCCGTAGAATAGGAAACCGTTAGCCTGCTCAATCTTCCGTAGAATAGGAAACCGTTAGCCTGCTCAATCTTCCGTAGAATAGGCTGTTAGCCTGTTCATTCTTCCGTAGAATAGGAAACCGTTAGCCTGCTCAATCTTCCGTAGAATAGGCTGTTAGCCTGTTCATTCTTCCGTAGAATAGGAGACTGTTAGCCTGTTCATTCTTCCGTAGAATAGGA
>MKWU01007093.1_pt1 | contig 10946 bp, 12 predicted proteins | sample 809101 | NCBI WGS metagenome assembly MKWU01 (sample SAMN05860141, study PRJNA318959) | sponge metagenome | host: Aplysina aerophoba | place: Slovenia: Piran, Adriatic Sea, Gulf of Piran | collected 2013-05-07
TGTCAAGGAAGGGCAGCTGACCGTCTGACTCCCTCTCTATCGTGAACTGTATGCAAGGGTCGATACTGTTCAGATGGTCATGGAAGGAGTCAACCAGGTTGGAGGGGAGTGCTGTGCACGTGTCATCATCATATCTCCTCCAAAACCATGGTGGTGTAAGTGGCCAAACCACTCCAGTGTTTTCTGCCTCACATGGTACTCCATGGGAGGCTTACTGGTTTTTCAAAATAAATGCATTTAATTCCTGACATCTCTTTGGTCACTGGCCATGGTTCTGCAGCAAACGTACATGCATGCGCACAGTACTAGTCCTTCCAATATATTGGCAAGGTCATACAAAATATCTGCTTTAGACTGGTTGCAATCTAGCCTACGTTTCAGCCAGACACTCTTGTGGTCTTCCTCAGGGTGGAGATAAGCTAGCTACAGCACTTGCCACTTGCATAAGGCTGAGAGACGTTGGGAAGGACCAGAAGGCTGTAGATGAGATTTATGAGGAAGTGGTGGAGCTGATGAAACAAGTATTTCGAGTTAAAAAACTCGTGGGGCTGCCGAAGTCAGGTACATGACAGTTTGTTCAAACTTGCCCATACAGAAAGCATTGGCATGCACAGAGCTTCACTCATGCAAGGGCACACAGACACGAACAGACTGTGCAAATTTTTTCTTTCTTTCCTTTGCTCATTTGGAGCACCAAACAATCCTGCTATTCATAACTAGCCACATGGTGTGTTTCTTGCTTAAAGACAGAAACACAATAGAAGGTGATGCTGTAGAGGCTCATTGTTGCGTCGACATATGAACGGAAGTCAATTATATGAGCAAAAATACGCAACAGGAAGAGTAAAAGCTTGGGACGTTTCGACCTCGAAGGTCTTTGTCAGCCGAGGAGACTGTAGATGAGGGTGAAAGTGATCCAATAAACACTTAGCAGAAACAGATGACGCCATGACAGAAGGTGAGAGTGGCGGGAAATTGGTGAATAAATTTGTAAAGGAGGGGCAGGAAACAGTTATGGAGGAAGAGGGGGCTGCAGTTTGTCAAGGATGGGGTTCCATACTGTTGGGAGCTGCAGTCCACAGTCCAAATTCATGGTGGGGCTTCGCTTCCGAATGAGGATGGCTTCTGCAGTCCTCATCTTCCAGAAGTCGGGGATCACTTGTTCCACCTGGGCACTTTCCCAATCAATGTGGTGGTCAAACGTCTGTACATCGCTGTACATGTACAGAAGTTTGACCACCACATTGATTGGGAAAGTGGTGCGAACAACACTGATGTTGGCATCCAATGAACAGAGCAGGACGTTAAAAAGGTTTGGCTGAGGAATCGGTGCAGAGGACTAAGAGGGGTCAACCTTGGTTCTCCAGAGAGTTGGCACAGTTAAGAAAAAAGAGTTTCACAGGGCTGAAAGGGACTGGTTGAACTGTTAATCTATCACCGGACTTCACTAGCCAAGAATTTAAAATAGAGCTAAGCAGCTGAGTGAGCACAGGTGGGCAGTGGAGTCAGGAGAGGCAGCCACCTCTGCATTGGCAGCGCCAGCAAAGGGAGCACACCACCTGGTGGATTGGGACAAGGTCAGGGTGTCGGACCACCAACCCCATCACCACCAGAGACTAATCCTGGAGTCCATCCACGTTAGATCACAGACTAGGCCACTAAACAGGGACACAGGATCAATGCCACAGATTTATAATCATTATTTTTCAAGTAACTCACCAAACCTAGACTAACTCCTTACTCTAATTAATTCCCTTTGTTAATTTATTTCATGCATGCCATCATATAGCATACATTGATTTCCCGGCATATCACCTCCCCATAGTGTACTTAAACGAACATCTCCTCTGTTTCGTATTGCCACTGACGATGATGACTGTATAGTCGTCGCAACGTTTGGCTCTATTTTACATTCCCGGCTAGTGAAGTCCAGTGATAGATAAACATGTCTGTACCTAGCCACACAGGAGTTTTCGCATTTGAGTGGTTGAACTGTGATAACCGGGAGCAGCAGAGGCACCAGGTAGTTTGGAAGGGCTGATGAGGAGCTCAAAGAAATGGTGGAAGGCTGTGAAGAAACCCAGGTACTAGGTATAAACATGAGAGCAAATGCTGTTAGCGAAGTGCTTGATGAGGTTGGAGGGGTTAAAAAGGTGAGGAAGCAGTAGGTGTGTGGAAGAGGCATTTTGAACGAGTTATGAATGGTGAGAGGGGCTGAAGGATAAAGGATTCTTATTTTAACTAGGGCAGCCTTTAGAGGATGGGAGATTGTAAATTGGTGAAACAGCTAGTCAATTTAGACTGTTTGATGAGAGTACTATGAGAGAGGAAGTGGTGCAGGTATTGGGTGGCGTAAAGAGGTCGGTGGCTGCAGGTAGAGATGGCTACATGACGGTAATGGTTAGTTGTGACATTCTTGGTGGTTTGTATTTAACTGGTGTTTGGAATGTTACCATTTCAGTGGAGGAAGAGTGTTCTGGTACCTATCACAAAGAAGCACAGAGGTGGCCCCTGCAGAGTGGATAAGTATAAGAATATCGCTGGTTATAGTACCCAACAAAGCGCTATGTAGTATAGTACAGAAGAGAATGGTCAAAGTGTTGAAAGAGAGGGGACTGGTGGCGGAGGCTGGGCAACTACATAGAAGACACCACAAGAGATCATCCTAAGACAGAAGGACCCCCCGCAAATTAATCCTCAGAAAAGATGTTAGCCACATAGCCAACTCTTGCGCGAGACCCTGAAGAACATTCCAACATAAATATTCAATGGTCTGACAAGGGATGCCTTGAGAAGCGGCTCATATTTCGCCTTACAGCATTCCTTGCAAGGTAGCACTCTTAAATGCGCACTGCATGCTCATGAGGGGACCCAGGTCAGAGCTTCTGTGCCAATCTCATGGCCACCTACGTAGGTATTCTAGGATGTCATTATAGTGGACTGTCTAGGCTACTTCAAATTTGCATGAGCCAACTGAAGCCTGACATGTGAGGTCAGAGTTGGCGAGATGCTGAGCGATTCATTTGCTGTAGCTATGTACGTAGAGGATTGAGACAATGATGCATCATAGCTCATTAGTGGAGAAGCTAAAGGGTGCAGGGTTAGGGGTTAAATTAGGAGGCGGATGGTCGTAGCATTGCATTATGTGGATGATGTGGTGTTGTTGGCAGAGGATGAGGAGCAGGTGAAGAAGAGCTTGATAGTTTAAGATGAGTTGTGCAGAGAGTGGGCAGTTGACGTTAATGTAGAGAAGAGTGGAGTGGTGCATTTAAGGATGAGAGATGTAAGACTGGTGGAACCGTTTTGTAAATGATGGAAAGCTTATAGTGTAAAAGTATCATGGATGCATGGTGAATGAGCATCTTAACTGCACAAGAATGGTGGAAGAAAGGGCAGAAGCATGAGCAAAAGCGTATCATCGATCCAATCCCCTGGCTAGTGTAGTTTCAGATAATGAAGTAATAATATAGCCCTGTGTCTCAGCATGCACTGCCACGCCAGGCACATACGGTACTTGACACGGCTAAATTACATTTTTCGGACGAATTCCTATCTATGGAGGCAGGAATTCCGCGCGGATTCGTGCGGAAAACGAAACCCAGTAGGTACGTACATAGCTGTACAGTGCCTTTACGTACACTCGCAACACACTTCCTTCATAAGCGGCGCCGAATGACCTGAAACGTGAAACGTCGACTTGTACGTATGAAAAAATGGCTGACCAGTGGAGAAAGCCCCTCAACGGTAGCGTGACTGCAAGGATACTGATTCAGCAGCCAATACCCGTCTTCAATCGAGTGTGTACGCTTGCGCGTTCATTCCAGGACCTCTTCCGCATTGTATAAATCCGCGGAACGTCCGCGCATTGCCGCGCAGACGATCTGCAGAATGCCGCGCTGGCGATCCGTGCATTGCCGCACGGGCGTCCGCGTATTGCCGCGCGGCTACCTTCGGAAAACCTATGCGGCGTGTCTGCGGAAAAAGGTAAGTTTTCCGTGTCACGTACCGTATCAAGCAATTCTGCAACCCTGTCACCACGCGACTGAGGTCACCCTATTTCAGCCACAGGGAGAGTTCTCTGGGCAGCGGGAAGGTAAGTACAGCAATGGGCTCCCCTGTCTCTCTCTGTAGTTGTGGCAGACCTGTAAATGGAGTTGTTCGAGAAACTGGCACTCAGAACAGCTCCAGTAAAGTTCTGCCTTTCAAAGAGATATGCGGATGACAACTGCTCTATTGTGAAGGTAAAAGGACTACAGAAGCCATGCGAACCATCCATCTGCTTCATTGTGGAAATGAAGAGAGCCAGACAGCCCTCCTTTCTTGACACCTTTCTCCGGAGGAGTGACAATGGCAACTTGGATGCCACTGTCTACAGGACACATGGACTGGTACCTGAACTTTCACTCCCACCATCCATCAAGAGAGGACTGGTCAGGTGCATGTATGACAAAGCAAGGAACATCACCATCAGGGGCAACTTTTGGAAGGAGGAACGCCACCTCACCAAGGTCTTGCAGTAGAATGAATTCCCCAACACATTAGTCTGCTCCTCTTCTAAGCCTCCAAGGGCAGGATGTGGAGACCACTCAACTGGTTGAAGATGATACATGCCTCCACGCATAATGCTCCATACACAGAAAGGGTCAGTGAGGCTGCTAGAAGTTTCACATGAAGGTTGTCTTCAAGTTTGGATAGTCCCTTCACTCTGATGATGGAGAGCAGGCCTAAGTTGTGTAACAGATCCCCTGCAGCCATGAGACAATGAAGAGAGACTTGAGACCAAAGTGAAGGACCAGATCACTTGCCAGAAGCGCCCAGGGTCACTGGATAAGTCAGCACAGGAAGAGCATACATGGGTGAGGTACGACCCATTCTGAGTGGGAGGGGGGTAAAGTGATTGATTGCACCAGGACCGCCAAAACCTGCTGTTAAACGGAAGTCAAGTGGATGCATAGTATTGATAATGTGGCTTGGAAGGCAGGATCCGTACCAGAGGACTGGAGGAAGGCCCTAGTCATCCCTGTCCATAGGAAAGGGAGTAAAATGCAGTGCACAAACTACCGTGGCATCAGTCTTCTGAGCATACCAGGGAAGGTATATGCAAGAATACTAGACTACAAGGTCAGAGACATCACTGAAACAAAGGTCCTAGAGAAACAAGGGGCATTTAGGAAGAAAAGAAGCTTTGTGGATCAAATGTTCACTGTTAGACAGCTGGGGGAGAAGATAATTGAGAAAAATAAAAGATTGGTGATGGTGTGTGTGGACCTCGAAAAAGCATATGATAGGGTAGACAGAGAGATGTTGTGGCAGGTGTTGGAGTCCTATAGAGTTGGTGGGAGACTAAGGCAGAGCAGTGAAATCACTGTATGAGAGGTGTCAGGCGTGTGTAAGGGTATTAGGTCAAATTTCAGACTGGTTTGGAGTTGAGCAGGGTGTGACGCAAGGCTGTGTAATGTCCCTGTGGCTGTTTAACCTGTAAATGGACCATATAGTGAGGGAAACAATGGAGACGTTTGTGGGAGAAGTACAGTTGGAAGAGACTATGGTACAGCTACTCCTATTTGCAGATGACCTGATGCTTGTGGCAGAGAAAGATTAGGATGTGGAGAGGAATCTAAAAATGCTTGATGAGGTGATTAAGAAATGGAAGATGCGGATAATTGGAGGAAGACTAAGGAGCTGACAGTCAAAAGGGGAGGTGGCACGTGACAATTCAGTGAAAGGGGAGAGAATTGAGCAAGTGAAGATGATGAAGTACCTGGGAGCACTGTTCAATGAAGAAGGATCATGTGAAGATGAGATAGAGAATAGAATTGGAGCTACTGCGAAGGTGATTGGAACAATGAGATCTGAAGTCCTGCAGAGAAGAGAGTTGAGCAAGGGAACAAAGTTGAGAGTATTCAATGCAATGGTAGTGCTAGTCTAGCGCGCTAGGGCCTCTCCTCTGCTGGGAGGTTACACCACCAAAGGTGGTGAGGGTCTAGGAAAACTTGCCATTTTATTTATCTGAACCAACCAATGGGCTTCCAGCCTTCCAAAATCGAGTCGTCAATATTCATAACTTGCAGTTGTTAAATTATAAGTGTGAAACGATGGCGTTGAGTATAAAGCTGTGAGCATCTGAAGTGGCAAGTGATCCTTGGCTACTGTCATCAGCAATCGATCACAGTGTATGCATGTTTAAATACGATTGATTGAAGCCAGTTCAGTGCAAAGCGGTACAAGCAATTCTCCATGGACAAGACGTATTCGTGTCCGTGCTTACAGGATTGGTTGCCGTGTGGAATATTATCAATTCCCGTGGAAAACAAATGCTTAACAATAGATCTCGATGGGGATGCACGCTTCGCAGATGGCGATGTTCCTATCGTCGACAGTGATCAACAGCGAAGCCTTGCCTGGCAAGATCCCCTGTGTTTCTGAGCTTTAAGGCTGCCTGTGAGTGTGTAGTAATCTGTCATAAGTGCGCAGACCACACCTGTTGTGTGCTGGGGTGATGTATCCATACACTGCATAATGTTGCAGCACATCGGTCATTCTTAACACCTAATTGACATGTCAACAGAGAAGGAGTGATTAATCAAATCAATTAGCAAGTTTTCCTAGACCCTCTTTGCCTTCGGTGGTGTAAGTGTCCGGTGTCAGAGAGGTTCTAGTGTGCTAGACTATGGTAGTGCTTACGTTACTGTATGGGTGTGAAACCTGGATAGTACAAAAATGGCAGAAGAGCATGTTACAGGTGACGGAGATGAGTTTCTTGAGGTGAGTGGAGGGACTGACAAAGCTAGATAGAGTGGGAATATAGACAATAGACAAAGATTGAAGCAGGAAGCTGTGATGGAAGTAGTAGAAAGAAGCATAGAATCATAGAGGTGAGGGTAGATGGCATGGACAAGGGAAGGCTGGTCAAGCGTGTCTACAGTGAGGTGATTGGCAGGAGGCCTAGAGGAACACCAAGAAAGTGCTGAAAGGACAATTTCAGTTATATGAAGCCAATGCATGTTAAATACAGTTTGTGTGCCTTGTTGTTCCCCTGCTTTGGACTCTCAGTATCAATGCTAATGCTTGCATGTGATATTGTAAGGGCCACCTCCAGCACTGGAGATCATACCATTCATTCATTCATTCATTCATTCATTCATTAGTACAAACCACTATAGGGCTGAGCCTTTTGATAAAGTAAAACATGGATAAACGGTCTAAAGAACAAACTAGCGGAATAGTGAATGCAGACAGATTGTGCGAACCCTTGCATGCACCAGCGAATTCCAGACACCGTTAAGGCATACCAATAGGCCACTAACCGCATACGCAGCAGCTGCCTGCTCTGGCAGTAACAGCTCCTGCATTCTCCTCACAAAGGGATTCATCCATACATGCGAACACATAGGGTGAAAGAATGTCTTAGATGTACAGTAGCCCACCTGACCAATCACTATTTATGAGCCAAAAAGCAGACACACACATCGACAACACACACAAACACACACATATATACAAATATGGTGTACGACCATTGACCTCGCTTCACTCGCTCATGATCGTTGGCACTCGGCAATTATACTGTTTATAACAATGGATGGTCTGAAGGTGCAGCTATTAAATGGTACACTTGCTGTAGTCAAGAGTAGTTAAACGCCAAATTTTTCCAGGACAGCATTTATAAGCTATTCACTGACAGAAGGTTAAGTATAGTGCCAACAGTTAGCTGGCGGTGAGAAATGATGGACTATAAGGCCTCATACCCTCGTAGCCATGGCGTTGTAGCTAGCCACTCACAGTTGAAAAACCAAAGATTTGGGTCCATTAGCAAATACGTATTCCTGATGCTGAGGGGTCCCTCGTCTGGTACACACTATGATTTTGGTTTCCTGTACCGTGTGCAACACAATGCTATCCAGGCTATGTCCTACTCCTAAGGGTAAAATTCGTACTAACGCCAAAGCTAAATAACTAGTACAGCTACCCCTGTCAATATCATGCTATTATCTAGGATCTCAGCTAATTGCACATGCGTGAAAAGCTCAACTCCAAGGCTTCCGACCAACTACTGGTTGTTCGGAATACTTGAAAGTAACAGAATTACAGTCAGTACCTCAATTGTGCATACGTACCTCAGTTGGATCGTGCACGAAACTACCTTGAAACAGTAGATACAACTCCTCGCTAGCAGCCATTTTAGTCAATCACGTGTTCCCATTTGAACAATGTCTGCTTTCGTGCCTGCTACAGATAAGGTAGGTCTTTCAACGCATTGATCAACGTAGCGTAGAGTAGACATAGATCTGGAGTCGCTTTACTTTTTGCGTGAGCGGGAGCATGAGTGTAAGTGAACTTGGTTCAGCTTAATGCTCGGCGAGGGCTTAAACCGCGCAAAATGAATGTAGGTAGTAGCTATCTACTATTATCGGCCTAAAGTGTCTATTAACAGACAGTGGCTCCTCCTCCGGCTACAAAAAGCGAATATAGCCATGGCTGCTGTATTTAAGAGGCACCATTCCTTATCATACTCACCAGGGAGTTCAGCCTGGTGTTGAATGGTTGAGGCACTAGAGTTGCTTAATAGTACTAGTTCGACCGATCTATTTTGGCATATGACTTTCACCTGATGTATTACTGTAGCTTGAGAAGTTGAGAGCTTTTTAGCCTGTGGATTCAGAACAGAATGCACACATGAATGGTCCACAGAAAGCATTCTGGCATGCAGTGTGCGGCCTCCCTAGTGACACGGACTATATCCCTCTCAACACCAGTATGAATGGTCTTAGCTACTCCCAACAATGCTAAATAAGTTCTTAAAAAGAAAAACTTCTGTTCCTATTGTTTTTGCCATTCACTTGCTCAACCTACTGTAATAGTCATGTGGAATATGTCAAAAATGGTGGCCGATTTAAGGGGGTGGGTGCACCTTTTCAATTACGATCACGGTGATATTTATTGCCCATGTAACGTTTGCAGCTTAGGCAGTAGCAACTTATACTTTCTAGACTGCTTCTACTATGTCTTAACAGGCAGTAGAAGGTTGACTTCTCTGGTTATGTGCTGTAGCTGAATGTGTAGTGTGCTGCACTTACATCATTTACATATGCATACTCTTGACTCCATTGTTATTTCCTGTAATGCATTACATCATTTCACTTCCTATATGCTCACATGTATGTCACGTGCCCCACAACTGTACAATACCTTTTAAAGCTTTTGTTCCATTGTTCCTGTTTGTATATGTGTATATAAGTCTATGTATATGCTATGGTATTCATTCGTTCAGTACATGATCAGCTGAAGTGACGCTTTGTAGCTTACTGTCATATTGAAGACCCTGACATCCCCCAGCTGCCATTCACCAGTGACCGCACGAGCTCTGAAGCCCATGCTGTCCAACCACCCGAAGAGCACGCTCCACGCCTGTCCCCGCCTCGATAACAGCAGCCTCTGTCAAAATACCCCCCTTTTGGCTTTCGGACCCGCTAGTTTGGCTCGCGCAAGTCAAGGCGCAGTTCGCAACCCGTAGCATCACGTGCCAGAGGACGAGGTTTGATCATGTCGTTTTGGCACTGTCTAATGAGTTTGCCACGGAGGTTCGTGATATCATCTTCAGCCAGCCGGAGGTCGAGGCTTATTCGAAAGTACCTCCTGATCAAGAGGATGGCTGTTTCAGAGAGGAAGCACCTGCAAGTCCTCTTCACTTCAAAGGAACTCAGCGATTGGAAGCCTACACAGCTCCTACGGCAGATGCAGCAGCTCCTGGGCGACTGCTGGCCCCCAACCAGACAACTTTTCCTCCAGGAACTATTTTCCAACGGCTCCCCAGCCTTGTTAGCATGGTGCTGGCTTCCCCTCTGGGGACACTGTTTCCCTCGACACCCTGGCCAACATGGCTGACAAGATTTTGGAAGTTGCCCCACCCACAGTGTCATCCCTCACCTCTCCACCCGTGCCCCCGACCCCTCCACCACCTCCCCCTGCCAGATCGGAAGTGGCCTAGCCAGCTTATCTCCTTACTCGAGCTCTCCAACTGATCCCAACTGACCTGGCTGTCCAGATTGCAGGCGGCAGACTGGAGAAGGACCCCACCCTCCCAGAGAGGACAGAACTCCTGGTGGATGACATTGTCAACCTCCTAACCGTGTGCCTCAATGCAACCTTTCTGGAGTTCAGAGGGAAGGTTTACCAGCAGGTTCATGACATGGCCATGGGATCTCCTGTTTCCGTAATGATTGTCAACCTAGTGATTCAGGATGTTAAACAGAGAGCTCTGGCTACCTTTCATTTCCCTCCCTGCTTTTGGAAACACTACGTGGACGACACCTTCACTGTCCTCCCTTGCAACCTGGTGCAGGAGTTCCTCAGCCACCTCAACAGCACAGAAGCATGCATCCAGTTCACCTTTGAGAAGGAGACAGAAGATGGGAAGCTTCCTTCCTGGATGTGTGTCTGTGCAGAGAGTCTGATGTGTCTGTCACTACATCAGTGTACAGAAAACCAACGCACACCAACCAGTACCTGCCTTTTGACTTACACCATCCTGTGGCACACAAGGCCTCAGTGTTGAGGACGTTGAGCAGAGCCAGTGAACTATCATCGAACGGTGTGGTACGTGTGAGTTGTAGATGCTCTGAAGCAGAATGGCTACCCACTGAGGTTCACCAGAGGCACTCACGCTGCAGTAACCTGCCCAGACCAGTGGAAGAGAACCAGAGGCCTACAAGGACCAGTCTGACCCTCCCCTACATCAGCGGTCTATCTAAGACAATCAGAAGAATCCTTGGATCTCTAGACATCAGGGTGCCTTTCCGTCCACTCCGCACTCTGAGATGCCAGCTAATCCACCCCAAATACCCTGTACCCATTGACCGATGCACAGGTGTGGTATACCAGATCCCCTGTTCAGAATGCCCCAAGGTGTATGTTGGACAGTCTGGCAGAACCCTGAAGCTCCGCCA
>MKWU01007095.1_pt1 | contig 10943 bp, 9 predicted proteins | sample 809101 | NCBI WGS metagenome assembly MKWU01 (sample SAMN05860141, study PRJNA318959) | sponge metagenome | host: Aplysina aerophoba | place: Slovenia: Piran, Adriatic Sea, Gulf of Piran | collected 2013-05-07
AAGCCGCTACTCAGTGGCGACGGCGACGACCTGTGCGCCCAAAGACACCGGTGCCAAAACGGGGCCGTCCAACCGATATTTCCACAGCAGATGGCCGTCTTGCAGATCCAAAGCGTAGAGATGGCCGTCGCTGGAAGCACCATACGCAGTGTGAGCTGTGGCGACTGGACTGCTCCGTACCACACCCTCAGTGGCAAACGACCACCGCACGGCACCAGTGGCCGCGTCTAGTCCGTAGAAGTGCCTGTCGGCGCAGCCGACCACCAAGACACCGCCGGCCAATGCTAGCCCCGGAGTCGGTAGCACGCCCAAGGCCCGCTCCCACACCACCTGCCCGGAGTCGCGTCGGGCAGCTAGCACTCGGCCAGAGGCCGTCGCCGTAACTATCTGCTCTCCAGCAAGTACGGGCTGCGAGCGCACAGCTTCCCCCAAGCCCGTGCGCCAGCGCTCTTTGCCACCTTCCGCATTCAGAGCTACCAAGTCCCCAGACGCGGTACCGGCAATCGCGAGATCGCCGCTCAGCGTCAGTTCAGTCCGCGGCCGACCGCCCAATTCAGCGTGCCACAGCAAATCCCCGTCGTCCAGACGCAGCGCCTGCACTGTGCCCTTCTCATCCACCGCGATCAGGGTATCACCGCGCACGACCGGCACCTGACAGAACGTTCCTTCGTGCCGCCAACGCTCCGCTGCTGTCCGCCGATCCAAAACCCGCAAGCCAGGCTTGCGGCCCAGCACCCCCAGCGCGTACAGCGCCCCGGCCAACTGTCCCGGGGCACACGCCATCTTGTCGTATCCATGCTTGCCCAACTGGGTGCCATTGCGCCGGTCCAACGCATAGAGGGTCGGCTCGGTCGTCAGTTGGAGGATCAAATCACCGGCAAAGAGTGCGCCGCCCAGCGGCGAGCCGTCCATTTTGTGCGTCCACAAAAGTTGTAGCGGCGGCTCAACCCCCACTGCGCTGCGCCCCGGCTCGCCGAGGTAGAGCACCTTTTCGCCACAGGCTGTCAACAGGCAAAATCCGAGCAAGGCGTAGCGCATTTAATAATCCCAGCCAAAGAAGAAATCCCAGCGCGTGTCGCTGTCTATGGACTTGAAGTCCGTGCGCCGCGCCGCATCCAAGCGAAAGACGAAAACCCCGCCCAAGGCCAAGCGCACCCCCGCGCCAAGCGCCGCGCGCCATTGCTCAAAGTCGGAGTTCCACGCATTGCCCACGTCGAAGAAGAGTGCGCCTCGGAAGGCGCTAAACTCCATGGCCCCAAACGGAAAGCGGAGCAAGAACCGATCGACTAAGGGGAAGCGCAACTCTTGGTTGTACAGCACCATCTTACTGCCCCATAGCGAGCGCCAGCGATAGCCCCGCAGCGTCCAACTGCCCCCCAAGGAGAAAAACTCGGGCACCACGCCGGTGGAGCGCCGACCCATCAGGCGCACGGCCAACGCGCTGCGCTGCGAGAGGCGGAAGTAGTGCCGGTAGTCGCCAAAGAGCGTGATATTGAACCGCCGCGAGGTCTTAAAGTCGATCGTCTGCGCCAGCCCAAGGCTGTAGCGTCGGCCTTCCAGCGGCCCAGTCGGAATCCACAGGCTGCTGTCGTGGGTATAGCTGACGTAGTTGTTGGCCAGCCAGCCCGACAGCTTCCGCCCCTCGAATTGTCGGTCGATTTCAGCGTGGCGCAGCGAGAGCCGGGTGTCGATGCGGTCGTGTTGGGAAAAGGGATAGCTCAACCCAACGTGGGCACCCAAGCGCTCTTCGCGCACAAACCGGCCAAAGCGGCTCGAAAAGCGGTCGTTGAGCCGAAACACGCCCCAATACGCGTTGAGCCGCTGCCCGAGGTGGAAGCGCGTCAACGCCACGTTCAAACCGTCGAAGAAGCCGGATTGGCTGGCGGCAATGTGCGAGAGCACGAAGTAGTACTGATCGTTGCCCAGCACGTCGCTCAGCGCCACTTGGATGCCGCCCGAGGTGCCAAATTCCGGGTCCTGCGAGATCTGGCCCTGGGCTATGTCGAAGCTCATCTTGCGCTCATAGGGCTGGCTGGCGACCTCGCTCTGGCCGTGCAGGCTCGCCAGCGACCACGGCTCGACCGGTGCCTCCTCCACGCGCTGATAGCTGACCTCTGCGCTGTCGGCCCAATCCACGGCCAGCTCGTAGATCTGGAAGCCGCCGCTCTCATAGCCAGAAAAGAGCAGGTGCTGGTCATCGGCCAATAGCACCGGATCAAACGCACCCGTCAACACGTGGGTCAAGCGCCGGGTCGCCGTGCGCTCGCCCGTTAGCTGCAAGGCATAGATATCGTACGCACCCGCGCGGTCGGAGCTAAAGACGATGCGCTTGCCGTCCGGCGACCAGCGCGGCTGTCCGTCGTTGTGCTCACCGTGACTGAGGGCCGAGATTTGCTCGGTCGCCAAATCGTATAGGAACAAATTGTAGCGACCGCGTCGCCCCCCGGGCCAGCGGTCGGAGCTAAAGACGATGTGCTGACCATCCGGCGACCAGTCGGGCTCGCGGTCGTGATAAATGTCGCGGCATAAGGCGCGGAGGCTATCGCCGGTTACATCGACCAGATAAATGTCGGTCCAGCCCCCTTCGTCGCTGCCGGCAAAGGCCAGCCGCTGCCCGTCGGGCGCAAACGACGGCGACGCAATCGCGACGATTCCGGCAAACGACAAATCCTCCACCACGCGCTTTTGTTCCAAGTCCCAGATGTACAGGTGATCGCGGCCGCGGCTTTTGGCTGCAAACGCCAGCCACTTGCCATTCGGGGAAGCGGCCAGCCGCGTCGAAAGTGGGTGCAGGGACTCAAAGACCGGCAGACGCTCGCCTTCGACTACGACCTCGGGTTCGCTGCCGTCGCGGCGCACGCGGATGATTTGCGTATAGCCTTGATCGTTGCGGAAGTGGTAAAATGCGCTGCTGTCTCCGGGAACGAGTTCGGGCTTGATGTTAAAGCCGCGCTGCGTGCGGGCGGTGGCCAATTCGGACGGGGGATCGCTATCGGCAATCACCGGCAGGTGGCGCTTGTGCAAATGGTATTGCCAAGCCTGATCGAACTTCTCTAAGCTCTCGCCGGTTGTGATCGCAAAAATTTCGCCAAAGGTCTCGCCGCGCCACCAATTGGCAAAGAGCTGTTCGAACACGTCGGCTCCGTGCCGCGCCGCCATAAAGTGGCAGATCGACTCGCCTTCCTTGTACATCTGAAAGGTGCCGTAAATGCGATACATCTCGGCGATGGACACCAGCCGCCGCGCAAAGAGCGCATCGCGCACCACCATTTCGCCAAAGCTGTTAGGCTCGCTCGACCAGTACTCGGCCAGCCCTTCGGAAAACCACAGCGGCGCTGGGCGAAAGTCCAACACCCCGTGCTGCGCCAACACCCGCGCGATGCGGTCAAACGTGAAGACGTGAACCAACTCGTGGTGCAGCACCCGCTCGAATTCGGGTAGGGAACCGCTCAGCGGCAGCGCGACCCGTCCCTTGAGGTATTCGGTGAAACCCGCGACCCCCTCGGGCAGGAGATTGGGGATGATATTCGTCTGTTCAAAGTAGATGTGCGAGGAATAGACCACCAACGGCACCCGCCGCTGCACTGTGTGGGCGAATTTCTTTTCGAGGTCGGTGAACTGGCGCTCGGCCATTTGCGCGGCGTACGCGGCCAACTCCTCCTCTTCGGCGAAGAAGTACACGTCAAAGTGCGTGGTTTCCATTTTCCGCCACGCAAACTCCGCGTACTGCACCTTGTTGCGGCCAAAGCCCTGACCGATAGCTGCCGAGGCCATCAGCAGCCAACCGAGCGCGACCCAAGCTAAACAGCGCATTGCAGTTCCTGCTACCACGCGCCGCTCAGCGCAATTCGCGCACAAACGACGGGCTAAACGCGCCGCGCGCTACTTCGGAGACCGGCCCCTTCATCGTCAGGTCGTAGCTTGCGCTTACGTCGATGTGCAAGGTTCCGCCCGGTGACCTAACCGCAACCGGACTTTTGACCAAGCCCAACCGCACCGCCGCACTTGCAGCCGCACACGCGGACGATCCCGACGCCTGTGTTTCACCAGCACCGCGCTCCCATATCAGGATGTAAATCGCGTGCGGCCCCACGGGCACGGCGAGTTGCACGTTGGTGCGCCGGGGGAAGAGCGGGTGATTTTCCAACTCCGGCCCCAAAGAGCACAGCTCGTCTTCGGTCCACCGAGCGCCCTGCTCGCGGAAGACGATGCAGTGGGGATTGCCGACGCTGACGCCGGTAAAGGTCAAGGTCTGCCCGCCGACATCAATCGGCTGCGCAACCAACTCTTTGGCTTCTAGCGTACAGGGCAAGGCTTGCGGTGCAAACGTCGCTCGCCCCATCTGCACCGTGGCGGTGCTGGCGTCGCCATGCTGATCAATGTGCAAATCGACGCTTACTAGACCGCCCTCCGTTTCCACAGAGAACTGCTGCTTTTGCACCTGACCGGTGGCGTGTAGGTAACGGGCGAATATCCGCAGGCCATTGCCCGATTTTTCCGCCTCGCTGCCGTCGGGGTTGTAGATTTTTAGACCAAAGTCGGCCTTTTGCGATGGCGCCAGCGCGAGGATGCCGTCGCTGCCCACGCCCCAATGGCGGTCGCAAATCTCGCGGATATTATCCGGCGTCAACTCAAAACTGAGCGCAGCCGGATCGACGGCAATGTAGTCATTGCCGAGGCCGTGCCCCTTGAAAAATTCGTTTTCCATATGTTCCCTTTCTCGTTTGTCTTCCAAAACTTAGGCCCCTGCCCAAGCAGGGTCAATCCGAGTTGCCGAGGGGTATCCAGCCGGTATATTAGCCATCATGTTGTGCTTAGTAGTAGCCCTCGCGGCCGAGGCGCGCCCGCTGTTGGCTTCCCACCGCCTCCAAGGCGTGAGCGGTCATCCCTATCGCATCTGCACAGGCGAGCAGACGCACCTGATCGTCTCCGGCATCGGCAAAGTGGCCGCCGCAGCCGCCACGGCGTACCTGCGCGCGCTGATCGGCGATACACCGGCTGCTTGGCTCAATATCGGCATCGCTGGCCACGGCAGCCAAGCGGTAGGCACGGCTCTGCTGGCGCACAAGGTCGTGGATGCAGCCAGCGGCAAGCCCTTTTATCCTACCCTCCCCGCGTCGCCACCCTGCCGCACTACGCTGCTACACACCGTCAACCGCGCGCAACCGGCAACCGGCGACGCCGCGTACGACATGGAGGCCAGCGGCTTTTGCGAGGCCGCGCAGCGCTTTGCCACCAGCGAGCGGATCCACTGTCTCAAGGTCGTCTCCGACAACCCGCAATCCTCCTATCAAACACTTAATGCGGCGAAAGTGGAGGCGTTAATAGAAGCTCAACTCGATACAGTCGCCCAAGTTGGCGAGCACCTGCAAGCACTCAGCGAGCAACTCCACGCGCTACACACCGACCCGCCCGGCCTTGCCGAGCTAACCGCCCGCTGGCAATTCACGGCCACGCAACAGCATCAGTTGCGCAGCTTGCTCGCACGCTGGCAGGCGCTGGCACCGGCGACTCCTGTTGTCAACGACGACTTGCTGGCCTTGCAAAGCCGCGACGAGGTGCTACGTTATCTTCAGCGGCGGTTGGCCAACATGGAGTTCACTTTGACCTGTTGAGAACGGAGGAGTGGAATTAGGATGAACAGTACCAAAAGATATAATGCACTAAGTCTTTTTTCTGGGGCCGGAGGAATGGATATAGGCGTACAGGATGCGGGATTCAATATTCTGGCGCAGATAGAAATAGATGAACATTGCTGCAATACACTACGTACGGCAAGAGAACGCGAAAAAAGGAATACCAAGATTATTGAAGCAGATATTAGAGAGATCAATCCAGCCGAGCTTTGCAAAGATCTACACATAGAGAAAGGCGAACTCGATCTTCTTTTTGGAGGCCCTCCGTGTCAATCGTTCTCCTTAGCAGGAAAGCAGCTCGGCTTAAAGGATGAGAGAGGTATGCTACTATTTGAGGTCGTTCGATTTTCCGAAGAATTGAAGCCAAAGGTAATTTTAGTTGAACAAGTAAAAGGGCTTCTTTCATCAAAAGGATCAGATCGGCGAAAAGGCGAAATTTTTGAAAAACTTTTAATAGACTTAGAAAATGCTGGTTATTCTTCCAAATGGAGAGTTATTTCAGCCGCAGATTATGGAGTACCTCAACTGCGAGAACGATTATTCGTGATAGCCACACTAGGAAAAAACGGCTTTTCTTTTCCAGAACGAACATATGCCCCGCTAGAAGAATGTAATGGACTGTTTTCGTATAAACCTCATCTTGGTATCGGTTCCGCAATTGAAAATCTAGGAATACCTTCACCGAAAATCAAAGGAACTACTTTCTATGACCGGGAGGACAGCCACGTCGATGTAACGCCAGATAGGGACAGGGAACGCATCGCACAGGTTCCAGAGGGGTCATATCTGGCCGCTCAGACCCATTTAGATAAAAATTTGCTCAGAGGTCTTAAATCAAAAGACACCACAAAGTATTTAAGGCTGCACAGGGATAAGCCCGCTAATACATTAAGGTGCGGAGAGATTTTCTATCATCCCATCGAAGATAGGTATCTCACGCCACGGGAATATATGAGAATTCACGGCTATCCCGATTCGTATATCCTAAAAGGACCTATACGTAGTAGAACGGGCACCGTGAAAAACTTAGACCAGCATAGGCAAGTTGCAAATTCAGTTCCACCTCCTCTCGCAGAGGCTCTAGCGAATAAAATTTTCAAAGGCCTAAATGAGTAAAATTTTTGAACTATTTGGCTATCCACTAACCTCAAGTCATTCTGATGCAATTGATTGCCGCACAAGGGCTTGGTGTCCATTTATGGAAAATGAATGTGACGGTGGAGGCAACAGACATCTCTCTGTTTTGCAGTTGCAAGACCATCCGCAATTAGTTCAGCAATTTCCTGGGAAAAAGGATGTTCATGTAGGTGTCTGCTCGCTCTTGGTGCGTGAAAAACCTTGGATTGTTTGCCCTAGGCGCTTATTCGCCCTTCGGGATTCCAACCTTTCTCAGCTTCAAACAAGAATTCGAGAAGACCTGATCCGATACAGTGAATTGGATCGAGCAATCGAATACCGGGCATGGTCTGAGGTAAAGATGAGATTCTCAACGCAAACCACAGAACAAGAGAAATCATTTGACTATACCTTCGATTACGTTTTGGCAGGAAGGTGCAGAAAATCACTTAGCGAAATATCAAAATTAGCCAAAAAGAGCGAGAGAGACTGTGAGGAAATTGCAATCCAAAACAACTTTACGCTGGAAAGGCGTGCTGGAGAGCACTGGGTGGTCGATTTTCCTGCTGATCCAATAGTAATAGTCGAGGTTATGACCTCGTCTACCTCTGGGGGAAATAAAAGGAAGAGAACGCAGATAGGAATGGCTTTTGAAGATGCACTCCTGAAAGGAGACGATCACGAAGGCCCTGGCATCAACTATAGACAAGTATGGGCGCGAATGGTCAGTCAGCTTATTGTAAAATCACAGGTTGGCTTGGCTTGGGATGGGAAAACTATTTGGATTGTACAGGATGCTTTAGCGGACTATATCTCTTCTTCGACTGGTCTGGATCTCCAACAATTTATCAGTAGCACCCCAGATGAAGTGAGCATACTGTCCTTTGGATATGGGAACGATCCCGAGCCTGAAGAGGACTCTGGGATTGTCCCTCTATGCGAATCTCATCTATATGCGGGGCCAATATCTTCGACCAAAGGATCCGGTAAAAGTGGTGGATTTATGGACATCATCACTATTGGCGTACCACCTCCGAAAGATTACTTATGGAGATCGCTTTTCCTCAAATCTCCATGTGGTAGCCTTAACGTGACGTAGTCGCCTCGTATTCGCTTGCGCTGTATTGGTATTCATCCTCGACCACCTCTGCTCGACCGCTTCTCTTGTGTCCAAAAATCCTCTGTGACCGCTACGGCAGTGCTATGGGAACGAGCCTACGGCTCTGGCAGGGGTCCCTATGCCCAGCCTGACAGCCGCTTTAGCAAGGGATGAGCTATGATCAGCGCCGAACAATTAAGAACCTTTGAGGAGCAAGGTGCAGTCACCATCGACACACCTTTGACGACCAAAGAAATCGCCGCGGCCGCGGCCGCCATCGACGCGCTACTGCCTTTTCAAGCAGCCGAACCAGACCAAGTACCGCGTTTTCGCTACGGGGCAACCTGCAATTACTACGAGCCGGCCCTACTGGATCTGATCCAGCATCCCTTCTTTGAAGCGGTCGCCAAGCAGGTGCTGCGAGCCGATGGGATTCGCTTCTTCCAGACGGCGATTTTGGCCTCTTATCCCCAGCCGGAAAGCGAGTTCAGCTACGACCAGCACACCGATATCCAGTATAGCTTAGAGGATTGGGCTGCGACGCCACGGCGGGTCGTATGCAGCTTTTTTCTGTGGTTGACCGATGTCAATGAGCGGCGTGCGCCGATGATGCACCGGCCCGGCAGCCACCGCCTAGTAGCCGCCGCGCGTTCGGCCAATCCAGCACTGAAAGACGCAGTGCCGGGAGTCCAGGGCATCAAAATGGTGAACCTGCCGCCGGAATACGCCGCGCCGCAACCGGTTTTGGCGCAAGCGGGACAGGTGACCGTGCTGACGACGTCAATGGTCCACGGCGGATCAACCAATATAGACGACGAGCCGCGCAAGGTGCTGGTTATGACCTATACGGCGGCGGGGGTCGAAATCGGCCTGCCCGAAAATCAGGCGGCGACCAAGCGAGCATACGACGCTAAACTAAGAAAGCTTCTGCAGCCCGAACGAGCGCACCTAGTGGCTGGGGACTAGAATTCGAGAGTAAATATTAGCTGCGATCTCGCCGCTGGAATCGCTCGGCATACACCATACTGAGCACGCCGGCCAAAATCAAAACCCCACCGCCAGTCAGGCTCCAAGTTACTGGCTCCCCCAAGACCCAGTGGGCCAGCGCGATCTGCCCGATGGGTGCCGTAGCGGTCAGCGTGCCGACCAGTACAGCGCTCAACCGCTTCATGCCCTCGGAGACCAAAACAAACGCACAGCCAGTGGCTAACACGCCCAGCACGAGCACTATAATCCACGCGGTCACCGTCGGCTCCGAGTGCAGTTGAAAATGGGTCGCGGCGAGTGCGCCCGTGACCACCACACCCATCGTCATCATTGGGGCCAGTATCGCCGCGGTCCCCACCCGCTGTGCAAGTGCCTTGTTGGCGAGCGCGTAGATCCCCCAGCCCAGCCCCGAGAACAGCATCAGCACATTACCCAAGACGTAGCGAGATGCGAACAGGTGGCCTACATCCTCGCGCGCTCCCACGATCACCGCGACTCCGGCCAGTACCAGCGCCATCCCCGCCATTTTCCCTGCACCCAACCGCTCGCGCAGCACGGCGACGGCCAAGACCGTCAGCGCGACGTATTGCACCTGGACGACCAACGAGCCAGCGCTGGCCGTAGTATAACTCAGTGCCAACGCATAGAGCGAGAAGTTCAGGCTCATGCCCAGCCCCCCGATCAGATGCCACCAAGACCATTGAATGTCCTGCAGGGTATGACCGCGCGCGAAAAAGGCAACCGACACGACCGCCGCACCTTGTAGCAACCGGAGAAAGGCGATCGTGAACGGATCGAAAACGGGAAAGAGCAGTTTCACCAGCACCGGGATGACGCTCCACAACGCAAACACTCCCAGCATACACAATATCCCGATCCCCATCCTGCCGATCTCTTTTCTATAGGTAAGGTGCTAGTCCTGTATTGACCGGGTGCAGACAATACGATACCTTGGGCATGAAAGAATTCTTGGACGACTAATCTAATAAGGAGCCTGTCGTCATCAAACGATTTACTGAAGAGTGAACACGGGTTCATGCAACAACGTCATTGGTTCTCGAACCAACTATAATGTTAAAGAAATTGACGATTCCTCACCTCAAGACCGAGGCCACCGCATTTGCTGTCCAAGAATCTACTCATGCCGAACCGTCTCTCTTTGGCGTGACGGATGGCAAGGCAGTCGGTACCTATCTAGAGCAAAAGTTTCAAGCAAATCTTCACAAAAAATATGATTACATTGAAGGATCTTCAGCCAAAGGAATTGATTTTCCTGAGTTGAATGTGGACATCAAGGTCACTAGCATTAAACAGCCTCAATCTTCTTGTCCTTTCAAATCGGCACGACAGAAAATTTACGGCCTCGGATATAACCTACTTGTCTTCGTATATGAAAAGTCTGACGACGAGCAAACAAAGACAGGTAGTCTAAATATTCATCACACAATTTTTGTCGATAAATCACAAACCGCAGATTTTCAGACAACAAACGGCATCCGAAGCATTCTTGAAAATGACGCGAATCTCGACGATATGCTCGCCTTCTTTAGTGATAGAATGCTTCCACTCGACGATATTCAAGCACAGGAACTCGCAGAAGAAGTACTAGCAAACCCTCCTGAAATTGGCTATCTGACCATCTCTAATGCGCTTCAATGGCGGCTCCAATACAGCCGTGTGATTCAGCAAGCTGGAACAATCGTCGGCATCGAAAAATTATGAATAAAAGAAAAGAATTTGGTGACTTTCAGACCCCCCAAGAATTGGCAACTAAGGTAACATCTCTAGTTGCTGATATTTATGGGAACCCCGACCTAGTCGTTGAACCAACGGCAGGGATCGGTGCATTTCTCGACGCTTCAAACGATCAGTGGGGGCAGGAGTGTCAATATGAGGGTTATGAGATTAATCGGGACTATGTAGCTCAATCATCCGAAACACTAAAGACACGTGGAGTTAAGCTTTTTTATCGAGATTTTTTTGACTTAGACTGGAAGCAGGTACTCAACCGCACAGCATCGGGCAAGGTCCTAGTGATTGGCAATCCTCCTTGGATTACAAACTCTGAACTTGGACTTTTAGGTAGTCAGAATCGACCTAAGAGG
>MKWU01007096.1_pt1 | contig 10941 bp, 13 predicted proteins | sample 809101 | NCBI WGS metagenome assembly MKWU01 (sample SAMN05860141, study PRJNA318959) | sponge metagenome | host: Aplysina aerophoba | place: Slovenia: Piran, Adriatic Sea, Gulf of Piran | collected 2013-05-07
CTGCACAAACTGGATCGCGGGGGAACCGTGATGTTGGGAGTGGATGACCGGTCTCGGGAGATTCTTGGTATATCGTTGGAGGTTCCGAATATTGTCGAATGCTGGGCTCGGGAGGGCTGCCCCGAGTTGGTCAAACCGGTGCTTTTCGCCAACATTCGCAAGCTAACGATGAAGAATGCCGTTGGGCAGCAGGTTCCCGCAATCCGAATCGACTTGGAGCGCAGTCTCCTTGTCCACAAGAGCTCCGGAGAATGCTTCCGCAAGAATTGGCAGCTCCAAGCGTGAAATGCGCCATTGGCGCTCGCTTGGTTGATGGACGAACGCAGCTGGGGCCGTCTATTGCGATTCGACGAAACCATTGTCCCAGGCACGGAGCGCTCGGTCCTGCACTTTGCGCTCACTCGAAGATTTGCTTCCACCAATCCTACGAACGACATACTGCGCAAACTAGGAATCATGTCGCCAGACGACCACGGCATCAATAGGCTTGCGATTGCTGGTGTGTTGCTTTGCACGCGTGAACCGCAACGATGGTTGACCCACGCATACATTCAGGCAGTCAGCTACGCCGGGGAACCGACAGACATCGAGCATTAGGCGGACGCGCGGGATATCGGTGGCCCAATGGACAAACAGGTCTCGAAAACTCTGCACTTCGTGCGACGAAACATATTGGTACGGGCTGCCAAGACGGGACCTAGGACAGACCGACCCCAGTTCAGCGAGCGGGCAGCATTCGAGGCTATTGCAAATGCTGTCGCGCATCGAGACTGTTCCATCGTCGGTTTTACTGTCATCCAGTTCGCAGAATTTACGACATCCACCTGCAGGACTTTCTCAAGGAGTGGCTTCCAGGCAGAAAGTTTCCTGAAGACATTCAAGATCTGCTTGAATTGACTGACAATGAGGTCAACGCTGCCATTTTGGACGCAGCAAGAAATGAAGGCAGCAAGCTCCACAAATTCTCAAGGCGAATATTCAACCGCGAGCATTTCAAGCTTGTCCACAAGACCAAACCAAGTGACATGGAAAGAAGTTCCAAGGCGGGAGAGGACCTGTTTTGCACGCTCTGCGAGGAGTTTGGCGAGGACAACTTCAAGCGGGACAAACTTGTGCAGGAGGGAAGCACACAGGATTTCCCGGTCGAGTTGCGCAATGGTGAGGTCGTGTCTTCGCTCTCTCAATCAGCACATCTTGACCGCATTCCTGCAGTGGCTTTCGACAATGTGTTTGCCGACATTTCCGCATGTGGCGGTGCCGTCGCATGGCTGAAATCAAACCGTGAACAGACAATTTCTCAAACCGGATAGGGAGACCGCATATGGAGCGCCTCGAAAGAGCGGCAGTAATCACGAGTCTCATCGACAGACTCGCCAAGAAAGGCAGTTTGGTGTGGCGAAACCCACATCCAGAAAACCATGTACTTTTTCCAGGAGTTTGTGAAGGCTCCAATGGGATTTCGTTTCATCTTGTACAGGTACGGCCCGTATTCATTCACCCTAAGTGCCCGATTGGAAAGTCGGTTTTTGCGCCTTTCGGATGGTGATGCCCGTCCAGCATAGTTGTTGAATGGCATGCCATTGAACAATGTTCCACAATGCAATGGAGGACACCATGCATTGGAACGAAGCCGATCGCCTGACAAACAAACGTTCCGACGACTGCATGCAATGCTTCCTGACCGACGAGGAGTGGGAAGTGATGGAGCCGCCGACACCCAGGCAGGGACGCATGGGGCGTCCCCGCAAGACCTGCATGCGGGCGGTCATTGGCGCCTTGAACTTCATGGACTCCACGGGCTGTCAGTGCCGTGCGCTTGACGACAGGTTTCCGCCCGTCTCGACGGTTCGCTACTATTTCTACAAATGGCAGCGTCTTGGCGTCCTGGATGGCATTCTTCACAAGCTTCGCCGCTTGGCACGGGTTGCGGCCGGCCGTGCGCCGGAGCCGACGGTTGCGATCATCGACAGCCAGAGCGTGAAGACGACGGAAGGTGGTGGTCCACGTGGCTATGACGCCGGCAAGAACGTCGACGGGCGCAAGCCCCACATTGCCGTGGACACAGACAGGACGGCGACGGTGCGGCGCTCTTGATCCTGGATGTCTTGGAGGCGGTCCCGACGCTGCTTCGGACATGTGCCGATGGTGGATACAGCGGACCCAAGCTGGCCTCGGAGCTTCGCAAGCATGGCATCGAGGACAAGCTGGAGACAGTCCGGAAGCCAAGCGAACAGGAGGGCATCACCGCGCTGCCGAAGCGTTGGATTGTCGAACGGACCTTTGCCTGGCTGGGCCGGTGTCGCCGGCTGTCCAAGGACTGCAAGAGCGCTGTGGCAAGTTCACTGGCGTGGACGCAGCTGGCGGCGCGCCGATTCTTGGTGCGCCGAATTGCCCGTGCCATGGTAAAGCACAAGGAGAACAATGCTCCGGCGTGAGTGTGCATGAAACAGGAAGATGTGACATTCGAATCGGGCACCAAATCGTCAAGCGATGGCCTGCACATTGGGAACTGGGTGCACTGTACGGAGTGATCTGCATGTTTTGCAAATGGGCATTGAGCACATACACCAAGGTCTGAGCTCGCCAATCGGGTTCACATTGTCGATTCTTCCGATGCCACGCCATGAACGAGGAGAGAATGCTGAACAGGCCGTTCCAGCTTGCAGGCGACCATCTCCATCGGATCAGGCGCTTGCTTCCCGAACCTGCAAGGCGAGCCGAAACTGTGTGACAAGCAGCCTTTCGGTGGCATCATGCAGAAGCCCCAACGTGTTCCTGCGCAGCTCTCCGTTCGATTCTGCAATTCGCCGCTCGCCGCAGCTACTCGAAACGTCCCTCGTTCAATCGCCAATATATCTTGGTCGAACGCAGCGGGGAATCTTCTGGAATATGCTCAAATGGTACTTTTCCTTCATCATCACGAGCTGACGGGTCCGCTCCGACATCCAGCCAGAACTGCACGACTGCCGGCGTTTCGCTGAACGCAGCCGCAATGTGAAGAGGGGTCCAACCGTCCACTGTGCGCGCATTTGAGTCCATCGCATAGAGGTTTCGGGCTGCAAACAGCGGCAATGGGATCAGACCGTCCCCTGTGCGCGCATTCGGGTCCGCTCCGGCATCCAGCAGAACCTGCACGACTGCCGGCGCAGGGCTTACATATGCCGCAGCGTGGAGAGGGGTCAGACCGTTCTCTTCGCGCGCATTCGGGTCCGCTCCGGCATCCAGCAAGAACTGTACGACTGCCGGCGCTTCGCTGAAAGCAGCCGCAAAGTGAAGAGGAGTCAGACCATTCTCTTCGCGCGCATTCGGGTCCGCACCGACATCCAGCAGAACCTGCACGACAGCCGGCGCTTCGCTGTACGCAGCCGCAAAGTGAAGAGGGGTTTTACCGTGCGCTTCGCGGGCACTCGGGTCCGCTCCGACATCCAGCAGAACCTGCACGACAGCCGGCGCTTCGCTGAACCCAGCCGCATGGTGAAGAGGGGTCCGACCGACATTGTCGCGGGCATTGGGGTCCGCTCCGGCATCAAGGCATCGCTGAACCGAAGTCGCCGTGGCGGCACGGAAAAAATTACTAGCACGCAAAAAGTCACTAGAATTCCAGTCGTCGCAACTTTCCTGGGATGCAGCGGTCTGAAGCGCGATCAGCAATGCGAGGAAGGAGGCAGCTGGAACTGCCCTGATTGGGCGAGGTGTCAAGGTCATAGCTATGGCCTCCGGGCTCTCAACGCTGGCTGACTGCACTTTTGGTGGGTCCTGCCCTCCGCTTGGCACGAACTGCAGGCCGAAACGGGTTGTCCCATGCGCATCTTGTAGGCGAGTCCGGTTCGTATGTCCAACCGCGACGTGTCCGACGGAGGCCGGCTAATGCTGCACAGGAGACGACAACGCGCACTTCTGGCTGCACCACAACATAGCCGGATTGGTTACAGCGACACCACGGCACGCGTTGCGCGAGTTCCACCTTTCACTTGTGCGGGAAGCGGCGCACCCGAATTCGTGACGTTACCGAACCGATGCCCTGTGGCGGGACATCAGCCCCTTTCCGTTGCTTCGGGCCGGCGCTTACGGTTGAACACACCCAGCTTCCGCTCCCGATCTTGGCCGCCTGCGGCCATGAACTTCCTTGCTCAATTGGGATCATCGCCGAGGCGTCGTCCTTCGTTGCCTTGGAAGCAAGCTCGGCGAGAGCTTTGCCAAAGATGCCAATCCGTCTCCAACATCATTGGACCAATGGCCATCACGTTCACGCAATCGAATTTTGCGGCATGCATGCCGAGAGCCTGTTTCGAAAGTCTCTAGCAGTGCTTGCCCAAGAATTTCCATCCACCACCAACGCATTTCGCTTGCGCAGGAAACGGCAATTGTGGAGCAAGGCAGACGCTGTGTGACTTTGGCAGCCATTGAGTTCTCAGCAATGTCTGTCCGCTGCCGCGCATTTCAGTTGTCCCGTTGCTGCATTGGTCCATTTGCAATCGGCGAGCAGTGGTCTTGGAGATCGCCGCACACCAGACTTCTGAGAATGGCCTTGCAGGTCCATCAGCGCTGCTTATGGAGGCAGCGCCGCGACAACCTGTTGTGCAAGCTCGTTTCCAATAGCTGTACCGGAATCCAAAGGTGTATTCCTTTCGACCGCCAAATGTCACAGATCTATCGGCAGATTGCTGCCTCCCAGAGGTCAGTTTGTAGCTTGAACAGCAACCACTTAGGAAGGAGGAGATCGTGAACGGCGGAAGCTTGGGCTATGGAACAACCATGCAAGATTCGGACTTGCACTCTCATAGGGAAAGTGCGGAGTGAGGTTGCCTCGAGTCTGGTTGTGTGATTGACACTTGAGGCGTTGCGACGCCAATGTTGCAGAACATTGAGAATGGCAATTTGGGTTTTGTCGCATGCCCACAATATTCGACCGCAGTTCCTTTCCTGAAAACTGTCTTACCCATCATGGCACTGCGGAGTTTTGGGAAGAGTTGGGACGAACGATAGCTTCGTTCAGCTTTCTTGAATACTCGGTTGCCAATGCGGATTTTGCTCTTTCCTCGACACACCAATTCAAGACGAAAGAGGAATTTGAAGCTGCATACAAATCTTGGGAGAAAATCCTACAAGCGTCTTTGACTGGCGGGCTAAAGCAGCGGATAGCGTTGCTCAAGGCACATTTCAATGGTGATGATCGAATTCCGAAATCAGTTGCCAAGGGCATAGTTTGCCGCCTAAAGGAAATCGTAGACTGGAGAAACGTGCTGTGCCATGGCGCATGGCTCCAATTTAACGAGGACGGCTCCATCTCACGTCGATTCTTCAAACGGGATTCCAAGGGATTCTAAACTTGGAACAATAAGCTTACCACGGAAAAGGTGAAGAGCATACGGGACGCAGTCGTCGACGTTACAGTTGATGTCCTTGACGTTGTATCAGATGTGGGGGCTAGTTTTCCCGGATCGAGATTGCCTAGGCATAGTCCTTAGACCTGCATGGAAAACCACCAGAACTGAGTCGGCGACCTCAAAACAGCTCTTCCTCCTTAGATGATCGGCATTTAATTCGGAAACCGAATCTTGCAATCCGCAGCAATTGACGGATTCTTGGGTAACATGGTCAGGGAATTCCACGGCAGGGTTCACGACAAGCGCTGTACAGTCCAATCAACGTACGCGCGACTGCAAATTGTAATGGGCAATTGGCCGGCAATGACGAATGATGTGCCTATCGTCTCGAGTTTCTCGATCCATTAAGGATGACGCGGCGGCGCAGTTCCTCAAGGCCTGCGGACTTGTTGCTCACCGTAGTCGCGCTTGATCCATGTGGAGTTACGATGTTGCACACTAGATAGTGACGGCAGTTTGTTCAATTCGTCGGACACCATGCAGCGGACTGAGACAGCATCGGTTTGGCAAACCAAGGGTGGGTCCGGTCGGCAGGATGCACTGATTGAGGACTGAGGCCGCCAAAGACGCAATGCAGTCGCAGAACTCGATGGAACAAGAGTGGTTGTCCTTGCCTGCAAGTTCGGCACAGATCGCAACGTGTCGAGTCGGGTGCTTGAGAGGGGACACCTGAAACATGCATCGGCAGTACCAAGGTTGGCAATTCCAAAGTCTTGATTGGCTGACACTACTCGGACAACTTTAACAGCACGCACGTACTGCCTCAATGTCAACGAACCAATTCGGAAGCTCAATTCTGTCGTCGCTTTGTCTACATGAAACTGCGCTGTCATTGTCGCAATCTGGTCGTTGGCCCTGAGCCGTGAAGGAATGAAACCCGTGTCCCGAGTGTGCCAAACTCCGAATTGCAGAAGCACACGGAACAATGCTCTCAGAGCCTTGATGCTTGTTCCAGTCCAAGGGTCGAACTGTCGCACGAAAAGTCTTCATTCCTGAAGGCAGCCCGCTCATCCAGAACTGACCCCTACCCCTGAAGGCAGATTGATGGCGGCGGTGAGCAGCAATGGCTACCGCAAGCTTCTCAATGTACTCCAATGCTGGACCAAGGGATAGAGTTCTGTTCTTGCCTTTGTTCAAAGGCAATGGTCAATGGCAAGCTCGTTTGGATTTTGGAACAAAGTTGTGATACGCGTCCTGCAATATGCTCATGGAATGGTTCGAACAATGGAGTTACTTCCTATTCGCATCATGATGTGTGGGGAGACGATTCTCTGTTGGCAAGAGAAGCAGACACTGGTCAAGGGTTGGGACAATTCTTCTTTTTGATTTTTTCCTTTCGAATGTGAAAGGAGCCATTGATGAGGTCGCAGCGATAGACGGCAAGTTTGCCCACTATACAACTGCTGAAACAGCGACGAAGATCATCCAGAATGAAGAAGTATGGCTTCGTAGCGCTACAGTAATGAACGATTATTCCGAGATCACCCATGGCCTTTCCCTGCTGAAAGAAACCATGTCAAGTGCAGTCGGAAACAGATTCTACTCCCAGCTTGAATCCGTTCATAATGGAATCAAGGCTGACATTGAACGAGAGCTGTCCCAACTGGCACCGCAATGGTTGTCGGAAACCTACCTTGCATGCCTTTCGCGGCACGACCCCAAGGAAGACAAAACGGGGCGTCTTTCCATGTGGCGCGCCTACGGCGATGTGGCGCTTGTAATCGATCATACTCCGCTGACAAGCGTATCGGACAATTTTGGCTTTTTCTCAATGCCGGTCCAATATCTTGACCACAATGGAATAAATCAATGGCTCCAAAGAGAATTGGAAGGGAATTCTACATCCACAGTTGTCGCCAGTTTGTGCCAACTCGAAAGGGACGCATTGGTTGAGAGAGTTGTAGAATTGTTTTTCGTAATGGCTGTTGGAATCAAGCACTTTGGATTTTCGGAAGAGAAGGAATGGCGGATAGTCTTTCGGCCTACCGGCTACGAGGATGCGCTGCTGACAAGGAGGATTGAGATTGTCAGAGGTGTTCCCCAGCCCATGTGGGCGCTTCCACTTCGTCACGATCCAGAGAACAATTTGTACAGAGCAGATATTCCAAGCTTGCTGGACAGGATCATAATTGGGCCAACGTCCTATCCGCATGCCACCGCGATTGCTTTCCGTCAACTGCTCAAGGATGCTGGGGTTGAAGACTTTGATCAAAAGGTCGTTGAATCCGACATACCACTTCGCGGGCTTGCGTAGTCCGACCCTGCTCCCACTCCTTGATGATTGAACCGCGAAAATAGCACGGTTGCGCAGCAGTTTCTAAATCCACAGTTTTCCATTTGTATCCTGCTGCCACTGACGATGCTGAAACCGATCATTCGAGCGCTTCCGACGATGGTCCAAATCGAATCCTGGCTTGCGCCCTGTAGTTGGCGAAAGTGGATAGGATTGTTGCTTTGGCAGAAGTGCAACATTTGAACAACAGCGCTGCGTTTCAACATGCGCATTCTGTTCAAGTTGAAGATGGCATTTCCATAGGCCAGCACAACGAATTGTTGGTCCTCCGGAATCTGATGGATCTGCCAGTTGCTTGCTTCCGAGGTCTTCAAGTTTCATTGCTCCTGCTGTAGAGCGAGCCTTCACGGGACCGGTCCACCGGGTCCGACAAACTCATGACGCTCGCTGCTTGCTCCGCCAGGATTGGGCTCCAACAGGCAGTCATGACGGGAAATCCCAAACGGCGGCAGCGACACAGGCTCGATAGAAGAAAATGAACCACGAAGCTCTGTTCTGGAAACTGTTCAACGCCGACACCGAAAGCGCCGTGACTGGCGTGCTCGAAGCTCACCCCGAATTTCACAACCCGGCAAACTGGACACCCTACGGTCAAAACAGAAACAACTTCGGCGTGGTCGAGAACCAGCAGGCCTCGCCGATACCCGCCCTCGTCGAGAAAATCATCAACTCGATCGATGCCATCCTGATGCGGCGTTGCCAGGAGGAGGGGATTGATCCAAAGGCGCGGGATGCACCGCGTACCGTGGACGACGCGGTGCAAGCGTTCTTTCCCAGGTCCAAGCACTGGGACCTGTCAAATGAACGCAGAATGCAGGCGGAAAGCATTCAGATCATCGCAGACGGGCCGAAAAACGATACTTCCCTGCTGATCTACGATGACGGGGAAGGTCAACACCCGAACGATTTTGCGGGCACCTTTCTTTCACTGCTACGCGGCAACAAAAATGAAATCCACTTCGTACAGGGGAAGTACAACATGGGCGGCGCGGGCGCGATCGCGTTCTGTGGGCAGAATCGTTACCAACTCATCGGCTCGAAACGCTGGGACAAATCCGGCGAATTTGGCTACACGTTGCTTCGTCGCCACCGGCTTTCGGACCGTGAAAAATCCACGATGCGCAGCACTTGGTACGAGTATTTCGCTCCCTGGAAAACCATCCCCTCCTTTGAGATTCAAGAATTGGATCTTGGGCTGCGCAATCGCAAGTTCGAGACGGGCACGATCATCAAGCTCTATTCATACGATCTCCCCAGGGGTTCGCGCTCCGAGATTTCGCGTGATCTCAACCAAAGCTTGACCGAGTATCTCTTCAATCCTGCACTGCCCTTCTACACGATAGACCAGCCGAAGCGCTATCCGAATGACGAGCACCTACATCGACATTCGTTCGGCCTGAAAGATAGGTTGGACAAAGGGGTGGAAACCTACCTGCAGGACAAGTTTTCGGATGTCTTGCACGACAGCGAGATCGGTTCCGCCAAGGTCACAACCTATGTGTTCAAGCCTCGTGTTGGTGTTCGAAATGTGGCGGATACCAAGCGAACAATTCGCAGAGAGTTCTTCAAGAACAACATGAGCGTGCTCTTTTCGGTTAACGGGCAGGTGCACGGTCACTACACTTCGGAATTCGTCTCGCGCACCTTAAAGTACCAGCTTCTCAAGGACTATGTCCTGATCCACGTGGACTGCACGGACCTCGAGCTTGAGTTCAGACAGGAGCTGTTCATGGCCTCGCGCGATCGCTTGAAGGTTGGCAAGCATTCTCGAGTGCTTAGGGACAAGTTGGGCGGCATGTTGAGGAGCGGTCGACTCAAGGAGATCTACAAGGAGAGAAAGGCATCTATATCGGTTGGCGAGTCCGAGGCAGACAACTTGCTTCGCAGTCTGACGAAGAACCTTTCGTTTCACCCCAATCTCGTACGACTCTTCGACAATGCCCTGAAACTGGAGGGGGCCGACAAGATTGATCGCGAGAAGTGGCGCCCACGCAAATCGAAACCAAGTGTACAGGATCCCGCGCCGTTTTGCCCCAAACGCTTTCCAACATTCTTGAAGGCGGAGGTGTCGCGTCGGACGGACGGCTGTCCGATGGTCGAAATCCCGTTTGGGTCCAAACGCACGATCAGGTTCTCGACCGATGTAGAGGACCAATACTTTGACAGATTGGAGGAGCCGGGCGAATTTGATGTCGAGCTGGTTCAAGTCGACAGGACGGAAGGAGACGAGACACGACCAGCGCCTCCACACCGGGTGGACCAGGTGTTCAATCAGGTTACGTCAAGCCCGCACAATGGAACGATACGGCTTGAGTTGAGCCCGACGAATGAAGTGCAGGTGGGAGATGCAATCAAGATCTCGGCGAAGCTAACTGGACCGGAAGGAGAATTGGGGGAGAACATCATCGTCAAGATCGCTGGCCGCGAGAACGCAAGGACATCCGCGTCCAAGAAATCGCGAGAGAGGGAACAGCCGGGACTTCCAAGAATGGTGCTGACCTACAGGAACAAGGAAAGGGGTGGCACGGCCTGGCACGACTTTGGCGAAAGGGGCATCGATTGGAGTCATGAAACCGTCGTGCATCCAGAGATTGATGACGAGGACGTGCTGACCGAGATCATTGTCAACATGGATTGCAAAGTCTTTCTCAATCATCGCGCTTCCCTCAATACCCAGGAGGCTATCAAGATAGCCGAAAGGCGGTACTACTCGGCGGTGTATTTTCATACGTTGTTTCTCTACACCATCACCCAGAACCGCAAGTACAGGCTACAGCTCGAGGATGGCGACGTAGACAGGGATGTGGATGTGTTGGAGTATATCAAGGATCTAATGGAGAACCACTACGCGGAATTCTTGCTCAAGTTCGAGATGGGCGAGATTATTTCCGTGTTGGATGAATAGGGTCTGCATTCCTTGCGGCCTGACATCAGGAGCGCCTGGAAAGTCATGACCGCCTGTCCGCCGGCCATGCTCCATCACAATCCAGAGAGTTTCATCCGCAGATCGACTAGGACTTGGTTTGCCGGCTTCCACCACTCCCGAGGCCATTGGCAACTGTGGCGCTGCATCCGGTTACCCGCATATCTCACGAACAATTTCTTGACCGCCCGTTTGCGCCCCGATTGACCCTTCCTGGCTGATTGGCCGCGGCGGCTTGGCCCGCCACACGCCAAAAGTGCGCCAATGCACCCATCCCGACCGGATTGCAGCGTCTCGGAGGCCCGAAACAGGCCGTTTTCCGCCGTTTTGCACACCGC
>MKWU01007098.1_pt1 | contig 10939 bp, 8 predicted proteins | sample 809101 | NCBI WGS metagenome assembly MKWU01 (sample SAMN05860141, study PRJNA318959) | sponge metagenome | host: Aplysina aerophoba | place: Slovenia: Piran, Adriatic Sea, Gulf of Piran | collected 2013-05-07
GGGGGACCACGCTCTCTACCTACTCCTCGACCTCCCCACCCCCTCCTACGTATGTGTTTCCCCCCCCCCCACACACTGCTTCACCATCACTCTCATACTCCACACATCCACACATTCCCACACACCTGTTTCAAGGCAGCAAACATTTGGTGGTCAAGTGGTGACACTCTGTGGAAATCAGAAGACATTTGGTACAACTCATCCTGCTAGAATATATGTGTCGTCACGGTAACTGACTACCCAATCTGTGGACTGCACCTGACAAGATAGTGAGAATAAAGCAAGTTGCTAATGGAGATGGTTTGTGTGCCATGAAAATTGCAATGCAATTTGCAGTATCTTCAGTTGGAATATTCTAATAAATCTGTGACAGCAATCTTGTGTCCTACAACCAGCACTCACAGTCAAGGAGGGTGTTCACACTGAAACCGGTTCCGAACTGGATCAATTGGAATCGGTTTACCGAACTCGGTTTCGACGACCCGTTCTTGGTGGTGTGTGCTCTACTATGGGTGAAGATTATGCTATTTCGTCGCACTAAGAATCTCAACTCACATTGCTAGGTGAGTTGGGTCGAAATCGGTTTGTGCCAAACTGATTTCAGTGAATGCTCGAAACCGGTTTCAAACCGCTTCGAAATCGGTTTGGCATGCCCGTGTGAACACCCTCAAGGACTACAAGGCTACCAGTTGGACATACACATAATTTTATGCATGCATACACAAAATATTATACATTATGCATATGCATAAGATACACATATTATATGTACATGTATCCTATATCCACAGTAGTGCAATAAATGTTACACTGCTCAGGTGTGAGCAAGTAACATCACCCACCCCTTGCTCCTTGGCCCTCAGTGGGAGATGTGTTACTTTGCACCAAACTTGAGTATGACATGTAGTACTCTTTAAGTGTTGACCAGAGATGTTCTGGGGCTTAGAGCACCTCCCAATGCTAGTGCTTTCATAGTGAAACAGTTCTGCTGTTCTACTTTGCGGCGTTTATATATCTTTTGTGCAGCTGCAGTGTCTGTGCCGCTTCAGGTCGAATATTATTATAACAATTGTGCAAATGTGTACGAGCATATAGTACACATTGACCTGCAGTCCTTCAAGGTCATTATTACATACATACATACCTTACAGAATGCCTACAGTATATCTTAATTAGTCCATTTAGCAATCAAGATCATCAGCATGTTGAAGTGAGCTTCACTACAAAACGAGCTTTAAAGTTCTCATCTCCCACTCCATCTTCAAATGGGTACCACAGTGGATAGTTCGTGTTCCAAATGTTGTTGTGTAAGTTAAAACCCATTCCCACTTGCACATACTTTTCCTCCGCATGCGCTGGGAATGGAAACGGTGTTGGCCGCTGAGGTGGGTCCAGAATTGGGCACACAAGTGGCACATCCAAGGATTCTACAGACATCCATGCACTACACTGGGTGCTTGTGAAATTGCAGCCAAATCCATCGCCACCTCTCTGGTAAATAGATCCGTTGGTAACAGAGTCAGCAACAGGTACAAGCTTATCAAACTGATACACGAAACAGTTTGAGGCACCCTTGGTCGCTGCAGGGTAGAAACTCAACATGGTTGCCTCGCCTAAGCGAGTTGCTGTCTTGTTGAACCAGATCACATCCACAGTAAATTGTGATGCATTGGTGGACATGAAAGTGTAGTTGAGAAGGACTACCTCAGGTGAACCATAGTCAATGTGCGAGGTGGGGTCAAATGCAAGTATTGCAAGAATGTTGTTCTTGTTAAACTTTGACTGTCCGAACTCCACTTTGGTTGGGAGCCAGGTCTTACTCACTGGGTGTGCATTGACAGTGCTGTTGGGTTTGTCATAGCCGGCATTGCCATAGTAATCATACTGGTTCTGAAAAGCTTTGAAATCTGTTTCATTGTAAGTGTGATAGGTTACCATGGCAGCTGGATGGTTCTTATCTGCCCAGGTTGTGGTGCTTGTGTGTATGTCCTGGAGTGCTCCTGTAGTCAAATCAAAGTGGACCGTGAGTGGATGAGGGCAACTGGGGCAAACAACAAATTCTTTGGTGGCATCAAACTTAACATAATCACTCAATACACTTGGATTGGGCACAGTCAGTTCTGCGAGGCACTCTTGTGCCAACTGTGCCATTGGGTGATCCTCCAGAGCTGCCAGAGTGAGGGCCACAAAGGCACGTTGCTCGGCCCATGAACTGACACACGCCTTATAGTTGGGCTGCCCTTTAACCCTTTGGAATGCTCTATTTGACCAGTTGATAGTATCCCCCACTGAAGGCAGCCCCCATGTATGCTCGGCTAGCTTAATCATGAACCGTGTTGCATTCTGTATTCGACGATCTGTAATGTTGCAAGCACCCTTCATGTTGCAATCAGCATACGCTTGCCTCAAGGCCCTGAACTCGGCCATTTTGCGAGGGTCTGAGGCAGCACCCTGAATCCATGTGTCCCCAATGTCCTTCTGGCTGTCTTTAACCGGAGTCCAGACCTTCTGTAGCTCAGCTGAAAACCTGTCCAGGCTGGATGCTACCACCTTTGCTTTTGGAAACTGACTCCTGAGTATTTCAAGGTTGTCGTGCACTTCAGCAGTGCTCCTAGGTGGGCCGCTGTTGTCAGTTCTAAACGCAAAAGCAAGGGCTAACTGAGCTTCAGGGATTGTCACAACATCTTGATATGACAGTCCTCCAGGGAAGGCAATATCAAAGCCAGGATTCAGTGGGTATCCTCCACTGTGCCAGGTTGCAAGAGCTTGAGGAGTGTTGCTGCTACTTGCAAACCCCCATCCAAAGATGTCCGCAGGTGTGACTGGAGGGGAAGTCCCAGGGTTTACCCCCACACTCACCAGGGGCAGCCTGTTGCAGAGTTTGAGGAAGTATGAGTGCATCACATCCATGGCTGAAGATGGGAGGCCAGGTACATCTCGCAGACTAACACTGCAAGAGTGAGGGAGACTAAACCTGTCTGAAAGGCTTTCAGCTATCTGAAAAGATGCAAGTAGTGAATACCCGTCTAGCAACTCATACTGCATGTTCATAGACCCTGCATGCCACACTACACTGCCCTTGCTCACTGCATCGAGGAATGCCTTCAGCTCTCTCTCTTCTGGACAGGCCAGTTTCACACCATTGAGCACCAGGTTAGGAGGGCAATCAGTGTACATACTAACTAGCCAAGGGTGAGTGGTGTACACAAATGAGTCAGTTGGCGACAGCTGCTGCACCGCTTCAGCCAGCTCAACTGCACGAGGAAAGTACCCTTGGAAGTAAGTGTTCATCACGTTGTTGATGTACCCAGTCTGTGGAATGCCATTGTATCCTACGTCCAAGTGGTTCATGAAGACGACATGTACAGTGTCAATATCCCCCGCGGGGACCTTACTCCATGATGAGTAGGGGAGGGGACTCCTCCAGGTAATGACTTCACCTTGGCTCTCCAGCAGACCTACTATGCTCTCTCCTGTGTCGACTGTAAGGGTAACGACGTTATTAGCAGAAAGGGTCGCAGTGCCGTCGGACCAGGAGACAGGGTAACCTACAGTTGCTACCTGCATCACTCCACTTGCGGACAAGTAGACGACGAACACATACTGCTGTGATGGGGACACGGAAGAGTTGACTGCTACCCAAGTGGCCGCTATTTCTTGCGGAGGTGAGGTTCCCCGTAAGTGGAGTGCATGGAATCGTGTGCCTACACTTTCTCCAGCGATGCCAGCTTTGCATGTCGCTAGGAGTAGAATGCAGACCACGGCCACTTGCATTCTCCTGCCTTCTACCATATTGTCTAGCACGTGACAGAAGTACACACGAGTATTATATTGAAAACCACGTGGTGTCTGAGTATTGCACTTACATACTATCAAGGAATCTTTATAGAATTACACAATAGATACACAACTTATATTGAATGTATAATATTCACTATCTCCCTGCTTAAGGGGGATGGGGAACGCCGAATCAGCAGTCGACAGTGACGATCTTCTGGGCGAAACCTCCTTTGAAAGCAAAGATGAGCCCTCGCGTGCTGCATCAAGTCTCCAGTTTTCAGCTTTGCTTGACGCAAATGCCTTGAAGGAAGCTCTAAGCAATTACCCGTAAGTTGCACACACCCGCTCAAGTATTCGGCATTCACAACTGTCCTAGCTATGTAATAGCACAGCGTAGACTATGCCCAATAGAATAAGGCAGTGAAAGCTAATGTGGTTAACTTCTGATGCACGGACTTGTGCCATATTGATACTAGTAAAGAGTAGTAATTAGAGTAGTTAGCCTCCAGTGTGGTCTGACCCTAGACTCTCTGCGATGTGACTAAACCACATACTCGACCTTCTCCCTCAGTGGAATAACAGTTGTAGCTACAACCTGGACCCAGTCTGTACTCATAATGTAGCACACACACTAATGTGGTCAGTCTCAGACAGGGGGGAGCTGTGGTTGCGCAATAGTAACACAACATGTATTGTATCCCATTTTATTTATTCTCAGGAATGCAGATTTGTCGCCTATTGCCAACAAAGAAGAAAAGATCAGGAAATGGCTGACCACCGTCAATCAGCGCGGCGCTGACGCAGTGGTGACACTTGACGAGTTTGTCGACAGTGTCAGCGAGTTTGACATCCCTCGTGGGGACTGCGAGTTGTTCTTCCATCAGCTGGACCGTTACAGCGAAGATTCCCTGTCGGCGGTGCTGCTCATGAGTGCCCTGGGGGAAAAGGGACCCACGAGAGGCCTTGTCGGACTGATGCCTTGTCGCCTTGAGCCCAGCATGTGCGATGCGTATGTTGACGAGAAGAAAAGCGCCCCGTCTGGTGGGAGCTCCAGTCATGAGTTGCTGCTTTTTCTCAAACGCAACCGCTGTCCCAGCTCCCAGCTCACCTTGCCTGCCCTGAGTGTGCACCAGGAACTCATGCAGCTTCGGGACATTTACATTCGAGCATGCTTTGCTGCAGAGGAAGAAGAAGGAGAAACGGATGCGGAAGGGAGCGAGACAGGCGAGGGGAAAGGGCACAAGGTGACGGTTGCAAAGTGCTACTCGCAAGTCACTGTCTCTTCCAACTCGGGGACTCAGTACGCATTAACGGACAACAATGAACAGACCTATTGGCAGTCGAATGGATCCCCCAGGACGCACTGGGTGCGTGTGCACATGCTCCCTGGGATTAAGGTCTCCGAGGTGCTCCTCTCTGTCAACACATCCGATGAGAGCTACATGCCTGCCACCATTGCAGTCTCTGTGGGGAATTCCCCACACTATCTGAAAGAAATCAGAACTATTAACATCCCAAAGGAGTTTACAGGCAAGTACTCCCTCGTGAAGAATATTAATGCTCCGTACAAGTTCATCCAAGTGAATGTGAGGCGATGCCACAGAGATGGCTGTGACTGCAGGATCAGAGGCATCTACGTGAAGGGCAGCCGGTAAGTCTGTGCTGTAGTAGCTCGGGTTATGTGAAGTTGTGCACACATGGTTGCCCTGGCTGTGTAACCAATGCCAAGACTTTGCATAGTTACACCACTCTCAACTGTGATGTACAGGTCTCCTCAGGCCAAAGGCTAACGGGGATATCAACTGTACATCACATGTAATATATATATATATATATATATACTATACGTTGTGTGTGTAATATCATTGAAATTATAGTTAATATATACATATATGTACGTATATTGTATCCAGTTGAAGTGTGTGATAAAGGATTTATCAAACTTCAGGCATCACTCGGTTATCTTTGTAACACTATTGTACATATAAGATTACATACGTATGTGCGTGGTCATGTGACTATGTACGTGAGTGTCTTTTTATCTTCTCTCTCTCTCTCTCTCGTGTATCTTAGCTATGTCAAGGAACCGCAGCCCAGCGTTCTTGACTCCATGGTCATATGGAACCTGAACCTAATGACTGCCACGGCCCAGGCCGCTATGCCCGTGGCCCCACAGCTGAGGACAACGCTACTCAACCAGACCAGGTTGGTGGGGTACACTGCTGCATGCCATCGTGTGCGTGTGCGCCGAGTGTGTTGAAAGTGAGGGCTGCGATGTTGAATGTGGGAGTGAAGTGAGATGCTCACCGACAGTGGGACAATAGGTGCGAATCAGATCAACGGTGTTATCACACAATACTGTAATTGTGCATGTGTAGTGCAGTGGTGTTACTTGTGCAGTGTTGAGGAAGCTGGCTCGGTGTTCCCTTCTCGTTATGTACTGTTGGTTTTCTTCTCGAATTGAAATGTGTGTACTGTGTTTGACTCGTGTTCTCTTTCCATGTGTGTGTCCGTGTACAGGAGCACAATATGCAGTTTGCGGCCCCTTGCCTTGTCGCCTACCTCCCGAGAGAGGCCCACCTTCCTGGACAGTTTTGTCATGGAGGAACTCACCAAGTTCATTCACCGCCTCTGTCGCAAAGAGGAAGACCCTGTGGGAACAGTGGAGGTGGATCCAGAAGAGCTAGCTACGCTATTGCAGTATATGCTTATTACAGGTGTGTGTTGTGGGGCATTATAAATGCTTGCTCTGATACAGTGCATGTAAGAATCATACATAGTCTAGGGAACGTGTATTATAGTACTGTACATACAGTAAGTCAAAATACATAACTACTGTGTTAGTGTCTGAGTGGTCCCGCATGACTACTGTAAATGGACCAAAAAGACAAGACAACTTGGTTGCATGTCGTTGGCAAAGGAACTAAAGTCGTGTGATTCATGTGCATGGTCCTCCAAGTGTGACAGTGTATGGCCTTGTGAGTGACTCCAGTCCTCTCCTTGCTGTGTGTGCAGGTAACACAAACGGGATCCTGGACACGCTGCAGCAGGTCCTGGAGAACATGCACCTCCTCTTTCCATGCCGCTCCTTGCTGAAGCAGCTGGATGATGTGGCCAAGGAGATGAGGGAGAAACACGCTGTTTCTCTTCGGATGCAGGTGGTCCAGTGTGATGGTGGGCAGAAGGATGAGGAGTACAAGGTTGACAATTGCATCACTCTGCCGGAGAAGACCAGCAAAGGCACTTTGTCAGCTTCGGCCAAGCCCTATGTGACTGAGGAAGGGAAGAAGGTGGTGAATATGATCCTGGAGCACCATCAGCATAGGAAGTTGGAGGTTCAGTGCTTGAACATCATGGGCCAGAAGGGGGATCAGGCCCCTGCGATGGGACTGGTCTTCTTTGTCAAGCGAAAGGACACAGTCACTGCTGACTTTTTTGAGCGGTTCGTCAAGTATGATGCCATGAGCAAAACGGAACTGGCAGCATTGGTCAGTGAAAGGAAGCAGATGGACAGGTACAGCGAAGATGTACCTGTGGCATTCTTTGGGAGCGCCGAAGAAGTTGAGCACACTGTTCTGCCCTACACCACTGAAGCGTGCAGCTGTGTGTACATCAAGTTCATTGGGACTGTGGGAGAGAATGCCGAGAGGATGGGCATCCAGAGAGTGACCATCAGTGGCAAGGCAGTGAGGGAAGAAGAATCACTGCTTGGTATAGACCAGCTGATGAGCTCAAGTGCACTGTTGGCTAACGATTTAGAAGTATCTGGGTCCATTCTTTTGACTAGGATTTTAGGCTTTCTCATTCAGATGCTGGTAGACCTGAGGACTATTATTCATCGAATGCAAGTGCACGAGCGAGACCTCTCCTCTCTTACAGAAGGCCATCTTTGTGTGGAAGGGTTATCCCTTGAGAAGATATGGAGCCTGTATGTTCCGCTGGCTATCAGTCCCGACCCATCCTGCAAGTCTCTTTCGCACCTCTGCCTCATGTTGCTTTTGGCAGCACTCCCATTTATGGCAGGGACCACCACTGGCAAGGAGAGACGCAGTGGTGACACAAGTGGTGAAGTGAGTCAGACCATTCTGTCCCACCTTTGCACGCTCATTGACTCTGCTGAGGAGGACCCACAGATGCAAGAGCTTGCAAAGAACGTTGTAGTTTCTGGTGTGCCCGTATTCTTTCCAACTGTGCGCTCGCGGCAGGAGCACCTAATGGGAATGTTCTCCTCGGTCGGAAAGGCCCAGGTGACATCATGGATGCTGAAGTTCAAAGGGCTTTGCCAGTATTTTGTGGAGAAGGACAGCTTCAAACTTCTTCAGCTTCCTTATTCCCCCAAAGCAAAGGATGACATTAACATCGATGACGTGGTAGATGTCCTAGACCGCGTAGTGGGTGTGGCCTGCAATCAGACGCGTTTGACCCTCAAGGGTGAGGCAAGCATAGAGGCAGAGATGACCGTAGAACTCCTCCAGTCTATCCAGGGCAGCCTCTTTCGGTGGTGCAGTAGACATTTAGATGTGAAACAAAAGGATCTGAGAGAGGCCACAAGCATTCTTGTCATTAAGTACTCCTTGCTCCTCATGGAAAAGGCTGCTGATCTGCTGAGGGAACTCCGCAGACTTCAGCAAATGGAAGACGTGATTGAGAAGCTTCCCAAGACTGTCATTGGGTGTGTTGTTCCTCAGCTGCTGTTCTTTCTCAACTCAATTACCTTCCCGAGTAACTTTGTTGCATTGAAGCTCTTGCGACCGCTACATGGGCTATTGGAGGCAGTACGCAGCATTGAAAAGCAGCATCCGCATCTCTTCATGGTCACTGTCCCTCAACCCGATTCCACCTCAACTGAAAGTGATTCTCCCAAACAGGAAGATGGAAAGGACATGTATGTCCTCAACATGTGGGTGAGGGAGGCCTCCAGTGGTGCTGTGCATGAGGTCCACAAGGAGGAAAAGTTCCTTACGCCTGGAGCCACCAGGATGACAGTCGACTTTGACCTATGCTGCCGCGTGGAGAGGCAGTACGACAAGCTTGAGTTCATCGGTGCAGACACGTCCAACACGCAGACCCTTCAGGGAGCAGTGGGGTCATCAGACTGGCCCAGCCATATTGAGTTCAAGGGCAACGAACTCACATTCCGGTTCAATGTCATATCCTCTAGTGGCGGTTGGGCATACAAGTACATTGTGCGTGCATATGGGCCGCAACCACAATCTATGGGACCTCTGGCCGATCTCCAGCTGTCCATTGCGCACCTGATGGGAAGGTTCTGCTCCTTCATGATGGGCAGCCAAAGGCAGCAACACCTCAAAGAGGCAGTAGACAAAGATCCTGCAGAGGAAAAAGGGGAGGAGTTAAGTCGAAAAGCGGAATCGTGGCTAACCAGTAGTGATGCCTGGAAGAAGCTGTTTCGTGGCGGCATCACTGAAAAGTTTACCCGCACTTTGTCCACTCGGCACTCAAGCATTCCCGCTGGCTCTGAGATTAACGAGATGCTGACAAATATGGCCAGTGGCATCAGTGGGCATGGAGTACTAGAGAAGTGTAAGGCCATGCACCGTGGCCCCCCGATGCACTACGGTGGAGCAGTAGTGGATCAGGCTCTCCATGCCGTGTTTGCGGCTCTGGTGTGGCACTCACAGCAAATCAGAGAGGAGCTAGCAGCTGCTGGTGAGCGGTGGCTGCACTGCATGGTCTTGCGTCCAACCCCTATCTTACTGCATGTGTCACTATTGCAGTGGTATTGCACTATATTGTGCAATGGTAGTGACACATGTGAAAGGAAAGGGGCTGGATGCAGGAGTATGCCAACATTTGTAGTGTATGTAGAAGGCGTTAGAGGACCAGTTGGGTGTGTCTCAGGAGTGTTGTGGCTGAGGTGATGCTGTGTGGTGTAGGGTGGCATCACTGAGTACTCCTGAACTTAGAGAGACGTAGGTGAAAGTGCTGCACTGCCAGCCTTGAGCAGTGTGCTGTAAGTATCTGCGAAACAAGCACCTTGGGTTGTGGGCATGGAGGCTGGACACAAATGTGCCTCAGAGGTTGCTGCTAGTGGGACCTTTAGAATCCAGACAGGAAACACGGTAGAGCATCTCTGTTCCTCTAGTCACTCTTTTGATGGCAGACGTGTACCCAAGGCAGAACTCTGTCATGTCCAGAACCCTGTCATAGGCCTTAGTTTCTGTAACCCTTGTTGCTCATTTTGGCATATCCTTCCTTCACCATGCTTCATCTTGGCAACCCTATTGCCTCCCGACTTCAATCAGTTACATACTGCTGGGTATGTCTTCACGTGAACCCATCAGCCCAGTCTGCTCTCTATCAGGCTACGTGCACCACATACTGTATGCCATTCGAGGCTGTCAGTGCAAATCGCATACTGTCCGATCTGTGAAAGAGGACCCCGTGTTGATACACATAGGGGCTACGACTAGGCTAAGGCCTTGCCTACAACTACATGATCCAGAATGTTGAAGAGACCTGAGAGGCAAAAGGTTGATCATTCATGCTCAGTTCTTGGTTCACACTAGCCAGTGAAATTTGAGTACAAATGTTTCTTGGCTAGTGTGAACCTAGAATTGAGCATGACAAAGAATTTAGATGCACTGCATTCATAGTTTAGCATGCGTATGTACCTCAAAGCTTATGCGCAATTGGCCCATTGGAAGTGTGATGTGTGGAAGTGCGAGGGTAGGAGGTGTATAGATAGTGGTGGCTGGTTATGAATATGATTAGCTCCTTGTGTCATATTTCCTAGAGTTATCCCGCAAGTCACTGATTTGCTGTATGCAGTGGGTATGTATGTATGAACCTAAACCTGATGTGAAGCCAGCAGTGCCCGCAGTGCCCGCTTTGTCTTTACGATCAACTTCACTGTATTCCTCTCAATAGGGAGAAAATGCTTGCATACGTATGTATGTGTATGGGGTGATGTACGGGATGTAATGTACATACAGTACTTGCATACGTATGTGTGTGTATGGGGTGATGTACGGGATGTAATGTACATACAGTACTTGCATACGTATGTGTATGGGGTGCAGTACGGGATGTAATGTACGTACAGTACTTGCATACGTATGTATGTGTATGGGGTGATGTACGGGATGTAATGTACGGTACGTATAGTATGAAGTGAGGGCTTCTCAGCTGGCTCAGG
>MKWU01007099.1_pt1 | contig 10938 bp, 4 predicted proteins | sample 809101 | NCBI WGS metagenome assembly MKWU01 (sample SAMN05860141, study PRJNA318959) | sponge metagenome | host: Aplysina aerophoba | place: Slovenia: Piran, Adriatic Sea, Gulf of Piran | collected 2013-05-07
AGGTCTCACTAGCTGTATACATGACTTGGAAGCTAAGGTATTTTCATACAAGACCAAACCAACCACACACACACCCATGCAGACTACGGTTTTGGCCATGGAAGTACCCATAGGCTGGCTAAACGTTGCAATTATGTCGAACAGTTACTATCGGGTTAACATTATCATGTCAAATCTGTGTGTTCCCCGCTCACCACCTATAGCTAGCTACGTACGTACATAGCTATGTACATAGCTAGCTATGATTTCGTTCTACATGCCATTGAGCATCTAAGTTTTTATAACCTGGTAGCTAGCTAGTTACACAAAACCATCGTATGGCTAATAGGCAAAAGCCACATAGCAGCATAGCTTTAAGAGAAGGGTAGACAAACCACCTGTCCCCATTCTACACTACATATGTATGTATGGTATTCTTGGTTTCCCCTATGGTCGCTCGTGTACAGCCAGCCTGCCTTCTTACTCTGACAAGATGTGACTCCAAAAAGCACCAGTATAGCAGCAGACAGGAAAGCCACGACATCTCTCCACAGTCCTCCATGCTAGCCCAACAACAGCCACAGCTAGAGCTTCAAAATGCTGCGAGCTGGTTCTGCCAGGGCACAGCCTTTATAGAATCATAGGCAGTGGAGAACTCTACTATCTGTGATAGAATTCTGCAGAAGCCATTAACAACAACAGATGACTTCCTACCTACTTTCGCGTGGTGCATTCTGGGGTCATTCTAGGATTAGAGTGATGCTAAATGGCATGATGAATGTGGGTGCCAAGCAAGTAGGTTGAGTTTGCGGCCCCCACGAGGTTTAACTCAAAATACGTATTCTTTTTTGGCTATACTCATCCATTTTTTTTGCTTCATCTAATTTGTCCAGCTGTCGACTGTGGTAATCCTGGTACTCCCTCAAATGGTCGACGCACCGGCTCCAGTACAACCTACAACTCTGTAGTGACCTAAACCTGTAACACAGGATACACACAACAGGGATCAAGCAGAAGAACCTGCCAGTCTAATGGACAGTGGAGTGGGATTGTACCTCGATGCAACCGTAAGCTTAACAATCTGAACTATAATGAATGATATTCTGATCAATGAGGGGAACTCCACTAGCCGGGAAATTGTTTTTTACTGATCTATTGACACTTTAACCCAACCCTAGATCATAATGTCTGTACTGACAGCAAGATCTGTCAGGAACAAATTCATGGCTAGTGGAAGTCCCCTTATCAATCATAATGTCAATGACTAGTCATGCATAACGTTTCCAAATGAAAGATAAGCCCAATTCCCATAGTCGCAGTGGGAAATTTATAGCATTCAAAATGGTCATCTGTAGGGTGTGGAGTTGAAATGAAATTTTTGCCACAGGTATTGCAGATGGCCACCTTTCATGTTTGTGACCATTCTTGAGAGCATGCATTCCATTAGCCAAATGGCCAAGTTCAATGCCAAATGTTGCTGACAGTCATAAGAATGTAGCCACTCAGCTGGCAGTATTGTAGTATAAAGTCTAGCCTAGTAACTGTTAATGTGCTTACACTCACCCTCACAACGTTTACCATTGTCAAGCTATATATATATAAGATTCCATGTTTACAAATCAAGCATACAATGCTATGTACAAACATGTGATGTACACTAGAGATACACATTGCGTTGCTGCAGGACTGTGCTGTGAGGACTCAATTAATGGTTATCCTTTTGTCTGAATATAATTGGTTGGGCTACCAGTGCTTGCACCTGTATGCCTAACTGAACAATACTGTATTTACAGTAGAAATGAAGTACTTACCACTACAGACACATAATAGATCTAGAGAAACACTCAGTGCTTCAGTAACTAGGCACTAAAATGGCACTAAACCCTCAACCCAATAGCCTGATCAAGATCAACATACAGTGATTAAGATACACAAGTGCACTATATTGCGACGAACAAACACAATGACAAAGCCAGCAGCTAAAATACGTTCTTGAGCTAGCGAAGGCAAATAAAATGGCTCTCAGCTGCACTAGTAACTTTTACATAAATTCTGTAGCTTTGCAAAGACACTGTTTTACGAAGGAAAGACGTTTTAAGTGAATCTTTTGCAGCACTGAGGTGATCCAAAAGTCTTCTTGGCCAATTCATTACTGTATGAAAAAATCAATACTGACACACAAACACAACCAACTACTGTAACCCTGCGGTGCATGTGTGCCAAAGTTAATGATGCAGTTCCTAGTTTGGCTTCACTACCCAGAGTACGTACTTTCTCAATGTTTCTTTAGCCAGTATGAAGTGAGAACCACGACAGATCCAGCTGCCTACCCACTGAAGTCTGTGTATAGCTGTATACAATTGTCAAAGAATTTAGCTATACACCAAAGGACGTATACGTATATACCATGTATACACTGTATTGATGTTGCCTACCAATATGCACGTAATATTCATGTATGCCTAACCGCTCACTACATGTATGGATTCTTCCTCATTAACATGTCTCTAACCCTGAAGTCAACTCAATGGAGTAACGAATACAAATGAATAATGACCAAGTAGTGATAAAGTGTATATCCCTTCTCCCACTGTTCAGCTCTCCCCATCCCCATTGTGGTGTTAACTGGAGGGATAAGTCATGACTACTATGATCAGGATCATCCTCATTATGACAATATCAAGGCGTGAGTTCTAATGTACCATTCGAAATGGGCTGCTGTGTACTAATCTTTTAATACGAAGGTTCTCATTGCATTCATGTACTGTGCACATTTGCTGTCTCCACAGGTGTTAGTTGCCCAACGAAAAGGGAATGATCTATGCTTTTATTGTACCAGTGGTGCTCATTATTGGGGTAAGCATGAAATGGATAATCTACAATGTCATGTGTCAATGTCAGTGTACCATGACATATATCCTTGAGAAGTGCCGTGAGTGTTCAGAATGAGTTTATAGCAAAGAGCTGTGCAGTTAAATATATATATGTCACCTTAGAGAGTTTTAGATCAGCATTTACGCTGAATGTTGAATGGTCATTTGGCCTGAGATATGGCATCAGTGTCATTGTGAGAGACAACGGTACATTTTAGAGCAGCAGATCTAGAAATGTTCAGCAAAATGGTGTTTACAGAGATAGTTTGTTTGCTATAGTTGGATTGAGCTCTGTCTTTTCTCCGCTGGTGAATGCTCTTGATGGTGATCTGAGTGATCTGGGTATGGTTAGGATTGAGACTAAACTGCCATTGTGTGACCACAACAACCATTTGTCCTGCAGCAAAGATGCTCTGACCTTCATACTTGGATACTAAATATATCTAACTAAACCTGAAAACTCACAAACGTTGAAAAGAAACTCAGGACTAGGAAACAATAACTCGACAGAATATGCTTACGATGGAACATGGTTCCAGGCATACAAAGTGCAAAGTGTTAAGATTTCACAATGTACGCTACCCATATAGGGTGTCATGTGACGATTTATGACGTCACTGTTCACTGTAAACATTAATCTAAAGCTCTCTCTTACCAAGAATGTTTTCTGCTTAGGTTTGGTTTAATTATGCCTATATTTGTGTGTGTGGCTAATGTTTGCACATATGTATGAATCTATGACATTGCCTCGCAAACGTTGAAAAGAAACTCCGGACTAGGAAACAAAAACTCAACAGAATATGCTTACGATGGAACATGGTTCCAGGCGTACAAAGTGTTAAGATTTCACAATGTACGCTACCCATATAGGGTGTCATGTGACGATTTATGACGTCACTGTTCACTGTAAACATTAATCTTAAGCTCTCTCTTACCAAGAATGTTTTCTGCTTAGGTGTGGTATAATTATGCCTATATTTGCACTAGTTTGGCTAATGTTTGCACGTAGGTATGAATCTATGACATGTGTTTGTAGGCTAATGCAGTACTGCTGGCTGTCAGCTTCCTTTCACTGGCCACGTCTCAGTTTGGTATGATAACTAAGGAAAAGAGAAATGAAGAGAGCAAAAGGAACGTAAACACGGGAAAGTAAGTGCAGTGTACAACTACGTGTGCGGCCACTTGCACCAAATCTGGGAATTTGGAGCAATTGAATGTAGCACAAGGGCAGTAAACAGCACAACTCAGCTGTGTGCTTAGTTTCACTGGATAGGTAGCACATGAGTGGGTTTATATACACAATACAGCTCAGAGGAGTCTATGTTTCAAGCCTTGGCTTCAAACTGAGTATATCTATGTACTAAGGTGGCTGATTTTAAAACTGAACTGGGTCTCGATTTCTGCAGGGCTCGAACAGTGCTAAATATAGTCCATGTAGCACAGACGTTGATTGCACAACAATCAACCCAAATCTGTACATATTGATTATAGTACAGTGAATGCACAACAATAAGGACTTAAGCACTGCAAGGGGGCCCTATATCAGCGATATAGACTTTTGGGCAAACATGGCATCGTTTAGAAAAGCGTTTTCAGTCGAAGGTTCGTTTGCTGCACACTCACCGCACTATATACTACATACAATACGGTAGGTTGGTCTATAGCCTCTGTACGCGACATCGGCAGTATATATATTTATGTACCTCCGCATGTCATGCCTTAGTAAATATGTCAATCGCATTGGCTCATTTATATTGGCTATAGACCTCCCTACCGTACTATATGTAATATATAGTACAGAATGGAGGCTATGGACTGGCCTGCCATACTACATATAATATATGCTACAGTGACTGCGTAGCAGATGAACTTTTTGCCTGAAAACGCTTCCCAAAAGGACCCTCTTTCCTCTAAAAGTCTCTTACTTGCATTATATCAAACCACCTTGCATTGCTTAAGTTGCTATGGTTGTGCAATCACCATACTACATATTACATAAAATTTACAAGTAAAGAGTACAAAGTCTGGGCTGATATATATTTCGGCAATCAAGCAACACTGCAATGTGTAATAGTATTATTATATATAGAGTGCATTGTATGGCAATGTGGCTAACCTAGTCTGCACTTGTGAAGACCACGTTCACCACACCTTTAGGTGCAAGACCATTTGCATTGCCCTTAATATGCCTTAAAACTTGCAATCTGTATGCATAATTAAGCACACTATTGCACAATTGCCATACACTTTGGCTGCTCTATCATATTACCATTTTATGTTCACAGGTATCTGTTGATGACCAACATCATCATTGTTCCTGTGATGGCCTTCACTTGGATCATTGGTCTGTTTGCAGTGGGAGGACAAGAGAGGGCCTCTGTCATTCTCTTTGTCTTGGCCAATGTACTTCAGGTGAAAGGATAAGACTATACTGTATAAGATGTTCTAGGTCTGTAATACATTAGTCATCTTGTACCCAACTCTGCCCATCAGCTACCCATTCACTAAAAAAACTATCTGGTGAATAATATGCCCAACTGGCTAATAGGGTTGAGTCGGGAGAGATAAAGTCCGGCCTTTGTCATGTACAAAACAGTTTTGTACCTGACGAAGGCCTTCGTGGTCGAAACGTCGTACAATTGCAATTTATTGCTCTTATACTTCTGCTATGTGAAATGCTCGACATCACTTTTGACATTTGAAGCCGTAGCAATGAGCCTCTATCACATCATCGATTTAAGTCTACATACTGAGGCAACATGTCAGTCTTATGTACCTTCATGTGATTCCAGTATTTGAGGCTGATACACCACACCTCAGGGTATGCATTAATTTCACAATTGCTTGCCATTCATTGTGAAGCCAACTGTTACACCTCGTAGCTCACTTCTTGTGCTAGCATCTGACAGTGCTTTGCCCAGAACATGTCTTGCCGAAGCAGGATGAGAGGAAATCAGCTGAAAGCGAGCTGTTTGATAGGTTTGGGAGTTTGGAAACTGGATTGCTGGTAGTAGCAAAGCAGTGCATTGGCTCAATGGAGTCCTAACAAGTCACATCTGGAATGCTCAGCCAATGCACCAGCTGGCTGTTGTGTAGTGACGCTTATACAGTATATTATACGAATGCAAAATTCTAGATCTGCGAATTGGATCGACTCAAAATATACATACATCACCTTGGTATATATTGTAGAAGATAGTGCAAACTGTTATGTGCATTAACCCTCTAATATCGCTTTCATGTGACTTCTTCTCAGATGGAGCTCAATCTGTTTGGATTGATAAGCATGACACGAGTGGCAGCTGTGCAGCAGGCGAGAAGACTGCCATTGAATTTGAGGACAAAAACAAGGATGAAGATGAGGAAAGTTTTCAAGAAGAGGATGTAGATACAGCAAATTAATGTAATACATTCAAACTTTTGCGTATTCTCTGCATTTGAGAATTAAATAACATACCGGATCATCATGCATTTATATAGACACTAGTGATTCTCAACAAATAATAATTAATGCATACTATGTGCACCATTTATCATTGAATTGATTTAAAAATTGTATATGTATATGTACGGTTTATAAGTATACACAAGAATATAGTGCTCAATGCCATATGATCGATGTGCATATATTAATTATAATATATATATTCGCTGGGCAGCTGGTGCAAGTATACACAGAATGTCTTTTTATTAATTTTAATGTGCACCGTCTTTAATCCTGCACCTCATGCAACAGCAGTGGCATGAGGTGCAGGATGCGAAATTGTAGGTTTTCTGAGCATTACTCACAACATGCCTTGTAAATGGCTGAAGCTCTGCATCTAGTCACACACTCTTGCCACCAAAGCATCACATGCATATTCATATCATAGGCACTTCCAGGCTTATAGGCATAGTGTGCTAGGTAAATAAGTATATTATTGTTACATATCTACAATAATTATAGTTAAGATGCTATAATTTGTTGGTGGTTTGCATACCAACCCCCATTAATTAGGGAATCTATTACAGGAATCATCACATTAATTTGGTCAGTCTCAACTCCAGCTCAGCTGCATCGGCTAGTGCTGAATCAGCTATAGCACAGTCATGAAGTACAATCCTCTTCAAATCCAAGTGTTGTGTAAATGGGTAATTTGGTATTAAAATAATTATGATGACAGTGGTGACTTACATGTCAACAATGTCACGTGATATCCAGACAAGCAGACTGGTATGTATACGTTCAAATTTAAACAATTAAACAAAATGTTTTAATCCCTGACTTTGCATGAGCTCACTTCTCATGAGTAGTATAGACATTTACCAGAAGCGGGGCTGGATATACACGTAACTAGACAGATTTAATATATATACTTGAAGTTTACAAAGGCATACTTTTAAGTGAACTTTACCTGCACATAATCAATAGTCTGCTGAGTACAACCGTAGGGATGGCGATGTAATCTTTGTATTAAATCAGGTTCCTTGCAGTATAGCAAATAGTATCAAGAAGCATACATGACAGAAATGATCTCATTTCGGGTCATTGTGCTACGTTCTTTACTCAAGACTTCCCAGTTTGCTACAAAGAAGAGTCAGATGTATGTACTGTTATATTATATAGAAGGATGAGGATATGCAGATAATCAGACAGATGCTAGATTGGGTTTATTTTTTAGACTGTACATGTGCCTGCATACCTGTTGTGGAAGCTGTCAGCCGAGCAGCATGTTTCCTAGTGCCACGACATTGATCATACACAGCAAAAACTTCAAAGGTATAGTTTGTGGCTGGTTGGAGTCCAGTGAAGGTGTAGGTATGATCTGTGACTGAAACCACTCGCCGTCCATTTCTCTTCACCACAAACCCAGTGACTCCATCTCTGTCATTGACTTTATCTGGTGCAGGGTCCCTCCAGGTGACAGTGATGGAGGTAGTATTGCGGCTGGCTACAGCAATGCCCAGCGGTGGGCCAGTGGGAACTAGGAAAGCAGAGGGAGGAATGAGGTATGAGGGTGTGTAAACAGGACTCTCTCTCTCTTCTCACAAAGTAAGGGACAGAGGTGAGAATGACAACTGAATTGAAAAATTGAAAGGGGTTTCCTCACGAACTTAGCATCGAATCACACTTATAGTACAGGGCTGTCATAGCAGTCTTACCATCTGGTTTAGTGGTGAAGTTCACACTGATGGCTGTACTCTCCACATCTCCCAGCTTTGCAGCCACCTGTAGTCTGTAGGTCACATCTGGAGTGAGACCAGACATTTTGCGTGAGCCTGAGCGCGACTTGTGAAATGTCTTATTCTGTGGCTGAGGTATGCCGGTCCTCAGGGGTATAAATGCCACTTTGTGGGTGACTCCAACAGTGGGTGATGCACTAAATCTGTAGGAGACACGGCGCCTTTTCACTTTGGATGTCTGAAGGTTGCTTGGAGGCTGAACGTCTGAGGATAAGGACAAGAGCCTGTATGGTGCAGGCTGGGCACACTGGCAGAGCTACTAGCCAATATTTAAATGATAATGCCAAACATTTTGACAACCATGCGGTGACTGGTGATTACTGATGAATAAAAACGAAACACTGGCACATTGGTACACTGGTAAAGTCTATCAAGAAAACAATGAGCTGCAAAGTGGGGACAAAGTGCCATAATTTCTGTTGAGGTAGTGTGTGATGGTGCGATCTGGCATATTGTCCCCACTTACAGTTCATTGTTTTCTTCATAGACTTTACCAGAGCACTTGCATGCCCAAACTGTCCCCTAAATTTTATATTCAGTTACATAAGCCCCTTATTTTCATTTAATTTTATATAACTTTTCTTTCTTTCATTCATCAAAAATCTGCTGTCACATCACCTGCTGCCACTGTTAGCGCCATTTTAGTTTATAAGGCAAGTTGCCTACTGTTTTGTACAAGCTACTGACATAGATACCAGCTTGGTTCTCTTGCTAGTATAATTATATACACATGTATATATATGCATGCAAATGATATTATGTATATAATTATATACCCTTGAAGCATGTTGATTCATCCACAGGGATCTCTGTCAAAGGTACAACTATTGCTCCGACAATGGGAACATCAATGGTGATCTGGACAAAGAGTAGGGAGTTTGGGAGGGGAGAAAAGAGCTATGTGACAGAGTTAACAGGTACTGTCACTGCCTCTTACAGTCGACATTATGTAAATTAAACAATGATTACACAGAAAGAATCAAAACAATTATACATAATTTATAGAAACTAAGGAACTACTATTTTTACATAAACTGAATGGCAAACTCACTGCAAAGGCTACTGCTCCTGGCCGTTGGTGTACTGTGACGTTCAGAGTGACTGAGACATTGAAAACTTTTGAAGCAGGTATCCGAAAAGAATCCACAATGCTCCGATTGAATTTGTGTTCATAATACATGTTTCCTGAATTGTCAGCAAACAACAGGTGAACAGCTGGCAGCTCCAAGCATGGGAGGACCTCCACATTAAGGTGATAGGTAGATGTTCGATCCAATGTGGCATTCAGGGAGCAGACAACGCCAGAACAGGTGGAGTATCTGGCACACATGTACACTTCTGTGACAGTAGCAATGTTGCTGAGGTGCTGTTGAGCTAGAGTGTTCAGGTCATATGCAATTGTGGCCCACACAACACAGCTGTCTGGTGGAGAACAGGAGGATTGGTTGATGGGAATCCTTATGAGAGGAACAATCTCAATTGCAAGTTGAAAGAGCGTGATATAAGCAGAAAGCTATATGTAGATACAAAAGAAGAATACAACATACACATATAAAGCAGGCACACATTGTTAGTGCACAATACGCTGGACTGCATATATAAGACAAAGGGCAGCAAGTACAGTAAAGCATTGCTTCATACACCCATAGACACTACAAAACCCCCCACCCACCCCACTCACCCACCCACATACCCACACAGAAGCATGATGCATGGTGCATGCCACAGGTATGCACATAAGGGCAGGGTGTGGCAAATTCTGTTAGAACAGAGTGTGTTCAGCATTCTGCCCTACAGTGACTACAAAGATGACACCCCATACAAGCAACATTACAGCACATACATCGGTCCACTTCATGCAGCCTACATACAGCAAAGAGCCGGGAGCCGTCCGTCTAGTGGATTAACATTAGAATGGTATCCACAGTGAGCCCGTGGATGAAGAATGGCATTGTGGTGTTCCTGTTAATTAGGCGGTTAATTAGTGAAGTAAAGCATTGCTACATACACCCGTAGACACTACAATACCCCCCACCCACCCACCTACCCACACACACACACACACACACAGAAGTATGCATGTATACTGCATGGTGCATGCCACAAGTATACACATAAGGGCAGGGGTGTGGCAAATTCTGTTAGAACTGTTAGAACAAAGTGCGTTCACCATTCTGGCTGACAGTGACCACACAGATGACACCCCATACAAGCAACATTACAGCACATACATCTGTCCACTTCATGCAGCCTATATACGTACAGCAAAGAGCAGGGAGCCATCCGTCTGGTGAATTAATGTTACGCTGATATCCACAGTGAGCCCGTGGATGATTCCTGTTGATGAGGCGGTCAACGTGGACCTCTCCACTGTTGTAATCCAAGACCAATCTCACAGCAGGTGGGTGTTCACATGGAAGAAAGGGTAAGCGTGCTTGCTTGCTCTGTAACGTAAATCTGTGACAATGATGATAAATACTGCAAGGCGATTAGAAATGCTATCATTAACCTGAACAGGCAATCCACCAACGAACCGTTCTGTGCTTTCTAGTGGTGGGTTGAGCAAACTTCACAGAAGCCAGCTTTTCGCATTCATATTTCCCGCGCTGCATAAGCATGGTTTCATCCTGCAGCCAAAAAAGCTCACACACCGCGGTCCATTGTTCCATTGTGCATAATCCGTAATGGCCGTGGGTCGTAGCGTTTTCGTGATCTTGCTCCTGCTCGCCGCAGCTGTACCGCAGCAGACATGGGGCTTGCAGAACCGCCGCGGTGCACCAACTGCGGACACTCCAGACTGCTCCTCATTAGACGCAGACGTCCTTATTCTGGGCGCTGGAGTCACTGGGATCGTCGCAGGCAA
>MKWU01007100.1_pt1 | contig 10936 bp, 5 predicted proteins | sample 809101 | NCBI WGS metagenome assembly MKWU01 (sample SAMN05860141, study PRJNA318959) | sponge metagenome | host: Aplysina aerophoba | place: Slovenia: Piran, Adriatic Sea, Gulf of Piran | collected 2013-05-07
TTCAGTGGTGAGGTCACCACTGAAGATGGTAGTTGATGGTACCTCACCACTGAAGATGGTAGTTGTACAACTACCGAAACGTTTGGTTTTGTAAACTCCCTCCTGGCTGGTGAATTTCACAAAAGATGATGACAGCAAGTATACCTAGCCCTCAGGACAATATCGAATCTCTACTGGTTTTGGTGGAAAACATTTTTACTCCCTTATATACGTGAGTGTTTCTTTGTCATTATTCCCTGATGGTGGTAGCTGTATGCTACCGAAAACGTTGGAAAACAAGTTTCCCATTTGGCTAGTGTTTTGCAAACCTTTGAGATGTCTGAAATACCTAGCCACTCAGGCCTTTTCAGGAATGCTTTCTGTAATACAGAAATGTTTGTTCCCGTTTTATTATGGAAAGGTTTGGATGAGTACTAACGCCTGTAGCTTCCTTGACTGGCAACCAACCATGACCTCATTGCAGCCCGGATCATGGCCTGCATTCCCTACCACCGATTTAGTACCATCAATAAAAATGCAGGGGATCACCCCTACTACACTTTCTTAATTTGCTTACTAGACTATGCAAAGTAGCATGCATATTAGGACCCCATACTTAAAAGGCCTGTCCACACTTGTTCATGAATCCGCATTGAATTCAGTTTGATGTGATGTGCATCCAATGCACATTCGATTTACATCCAGCCAAACCACCTCCAGAGGTGGTTTCAATCCGATTTTGCCCTTTGAACCGGTTACGGGAGTTTGCATGTGCCACATACACGAGCACGTGATAGGCTATCACAAAAGGTCGGGGAACAATTGTGTAGAAACAAAAGGCGTCGATTGGATCACAAAAAACAGCAAAGAAATATAGTCAATAATCTGCAGTCTGAATGCGGAAGAGGCATCCATGCCAATGACTTGACTGTGTTTGATGGTGGCTGTGTTATGTTGTTGCACACAAGAAACCAGATGTATAGGTAAACGTCTGTAATTCTACAAAACTGTTTACTGATTTCCTAAAGTTAATTGTTTTATGTCTCATTCTGGATCCAATAACCATTTCTGACTTTTGTCTGATATATAGTGCATTTGGGAGCTTGGCATCATTGGTTGCCAATCAGCAGAAAGTTCTCCACAGGTAAGTGGATGTTATATGCTACTTTATGACATCTTTTCATTTCAGTTATCCTGTATTGTTTAGTGTGTACAGGGGGCTAGATTCACATCACCCACAGGAGCAGGAAGCTGCCATTACTGCAGCTGTTGCATTGTGTCACTATTCAAGGTTTGCTAATATATTGTTACACCTTAGCAGCATTTGAATTAATTAATACTGTTGTTGGTTTACTTACCATAGAAACTTTGCAGCTGGTGTGTGTGACAAAATTGTGTCAATGTCTCAGGGTAAGTTGTTTGCACGTTTTCCCAACTGTTCAGCTATTGCATGTAATGAGTGAATTCTGTCTATATTCCAGCTGTTACAACTCCAATGGTTCAGAAGCTGAAGTTGCTTCCAATTCTGGAGTGTTTGTACTACGATCTTCAGACTGCAAATGTGGTAAGCATAAGGGAAGGTTATGTTCTAATTCTTATTTTTGTCTTATTTTCGCCTAAGGCGTAATCAGTGTTTCTCTTGTTCTGCACACAATTGAAGTGAAACTAGGTGATCCCCATAATAACAACTTGATACTATGTGAATGGCTCGTGCTTGTAAACATTTAGATATTCACAATAGATATTTTGAATGACAAATGGCAGAACGTGGAAGAAATCACTGGATATTAGTGACAAATGACACTTTGAATATATTAGTACATATTGCATTGGCTATATGCCTTCTTACCATACTGTATGTATTAGTTATACCACGGCGCTGAAGTGCATATGGATTATACACTCTCAAGGCCCAAAGGCGCTAGCGCCAGAAGGTGAGTGCATATATATTCCATATGCACCAAAGTGCTGTAGTATAACCAACATATACACTGACTGAGCTTCTATATGTAGTTATGTCAGAATAGAAAAATGACGCTGTCGTTGCAGAACCGTAGCTTTGCTGTGATAGGTGTGTTCACGCCAGCAAATGTAACGAATGAAAGCGCCATCTATCACAACCATTTCTGAGAGACCACGGCTGTATTACATTGCTTTTGCTATACGAGCTGGTGACTGTCAGTGACGATTCTGTGTAAATACATATAGTCTCATTAGTCTTGCGTAGTTAAACCTCTTCCACCCCTTTGCGAAGGAGAGCAAGGGTTGGTCAACAGCCAATACCATTTTTATGCAAAGAACAGAACTTCCGTTTACAATGGCAGTTAAATGGGCAGCACTCATAAGGTGTTGAAGTCTAGTGGTGGTGAATACTGAAGATGCTTAGAGGCTTTCCCTACAAGTGTGTGGCATCTCATCCGCTAGCCAGACTGTTCGCACCTGATCTGCAATCAATGCGTAACGACCTTTTGCTATGATTATCATTTCTATGGTAACTACTGAGCTCATAAGCTACTAAGTTCCGGTGGGTCTGCACACAACCAGTATATGCTGTTGACCAGACCCTTCCTCCCCAATCATTGACATCAGTATGTGCAAATGGAGGGGAGGAAGCAGTCTGGCTATGCGAGACTATTGTCTGTAGCCACCGCGTTTTCTGTTGCTTCAGAGGTAGCAACCTTGACCTTCGCAACAGTATGATATGTACGTACGAGTACGCAAGAAAATGTCAGCATTGGAGTATGTTTATACACAATGAAGAAATTTTGCATTCACCAAAACTGTACAAATCAGAATGCCACCAGCGCTGAATTCCTAAAGGTTCAGATACCACTGTGTGTCGTCATGTTTGACTGGGAACCATAGGTGGTCTGTATCAATTGCTAGAAGTGTACGAAATGTATGTGGCTGAAGGCACTCACCAAGGATGCTACACTCCTGTTACTTTTCCGAGGCAACGATGTAAAGGCCTTTGATACGACAGCCATTGTAGACAAGAGCGTGACTAAGACAGCAACCTATGGCATCCCATAATATTACCCTGTTGACTGGTGCTAGAGTAGCCACCCAAACAGCATGAAACACCTCTCCTTTGAAAAATGTCAGTTTCGACAGTCGCCTACCATATAATTGCCTTGATATGCAATGTTTCCTATTTATCACTGGTGCAGTGTAAATAAAAGTACAATTCTACTGCGTTAGTCAGTATCTACATTATTTATTTGACGTCTAGCTAAGTAAGCGAACTGCTAATTAAAGAGTCCTGCTATGAGGTGGCACTATGTATCACCTCACCATGTCTACTAAGTTTCATTACTACATACCAAGATGTTATGTTACCAAGTGATGATGTCATACTTCAAAGGCACCGCTGATGCAGTAGTATTCCGTGGACTTCGGACCTATGGTGCCACATGTCTCCACAGCAACTGGGTGGAATTGATACATGCACTCCAGGTGTGCATACTTCCTGGTCTTGTCTTCTTCCACATGTGCAGCCGCTCCTCCTGGCTCTGTGGCTGCTCTTCGACAGTGTAACTGGCAAAAAGTGTCGACACATGTGGCATCCCACACCAGATACATTCCCTGCTCCAGGGAACTATGGTCATCCCATAAGGGCGCTTTCCATCTGCTCGATGTAACCCAGAAGGCTCTAGCCGAGAGGAGATTTTTGCAGCTGTGAGGGCATGCTGGATGATAATTCTGTTCACAGTGTTGTGACGTGACAGCCTCCCCTAGCTAAATCGTCAGCTTAGACCATGTCTGAAAATCTGGACGTCATTGCCACAGTATGATCATTGGTGTGGTTGTCCAAGAGGATCTCCCACTAACAAACCCACGGCAATCTTGATGGCCTCATCACTCATTCTCAGTGCAAGGGAGGAAACTGGTGGTGCATTCAGCCATGGTCTGGACTCCACTGAGCCAGCAGCCAGCAGCCTGGCTCTGGACTCAACATCACTGCATGATGTGAGGATGGTGTCAAACAGGATGTCAATCCTTGGTCTGTCCAAGGCCTTCTGGCTACTTGTCAAAGTGTGCACAAGCGTCTCGGGTGGTAAATCTTGCTTCCACACTCTCAGAGCGGAGTTTCTATCCTCATACTCAGATGTTGAAAGATGAGCTACAGGTCTAGCATTAGTAGATGGGCTCCATCAGCTGAGGCAAAAAAGGCAGTGGGTGTAAGATGGGAGGCCCTTCGTATGCCGAGACAACCAGACCACACAGGAAGAGTGTCCTGAAGCCAGCAGGGATCGTCTGGCCGGAAGTTGATGTTCGTGATCTTAGACATGATGGATAGCAGCAAATGGTACGAAGAAATCAACAGGGTTGACTGAAAAGCGGGTGATGTACGGAAGGCATGTAGTAGCTTAGGAATAGAGAAAGAATGCCGAAGTAGAGTAAGAGCATCGTGTGCATGGAGGTAGTGGAGGTAGTGCAGACACTCTCCTATCAATTGAAGCTTGCTAATTTGGCAATTCATAACCTTCTCTAAAGATGTAGTTCCTAAAGGAGATCCCAGTAACACTGCTTGGTCAGGGTTGACATACTGCAGGGTAGACAGTATATGCATATCTTATGCACGAGAAGAATCATTACAGATCAGTTCAGATTTCGCTACATTGAGGCGCAGACCTAGTTGCTTCCCCTCTTTTTCAATGTATGTTAACTCTGCAGAGGTGTCTTCAAGTGTGTCTCCAATTGTACCATTATCAAGATAAAAGACTTTGTATTCTGACTTCAGACTAGAGACAAGGTCATGGATTGACAAGCAGAACAACAAAGGGCCAAGAGGGTCTCCTTGTTGTATGCCCTCAACTGAAGCGATCTCAACTTTGCCCCACAACAAAACTGACTGACTCAGTATAGTAGGCTGAGTGGACATAAGGCAATAATTCTGGAATGAACCTCTTGACTGCTCAAAACATCTTTTCTCGTCTGACACTGTTGAATTCGTTCTCAAAATCCACTTTGATAAGGGCTTTGTTGGAGGGTAGGTTGTGCAAAATACACCCTCATGGCATGGACTGCTGCTTCCATCCCACCAGGATTTCCAAATCCCAACTGATAGGGGGCCAGAATACCTTGAATAGTGTTGATGACGTGGAGGCATGCACATTTAGAAGCAAGCCTCCTGATGGTACACCCCACAGCAATTGGGCGAATGCCACCATTTCCTTCTCAAGAGCTGTAAGTTTAGCTCCAAACAAGAGAATGCAGACTGCTGCGGGAGTTATACCTTCTAGAATCAGGGTGATCATTGCAGTTAATGCATTCAAAACACTCTCAACTCCATCTTCTGCTGCATGTTACACGAGATCTTTCAGATAGCAGCAAACCATGAGTTCCCCCACTAGAGCTGCTGGGAAATGACATAATCGCCCTACTAATTAAGTCTACATCGATGGTGAATCCTAAGGGAGTCGCGTGTAGTTGATTGTCAATGATGGGAGTGTAATATCATGGGGGATGCTTCAGTGTCATGGCTTCCACTGTGGAGAAGGACTGTTCTGTTATTGTGGCACTGTTGCAAGCCAATCTAACCGCACCTTTATAGTCTCCTTCCTCCAGCTTACTGCTTACTGTGGTTGCCAATGCCTCTATGGAGTTCTACGATTTTGATCTTCCACAACTTCCAGAATTGTACAATTGTTTGGGATCGATACTCTACTCGAACACTTGTCTATTGACTAGGGAAGCCAAATTCCACCGCCCACCCCGTCTATGAGGCCGGCGAAGACACCTTCTGGGAAACTGGAGAAACGTAGCCCAAGATGGCACGTCATTACGGAATTAAACTTGCTCAATGATGGCGGCGAGTATCCTAGCGGCGGATGGTTGAGACAGGCGAGGAATTCTTTTTCTTCCCTTGTTATTATTATCATTATTATTATTATTATTCCCATTTTTGCGCACTTCTAGCGCTTGGCACAGGACACCTATAGATCCCAGTCATACACGAACATGGAAATATCTGAACCTCTAAGAATTCAACGTTGGTGGCATTCCGACTCATACAGCGTTTGGGGGAATGGGAAGTTTGTTTCCCCAATGTATAAACACACCCCAATGCTGCCATTTTGTTACGGGACTGTATATATATGTGTCAAGTCTTGCAAAGCCAGCCGCATTCTCCAGGACAGTGGAATGTTTTTTCTATGCCGTACATACACAGCACATCGTACCTAAACCCAGCATAACTAGCTTAATAGTAGAAATAAATTAACTAGCTAAGCAAAAACAAAGCTATCTATCTAAAAAGTGGCTAGGTTGTAGGGATATGGTGGGCCATCATGCAAGTTGCACTGATTGCTGCATCATGGTGTGTTGGTCATATCTGTATGGTCGGTGGTGGTGGTGGTGGTTGTAGCTGCATGTTGTTGCTGCATCCCGTACCAACTAGTGCTGATGCTAGCCCCGATTTAGTCACCTTGTGTTCTGACCTTTGCACCTGGTGCTTGTGGTGTTTCCCTTCTTTCAACCTGTGCAAGCATTCCACTTGCACAGGTGGTGGTTGTCACCAGTTGCAAATTGTCCTGGTGGTGCTTTTCATTCAGTCACTAGCACTCTTTCCAACAGAATATTATGCATCTGTGGCAATAATCACTGGATAATTACGCCAATCCTGGCCAGGTCAATACAAATTGATTTCTGGCCAGGGGGACCGAAGTCCTATTTGTGGCAACCAGTGATCGCCTCCCCAGTCATCCAACAAACAAAAATGGAAGAGCCACAGACAGCTGTTTCGGCCTTGTTGGGCCTCATCAGTGTGGCGTACTGATGGTAGTTGCTGGATGACTGGTTGCTTCTCTATCCACCCCAAGTAGAACACTTGTGGTTTCAACAGAAGCAGGTAGAGGCTAGCAGTCGTAAGCGTGACTGTGCGCTCTATGACGGGATTGGGAATTCTTACACTGAAGCCCAGTGTGAGGCTATAGTGATGTGTGGCAATAATCACTGGATAATTACACCAAACCTGGCCAGGTCAATACAAATTGATCTCTGGCCAGGGGGACCGAAGTCCTATTTGTGGCAACCAGTGATTGCCTCCCCCGTCATCCAACAACAGACAGCTGTTTCGGCCTAGAATATTATGCAACCCGTTGGTTAGAAGGTAGAGCAGCCACCTATGCATTAATATAAAAGCATTATACATTATGTGTTGTCCACGAAAATTTATGTTAGCACTTTGGCTGCAATTTGCTGGACGTAGAAGGCCTTAATTAATCTGTCCAATTTAAAGTCCTTAAAATTTCCCATACTTTACTGGCATGCTATGTCTACAGCCACCAAGGCGTCCAGGATCCCATACAATTATATTGTACTAGCATAGAAGCCCGCCTTCTGTGGGCTTCTCTGCTCCGGTGCTCTGGTGCAACAGTGCTCCGGTGCAACGGCGCTTCGGCAACGGTGGCTCGGCGACGGCGCTTCCTCAAATGCATTATTCATTTGTTCATTTGTTCATTTGCTCCAATGGCTGAGCCTGTAGCTAATTGATGGTGCTCGAGGCAAGCAAGGGGCCATGACAGTGAGAGCTACATATGCATGTTACTTGATGTACGTACCTCTACTTTTGCCATGCTCTTCACCAACAAACACTATTGCAACATCATTGCAAAGGTGTGCATTGTATCTCCATCCATGTTGCCTTTTCGGTCTGGGGTCTGCATTAATGACCAGCTTGCAGGTGGTGTCTGAACCTCTCAACTCAAGTGCACTTTTGAAGGTCTGCACTGTTGTAATCATGGAGCATGCACTGTAGATCAAAGACAACATGTTTCTGGAGGCCAGGTATGTTCTGCAAGCGGTTGGCTGCCTGTACATCGTAGTCATCCACAAGCTAGACTTGTGTGAACATGGGCTCCTCATTAGGCAGGGGACACAGACTACCCATTCTATGGCAGACCTGGCCTTCAATTTCGAAACTTGGATTGCACCCAGACTCTTGTACCTCATGACATCTAAAGCTAGTCATACTGAAAGTGGATTGTACTTCCTTGTGTGCTGTAGAAAATTCTTGGATTCACATGTTTCACCAAGATACAATGTTGCTCTGGTGGGTTACGAAGTGGATCCAGTTGGACTTTGCCATTGCAGCAGCAACTAGCAAGTATTTCGAGTAAAAAAAGCAAGTATTTCGAGTTAAAAAAAAAACTCGTGGGGCGCCAATGGGGCGCCCCAAACTCGAACTGCTTGCTAGTAATAGTGCCCACATTTGTCATGCCATGTAGCATCACTCTAAATCGATCCTAGAATGACCCCAGGATGCACCACACAGAGGTTTGCATGAATGCATCAGGGGTTCAGTAGGCAATTGCACAGGAAGTTGCATTAATTAGCTAAGTGCTTGGATGCTTTGCCAAGGATAGAGCCCTGCAGTTACACAGCTTCGTGCACTCTGATACCTAAGTGTTCTAATCTAGCTAGCTATCTAGTTTTCGTATTACGTGCAGAACAATGCGAGAATGTTCCTAAAATGGCCGTTCGGCCTCGGTAGCATTTGGAGCTGTAACCCGCAAGTAAGATTTATTTAAGCTTCCAGAATGACCCCAGGATGCACCATGCAGAAGTAGCATGAATGCGCCAGGGTTTTAAATACAAACCAAGAAGCTGTGCCTAAATATACACAATCACTGGAAAGTTGGCAATTGCATGGGAAAGTGTTTGGATGCTTTGCACAGGATAGAGCCCTGCAGTTACACACACAGCTTCATGCACTTTGATACCCAACTGTTCTAACCCAGCTAGCTAGCTAGCTATTCAGTAGCCTTGCCCTGAATAATACCATCTACACAAACTGATAGCTGCTGTCCAGAATCTAAAATCTCACATGAGAGGATAGCACCGAAGCTAACAGCTGAAGCAATAGTCTTCGTGTTACGTGCAGAACCATGTGAGAACAATAATAAAATGGCCGTTTAGCCTAGGTAACATTTGAGCTGTAACCCGAAAGCAAGATTTATTTAAGCTTCTAAGCAACATCATCCTTCTTGAAACACTGTGTGAGCAACTTGCGTTCGTTTGGTAAAGGGAGGAATGGTAACAAAGGCAATTTCTAAGTGGGTGAATAGTCTCGCATAGTCAGACCGCCATTTTGTTCCAGCTCTGCCTCCACAATGAACAGTCTGGGGACTAACTGCCTCTTATTTGGTAAAGTGGTCCACCGGAAGTCCGGACCGTTGGTATGTGATCATGCCATAGAAGGGCTGTGTCAATGAGCCGACACCTTCGTGTGGTCTGCACAAACAGCAGCTGGCCTTCGCAGGTGTTGCCTAATCATAATATGTGAGCTCCTTAACGCAGCCCTTATACGGCATAATCCCATTCCAACGGTCCGGACTTCCAGCGGACCGCTGTACCAAAAAAGAGGCCGTTAGTCCCCAGACCGTCTTTTATAGAGGCGGAGCTGGAATAAAATGGCGGTCTGGCTACGCGAGACTAGCGGATGAACAGAAGCCTCCAGGGCTGCCATCTTGTTATCGGACCTGTTCTTTTTTCAGCTGTTTCTTCTCGAAAACGTCCTGCGCAGGCTTTGCGCTGGCTTAGTATCACGAAGAAGTGTTCTGGAATACTTCTCACTCGATTGAATGGCTGCGCAAAAGCGAATAATAGCTTAGTAAAGTCAACGAACCCCACAACGCCGCCATCTTGACAGATATATATATATATATACATACGTTCGTATATACGAACATTAAGCCATACAACAACCTAAATCTGAAACAATAATAATTATAAGGGCACCTTTGGCGCCCCTAAAAGAAGCAGGTTCCAAGGCCCACCTTTTGGCTCGACAGAATGTACACTATGCAGACATACCACTTAGAGTAGTGGTTATTGGAAGGGAAGGGTCATATCTGTGGGCTGCAAGTGAAGGTTGCTTTGTGCTGTATGCTATGGAATGCTGTCTGGCTGTGCTTGCCTGCTTTGGCCTGGTCACGGAGGGACGCTCAGTAGATAGTTCTTGAGTTGTACAGGCTGAACCTTGTCTGATGGACATGCGCTGACCTAGTACAGCCTGGCTTGAGAGACACTCTTTTGCCATGCAGGCTGCACCTTGTCTGTTTAGCATCTGGTGTTTAGGAGTAACTTCATGGTTGTTCACACTTTTCTCGGGAGCTGCAGACATGCCTGTGTGCATAGGCTCCTGCCTGGTCTGTACTGGCTGCTCAGCAGGACTCTCTGGGGCCACATACCCCCTTTTCACACGGGCAGGGCAATCTGGATTCGAACCATGTTTTGAATCCGGATCGACTGGGGTTCGCCCTGGTTACGTTCATACTGGCGGTAAGGTTGTTGTGGTTAAAATTGCATTCCTGAGGTATTTATATAAACAATGGCATAGATGACATGTTTGTAATCGGTGCGAAGCAAGATGGTGGCCGCGGAGATGTTCGTGATTCTTTTCTGTTTTAGGTAAGGTTGTTGTGGTTAAAAATTGCATTCCTGAGGTACTTATATAAACAATGGCATAGACGACGCATTTGTAATTGGTGCGAAGCAAGATGGCGGCCGCGGAGATGTTCGTGATTTTTTTCTGTTTTAGGCTCGTATCAATGGTGTGGCTCCGACAAAGGCGCAGTATGAGGTACAGGAGGAGAATGCGTATACTGGCCAGGAGAATACGATTTGCATCTTTTTTGCCACAGTCAGGAGGAAGAATCGGGTGGCGTTGCCAGTGCTCTAGCGACGGACCTGCAGATAATGATTACGGTGCAGCGCCGATCCGTTTGTGTATGCAACAGGAGCCAGGCATTTACTGAGATTATTTCAGCATGGGATGATCATGAGTGGAAGAAAAATTGAGCGGGTGGTGTTGGAGGCACAGATGGTTGAGCAGGTGGTGTTGGTGTTGGAGGCACGAATGGTTGGGTAGAGGATCCCATGTAAGGGTACATGGAATAGCTCATTGGATAAGAGGCTGATGGAGGGGGTATGTTCATAGGGACAGATGCAC
>MKWU01007103.1_pt1 | contig 10935 bp, 13 predicted proteins | sample 809101 | NCBI WGS metagenome assembly MKWU01 (sample SAMN05860141, study PRJNA318959) | sponge metagenome | host: Aplysina aerophoba | place: Slovenia: Piran, Adriatic Sea, Gulf of Piran | collected 2013-05-07
GAGCTGGGATGGAGAGCATGGGCAGGACCTCGCCGGACGCTTCGTGGGACGCGCCCCGGTTCCGGCCCCTCTCTTTCTCTCGGCGGCGCCTGGCCGGCGGGGGATGCGCGGAGCGCGAGCCCCGCCGTCCTGCCTGTGCGGGACTCGGATCGGGCTGCATGAAAAAACCCGCCCCGCGCGGGAGGAACGCGGGGCGGGCTCCGGGGCGAGCGGGCGGAGGAGGCCCGCGGGGCGGGAGATCCGCCTAGAACGGGACGCTGTCAGCCCTTGCCGAAGCGGCATCGCCGGCCGGCGCAGCCTCACCGTCAGGCGCCTGAGCGCCGTTGCCGTTGGCCCCGGAGGGCTTGTCCAAAAACTGCACGCGCCCACCGGGCACGAGCAGGATTTCAGTCGAGAACCGGTCGCTGTCCTCGCCGTCCTTGCGCCACTTCCTGGTCTGCATCTTGCCCGCGACGTAGACGAGCCGGCCCTTCTTCGCGTGCTTGTCGAGCATGTCGATCAGCCCGTCCTGGAAGGTGACGACGCGATGCCACTCCGTCTTGTCGATCCGCTCGCCGCCGCCGGCCCGGTCGATGTAGCTCTCGTCAGTGGCGATGCTCAGATTGGCCACGCGGCCCCCGGAGGCGAGGTGGTTGATGGAAACGTCGGCACCCAACCGGCCGATGACCTCAGCCCTGTTCAGTCCAAACGCCATTGTCTTGTCTCCTTGCGATTCGAGTTGATGACGAAGGTTGACGAGCGGGCTGGAGCCTCTTCTCGGCCCCGCCCTGCTCACCTTCTCCAGGCTCCACACCTCCTCTCGTCTGCCGCCTTCTCCGAGGCCCGGCGGGTTCACAAGGCCTCGCGGACCGCACGGCCGGTGACTGCCGTGGCGCCGGTTCGGGATCGCGAATGTCGGGAGCGGGCTCGCCGTCGGGACGCCCGCGGCAGGTCCGCGCTCATGACGGCGACAGCGCCATCAAGGGAAGGTTGGAGCGGATCTCCACCTGGTCGGGACGCAGGCGGGCGAAGGCGATGCAGGCGGCGGCTTCGGATTCGGTCTCGAAGACCCCCAGCTCGTCGCCCGTCTCCAATTCGACCACAGTAATCTGCGGCGGCCAGAGCGCTGCCAGGTGACGCTCTGGCGCGCGGGAGTTGGATCGATATGCGCAGCGCGGACAGCGGGCCGCGCCACCCGTATGCGCCTTGCAGTCTACGCAGATGCCCTGCGCGCGCCTCGCGACATAGCGTCTCTTCCCGACGGCGCTCTCGCGCTCGGGACAGACGCGCTCCTTCTCCAGCGCGAGGCAGCGGCCGCAGCGCGACAGGCCTCCGATCGTGGTCTGGGTGCAGCGCACGCAGCGGCCGGTAGCGCGGCGCGCGTCATAGCGCCGGCGGTCGCGTGCGCTCCGCGCCTCGCGGCAAGGCTCGCAGACGGAGCGGTTCTCGTTCGGCCGACGGAGGCCGCAGGACGTGCATAGTCCCGCCTCCTGACGCCCCCGGCGGCGGCGCCTGTCGCCGGCGCGGTCGGCGCGGCGGCACCGCTCCGGATCGCGGCCGCCATATTGCTTGCCCTGGGCGCGGGCCTTCGCACGGCGGGCGCGGTCGGCGGCGCGGCGCTTCTCGGCACAGCCTGTACACACTTTGCGGCCTGGCTCGGGAGGAAGCCGGCCGCAGCGAGTGCAACGGCCGCTGGCGACGCGCACGGCGTGGCGCTGGCGGAGGCGGCGATCCCGCGCCTTCTTCTTCGCAGGGTCCCTGGGCGGCACGGCCGGCCACCCCGGTCAGCGCGCGTAGCGGGTGGTCAGCAAGCCTGTCGCCTGAACCCCCCAGATTTGGACGCCTGATCGCGCCAGGGTGACTCCGGTGCAGACGATGATCTCGTCGCGTTCGGGCCGCATCTCCCGGACCGCCTTGCGCGAGACGATCTTCCTGCGCGGCGTGCGCAGGCCCTTCGTCTTGGGTTGCTCCGCCTGGATGGGCTCGATCTGGCCGTCGGGACGGGAGCGGTACTTTTCGACCACGTAGCGCTCGTCGTCGAGGCCTCTGCCGAACAGGTGGATCAGAAAGGTCTGCGCGTCGCGATGGAACATCCGGCCGGTCTGCATGGCCGCTCTCCCCCGGTGGTGGTTGCCGACGGCGGGACCTGCTCCGCAGCGCCGGCCCCGCCGCCCGCGTCACGGCCAGCCTCTCGCTCTGGACGGCGCACAGACGCGGCTGCGGCGTGAAGATCGTGCTCCGGGTTACTCGCGCTGAAGGAAGTGGATGGGCAGCATTTGACCCGCAGTCCGCCGTGCCTATCGTGGCTCCGCAAGCGCAGGGGAACTCTGACATGTCGACGGTGACGCGCGCCCATCCGGCGAGAGCCGTGGCAGAGGAAACAGGATTGTTGCAGCGCGACGCGGCGGCGCTCGTGGATGCGGTGATCGAAGCGATTGCGGAGCGCCTGGAGGCTGGGGAGGCCGTGAAGATCTCGTCCTTCGGCAGCTTTCGGCTGCGCGACAAGCCAAGGCGCATGGGCCGCAACCCTCGAACGCTGGAAGCGGCGCCGATCACGCCGCGCCGGGTCGTGATATTCCGCGCATCGGGCGTGCTGAAGGCCAAGATCGACGAAGCGCTATCGGGCGGCGGCGACGGCCAGTGACGTCCGGCCCCGTGCGGCCAAGGCGGTAGTTGGGTTTTGCAGACCGAGTGAGGGTCAATGACGACGAACTACGTCCTCGTCGACTACGAGAATGTAAACGCCGGCAACCTGAACCTGCTGGCCGGCGGCTCCCACAAGTTCGAGGTGCTGATCTTCCTCGGACCCCTTCAAACGAAGATCCCGGTCGATCTCGCGATTCAGATAAGCGGATTGCGCACAGCCAGCTACGTCAAGGTTTCGGGGCGAGGGAAGAACGCGCTCGACTTTCATATTGCATACTATATGGGAAGGCTGTCGGAGCGGAACCCGGGAGCGTTTTTTCACATCGTTTCGCAGGACAAGGGTTTCGACCCCCTGATCGAGCACCTCCGGGGCGACGGGAGGAAATGCTATCGCGTGAACGACGTGTCCGATCTGCTTCCATTGCGTGCCCCCGTGTCGCCCGACAACCGGAAGAGGATCGACGTGATCCTGGCCGATTTGTCGAGCCGCGGTGCATCGCGGCCGAGGAGGATGAAGACCCTGATCGGCACGATCGGCTCCGTGTTCAAGGGGGCGCTGGACGGGGCGACCATCCGATCGCTGATAGAGTCTCTGCGCAAGAAGGGTCATGTCGTCGTCGACGGGGACAAGGTGACCTACAATCTTCCGGCTCGCGAGACGGAATAGGGTATCAGCACATTGGAGCGCGCCGGCAGCGCGCGGATATGATGCGGGCCATGTCGACGCGCATACCTGCGGATCGGGACGCTGCGGACGAGCAGCGGTGCGGGGGCGAGCGGGGCGTCGGACAGCCCCGTTACGCCCTGCCGTCCGATCTGGCAGGCACGTTGCGTCACCTCGATGACGGTCAACTCGACAGGCTGATGCGCGCCGTTGCCGAAGAGGCGCGCCAGCGCGGGCGCCCGGTCAATGCCGGGGGCGTCTGCCCGCCGGCACCGGCGCCGGACAAGGCTTCGGGCCTCCCGGCCGCGGCGGGCGGCAAGGCGAAGAAGCGGGCGGCTTCGATCCTGCCGGGACAGGAGAAGGTGATCCGGGCAGCGTTCGAGGCCGGCGTCAAGCCGGGTACCATCGCGCGCCAGTTCCGTCTGTCGCGCGCGCAGGTGGAGCAAATCGTCGGCAGGCCGAAGCGGCGAAGGCGCTGATTGCGGCTGGCGGGTATGCGCAGGCCGCGCTGCATGACGGGTCCCGGGAAGGGCACCGGTCGACGGTCGGTGCGTCTGCCTGACATGCTCTCACCCGGGTGAGCGCGGGAGCGGCGGCAGTTTCGGGAATGGAGGACGGACGGCGCCATGTCAGCGCTCGAGGGATGCCAGCGCGTCGGCTCTGGTCGGGTGGATCGCGATGATCTTGTCGAAGCCGCTCGTCCGGAAGACTTCCAGGACGGCGCCCGACAGCGAGCAGAGAGCGAATGCGGCGTCCCGCCTCCGCAGGCTCTTCGCCGTCATGAGTACGACGCGGAGGCCCGTACTGCTGATAAAGCGCAGGTTCTCGAAGTTCACGATCACCGTGCGGTCCCCGTCCTCGATCGCGCTTCTGACGGTCTTCTCGAACTCGCTGGCGTTGCCCGCGTCGATTCGCCCGCTCACGTGAACCGACAAGACGCGATCCTGCCGCTCTGCGGCTATCTCCATGGACATGCCCTCCGTCGAAGAATGCCTGCACCATAGCCCCGGTGTGGAAGACCGGCCACCTCGCCCGGCCGGCGCGATATCTCGACAGAAGGAGGGCCGTCGAGGAGTCCTCGCGTCCGCTGCCCGCTCGCAGGAATTCGCTTCCCGGCGAGTTGTGCTACCCGCTGAGCCGGAGCCTGGGCCGCCGTTCGGGCGGTGTCGGGCCGCTTCGCCCGGCGCCGCACGCTTCGTCAGCGTCACGACCGTCCTGCCGCCGATACGCTATGTCATCCATCGTTTTGCGCACCGGATACCGAGGCCGCCGACGGCACGCTCCCAGGCGACGCCCCGATTTCCGGCGCCTGCAACGGGCCGAACGCCCTTCCATCGCCCGCGGTCTCGATTACAAGCGTGCCGTCTCGAAGGCGGAGCACGAGCCCAACCCAATGCTCGCCGTCGTAGCCGTAGCCGATCGTGTTGGTCGCCAGCTCATCGATCGCCAGAACGACATCAAAGCAGATGCCGGCCGCCAGTCCGTGTGCCGCGCTGCCGGATCGAGGCGGCGGTCGCTCACAGAGCCCGGTCCAGGAAGCGTTCCGCCGCCTTGCGGCTCTCCCGCGTCGCCTCGTCCAGGACCGTTGCCTTCTCCGCAGGCGGTATCGGCCGGTCGGTCTCCGGCGAGACCCCGAACTGTTCGCCGATGGCCCTGAGCGCCGACATCTGTTCCGTAGGTGAAGTCTCCAGGGCCTCGATCAGCGCCTCGCGGTCGTCGGTCAGCAGCACCACGTTGTCGCAGGCGCGGATGAGTTCCACATGGAAGGTCGCCTGGTCGGCGACTCCCCCGCGCCCGATACCCAGGACAACGATGGCCCGAGGTGATGCCTTGGGCCGCATGCATGGTAGACGAACAGGTGTGGTCCGGGCGGTGAAGCTGAGGATCGTCGCGGGCCGTGACGATCTCGCGGCCGTCCCGGGTGCGTATCGTGACGTTCACCCGGCCGGCGTCGAACCGGCGCAGTTGCCGATTTCACTACGCAGCCGGCAATCGCGATCAACGGCAGCCAGGTCCCGAGCAGCGGCCCGGCCCTCCCCGAGGCGAGGATGCGGAGCGCGTATGCATGCCTGCATCCGCACGGCCGGCGCGCTATTCGGGCGTTCGACGGTCCATCCCGCACCGGAGGCTGTCGAGCGCCTGCGCGGCGCCGCCGAGGTCGAAACGTTCGGTGACTTCCCCGTTCGGACGTCCTATCACCTTGACTTCCCAGGTTCGGTGACTCCGGAACTTGCCGAAGAGGGCCAGGGCCTCCGGGTCGTAACGCAGCGGGCTTACTTCGCCCGGCCAGGTCGTCAGGTAAAGTACTTCGTCGTCATAGTCCGGTAAGAGCCAGTGGCGCTCGGCCGGCCCGCCGTCCCAGCGCATCTCGACCGTGGCGTCATCGAACTTCACGTCGTCGTCGAAGCCCAGGGCGAGGACGTAGTAGCCCTGCTGGCAGCTGACGAGCAGGGAGAGGCGCCCGTCGAGCCCGTTGGCGCGCGCCAGCGTCACGGTTTCGCCGCTTTCCTCGTCCGGACTTTGCAGGGTGCGCCATTGCGCGCTGGCCGAGGTGGCGGACAGGAGCAGGATGGTGCAGGCGACTGCTGTCGAACGGATCATGGCATGGCCTCTTTGCGGAACGGGCGTGCCCATGGAAGCTTCTCACGAATCCCGCACCATTTCCTGCGTCGGGGTCAAGGCCGCGGCCAAGCCTGTCCCGGCGCCGATGCGCCTCGGCGTCCGCCTGCATCCCGGCCCACGCCGTCTTGCGGCCGGCTTCACCCGAGGCCGCGTAACGCATCGCCGATCGCATCGCCGAGTTGGCCGGGGTCCGGGACCGGCGGCCGGGATGACCCGCCTCCGCCGCTCGCCGCCACCTGGCCGGTGCGACTGGAGGACGCGGCGGGAGCACCGCTCGCAGAATGCGGCACTGGCACTGGCACGATGGCCGTTGCGCGTGGCACCTTTGCGGCCATGACGGATCCGGATTCGCTACCGGTCGCGCTGCTCTCCTTTGGGGAGGCTGTTGCGGAGGATAAATCCGGCACCGGCGGCACCCCGGACGCGGCGGCGGTGCCGTTCGGGCAGGCCGCCGCTGCCAATGGAGCCGGCGAGGCCGATCAGGGTCCCGGGCCGCCACCGGATGGCCTGCCGCCTGCTGCCGTCACCGGACAGGGCGTCCACGATCCCGGCCTCTCCGGCGATCCGATGACGATGTACCTGCGCGACATGTCGGCCACCGCGCTCCTCACGCGCGAGGGGGAGGCGGCGCTGGCGAAGCGGATCGAGGCGGGGCGGCGCTCGATGCTGGAGGGCCTCTGCTCCAGCCTTCCGGCGATGGCGGCGGTGAGCGCATGGCGCGATGCGGTCCGCGAGGGCACGCTGGCGCTGCGCCACGTCATCGACGTCGGGGCCGCCTACGGGAGCGGGCGCCAGGGCGATGACGGCCGTGAGGGGGCCGACGAGGCAGATGACCCATACGGCGGCGGTGAGGACGCCGCCACGCCCCGGCTCGCCGCGATGGAAGAGGCGGTCCGTCCCGGCGTCACGGAGACCCTCGACCGGATCGCGGCGGCGTACGCGAAGCTGCGCCGGCTTGAAGAGAAGCGCATCGAGCTGGTGCGAACGAACCGCACGCTGACGGCATCGCAGGCCAGCCGGCGCCGCAGGCTGGAGCGCGACCTCGCGGCCTCGATGAGGAGCCTGCGTCTGACCGAGGCCCGCATCGAGGCGCTGGTCGACGAGGTGCGCGCCGCAGGCGAGCGCCTGCGGCGCTGCGAGGGCGCGCTTCTGCGTCTGGCCACCGGGTGCGGTGTCCCGCACGGGGCGTTCCTGGAGCGGCACGAGGGGCGCGAGCTGGAGAGCGGCTGGCTCTCGCGCGTAGGCCGGCTTCGCGGCGAGGGCTGGAAGACCCTGGCGGCGCGGAAGCGCCCCGAGGCGCTGGCGCTGCGCCGGGAGATCCTGGCGCTCGCCCGCGAGACAGCGACGCATCCTGCGGACCTCAGACGGACCGCCGCCCTGGTCCTCGGCGGCGAGCGCGAGGTGCGGCAGGCGACGGAGGAGATGATCGAGGCGAACCTCCGCCTCGTGGTCTCGATCGCGAAGAAATACCAGCACCGGGGTCTCGCGCTGCCGGACCTCGTCCAGGAAGGTAACACCGGCCTGATGCATGCGGTGGGCAAGTTCGACTACCGCCGGGGCTTCAAGTTCTCGACCTACGCCACTTGGTGGATCCGCCAGGCGATCGCGCGGGCGATCCAGGAAAGTGCGCATACGATCCGCATTCCCGTGCACATGGCGGAGACGGTGGCGAAGGTGAAGCGGGTGTCCTGGCTCATGGGCAAGGAGCTTGGGCGCGCGCCGGCGCCGGAGGAGATCGCGGAACGCACGCGCATACCGCTCGAGCGGGTGCAGAAGGCACTGGCTGCGGCGGCTGCGGCGGAGCCGATGAGCCTCGAGACGCCGCTCGGCGGCGACGACGGGGACCTGCGGCTGGGGGACCTGATCGAGGACGAGGACGCGGTGCAGCCCCTGGATGCCGCCATCGGCTCCGACCTGCGCGACACCATGTCGCGGATTCTCGGCACTCTCACGCCGAGGGAGGAGCGGGTGCTGCGCATGCGCTTCGGCATCGGCACGAAGAGCGACCATACGCTGGAAGAGGTGGGCCAGCAGTTCTCGGTGACGCGCGAGCGCATCCGCCAGATCGAGGCCAAGGCGCTGCGCAAGATGAACAACCCCGCGCGAGCGCGCGTGCTGCGCAGCTTCCTCGAAGGCCAGGGGCGCCCGGGCAGGTAGCACCGCGCGCTCAGGGTGTATTCACACCGCCGGCCGGGCGGCGGAAGGGAATGACCTTGCCGCCGCGCTGGGCGCTCGCGGTGTGCGCCACTGCACCACGCCGCCACGCCGACCACGGCTTCAGGGTCTGCACGAAGGAGGGGATCAGGTCGGTAGCGATCCGCTCCATCTCCGCCACCGCGGCCGGGTCCAGGGCCGAGCGGCCCAGGTCGATATCGTGCAGCGCACCGATCATCGCAAGCGACGCGGCCGCCTCCCGGTCGAAGCCCTGCCGGATTCGCTCCCACGCCCCGGCCCGCAGCGCCATCGCCCGCACGAAGCCCCCGATCCAAAGGCCCCACAGCGGCTCCGTCCCGTCGTCCCCGACCTCGAACAGCGGCGTGTATTCCCCGGGCGACAGATAGAGGCTGCGGGCCACCCGCTGGTAGTGGGCGATCACCGCACGCACCTCCGCCTCGCGCCGCGCACCACCGAAGGACGCGGCGCCCGGCCCGCCCCAAACCGCCGGCAGCCACTCCGACGGCGCGACCGCCTCCGGGCAGATCGCAACCCCGGCCACATAGCCGTCTACCTGCCCGACGCTCATCCACGGCCGCCCCGCCGGCACGGCCCCGAGAAGGTCCAGCAACTCCTCGATCTGATCGAAGCTGTGCAGCATCCCCCGGAAATCCCGTCTCTGAGGACTGCGGCCCCTGCGGCCCGGCACAATCCTGGCCAGCGGGAGTTCCCGCTGCCGGCATCGCCGTCCCGTGCTCCCCTTCCTGCCGGCCGTCCATCCGGCAGACCGGTCCCGGGGCCTGCGACGCCCGAACGGGAGCATCGACCGGGCGATGATATCAGCGCCCGAAACGCGGCGGTAGCAGTCCTCTCGCCGCCGACCCGGCTTCGCGATGTCGACGGCTGCCGGGAAGGGCACCTGCTTCGGTGAGTTCAACGCCCCGGCAGAGTGATGCAGCAGCAGCCCGGTTGGCGCGTGGAAGTCGCGCCCGCCGAGCCGCCCTCCGCCGCCGCCGGAACAGCGTCCGTTCGAAAGCAACCGGCGGCATCTGCTTGACAATACGGTCGCGGGCCAGGGAGCATGCCACGCAGATGCCGGCGTTCGGCCGGTTGCGGCGATGCCCGGGCCGCGCCGACAGTGCGCGCCACGGATGCGAGGAGACCACCCATGCGCAGCTTGAAATTCGCGACCCTCGGACTGGCCGCGCTGGCGCTTGCGGGCTGCAGCGAGACCGTAGGCCAGAAGCAGGGTCTCGGCACGCTTCTCGGCGCCGTGGCCGGCGGCGTCGCCGGCTCCCAGGTCGGCGACGGTCGGGGCCGGCTGGTCGCCACCGGCGTCGGCACGCTCCTCGGCGCGATGATCGGCAGCGAGATCGGCAAGTCGCTCGACCGCGCCGATCAGCTAGCGATGCAGCACGAACCGCAGAACACGCTGGAGACAGCGCCCGCCGGCACGACAAACACGTGGCATAACCCGGACAGCGGCAACAGCGGCACGGTGACGCCGACCCAGACATATCAGCGGAGCGACGGGGCCTACTGCCGCGAGTTCACCCAGACGGTGACGGTGGGCGGGAGCACGGAGGAAGCCTACGGTACCGCCTGTCGCCAGCCGGACGGCAGCTGGCAGATCATCTGACGCGGGGCGGGGCGTTCCCGGCCCTGCCTACCCCGGTGCAAGGTGGTCGGCGTTGGCCGCACAGAGCCTGACGAACTACGGCTGTGCGGGCTCCACTATGATCCTGCCGCGCCCCCGCCTCAGCAGATAGCCGCCGCGGGGGATCTTCAACCTACCCTCCTCGACGAGCGGCCACAGGATATCCAAGATCGTCGCTGCGTGCAGGTCTTCGTTCTCCGATCCCGTTGGGCGTGACGACAGCCACTCCAGAAACGCCCGCTCGCCGATCTCGTCGCCGACTGACTTGCGCAGTGCGTTCAATTTGCGACGCTCGCCTTTAGAGAGGGCGCTCTCGTCGATTCCCTTCGAACTTGTCCGGTCCATGATGCGCTTTATTCCTTCCGGTAGCGAAAGTGCCGCGCAGTTGTAGCAGCGCGGTTCACGAATTCCTAACTGACGTCCCCGCCGCCGGACATGCCCCTCGGCGATCCGGTTCTTCAGCGCCTGGGAGGCCCGGAACGTCACCACGCGGCGCGGCGTTATCGCCGCCGCCTCCCGCATCTTCGGATTGCGCCCCGTCCGAGCCGCCTTGCTGCGCAGCTTGAAGCTGCCGAAGGACAAGAGGCTGACGTCCTCTCCGGCCGCAAGCGGCGCCGCTATCGCCTCGATCAACATGTCGACGAGAACCTTTGCCTCGCAATGCGGCAGCCCCGCTTCCTCGCTGACGGCCTTCGCCAGATCGGCGCGCGTCACAGTCACCATCGCCAATAACTCCGTCGCCTGTGGTCCCCGATGCGGGCCGCGATCCTCACTGCCGATGCGTTGGCCTCATCCCGGGAGCTGTTCGGCGCGTGGGACGGATCACCGCCACCTCTCTTCAAAGGGTCGTATGCGCGAGGCTTGGTGCGCTCACGTGCGCTCGACGGCGACACAGCGCATTGTTGGAGACCGCGGTCGCGTGTTGGTCGGCGGCGCCAGCAGGCTCGGACTACGACGACCCAGGATTGAGCCGCGATGGAGCGACGATCGAGAATGCGTTCCTTGCCGGCCGCGTCTCAGCCTGCCCCGGCGCCGTCTGGAATCCCATCCTGTTCGGCGGTGCCCTCCGGCACATGGCTCATCAGTGCCTCTATCCGATCGGCAACCCTCTGAGCCGGCTCGCGCAGCTGGGCGATCGTCCAGTCCGCAGCGTAACCCTCCGTCACGTCGTTGGGTCTGGCGTGGTTCACAAGGCGCTTGGTCAACGGCGAGG
>MKWU01007104.1_pt1 | contig 10933 bp, 11 predicted proteins | sample 809101 | NCBI WGS metagenome assembly MKWU01 (sample SAMN05860141, study PRJNA318959) | sponge metagenome | host: Aplysina aerophoba | place: Slovenia: Piran, Adriatic Sea, Gulf of Piran | collected 2013-05-07
GACGCCTTGCTCATCCGCGGCGTGGTCGTCTATCCCAGCGCCATCGAAAACGTCGTGCGTCAGTTCCCCGCAGTCACTGAATTCGCCGTGGACATCCACCGGCGCAAAGCACTGGACGAGTTGGAAGTTCGCCTAGAACTCAACGGCAATGCCAACGACACCGCCGACCAAGTAGCACGCGCCCTCGCCCACCGGCTGGGCCTGCGCGCCGTCATCGTCATCGCCGCGCCAAACACCCTGCCGCGCTTTGAACTCAAAGCCCAGCGCTTCACCGATCACCGGAGCGACACGTGAGCGACTAATCCCAGTCCACGTTTTCTCGTATCTTGAAAGGCAGGCTCTAAGAAGCGTTCTTAATTTGAATCTCTATCCCCTAACGAAGGAGTGACCATGACCGAGAACCCCCAACCCCTAACCCAAGCCCAAGACCACGACCGCCGCATTGGACGGCTGGAAGGCATTGCCGAGCAGTTAGACCGCCGATTGGACAGCATTGAACGTGCTGTAGTGGAGCAAGGCCGCCAGATCAACGCCCGCATCGACGCCTTAGAGCAACGCCAATCCGCACAATTTCGTTGGCTGATCGGTATCCAAATGACAACCCTAATCGCCATAGGCGGCTTGTTGCTTAGCATCCTCAACAAGCTACCCGGATAACGACCACTCATGGAGGTCGCCTAATGGAACAGAATCCTCTCCAAGAGCTGCGTACCATTCGCCGCAACATAGAACGCATCTGTGAGGCCAAAGGGCAGACCTATGCCGACTATCTGTCCGAGGCGCAGGACAAATATACAGAGCGTCTCGTCCGGCGTGGGCCAAAGCCACGGCTCAGAATGAACGCACAAAAAGCCACAGACCTAGGGGCGGTTCGCGGTCAAACGTGAGCGACGTCATCGTCATCGGCGGTGGCCCCGCCGGCAGCACCGTAGCCGCCCTCCTAGCTGAAACCGGCCACCAAGTCCAGCTCTTCGAGCGAGAGCAGTTCCCCCGCTTCGCAATCGGCGAGTCCCTGATGCCGGAGACCTACTGGACGTTCAAACGGCTCGGCGTGCTCGACCGACTCAAAGACAGCGCCTTCCCCCGCAAGCACAGCGTGCAGTTTTTCGGCAAGTCGGGCCGCGGCTCAACGCCCTTTTACTTTTCCGACACCAACCCCCACGAAAGCGCAATAACTTGGCAAGTCTTGCGCGGCCCATTCGACGAGATGCTCCTCGACAACGCCCGCGCCAAAGGCACCCAAGTACATCAAGGTGCTCGGGTTCTCAAAGTCCTGTTCGAAGAAGACCGCGCCACCGGCGTACGCGCCAAACTCGCCGACGGTCAAACCCGCGACTTTGCCGCACAAGTAGTAGTCGATGCCACCGGCCAGAGTGCGCTGATCGGCCGCAAGCTCAAGCTGACCCAGCCCGAGCCTGAGCTGAAGAAGGCTTCGATCTACACCCACTATCGCGGCGGCCAGCGCGACGAGGGCATCGACGAGGGCGCAACTTTGATCCTCCACACCGAGAACCGGGATTCCTGGTTTTGGTACATTCCCCTGCCCGACGACAAGGTCAGCGTCGGCGTAGTCGGCGCAATCTCCTACTTAGTCCAAGGCCGCCGCGCAGACGCGCAGACCATCTTCGACCAAGAGCTGGCCAAGTGCCGACCCATGCAGGAGCGCCTGCAAAACGCCGAACAACTCTTTCCGGTCAAGACCACCAAGGATTTCTCCTACCGTGCCAGCCGCATCGCCGGCGAGGGTTGGGTGCTGGTCGGCGATGCGTTCTGTTTTCTCGACCCGATGTATTCCTCGGGCGTGTATCTAGCGCTCAAATCCGGCGAGATGGCCGCCGACGCCATCACCGAGGCTTTTGCCAAAGAAGACTTCTCTGCCGAGCAACTCGGGGGCTTCGGCCCCGAACTAGTGCGCGGCATGGAGGCGGTGCGCAAAATGGTGTACGCCTTCTACTCCAAGGACTTCAGCTTCGCCGAATTCCTCAAACGCCATCCCGAATGCAAACAGGGGGTCGTTGACGTACTCAGCGGCAACCTCTTCAGCGAACGCGTCGGGCCTATTTTCGGGCCGATGAGCGAAGTCTGCCAAATGCCCGCCGCCGTCCCCTTAACCCCACAACCTTCAGGAGCAACATCGTGAACGCCACCGTCCGCTGGCTCCTCTACCTAGGGATTATAGTCCTCTATCTCCTGCACAACGACCTCTGGCTCTGGGACGATCCGCGCATCGTCTGGGGACTGCCCATCGGCTTGCTCTACCACATCGGCTTCTGCGTGGCCGCCACCGGGCTGATGGTCTTGCTGGTCAACTACGCTTGGCCGTCCGAGTTAGACGCGGAGGACGAGGAGCAAACCGCATGACCACGATCATCATCTTATGCTACCTAGGCCTAGTACTCTGCATCGGCGTCCTCTCCAATCGCTTCTTTCGCGGCACTGGTGAGGACTACTTTGTCGCCAGCCGCTCCATCGGCCCCTTCCTGCTGCTGATGTCGCTGTTTGGTACCAACATGACCGCGTTCGCCATCTTGGGGGCCTCCGGCGAAGCCTACCACACCGGTATCGGCGTCTTCGCCCTGATGCCTTCGGGTGCAGCCTTGATTATCCCCACCATCTTCTTCTTTATCGGCACCCGCGTCTGGGCACTCGGCAAGCGCCACAACTTACTCACGCAGGTCCAGTACTTCCGCCGCCGCTGGGACTCCGACGGCTTGGGGCTACTGCTCTTCGTCGTCATGATCGCGCTATTGATTCCCTACCTACTCATCGGCGTCATGGGCGGCGGCATCACCCTCGCCCAAGTCACCAAAGGACAGATCCCCCAGTGGGCCGGCGGCATGCTGGTCTGCTTGGTGGTACTGGCCTACGTCAGCTTCGGCGGCATGCGTGGCACTGCCTGGGCCAACGCCTTCCAAACCCTAGTTTTTATGATCTTGGGCGGCGTGACCTTCTTCGTCATCGTCGATAAGCTGGGCGGGCTGGACAGTGCACTGGCGCAAGTCGCGGCCGCGCACCCCGAGCTGCTGATCAAAGGGGACAATATCAGCCCGATCAAACTCCTAACCTACACCTGCATCCCGCTGTCGGTCGGCATGTTCCCCCACCTTTTTACCCATTGGCTAACCGCTAAAAGCGCTCGCACCTTTCGCTGGCCGCTGATGTTCTACCCGCTGTGCATCGCCATCGTCTGGATCCCCAGCGTGCTGTTGGGAATCTTCGGCAGCATTGACTTCCCCGGCCTCAAGGGCGCGGCCGCCAACTCCGTGCTGGTCAAGATGATCGACCTACACGCCCCCGGTGCCTTGGCTGGCCTACTCGCCGCCGGAGTCTTTGCCGCCATCATGTCCTCTCTCGATTCGCAGGTGCTGTCCATCAGCAACATGTTCACCCAGGACGTCGTCCGCCACTACCGCAAGGGCGACGAGTTGAGCGAAAAGGCCCAAGTTCTGTCGGGCCGCCTTTTCGTGATCGCCATCTTCGCCGTTACCTACGTGCTCTCGCTGGTCTCGGCCCGCAGCATCTTCTCCCTCGCCGTCTGGTCCTTCACCGGCTTCGCAGCGCTCTTCCCAGTGGTAGTAGCCGCCCTGTTCTGGAAGCGCAGCACCAAGTACGGCACCTTTGCCTCCGTGCTCACCGTGGCCGCGCTGTGGTGCTATTTCTTCTTTCAGGGGTGGAAAGTGCCCGGCTATACGGTCAGCATGACCGGGGTAATGCCCGTGGTGGTAATCCTAGCCGCTTCTGCCGTCGCCATGATCGTCGGCTCGCTGCTGACCAAGCCACCGGCCAAAAGCACCGTCGATAAATTCTTCTAGCGATGCGCGTCGCCTACATCACGGCCGGTGCCGCCGGCATGTACTGCGGCAGTTGCATCCACGACAACGCGCTCGCTGCCGCCTTGGCGCGCAGCGAGGCCGATGTCGCCCTGATCCCGACCTATACGCCGCTGCGCACGGATGAGGAAAACGTTTCGCTGGACCGCGTCTTCTACGGCGGCGTCAACATCTTTCTGCAACAGCAGTGGTCGTTTTTTCGCCGCACGCACCGCTTCTTCGACCGCGTCCTCGACTCGCCGTTCCTAATCCGCACCCTCGCGCGCTTTGGCTCCTCTACCAACGCCCGCGACCTAGGACCACTCACCGTCTCAATCCTCGCCGGCGAGGAGGGCAATCAACAAAAGGAACTCACCCGCCTCGTCGCTTGGCTCCAGCGCGACTTCAAACCCGACCTCATCCAGCTAACCAACGCCATGTTCGTCGGCATGGCCCGGCAATTAAAAGCACAATTAGGCGTCCCTGTCCTCTGCGCCCTCCAAGGCGAGGACCTGTTCTTAGACGGCCTCGTCGAACCCCATAAGTCCCAAGCCCTAGACACCCTGCGCCAACGCGCCCAAGACATCGACGCCTTCATTGCCCCGTGTGCGTATTACCAAGAACATATGGCCGAATACCTACAGATACCGCGCACAAAAATCCACGTGGTGCCGCTCGGCCTCAACCTGACCGGACACGGGCAAGAGCCACCGCCTGCCGACGGCTCCTACAAGATCGGCTACCTCGCCCGCATCTGCCCTGAAAAGGGCTTTCACCTGCTCGTCGATGCCTTCCGACAATTAAAAGAACAACCCGAATTTGCCTCCCTGCGCCTCGAAGCCGCCGGCTACCTCAGCGCGTACGACAAACCCTACTTCGCCGAGCAGGTGCAAAAAATCCGCCGCTGGGGACTAGCCGATTCGTTCACCTACCACGGCGAAGTTGATCGCCGCGAAAAAATCCGCTTCCTCTCCTCCCTCCACGTCTTCTCTGTACCTTCGGTTTACGCCGACCCCAAAGGTCTGTCGGTCCTCGAAGCTTTAGCCAACGGCATTCCGGTCATCCAACCCAACCACGGCGCATTCCCCGAACTGATCGCAGCCACCGGTGGCGGTCTCCTCGTCGCACCCCATTCCCCGGAGATTCTAGCCAACCAGCTTGCCGCCTTGCTGCGCGACGAAAAGCGGAGACGCCAACTCGGACAAACCGGCCAAGAGGCGGTCCACCGTCGCTTCCACGCCGACGCTATGGCCGCGGGGACGCTCGCCGTGTACGAGCAGTATGTAGTATGAAACAATCCGCAGATGACACAGATATAACATGAATGACTTGAACGATTCGAGCTGAGAATCGTCTTGCTTCTAGGCATCCATCTGCCGCCGGGATGGCCGCAGGAACGCTCGCCGTGTATGGCCATCGCGTTTGGGTCTGCGGCTCAACATCGTTATCATTTCTTTAGGCCGGGGATGTCCTTGATGGTTGCTGCTTTGCGACTCTCCGCTCGGCTGGAAAACGGAGCACCTGCCCTTATGAACTCCTCCTACCCGCGCATTCCCTACGGCTGGGCTGATTTCCGCGCCATCCGCCTCGAAAAGCGCCTGTACGTCGATAAGACGCGCTTTGTCCACGCTTTAGAAGAGGAACGCTACGTCTTTCTGATTCGGCCGCGTCGCTTTGGCAAGTCCTGCTGGGTGTCGCTGTTGGACAACTACTACGACCGCAATCGCGCCGACGAATTTGAGGCTGTCTTCGGCGGCACCCACTTGGGGCAACAGCCGACCGAAAACCGCCATCGCTACGTCATCCTGCGCTTCAACTTTTCGGCGTTTGACGATACCTTAGAAACCTTGCGGGAGCGTTTTGAAACCTATTGCCACTTGATCGTCCGGCACGCACTGGAGCGCAATCCAGATCTGTTTTCCCAAGAGCACATGGAGCGCATTCTCTCCCTGCCCTCCATCGACGCCAAGCTCAACGAGTTGTTCCTATACGCTGGCAACCACGGCATTCCGCTGTATGTACTTATCGACGAGTACGACAACTTTGCCAACACGGTGCTGGCCTATCACGGGACAGAGGCGTATCAGGCGTTCACGCACGGCGGCGGCTTTTATCGCAACTTTTTCGCCACGCTCAAGGACGGGGCTGGGCACAGCGGCGGTGGCTTGGAGCGCATGTTCATCACCGGCGTGTCGCCGATTACTATGGACGACGTCACCAGTGGCTTCAACATCGGCAAGAACATCAGCTTGCACCCGGAGTTCAACGACATGCTCGGCTTCACCGAGGAAGAGGTCCGGGAGCTACTGGAGCTATACCGCGATCACGGCGTGTTCAATCAGGAGGTCGAAGCCGCGCTGGACATCATACGCGAGTGGTACAACGGCTATCGGTTCGCCAAGCGTGCCCAAGGCGACCTCTATAACACCGACATGGTTCTCTATTTCCTCAATGAGTCCATACCGAACAGAGGGATACCGGACGAGTTGATCGACACTAACGTGCGCATCGACTACGGCAAGTTGCGCCACCTGCTGACGGTCAACCGCCAACTCAACGGCAACTTCGACCTGCTGCGCCACCTCATCGGCCAAGAACAGGTGAACACCCCCATCCAACTCAGCTTTCCCCTCGACCAGCTAGACCAGCGCGAAAACTTCCTGTCGCTACTGCATTACTTCGGCCTGCTCAGCATTCGGGACGTGGAGCGCGGGATGCCCCGACTCGGCATTCCCAATCAGACGGTCAAGCGGCTGATGTACGGCTACCTGCGCGATGCGTACAATGACGTGGGAGTGTTCTCGGTCGATGTGTACACCTTTTTCCGCTTGGCTCAAGCGATGGCCTACGACGGCGCTTGGCAGCCCGTGTTGGACTTTTTGCGCGATGCCTTAGCCGAACAAACCGGCATCCGCGACTACATGGACGGCGAGAAGGTGGTGCATGGCTTTGCCGCTGCCTACTTGAGCCTATCCCAGTACTTTCTGCTGCACTCGGAGTATGAACTGAACAAAGGGTATGCAGACCTCTACTTGGAGCCATTCGTCGCCCAATACCCGGACATGCAGTTCGGCTACGTGCTTGAACTCAAGTATCTCAAGCGGAGCGAATCCCTCGGCGAATCCGTCGTCGCGGACAGGATACAGGAGGCCGTAGAGCAGGTGCGCTCCTACTTGGCGGATTCGTCGTTGGCGCACCGCTATCCGTCGGTGCGACACATCGGCTTAGCGGTGGTGTTTCACGGCTGGGAGCTGGTCGCGTATCAAGCCATAGACGACGCGGCGGAAGACTAAGCTGCTAGGACGGCTACTAGCATCTGGCCGCCTTGCTGCGCGACGAAAAGCGGAGACGCCAACTCGGACAAACCGGCCAAGAGGCGGTCCACCGTCGCTTCCACGCCGACGCCATGGCCGCGGGGACGCTCGCCGTGTACGAGCAGTATCTGTAGAAAGAGGTCGTCAACAACTATAGGGTGACGTGGTGCTGACCAGTGGTCAGGGCTAGTATTTTTGACAGATTTACGATCCAATCGTAAATTCGCCAGTATGATTAGGCGCACCCTACAACAGTATCTTTTGCGCGATGCCCGCTTGTACCCGGTGCTCACCCTCACCGGCCCGCGCCAGTCTGGCAAGACGACCTTAGCCAGAGCGACCTTCCCCCAGCATAGCTACTATTCCCTCGAAGATCCCGACCAACGCATCTTTGCCCTAGAGGACCCCCGAGGATTCCTCGACCAACTCGACGGCCCAGCCATTTTGGACGAAGTCCAGCGAGCACCCGAGTTGTTTTCCTACATCCAGAGCAGAGTTGACGCGGACGGTAGCACGGGCCGATTTGTGTTGACCGGTTCGCAGAATTTCCTGCTCATGGACCGCATTGTGCAGACCTTGGCGGGCCGTTGCGCCGTTCTGCACCTGTTGCCGCTTTCGCGTTCCGAACTCGAAGGCCAAGTCCAGCCGGTGCCCGCAACTCCTGCGACGTTATTTACCGGGCACAAGACCCATCTCCAGCTATGGCAGGCCCTCTACACCGGCTTCTATCCGCGGATTCACGACCAGCGCATCCCGCCCGCAATATGGCTCCCCGACTACGTGCAAACCTATCTCGAACGCGATGTGCGTTCGCTGGTCAATATCGGCAACATGGAAGCCTTTGAGCGATTTTTAGCTTTGTGCGCCGGTCGGGTCGGGCAGATACTCAATTGCGCTGCACTGGCCAACGATTGCAGCATCGCCGTAGATACGGCACAGCGCTGGATATCCGTTTTGAAGACTAGTTTTGTCGTCTTTCTGCTGCCGCCACACCACCGCAACTTCAACAAGCGGCTAATCAAAAGCCCCAAGCTGTACTTCTACGACACCGGCCTCGTCTGTTATTTGCTAGGCATAAAAGACCCCCAAGTGCTGCCCACCCATCCCTTGCGCGGCCCCCTTTTTGAAAATTACCAAGTCGCCGAAGTGGCCAAAGCCTTCCACCACCACCGCCAGAAGCCCCCGCTGTACTTTTGGCGCGACCGCACCGGCCACGAGGTTGATCTACTGGTGGAACAGGGCTCGGTGCTCTACCCGATTGAGATCAAGTCTGGACAAACGGTCAGCTCCGATGCGTTCACCGCCCTTACCTGGTGGAGCCGCACGGCCGGACAGGACCTTGCGAATGCTTCGCTGATCTACGGCGGCGACCGCGCGTACCGGCGCAACAAAGTGGCGGTGCGACCGTGGTTTGCTATTTGAAGTTTATTTTGAACGGGGTCACAGCCGCCGGGTGGGGTGCGTTGGGATTTGCAAAGGGGCACCTGTTCATCCGGGTGAGATCTTGCGTGAGACGGAGACGGCGTACAGACGAATGCCGCACGGCGAAAAAACTAACCACAATATCCTTTCAAAGTAGCAAAGATTTTCCTACCCGCGAAATTCCCTATACTATACTTGTGATCGCTTGGTCTCCTAAAGGCGGATCGGCAAGAACCCCGATGGCACCTATGAAGGAAATCAACCAACCACGGAGTGCAAACATGACCCATCCCGAACTCCTCAAGCGCATCACGGTGCGTCCAGATATTTTCGATGGCAAACCCATTATTCGCGACATGCGTATCTCGGTGGAACTTATCCTGAGCTTGTTAGCCCAAGGTGTAAAGCCAGAGGCCATTTTAGCCGATTATCCCGAACTCGAAGAAGCCGACCTACAGGCGTGTGTTGCCTACGCGCACGCAGTGATCTCGCACGATACGCTGTCAGCCGTGGCCATAGCAGCACCTTGAGATTCCTCATCGACCGGTGTGCTGGCCGTCGGCTAGCCGAGTGGTTACGTCGCCAAGGGCATGACGTCATCGAGTCGCGGGAGCTTGGACCGGACCCCGGCGACCGGGTGTTGCTCAAAGTTGCCGCTAGCGAACAAAGAATTCTAGTGACGATTGATACCGATTTCGGAAAGCTGGTGTTCGTTTGGGAAGTTCCACATGCGGGGTTAGTACGCCTTCCGGACGTGCCGGCCGAGCAACGCATCGCCTTAATGGCCGAGTTGCTCAAGCGGCATCGGCAGGCACTTGAAATGCAGGCGATCATCACAATTCGCGGCGGGCGGATTCGCATCTCCCAGCCGCCGACTGCGACCGATTAGCTCGACGCGCTCGATACATTCGTCGCATACCCTGCAGGCCGACACACCGGATGCCGATGCTGGGCTTTGCGCGTTAAATCTTCCCGGCGGCAATAAATTCCCGCAACAGCGCCAAGAAAGCCTCCGTCGCCGGCGAACGCCGTCGCTGCCGATGCTCGATTAATCCTATCTGGCGTTTGGCCAATCCATTGACCTGTATAGCGCGTACTTTCCCGGCGGCGACTTCTGCTTCCACCGCCACCTCCGGCACCAGCGCAATACCCAACCCTATCTCCACGTAGCGCTTGATAATCTCGATTCCGCCGAGGCTCATTTCGACCTGCAACGCCAAACCCTCTCGCTGGAAAATCTCGTCGAGCAACTGCCGGCTAGTGCTCCCGCGTTCCAAGACCAGAAACGGATATTCGGCGAGCTGTTTAAGCCCTATCCTGCGCCTTTTGCCCAGTGCGTGATCCGGGGGACAAATGAGCACATCCCGCCGCTCGAAAAGCGACTCGCTGACCAAGTCGCGGTGCTTGACCGGCAAGGTTGCCAATCCGAAGTCCACTTCGTCGTTGAGCACTAGGTTGCTCACCTCCGGCGACATTCGATTGCGGATGTCCAACTCGACCGCTGGGTAGCGGGCGCGGAAATCGGCGAGCACGTTGGGCAAAATATAGGTGCAGTTGGTATCGCTAGTCCCGATGGCCAGCCGCCCACGCAAGACCTGCTTGAGCGCCGCAATATCGTCGCGCGCCTTCTCCAGCCGGGAGAGAACCGCCTTCGCATGAGCAAAGAGGATCTCACCGGCCGGCGTCAGACGGAGCTGCCGCCGATTGCGCTCGAGTAGGATCTCATCTAGTTCGCTCTCCAATGCCTTGATCTGGAGGCTGATGGCCGGCTGAGTCAGAAAGAGTTTGTCGGCCGCCCGCGTAAAGCTCTGCTCGCGGACGACTTCGTAGAAACTGCGCAATTGATAGAGGTCCATTCGGATTCCTTATTTATATCAATTATCCTAAGAATAAGATATATAAATTTTTATTATGATACAATTTCACTTATCGTCAGAGGCGTCAACCAATTCACTCTTTAAATGGAGGTGCGCCATGAGCGCCATCATCGTCGTTGACGCCTTCTGGGGCGATTCGGGTAAAGGCAAGGTCGCCGCCTTCCTCGCGCAAAAACACCAAGCCGCCTACAGTGTCCGCGCCGGGATCGGCACCAACGCCGGGCACAGTATCCTCTTTGCCGACGGCAGCGAAATCCGCACTCAGCAGTTACCCTGCGGCTTTCTCCACTCCGACACGCAACTGCGCGTCGGCAGCGGCGTTGCCGTCGATCCCGAGCTGTTCTTCGCCGAACTCGACCAACTAGACCCGAGCTATAGGCTGCGCGAGCGGCCCCGCGTCGATTACCGCTGTCCGCTGATCCTGCCCGAGTACCGCCAACGCGAAGCGGCCGACAGCTTTCTACAGGAGCACGGCACCACCGCCAGCGGCCGCGGCGTCGCCCGCGCCGAA
>MKWU01007107.1_pt1 | contig 10930 bp, 9 predicted proteins | sample 809101 | NCBI WGS metagenome assembly MKWU01 (sample SAMN05860141, study PRJNA318959) | sponge metagenome | host: Aplysina aerophoba | place: Slovenia: Piran, Adriatic Sea, Gulf of Piran | collected 2013-05-07
CCGCTTCCCGGCCCGCCCGCAGGGAGCCACACAGCGACGCCAATACGGCGTTGCAGCCCTTGACAAGGGCGCGCCATTCTCTGCGGGCTGCGCCTTGTCTTGACGCCGCTGTGTGGCTCTGAACATGGCAATATCAGGTTGAAAGAGTACTAGGACGTTGGTATCAAGAACGGCTTTCATCATGATACGCTTCCCTGGCATCACGGATTATATCGTTAACCTGATCTGAAGAGAGCTTATCCAGTCCCTTCTTTTGCGCTTCAGCACGGATAGAGGCAAGCGCACGGCCAAACCGGGCGCGTCGCAGACTCTGCAGGTCGGTTTCCAGGTCGAACGGGGACGTTTCAGTCAGAATAGCAAACGGTTTCCCGTTCCTCGTGACAACCACCTGGTGGTCCCTGGCAAGCTTTTCCCATATCTTGCCCGGTTGGGTTCTGAATTCACGGATAGAAATGAAATCCATAGTTAACACTCGCTGTAGGCAAAACGTAGGACATATTATAAACGTGCATTCTGCAATTTGGCAACAAGCTACCCGGGCAATACCGGAGGGTCGAGATCGTGGAAGTGCTGAGACACGCGGAAGTCGTCCGGCAACTGGTCGTTTATTGATCAATTCGGCAGCTTTGCCAGCCTGGCCAGTTCACTGCGCAATTCCTGCATCGTGCCGACAGGTTCAGCAAAACCGAAGCGATGGATGCGTTTACCCAGTAACAGGTTGAATCCTTCACCGTCGATTCCCACCATTACGGGAGGTTCGTCCCCTGTCACCGGAATATTACCCAGACCACAATAATGTTTTATCGCATCGGCATGGTCCCGGTTCATATGCTCAATCGCCCGGGTTTCCTCATCGGGACTGAACGGGTTCTCTTTCAGGAAGGAATTATGTTCGACCCAGTAAATTTTCCCGAAACCGCCGATGAACCGTACCCGGTAAAACTCCAGGTGGTAAAAGTTAAAGTCGTGGGTCTTGTGATAATCCCGCGCATCCGGGAAGAAACGGTAATAGCGTTCCATGGTATCCGTATCATCCGCTGATACCTGCATTGCCTCCCCCAGGTAGGTCACCCGGCCATTATCCTGGATATCATCCCCATCCCGTTCAATGGCAATCAGCGATACCTTCCGGTCGGCCAGGATATTTTTCGTATGCTGTGCGATTCGGCTGATCAGGATGACCGGCCTGCCCTGCCTGTCAAAGCAGTAAGGAGTGACAGAACCGAACGGATAGCCCTGCGCTTCAACAGAAAGGGTGGACAGGATGCCCTGGTATTCGCTCATCATCAGGCTGCGCGCAGCTTTCCCGGATTTTTCTTTATTTGTCATCATCAGTCACCTGTTAAAGGATATTCGTCAGTACGGGTGAAGGTATCACCACACTACAACTCATTTAATTTATGGTTGTCCCAAATTTAGATATACCGTTGATTTTATTGAAATTACAGGTGAGGCTGGAAATGTCAAACTGCATCCCTGTCGCCAGATTGCCACCTGGAAGGATACCGGCTTTACACGTTTGATGTATAACTCCAGTTAATAATCCATGAAGGCTCGCCGGCGCCGGCAACAAAATGCGCATCGGTCCAGAAACCCGCGGCCATGGCGAGCCTGTCACCGACGTAGATGAGAGGCACGCGTTCCCGCAGCCAGGGCGGTGTTGCGGTTTCCTGGAACAGTTTTTTCAGCTTGTGCCGGCAGGTCCTGCCCGGCAGGCGGATTTTCTCTCCTCCGTTGCGGTACCGGACCTCTACCCGTGCGCCGTTGCACAGTTCCTTTTTTAAGCCGCTGCCGTTACCCTCGACCGCGGTCAGTTCGCCAAAATCCAGGCGGCATGGAGCTTTAAAATCCCATACCCGTATCGATGACTTGTCGAAGCCTCCCGGCGGCACGATCAGCTGGACATAATTCCCATAGCGGTGCAATTCCGCCCCGCTCCAGCTTACTTGCGCATTCGAGTCGTGTCTCGCCGCTATTGCTTCCGCAACGATACGTGACACAGACCGGCTGTCCGGGCCCGGCAGGTTCAGGGTTCGGCACCAGTAACGCACCAGGTTCTTCTGACGCGGGATTGACAGCCGTTTCAGCAGGTCTACGGCCAGCACATCCGGTTTTTGTGTGCTGCATACCTGCAAATCCTGCCGCGCCACATCGTCGAGCAGTTCCTGTGTTTCGGAAAAGATCCGGATCGTCCGGGTAACGGGGAGGTCCACCGAGGGCCACCTGTTTTTTATGACCGGGAGCACTTCATGCCTGACAAAGTTTCTGTCCAGGCGCGTATCGGCGTTCGAGGGGTCTTCAATCCAGTCAAGGCCGTTGTTCCCGGCATAGGCGGACAACTGCTCGCGGGTATGTTGCAGCAACGGCCGTGCATGCAGTCCCTTTGCGAAAGGCCGAACCGCGCGCATCGACGCCAGTCCCATCACCCCGGAACCGCGAAACAACCGCAGCAGCAGGGTTTCAACCTGGTCATCCCGGTGGTGCGCGGTCAGCAGGACTTCACCCTCTGCCAGGATGCCCTCAAGCGCGGCATAACGCTTGCGCCGGGCCCGGCTTTCCGGGCTTTCCTTGCCGGCCCGGCCTGCATCCACGTCTATCACCGCCATCTCAACCCCCAGGGCACGGCAGGTATCCCGGCAATGGCCGGCCCAGTCCCGGCTTTCCCGCTGTATATTATGGTTTACATGTGCTGCCCTGATGCCGTAGCCGGACTCCTCCCGCAGGCAAACCATCAGGTGCAGCAATACATGGGAATCGAGGCCGCCGCTATAGGCAATAAGAAATCGTTTACGACCCGGAAGTGTGTCAAGGAATGCTGCAATGCTTTCAGTGCTGACCTGCATTAGTCACCCTGAAAAAAGAAATAACTTTATTTATCCCGTATATCCTGTACATCCATGTGAATAATACGGTTCGTCTCCCCTTTCACTCATTAAAATGCCCGTATGAGCGTAGCCGTCTTTGACGCGTCTCCAGAAGTTCGTTGATGCTTACCTGCCTGAGTTCGGTTAACTGTCGTTGGATCTCAGTCCTGATACTGGCTGCCGTCCGGTCATAATCGCGGTGCGCGCCGCCCAGGGGTTCATCGATAATGCGGTCGATTACGTCAAGTTCCTGCAGCCTGCGCGCAGTTACCCCCATGGATTCCGCTGCTTGCTCAGCCTTGCCCGCATCCTTCCACAGGATCGAGGCGCAGCCTTCAGGTGAAATAACCGAGTAGGTACTGTATTGCAACATATTCAACCTGTCAGCCACACCGATTGCCAGGGCGCCGCCGGAGCCTCCCTCACCGATAACGACTGCAATTATGGGGGTGCGCAACTCCGACATAACCATCAGGTTTCTCGCAATCGCCTCGCTCTGGCCGCGCTCTTCAGCGCCGATCCCGGGATAGGCGCCGGGCGTATCGATAAAAGTCAATACCGGTAACCTGAACCTCTCCGCCAGTTGCATGATGCGCAACGCCTTGCGATACCCTTCGGGTTTAGGCATCCCGTAATTCCTGTGAATTCTCTCCTTGATATCCCTGCCCTTCTGGTGCCCTATCAATGCAACCGGTTCGCCTTCAAACCGGGCTATACCGGTCAATATGGCCGGGTCATCGGCAAAATTGCGGTCACCGTGCAACTCGCTGAAATCGGTAAACATCCGGGTGACGTAATCCAGGGTGTAAGGTCTCAGCGGATGTCTGGCTATCTGGGAAATCTGCCAGGCGCTGAGCGATGAAAAAATAGCCTGGGTCAGATCATTACTGCGTTTCTGCAGGCGAGTGATTTCATCGTGAATGTTCAACTCGCCGTCGTCGCTGACGTGGCGCAACTCCTCGATCCTGGCCTCGAGTTCAGCTATAGGCTGCTCAAAATCGAGGAAATTGACTGCGTGATTCTGTTGTTCCATGGTCCCGGCCGTTTACAGGTCAGCTTTATCCGGAAAGTCCAGGTTCACGTTGGCGGCGCCAACCAGTTCGCCAAGTTCTGCCAGTAATTCATCGCTTATTTTTACGCTCCAACCGCTGCCGAAACTCAAGATTGTTGAGACATGACCATCATTATATTCCATAAAAACCCGGTTTGTCCCACCACCATGGTGTGACAGCACTTCTTTCAGGCCGGGTACAAACCCGTTATGCAGCATGGTCCTGGTCACCTTCAAGCGCAGGGCCGCATAGCGTTCACGCAGGGCCGCCAGCGTGTAAACCTCCCTGGCGACGATAGCAACGCCCGTTTCGTAATAGTCATCTTCCACTGCATCTCCCTTGATGATCACCAGTTGATCTTTTACCAGTAACTCACGGTAGAGCTGGTAATTTTCACTGTACACCGTGATTTGCAGCCGCGCGGTTTTATCATCCAGCATTATTTCCGCCAGACTTCCCCTGGCGCCGGTGCGGATGCGAATACTCTCGATATAACCGGCTACCGTCAAATTCATGCCGGCCTTGACTTTATACAGGTTAGCCGTGATGAACTTTGACAGTTCGTCCTCGTAACGCGTGATAGGGTGTCCTTTCAGGTAAAATCCCAGCGACTCCTTCTCCCCCATCAGGCGCTCGTGTTCTTCCCAGTCAGGTGCGCTGACATACGGTATTGCCTGGCCGTTACCGTCTGCCGCCGGCGTTGTCAGCAGTTCCGTTCCGAACATGTCGTCCTGGCCGGAATCCGTATTGTCCATGTATTGCTCGGCGAATTTCAGCGCCTTCTCAAGGCTTGCCGCCAGGACGCTGCGCTGCTGTCCCAGTTCATCCAGTGCGCCGGCGCGGATAAGCGCCTCAATAACGCGCCGGTTAACCTTGCGCGGGTCCGTACGCCGGCAGAACTCAAACAGGTCGGTAAAGCGCCCATGTTCCTCGCGTTCTTCGCACAGGCTCATGATGGCGGACCCGCCGACCCCCTTGACAGCCCCCAGTCCGAACAAAATTGTTTTGCCGTCCACCACCCTGAACTTGTGGCCGCTGGTATTTATCGACGGCGGCTGCAGGACCAGTTTCATCCGTCTCAATTCTTCGATTAACCTGACAATCCTGTCCGTATTATTCATATCCGCCGACAGGACCGCGGCCATAAACGCAGCGGGATAATGGGTCTTCAACCAGGCTGTCTGGTAAGCCAGCAAGGCATACGCGACGGAGTGGGATTTATTGAAGCCGTAACCGGCAAACTTTTCCATAAGGTCAAAGATGGATGTGGCGGTCCTTTCGTTGACCTTGTTGTCCAGCGCGCCGTTGACGAAAATATCTCTCTGCAGGGACATCTCTTCGCGCTTTTTCTTCCCCATGGCCCGTCGCAGCAAATCCGCCGCAGCCAGGGTATAGCCTCCCAGCATCCGGGCAATCTGCATCACCTGCTCCTGGTACAGTATGACCCCGTAGGTCGGTTTCAATACCGGTTCCAGGGACGGGTGAAGATAACGTACTGACGCTTTGCCCTTTTTCCTGTCGATGAAATCATCGACCATTCCGGAATCCAGCGGACCGGGGCGAAACAATGCCACCAGGGCGACCAGGTCATCGAACTTGTCCGGTTCAAGCCGTTTGATCAGCTTTTTCATGCCGTCGGATTCCAGCTGGAATACGGCCGTGGTATCCATGCGCTGTATCGTTGCATAGGTGGCCGCGTCATCGAGGGGAAAGGCGCTCACATCCAGTTCCGCGGCGGCCTCTCCCAGCAGTCTGTCGTTAATGTCCTTGACCGCCCAATCGATGATAGTCAGGGTGCGCAAGCCGAGAAAATCGAACTTGACCAGGCCGATGGCTTCCACATCGCCCATGTCAAACTGCGTTGACGTGACGGCCGTGTCCTGCTCACAGTACAGGGGCATGAAGTCCGTCAGCGCCGAGGGTGAAATGACGATGCCGCCGGCGTGTTTCCCGGCGTTCCTGACCAGCCCCTCCAGCTTTTTCCCCAGGTCTATCAGGATCCTGACTTCTTCCTCTTCCTCATAGCGCTGTTTCAGCGCCTCTTCTTCGGACAGGGCGCGATCAAGCGTCATTTCAAGTGCGAACGGAATCAGTTTGGCTATCTTGTCGACGAAACCGTAAGGGTGTCCGAGTACCCTGCCGACGTCACGCACCACTGCTTTTGCGGCCATGCTGCCGAAGGTGATGATCTGGGAAACCCGCTCGCGGCCGTAACGGTTCGATACGTACTCAATCACCTCGTCCCGCCTGTCCATGCAGAAATCCACGTCGAAATCCGGTAACGATACCCTTTCAGGATTCAGGAACCGCTCGAACAGCAATTCGTGGAAAATGGGGTCGAGGTCGGTAATGCCCAGGGCGTATGCAACCAGGGAACCCCCGCCGGAACCCCGCCCGGGGCCGACCGGTATGTCCTGTTGTTTCGCCCAACGGATGAAGTCGGCCACTATCAGGAAATAACCGGGGAAACCCATGTCGATAATGACGTCAAGTTCCTGGTCGAGGCGCTGTTTATATTGTTCCAGGTCGATACCGGCGCCCGCTGCTTCGGCGTCACCGACCAGCCTGTCCAGCCCTTGCTGAGCCTCCCGGCGCAGCCAGCCGGCCTGGTCATAGTCTTCCGGGACAGGGAACTCCGGCAAGTAGTAATCACCGAACTGCAGCTCAAGGTTGCAACGCATGGCAATGTTTGCACTGTTCTGCAGGGCTTCCGGCAAATCGTGGAACAACTCAGCCATCTGTTCCGGCGTCTTCAGGTATTGTTCGCTGCTGTAAAAGCGCGGACGTTTGGGATCGTTAAGCGTATAGCCGTTATGGATACACACCCGGGCCTCATGGGCGTCAAAATCACCAGGCGTCAAAAACCTTACGTCATTGGTTGCGACTACGGGAATATCGAACTCCGCCGCCAGTTCCATGGCTTCCTCCAGGTAAACGTCTTCCCCCTGGCGGCCGGTTCGTTGCAGTTCCAGGTAAAACCTGTCCGGGAATAAATCCCGGAAATACGCGAGTTGCTCCCTGGCAATATCGATTTGATTGTGCAGCAGCAATTGGCCGATTGTACCGCTCCTTGCGCAGGAGATGGCTATCAGGCCGGCGGCGTGAAGAGCCAGCCAGTCTCTCCGGATAACAGGTGCGCCGCTGGCCTGACCATGCGTGTAGCTCCTGGTAATCAATTCCGCCAGGTTTTTGAAACCATCGTTATCCTGGCACAGCAGCACCAGCCTGTGGTCCTGGTCGCCGCCATTTTCATCCGCCAGGTTAATCTCTGCGCCGATTATGGGTTTGACACCCCGCTCCAGGCATTTCCGATAAAACTTGACCATCGAAAATACGTTATGCAGTTCCGTGACCGCGGCACAGCCCATGCCTTTATCCACCAGGGCGTCGACATATTCGCCCACGCGTAACAAGCCGTCGACCAGGGAATATTCCGTGTGGACGTGCAAATGGACGAATTTATAGTCTGCGTTTTCCATCAGGACTCATCCAGCTCCAGACATCGCTGAACCGGCATAAAGCTGCGCCGGTGTATCGGGCAAGGGCCGATTTCGGACAATGCCCGGACATGCTGCCGGGTCGGATAACCCTTGTGCCGGGCGAAGCCGTACCCCGGGTATCTGCGGTCCATTTCCAGCATTTCCCGGTCCCTGCTCACTTTCGCCAGGATTGAGGCGGCGCTTATGCAGGCTTCGGTCTGGTCTCCCTTGATAATTGCTGTCACCGGATAGTCTGTGCCCGGACACCGGTTGCCGTCAACCAGGACCCGCGCGGGCTTTACGTTTAACCCGCCAATTGCGCGCTGCATCGCCAGCAGGCTTGCATTCAATATATTCAACCGGTCAATCTCCAGGTGGTCCGCACGGCCGATGGAACAGGCCAGCGCCCGTTCCCGGATAAGCTGCGCCAATTGTTCCCTGCGCCGTGCCGATAACTTCTTGGAATCAGCCAGGCCTTCGATCCTGTCCGTTTCATCCAGGATAACCGCGGCCGCGATAACCGGCCCGGCAAGCGGCCCCCTCCCCGCCTCATCAACACCTGCTACCAGTTCAAAACCGTGTCTCATTTTCCTGTTACCACAAAGTGCATATAATTTATCCGCAGATGACGCAGATTAGCGCAGATATACGGACGTTGCAGATTGGGGGATAAATCCGTTTCCCGTATCTAGCGTATATCAGATTGGAACCATCACCTCATAAACAATAATATAATCTGCGCTAATCTGCGTCATCTGCGGATAATTTTGCTCCATGCTCTCCGTAATCAACCAGTTTCAGGACTGCCTGCGCAGCGGTTTCTTCAGTTTCCTGCAGGGACAGGTGCAAGTCCGCGAATTGGCGGGACAGCGATTGCGCCTTGTCCGGGTTATCCAACCAGTATTGTAGTGCAGGACCCAGCACTTCCGCCCGGCAATCCGCCTGAAAGTACTCGGGAACGAGCCTGCGCTGCGCCAGCAGGTTAGGCAGGGACACGAATTTCACGTTAATCAGTGCGCGTACTATCCGAAACGTGAGGCTGTGCATCCGGTAAGCCACCACCATCGGGACCTTGTGCAGCATCGTTTCCAGGGTGACGGTGCCTGATGCGACCAATGCAGCATCTGCAGCCGCCAGGGTATCCCGGATACTGTCTTTCACGATTTTCAACTGCAGACCCTTGCGTTCTGCTGCCTCACGCAGACATCTTTCCGTAGCGCCGTTCACCGCATTGGATACGAACTGGATACCGTCGTATCGTGCAGCCAGCCAGGCCGCAGTCTCGATAAACGGGCCGGTCAACCTGTTCAGTTCTGAACTTCTGCTGCCGGGCAGCACGGCAACCGTCAAACCCTGCGGCGAAAGGCCCAGGCGCCGGCGTGCGCCTTCCGTATCGGGTTGCATGTCCACCTGTCCTGCCAGTGGATGCCCGACGTATTTTACCGGTACCTTGTGCCTGCGGAAGAATTCCGGTTCAAAAGGGAATACCGATAATACGAGGTCGGCGGATTCCCTGATTCCCCGTACCCGCCAGCCGCGCCATGCCCATGCCGTCGGACAGACGTAATGGATGGTTGTTATGCCTTTCTTTCTTAATTTCCTTTCCAGGCCCAGGTTAAAGTCAGGCGCATCGACACCGATAAATACATCAGGCGGATCATTAATGAGATGTTCTGCGAGCTTTGCCCGGACCACACTGAGTTCCCACAGTTTCCCCACGACCTCCACCAGACCCATGACAGCCAGTTTTTCCATCGGGAACAGAATGTCGCAGCCGGCCTCGCGCAACCTTTCTCCTCCGATACCTTCGACCCTGATATCCGGCCGCTTGTCCCTGATGGCTTCAATCAGCTGAGCGGCTAAATTATCTCCGGAAGGTTCCCCCGCTACGATGCCGATTTTCACTTCCGCTCACCTGCATGAGTTACCCGTCAGCCCAACGCTTCCTGCGTTGCGGCAACGCTGGATGGAAAATGCCCGCAGCGCACTCACTTTGGAGAAATCAACGGATAATTCCACGTTCGGAATCCCTGATAAAGCGGGTGAAATTGGCGACCTCGTCGCCGGCATCCGCCAGCGCTTCGAGTGTCTTCAGGGCATCTTTCAGTAACAATCCTTCGCGATAGACGATGCGATATGCCTTCCTGAGCGCATCAACCGTGCCGTCGGTAAATCCGTTACGCCTGAGACCCACTCTGTTCAGCCCGTTTGGTTTCGCGGTATTTCCGGATACCACCAGGTACGGCGGAACGTCCTTGACAATAATGGAGGCGATTGCCGAAATACTGTAACAACCAACCCGGCAAAACTGGTGCACACCGGTAAATCCGCCCAGTATGGCAAAATCATCGATATGTACATGGCCGGCCAGGGTGGCATTATTGGCGAAGACAGTATTATTTCCCACCTGGCAGTCATGCGCTATATGCACGTACGCCATGATCCAGTTATGGTCGCCAAGCCGGGTTACCCCTCCTCCCTGCGCCGTTCCGCGGTTGATGCTACAAAACTCCCTTATGACGTTATGCGCGCCGATTTCCAGGGAAGAAGTTGCTTCCCCCTGGTACTTTTTGTCCTGGGGGTCATCCCCTATCGAGGAGAATTGCGAGATGCGGGTCGCTTCTCCTATCCGGGTGGGGCCCTTGATGACTACATGCGGACCTATTTCACAGTCGTCATGAACCTGAACTTGATCCCCTATGACGGAATAGGCTCCGATCCTGACCCCGGTTCCGATTTCAGCGCCAGGGTGTACTTTCGCAGTGGGGTCGATCAAGTCTCCTGATCCGCAATCGTAGTCAATAAATCCGCGTCCGCCACGGTGATATCGTTAACTTTGGCGGTACAGGAAAAGCGCCAGATATTCCTTCGTAACGCAACGAACTTTACTTCAAGCACCAGTTGATCGCCCGGCCCGACCGTTTTCCGGAACCTGGCCTTGTCAACGCCGACCAGGTAATACAGCTTGTTCCAGTGCCGGCTCCCCTCCTCGGACAACAGCCCCAGTACGGCTGTTGCCTGCGCCATTGCCTCAATGATGAGCACGCCCGGCATGATCGGGCGCTGGGGAAAATGCCCCTGGAAAAAAGGCTCATTTATCGTGACGTTCTTGATAGCGGTCAGGGATTCGCCAGGCGTGTAGTCCACCACCCTGTCCAGTAACAACATCGGGTAGCGGTGAGGCAGCGCTTTTTTTATTTGTTCAATATCGAGTTCCGGCATGGTCGCGTGATCCCGTGTTCATCCGCATGTATTGTAAGTCATTTGCCTGCCTGTTTTTCCATACGGGCGATTTTTCTCGCCAATTCATCGAGATTTCTGAACCTGGCCATATTCTTGCGCCAGGTCCTGTTGTCCGTTATCGGCACTCCCGACGAATAGACTCCGGCCTCTTTGATGCTGTTGGGCACCCCGGACATCCCGGTAATTACAACATCATCGGTAATCTCGATGTGACCGGAAATTGCGCTGGCCCCGCCGATCATACATCTCTTGCCTATTGTTACACTACCGGCGACTACCGCCGCGCCGGCAA
>MKWU01007108.1_pt1 | contig 10929 bp, 4 predicted proteins | sample 809101 | NCBI WGS metagenome assembly MKWU01 (sample SAMN05860141, study PRJNA318959) | sponge metagenome | host: Aplysina aerophoba | place: Slovenia: Piran, Adriatic Sea, Gulf of Piran | collected 2013-05-07
CGTCCTGGTTCACCGCCGAGCCGAGCAGCACTCCCAGCACCCGGTCGCCGTCACGCTCGGCGTCCGACAGCCGCTTCAGCACCAGCACTCCGCACCCCTCCCCCCGCACGTACCCGTTCGCCCGCGCGTCGAACGTCTTGCACCGGCCGTCCGGCGACAGCGCTCCCGAGGCCGCCAGAACTTCCGTCGCCCCCGACAGCAGGATCGCGTTCACCCCCCCCGCGAGCGCGAAATCCGCCTCCCCCCGCTGGAGCCCGGAGATCGCCTGGTGGAGCGCCACCAGCGACGACGAGCACGCCGTGTCCACCGCCATCGCCGGACCTTCGAGGCCCAGCACGAACGAAACCCGGCCGATCGCCGCCGCGAAGCTCGTCCCCGTCGCCGTGTAGAGATTCAGCTCCGCGCCTCCCACGATCTGCTGGTAGTCGTTCGAGCCGATCCCCATATACACCCCGCCCCGGCTCCCTTCCAGCCCCGCCGGATCGAACCCCGCGTCCTCGAGCGCCTCCCAGCTCACCTCCAGCAAGAGCCGCTGCTGCGGGTCGAGCGTCGCCGCCTCCACCGGCGCGATCCGGAAGAACGCCGCGTCGAACCGGTCGAGCCCCGGCAGGTAGCCCCCCCACGGCGATTCCTCCGTCCCCGGAACCGCCACCATCAGATCGTCCGGACGCCCCCGGCGCACCGCGTCCCCACCCGACGAAAGCTCCGCCAAAAACGCCTCCGGATCCTCCCCGCCCGGAAAACGGCACGCCATCCCCACCACCGCGATCCGCTCCTCGACCGCCGCCGATACCGCCGGCGTCCCCGGCGCCCTGAGTTCCTCCCCCCCGAGCGCCTCCGCCAGATGCCGCGCCAACCGCCCGATCGTCGGGTAGTCGAACACCACCGTGTTCGGCGCCACGTAGGCGCCCGCGAGCGCCCGGTTCACCCGGCTCCGCAGCTCCACCGCCGTCAGAGAGTCCATCCCCAGATCGAAAAACCCCACCTCCTCCGAAGGAAGAGCGTCCAGCCGCAGCACCGAACCCACCTCCTCCCCCAGGAACGCCCGCAGCGCCCCCTCCCGCTCCGCCGCCGGCGCTCCCAGAAGCCGCGCCCCCAGCTCCCCGCCCCCGGACGCCGCTTCTTCTCCCGACACCAGCTCCCGAAGCAGCGCCGGACGCCGCCGCGCCCGCGACCCGAAAACCTCCCAGTCCATCGAAAACGCCGCCGCGCTCCCCACGTCCGCCCGGATCAGCGCCGATAGCGCCGAAAGCCCCAACTCCGGCGTCATCCAGCCCGCGCCCAGCGCCGACAGCCGGTCCGCGATCCGCTCCCGAGCCTCCTCCGCCTCCCCGTTCCCCGACCACATGCCCCACTGGATCGCCTGCGCCGGCAGGCCCGACGCGCGCCGATACAGCGCCAACTGGTCCAGGAACGCATTCGCCGCGCCGTAGTTCGCCTGACCCGGGTTCCCCAGCAGACCCGAAACGCTCGAAAACAGCACGAACAGATCCAGCTCCAGCCCCACCGTCGCCCGGTGCAGGTTCCAGGACCCCAGCACCTTCGGCCACAGCACCCGCCCGAAACGCGCCCAGTCCTGGTTCGCGAGCGCCCCGTCCGCCAGCACCCCCACGCTGTGGATCACCCCCCCCAGCGGCGGCACCCCCCCCCCCCCCCCGCCGCCCCCCGCCAACAGCCGCTCCCCCCCCTCCCCGTCCGTCACGTCACAGATCGCAACCCGCACCTCCGCCCCCTCCGAACGAAGCCGGGAGATCGCCGCCTCCTCCTCCGCCGTCGGCGCCCGGCGCCCGTTCAGCACCACCGCCCCCGCTCCCCCGGACAAAAGCCATCCCGCTATCCGCAGCCCGATCCCCCCGAACCCCCCCGTCACGAGGTAGCTGCGGTCGCCCCGCAGCGAAACCCGCTTCGACTCCGCGCCCGCCTCCGGCAGCCGCACGAGACGCGGCGCCAGCCGGCGCCCGCCCCGAAACGCCCACTCCGGCTCCGCCCCCCCCCAACCCCCCCCCCCCCCCCCCCCCCCCCTCGGCCGCCCGCACGAGCCGCGGCGCCAGCCGGCCCCCGCCCCGAAACGCCAACTCCGGCTCCGCCCCCCCTGCGAGAAGTCCCGACCAAAGCGCCTCCATCCCTTCCCCGGGCACCGGGTCCAGATCCAGCAGCCGAACCGAAAGATCCGTCAGCTCGCTCGCCGCCACCCGACCGAAACCCCATAGCGCCGACCCGGAAAGCCGCCCCGCAGCCGTCTCCCCGCCCACCACCTGCCCGCCCCGCGTCACGAACCACGTCCCCGCCTCCGGCGACGCGCCCGCGTCATAGAGCCCCTGGGTCAGCGCCAGCGCCACCGAAAGCGACGACTCCACTTCCCCCCGCAGCGCGGACGTCGCCTCCCCCGCCCCGCCGCCCTCGAGGCCACTCAGTTCCACCACCCCGACAAGCGGCCCCGCCCGCCCGAGCTCCTTCACGAGCGACCGCCACGCCGCCCGGTCCCGCGACCCCACCTGCCGCACCCCCGCCGCCGCGACCCCGCCCGCCACCGTCACCTCCGCACCTCGCTCCCGAAGCCGCTCCCCCAGCGCCCGCGCCGCCGCCACCCCACGCTCCCCACCCACCGCCACCAGCCACGAACCTCCCGCAACCGCCCCCCCCCCCGCCCCCCCGCCGCCCCCCCCCCACCCCCCCCCCCCCCCGCCAGCAGCCACGAACCTCCCGCAACCGCCGCGTCCGACGCCGCGAGCCCCGGTCCGGCCACCTCGCGCCACTCCACTCCGTACAGCAGGTCCGGGAGCCGCGCGCCGGGCTCGGTCCCGGCCGATGCGCGGCTTCCCTCGCGGCGGTCCCCGCCGGGCTCCGGCACCCAGTGGCGCTTTCGCTGGAAAGGGTAGGTGGGCAGCGACACCCGCCGCCGCTCCTCCCCCGCGAAGAGTCCGGCGAACGACACCGCAACCCCCGCCTGGTACGCCCGCGCCACCGCCGCCGCGAACCCCGTCCGCCGCCCGAGGCTCGCCAACACCGCTGGAACCCCAGGCGGTCCCCCCGAACCCGCCTCCCCCGCCGGCCAGGCGAGCGCCGCCAGCGGACCGAGCACCGCCCGCGGGCCGACCTCGATCAGCACCCGTGCATCGAGCCCGGCGAGGGCCCCGACTCCCGCCGCGAACCGCACGGGAGCCCGGGCCCGCCCGTCGAGCGTCTTCCCGGACTCCAGCGCCCGACCCGTCACGTTGCTCACGAGCGCCGCCCGCGGCGAACGCCAACCGAGGTCCTCCGCCGCCGACTCCAGTTCCCGGAGCACCGGGTCGAGGAGAGCGCTGTGGAACGCGTGACTCGTTGCCAGACGCTCGGTCCGCAACCCGTTCTCCCGACAGCGGTCTTCCAGCGCGGACAGCAGCGGCGCCGGGCCGCTCACCACGCAGTGCGTCCCGTTCTCCGCCGCCAGCGAAAGCCCGACGCCCTCCGCCGCCCGGTTTCCCTCTTCCAGCAGGTTCCGGACCGCGCCCGGCGGAGCGAACAACGCCGCCATGGCCCCGCCCGCCGGGAGCCCCTCCATCAGCGCCCCCCGGCGGATCGCGAACCGCATCCCCGCTTCGAGGTCGAACGCTCCGGAAGCCCAGGCCGCCGCGATCTCCCCGACGCTGTGGCCGAGCACCGCGTCCGGCCTCACCCCGACGCCCCGCCACAGCTCGGTCAACGCGGCCGCCAGCGCGAAGAGCGCCGGCTGCGTGAACCCGGTGCGGTGGAGATCGCCTTCTGCGTCGTCGCGTCCGAACATCACCGGGAGCAGGGACTTCCCCCGCTCGTCCCGGAACACCTCTTCGCAGCGGTCGAACACTGCCCGCGCCGGCGGCTCGCGCTCGTAGAGGTCCCTTCCCATTCCCCCCCACTGGCTGCCCTGACCGGTGTAGAGGAAGGCGACCTTCGGCGGCGTCGCGGGGTTCGAAGCCTCCCGCTCGCCGGGCTCCTGCGCCAGCGATTCCAGTTGCTCCCGGAGTGTCTCGGCGTCCCCGAACACCAGCCCCGCCCGGTACGCAAAGTGGCTCCGCCCCGTCCCCGCCGTCCACGCCATGTCGGCGAGCGGGCTCCCCTCGGTCAACCAGGAGCGGTAGCGGCCGGCAAGCGCCGACAGTGCCCCGGGCGTTTTGGCGGAGAGGGGCAGGACGCGGTGCGTGCGGGGGAGGTAGCGGGTTTCGTCCGCCACCGGCGGACCGTGCCGGCCGCCTCCGGAAGACTGGCCGGCGGTCGCCGTTCCCGGAGCCGTCGCGGGAAGATGGCGGTCCGGAGGCTGCCGGTCCTGCTCGTAGCTTTCGAGGATCACGTGGGCGTTCGTTCCCGAAAACCCGAAGGAGCTCACCGCCGCCCGCGCCGGACGGTCCGGGGTTTCCGGCCAGGGGGTGGCCTCCGAGGTCACGCGGACCGGGAGCGAATCCCACTCGATCCGGGGATTCGGCGTCTCGAAGTGCAGGTGCGGCGGGATCACCCCCTCCCGCAGCGCCAGCAGCACCTTCACCACCCCCGCGATCCCCGCCGCCGACTCCAGGTGCCCCACGTTCGTCTTCACCGAACCCAGGAGCAGCGGACGCCCCGCCTCCCGGCCCTCTCCATACACCGAAGCCGCCGCCCGCACCTCGATCGGGTCGCCGAGTTCGGTCCCCGTCCCGTGCGCCTCCAGGTAGTCCACCGACGACGGCTCCACTTCGGCGCGGGCGAGGGCGTCGCGGATCACCCGTTCCTGCGAGCGGCCCCGCGGCGCGGTGAATCCCGCGCTCGCCCCGTCCTGGTTCACCGCCGAACCGAGCAGCACTCCCAGGATCCGATCGCCGTCGCGCTCCGCGTCCCCGAGGCGCTTGAGCACCAGCAACCCGCACCCTTCACCCCGCACGTAGCCGTCCGCTCGCGCGTCGAAGGTCTTGCACCGCCCGTCCGGCGCCAACATCCCCGCCTTTTCGGAGACACGGGTGACCGTGTCGCTCAGGATCGCGTTCACCCCGCCGGCGAGCGCGAGGTCCGCCTCCCCGCGCTGGAGCCCCACGATCGCCTGGTGGACCGCCACCAGCGAGGCGGAACAGGCGGTGTCCGTGGCGATCGCCGGGCCCTCGAATCCCAGCGTGAACGCCACCCGCCCCATGCTCGCGGCGAGGCTCGTCCCGGTGGCCGCGTAGAGGCTGCGCGCCGGGTCGCGTTCCAGATCGGGGACGAGGCGATCCCGGTAGTCAACGTTCGAGATGCCGGCGTAGATCGCGCTGCGGCTGCCCCGCAGGCGCCCGGGATCCATCCCCGCGTCTTCGAGCGCCTCCCAGCTCGTCTCCAGCAGGACGCGCTGCTGCGGATCCATCAGCTCCGCCTCCACCGGCGCGATGCGGAAGAACTCCGCATCGAACCGGTCCAATGCGCTGAGATAGCCCCCCCAGGGCGCCGCCTCCCCGGCCGCCGCGTCCGCGTCCAGATCGTCCGGCCGGCCCTTCGTCACCGCGTCTCCGCCCGCCGCGAGCAGGTCCCGGAACGCCTCGACGTTCGGGCCGCCCGGGAAGCGGCCGGCCATCCCCACAATGGCGATCCGCCGCCGGAGCCGGGAGAACCGCCGCTTGCGGGCCTGGATGGCCGCCGCGAGCTGGGGCGTCAGGCGCGGGGCCGCCGGGGATTCAGGCATCCTCGTCATCCAGGTCGGCGAGTATGCGGGCGAAATCGTCCACCGAGAGCGCCTCCTCTTTCACCGCTGCTCCCTCCGCCGCGGCGGGCGCCGGGCCGTCCTCCCCGGCGGCCGGCGGCGCAAGCCGGCGCTCCAGATGGCGGGCGAGTTCGGCCGGGTTCGGATGGTCGAACACCGCCGTACTCGGCACCGCGTATTCCCCGCCGAGCGCCCGGTTCACCCGGTTCCGCAGATCGAGCAGCGTCAGCGAGTCCATCCCCAGATCGAAGAACCCGACGTCCGGCGGCGGTGGCGACGGAAGCCGCAGCACGGACTGCACTTCCCCCCGCAGGAACTCCATCATCACCTTCTCCCGCTCCGCCCCCCCCCCCCCCCCCCCCCCCCCCCCCCCCCCCCCCCCCCCGGGGGCCCCGCCCCAGGACCCCCGCGGGCGGGCCCCGGCCCGCCGTTCCCGCCCCGGAGACCAGCTCCTCGAGCAACGGGGGCGGCCGCTGCTCCGCCCCTTCGAGGCGCGACCAGTCCACCGCGCCCGCCGCCACCGTCCCGATGTCGTCGCGCAGCAGCCGCTCCAGGGCGGCGAGACCCTGCTCTGGGGTGATCCAACCCGCCCCGCTCCCTTCGAGCCGCCGCGCGACCCGCTCCCGCTCCGCCGCCGCCATCCCGGTCCCCGACCACGGACCCCACTGGATCGCCTGACCGGGAAGCCCCAGCGAACGCCGGTAGAGCGCCAACTGGTCAAGGAACGCATTCGCCGCCGCGTAGTTCGCCTGGCCCGGATTCCCGAATACCGCCGCGAAGCTCGAAAACAGTACGAACAGATCCAGTTCCATCCCGAGCGTCGCCCGGTGCAGATGCCACGCCCCCAGCGCCTTCGGCCACAGCACCCGCTCGAACCCCGGCCAGTCCTGGTGCCCGAGCGCCCTGTCCGCCAGCACCCCCGCGCAGTGCACCACCCCGCCCAGCGGCGGCAGCCCGTCCGGCGGCGGCCCGTCCGGCGGCGGCCCCGTGGTCCCGTTCGCCCGCGACCCGATTCCCGACACCAGCCGCCCCACCCCCCCCCCACCCCCGCCCCCAGCCGCTCCACCGCCGCCCCGTCCGTCACGTCGCACCGCAGGACCTCCACCACGAAGCCCCGGGCGCGCAGCCGCTCCACCGCCGCCGAGGCCTCCGCCCCCGGCGCCCGACGCCCGGCGAGCACCACCGCCCCCGCACCGCGCTCCGCGAGCCAGCCTCCGACCGAAAGGCCGATCCCGCCGAGCCCCCCGGTCACCAGGTAGCTCCGGTCCCCCGAGAGACCACCCCGCGCGAGCGGAGACGGCGCGAGCACCAACTTCCCCAGGTGCCGCGCCTCCCGCATCGTCTCCATGGCCCGGCCCGCCTCGGCGAGCGGCCAGCGGCGATACGGAAGCGGCGCAAGCTCGCCCCGACCCACGCGCTGCACCACGCCCGAGAGCACCGAACCCACCCGCGCCGGGTCCTCCGCCTGCAACCGATCCAACGCCAGCACCCGATACTCCACGTCCGGCCGCGCCGCCGCCATCTGCTCGGCACTCCAGATCCCCCGTTTCGCGATCTCCAGGAAGCGCCCGCCCTCCGCAAGACACGCAAGGCTCGCCTCGATGAAACCCTCCCCCGTCAGGCTGTTCAGCACCATCGAGACGCCCGCGCCCCCCGTGGCCGCCAGCACTGCTTCGCCGAACGACGGACTCCGGCTGTCGAACACCCCGACAACCCCCAGCGAGCGCACGTACTCCTGCTTCCCCGCACTCGCCGTCGCGTACACCCGAAGCCCCGCCGCCCGCGCCCACTGGATCGCCGCGTGTCCCACGCCTCCCGCTCCCGCGTGCACGAGCACCGTCTCTCCCCGCGACAGATTCCCGAACTCGAACGCCAGCGCCGCCGTCACGAACACCACCGGAACCGTCGCGAGCGCCGCCGCCGGAATCCCCTCCGGCGCCGGCGCGAGCAGCTCCGCCCGCGCCAGCGCCTCCGGCCCGAACGTCCCCGCCGCGAAACCGAGAACCCGATCCCCCCCCGCCCACCCCCCCCCGCCGCGAAACCGAAAACCCGCCCCCCCGCCGCGAACTCCGTGACCCCCGCGCCGACTTCCGCCACCCGGCCGCACACCTCCCCCCCGAGCGGCATCTCCACGTCCACGAGCCCCATCCCCAGCATCACGTCGAGGAAGTTGAGCCCCGAGGCTTCCACCGTCACCCGAACCGCTCCGGGACCCGGCGACCCCACCGGCGCCGCCTCGACCCCTACCGCTGCCAGCGACCCGCCCGGATCCCGCGCCAGGCGCCAGCCCCCGCCGGACGGCAGCTCCGTCCGGCCCCCACTCCGCACCAACCGCGCCCGGCGCCGCCGGCCCTCCCGATACACGACCTCCGCCTCCCCGTCCGGCGCCAGCAACTCGCCCACCAGGTGCGCCAGCGGATCCGCCTCCGACGGATCCAGGTCCACGAGCCGCACCCCGAGCGCCGCGAGTTCGCGCGCCGCCGCCCGACCGAACCCCCAAAGCGCCGAGCCCGCGAGCCCGTCCCCGGACTCCCCTCCCACCACCTGGCCACCGCGCGTCACCAGCCAGACGCCGGACCCCGGCGACACCCCCGCGTCGTCCAGGCCCTGCGCGAGCGCGAGCGCGCTTCCCAGGGAACCTGTCAGCTCCTCCTTGAGCTCCAACGCCGAGCCCCGGCTCTCCGCCTCCCATCCAGATCCGCCCCCGAGATGCACCACCCCGGCCAGACCCGCTCCCGAAGCGACCTCCTCGACCAGCGCCCGCCACGAGTCCCGCTCCGCCGCCTCCACCCGGCGCACCTCCGCATCCTCCGCATCGCCCGCCACCAGCACGTTCCGGCCGCACTCCCCGAGGCGCGCAGCCAGCCCCCGCGCCGCCGCCCTCCCCGCCGGCCCGCTGCCAGCGAGCAGCCAAACCCCGGACGCCGCCGGAACGTCCGCCGGCGCCCGCGCCAGCACGAGGCCGCGCCACCCCAGATCCACCATCTCCACCTCGTCGAAGCCCGCCGCCCCCAGGGCCGAACGCCACTCCTCCGCCGTCCGCGCCGGCCCCCCCTCCCGCAATCCGAGCGTGAGGTCGAACCAGCAACCGGCGCGCGGCGCGTCCAGCGCCACCAGCATCCCCGAAGGCGCCAGCAGGCGCCGGCAGTTGCGGAGGACGGGCGCCAGATCCGCCGCCCGCTCCCCCGCTCCCCCCGCCAGCACCAGATCGAACCCATGGGGCAGGACACCCGCCTGCACCCACCCGGGCCCGAGGCCGGATCCGGAATCCCGCTCGAGGTCCACCTCGCCGCGCGTGACCTCCGCCGGGAGATCCTCCGCCCAATCCGCTCCCGCCGGCCCCCCGGCGGCCGCCAGGTAGTCGAAACGCCCGGCCGGCAGACGCGGCGCCACCGATGCCGCCAGCGCTCCTCCGGCCAGTTCGAGGACCCGCAGCCGGCCATCCGCCGGCAGCGACCCGCCGACCGCCTGCGCCACCGCCGCGACGGCCTCCCGGACCGTCCGGAGCGACTCCGATCCGCGGACGTAGGCCGGGGCGGCCCCGGTGAGGATTTCCGCCGGATCGAGCCGCCCCCGCAACACCTCGGGGAGCGCCGGCGCCGCCCGGCGCAGCAAGGCGACCTCCGCCGCTCCGGCGGGATGCCGGACGGCGAAACGCTCCGCCAGCGCCTCCGGATCCCCGGGCGGCGCCTCCGGGACGCCCGCCCGCGCCACCAGCCGGCCGAGCAGCGGGCGGTACTTCTCCGCGATCCGCAGCACGCGCCGCAACTCCTCCGGGTCCCGCGTGGCGCCATCCCAACCGAGAGCGTCGAGCGTCGCCCGCGCCCAGGCGTCGGCCAGCACGTCCAGGTCCCGCGCGAGCGCGCACGAGACGGGGCGGGGGGGGCGCCCCCCCGCCCGGGGCGTCGGCCGGCCCGTCCGGGCCCCGCGGGAGCGCCGGGAGACCCGGCGCCGCGCTCCGCTCCCCCCCGGCGGCGAGCGCCGCCGGTCCCGGCAGGAAGCCGGCCGGGCGCAGCGGCGCCGGCCCCTCGCGCCACGCGAGCTCGTAGAAGAGGTCGCGGACGTTCGAGGACGCCGCGAGGAGCGCCGCCCGGTTCGCGCGGCGGAGCGTCAGCCCCTGCACGCGGGCCACCTCCCGGCCGTCCTCCGCATAGATGCCGATGTCCGCCCGGCCCACCTCCGCACGGGCGCCGGCGTCCGCGCCCGTTCCCACCCGGACGTGGCAGCGCACCCGCCGGGGCAACTCGCGCCGGACCGTGAGTTCCTCCCATCCCACGGGCAGCCAGCCGCCCCCGTTCGGAGAGCCTTCCGTCCCGTTCGTCTCCCCGACCCCCGAGAGCACCTGGAACGCGGCGTCCAGCAGCGCCGGATGGACTCCACTGCCGGCCTCCCCGGCGTCTTCGGGCAGCGCCACCTCGCCGAGCGCCTCGGACGGCCCCGACCAGACCCCGGTGAGCCCCCGGAACGCGGGACCGTACTCGAGTCCCGCCGCCGCCAGCCGGCGATAGAGGTCCACCGCCGGAACCGGCGTCAGCGCCGCCTTCCGTTCGTCCGGATCGAGCCCCTCCGTCGCTTCCGCCACCCGGGGGGCGGGCCGGCCGCCCACCCGGCCCGCCGCGTGCCGCACCCACCCCCCCCCCGGGGGGGGGCGCCCCCCCCCCCCCCCCGCCCCGCCGCGTGCCGCACCCACGGCTCCTCCTCGGAGCCACGGCTGAACACCTCCCAGCGGCGGGATGACGAGCCGTCCTCCGCTCCGAGGACGAACTGCACTTCCCGGCCCTCGGCCTCCGCTTCCTCCCCGGCGCCTGGTTCCGGCATCACCAGCGGACGTTCGATCTCGACCCGCTCCACGACCACCACCTCACCGGACGCCCCGACCCCGGATGCTCCCAGGGCCGAGATTGCCTGCGACGCATACACGGTCCCCGGCACCACCACCCGGCCGAACACCCGGTGGTCCGCAAGCCACGTCGGCGTGGAAACGGAAAACTCGGTCCCGAAGGTGACCTCGCCGCTCGCGGAGACGTGCCGGTCGCCGAGCAACGTGAAGTGCGGCGGCCTTCGGCCCAGCTCCGGACGGCGGCGTTTCGAGATTGCCGCCCAGTGGCGCTCCCGCTGGAAGGGGTAGGTCGGCAGCGACACCCGGCGGCGCTCCTCCCCCGCGAAGAGTCCGGCGAACGACACCGGGACCCCCGCCTCGTAGGCTCCGGACACGGCCGCCGCGAACCCCGTCTCCCGCCCCAGGCTCGCCACCACTGCCGGACCCCCGGACG
>MKWU01007109.1_pt1 | contig 10929 bp, 10 predicted proteins | sample 809101 | NCBI WGS metagenome assembly MKWU01 (sample SAMN05860141, study PRJNA318959) | sponge metagenome | host: Aplysina aerophoba | place: Slovenia: Piran, Adriatic Sea, Gulf of Piran | collected 2013-05-07
GAGCACAAGAAGGACCAGCGCGTCAAACGACGGCTCATCCAATCCGACCCGGTCTATGCGGCCATGATCGAGAGCCTCGACGAAAACTTAGGCCGCCTCTTCGCCTTGCTCGACGCGCTCGGCGAAGCCGAAAACACCGCCGTGTTTTTCACCTCGGACAACGGCGGCCTCGCCACCTCCGAAAGCTCGCCGACCTGCAACGCACCATTGGCCGAGGGCAAGGGCTGGATGTACGAAGGCGGCACCCGCGAACCCTTGCTCGTGCGCTGGCCCGGACAGGTCGCAGCCGGCAGCACCTGTCCAGTCCCGGTGACCAGCCCCGACTTCTACCCGACGATCCTCGAACTGGCCGGCTTAGACCCCATCCCCGCGCAGCACTGCGACGGCACCAGCATCGTGCCGCTTATGCGCGGTGCCGAATCCATTGAGCGCGAAGCCATCTTTTGGCACTATCCGCACTACGGCAATCAGGGCGGCACCCCCGGCTCGTCCGTGCGCGCTGGCGATTACAAGCTGATTGAGTTTTTTGAAGAAGGACGGCTGGAGTTGTACAATCTGCGCGACGACATCGGCGAGGAGCGCAACCTAGCCGAGCAAATGCCGCAAACCCGCGACCGGCTGCACGGGCTGTTGCGCGAGTGGCGCGAAAAAGTGGAAGCCAAAATCCCCCAACCCAATCCCGATTGGCAGGGCTAAACCGGAACGATTTGCACGATTCGAGCAGTGGATCGTCTTGTGCATACTATTCTGCGTCTATCTGCGTCCATCTGCGGATCGTTTTGTAAGTGATGTAGGATTGCTATAGATTAAAAAGCGGAGATCGCGGTCTATGAATGCAATATCCCTACAACCCCACCTATGGACGCGGGAAGAATACGAGAAAATGGTGTCCGCCGGCGTTTTTCATCCAGAGGACCGACTTGAGCTGATCAACGGAGAAATCCTCGAAATGACACCACAAAGCAGGGCCCACGCTACAGCAATCTGTCTAGTGGATGAAGTCCTGAGCGCAGTATATGTCCAAGGCTTTACCATGCGCGTCCAAGTCCCTATGGCCTTGGGAGAGTCGTCCGAGCCTGAACCCGATGTCGCCGTAGTCCGCGGCCAACCACGCGATTACCTCGCTTGCCATCCCACGGTCGCTGTGCTAGTCGTCGAAATCTCGGATTCCTCGCTGAGATACGATCGGGAACACAAGCAAAGATTGTACGCCGCCAGTGGTACTCCCGAGTACTGGATCCTCAATCTGATAGATTACTGCCTAGAGGTCTATAGAGACCCAGACCAAGACCAAGAAACCTATCGGTCTTGCACAGTACTTACCCCCAACGCCACGGTCTCCCCTCTCACCTATCCCGACGCGTCCATCTCCGTCGCCGACCTGCTGCCCTAGTCCGCCTTCGCGGCCCAGTCTCGCGGCTTGAGAAACACCTCGTAGAGCCGCGCCTCCTCCGAACCTTCCTCCGGCTGCCAATCGTACGCCCAGCGCACCAAGGGCGGCAGCGAGACCAAGACCGACTCAATGCGCCCCTTGGATTGCAGGCCGAAGAGCGTGCCCCGGTCGTAAACCAAGTTGAACTCCACGTAGCGGCCCCGGCGGTAGAGCTGGAACTGCCGCTGCCGACGGCCGTACTCCCATCCCTTGCGTCGCTGCAAAATCGGCAGGTACGCTGCTATATAGCCATCGCCGACGCTGCGGGTAAAGGCAAAGCAATGCTCAAAGCCCCCTTCGTCGAAATCGTCGAAGAACAGGCCGCCGATCCCCCTCGGCTCGTCGCGGTGCGGCAGGAAAAAGTACTCGTCGCACCACTGCTTGAATTTGGGGTAGAGCACCTCGCCATAGGGATCGCACGCGGCTTTGGCCGTCCGATGCCAATGCACCGCGTCTTCTTCAAAACCGTAATACGGCGTCAAATCGAACCCACCGCCAAACCACCACACAGGTTCCTCCCCTTCTTTCTCTGCCGTGAAGAACCGCATATTCAAATGCGAAGTTGGCGCATAGGGATTGTGCGGATGCGCAATCGCCGAGACGCCCATCGCCTCAAAGCCTCGCCCCGCCAACTCGGGGCGGCGCGCCGTAGCCGTCGGCGGCAACTCCTTTCCTCGCACATGCGAAAAGTTCACCCCGGCCCGCTCAATCACCGCCCCCTCCAACACGCGCGTGCGGCCACCGCCCCCTTCTGGCCGCTCCCAGCTATCTTCGCGGAAAGTGCCCTCATCCTCTGCTTCCAAGGCCGCGCAAATCGCATCCTGTAACCCGAGCAAATACGCTTTGACGGCCTCTTTGTCTATCTCTTCCACTTGTCCTCGTCTCTAAATTTTTTGGTTGTTAGGGTTATAGAGTATAGCCAAGTTACCGTATTGGGAGGAACGCTACGTGAGCAAGAATGAACTAGGCGAACACAGGTTGTCACTTGACAACCCCTCAACTTCCTTCCACTTTTTGTAAGAAGCTGCATCCCAATGGCGAGAAAAGCTCATCCCAAACGAGAAATCGAGGCCGCTCTCAAACATGCAGAAGCACACGGATGGAGAGTCGAAGTAGGGGGTGGACACGCATGGGGTAAAATCTACTGCCCCTATAATGACAGCGAGTGCAGATGCGGGGAATTCTGCATAGCCAGCATTTGGAGCACCCCGCGCAACCTTGGGAACCACGCAAGACAAATTCGTCGAGTCGTTGACCACTGCACTACCCGTATGAGAAGCGAAAACGGCGAGGGATGAAAATGCACGAGTACGAGTTTACCTTGAAATTCAGCTTGCAAAACGCGCAAGCCGACCCGCAGGAATACGTCGAGTCATTGGGTAAAGCCGGATGCGACGATGCCCTAATTGGCATTGGTCAATGCGGGCGCATCGCGTTCAGTTTTACGCGAGAATCGATATCTGCTTACGAAGCTGTCTCAAGTGCCATAAAAGATATTCGCAAAGTACTCCCCAATGCGAAACTGGTAGAAGCTGTTCCCGACCTTGTCGGGCTGACAGAGGTTGCCGAGCTATTGGGCTTCACGCGACAGAACATGCGCAAACTCATGATTCGCGCCGGTGCAACCTTTCCTGCACCAGTGCGCGATGGCAAACCGGCGATATGGCATCTATCTCAGATTCTGGCTTGGATGACTAAGACTGGAAAATACGAGATCAATGAAGCGTTAATAGACGTTACAAAAACCAACATGATGTATAATGTTGCCATAGCAAGCCAAGACCTCGATCCTCAATTCCAACAAAAAATTATCCCACTGATTCGGGCGTGACTGGAACGGTCCCTACACCAACCCGCTACCGCGACCGCCAAACCGGATCCATCGTCGTCGAACACGTTCCAGGGCAGTCCCTCCTTCGCTGGTTCTACGGCACGAGCACAGGACACCTCGTTTTTCGCGCCGTCCTCAACCGGCCCCTTTGCTCCCGCCTCTACGGCTGGTGGAAGCAAAGCACTTGGACCCGGCGTCAGATCCGCCCTTTCGTCGAGCGCTACCGCATCGACCTCGACGAAATCGAATATCCCCTCAGCCACTATTCCAGCTTCAACGACTTCTTTATTCGCCGCCTCAAACCTGGAGCCAGACCCTGCGACCCCGACCCCGAGCGCCTCTGTTGCCCCGCCGATGGCAAAGTCCTCGTCTATCCGCAGCTTTTGACCGAAGACGTGCTGCCGGTCAAAAGCAGCCAACTCTCAGCCCGCGAACTCCTAGCCGAAACAATCGACCCCACCCCATACCACGGCGGTGCCGCCCTCGTCGTGCGCCTCGCCCCCTACGACTATCACCGCTTCCACTTCCCAGCCGACGGCCAAGTCGGTCCGACGCAGTGGATCGACGGCTCCTACCACTCGGTCAACCCCGTCGCCCTCGCCCGCGTGCCCGACGTTTTCCACCGCAACCGGCGCTCCGTCTGCGAGCTAACGACGCCCACCTTCGGCAAGATTGCCTACATCGAGGTCGGTGCCATCAACGTCGCCAGCATCGTCCAGACGTACTCGATAGGGCCTTGTGAGCGCGGCCAAGAAAAGGGCTTTTTCCAATTCGGCGGCTCGACCGTCGTGCTGCTCTTTGAGCCGGAGGCGATTGCCTTTGACAGCGATCTAGTCGCCGACTCTGCGGCCGGCCGAGAGGTACACGTCCCCACCGGAGCCGGCGTCGGCAGCCGCGCTTGACCCGCACCAGCGGCTTCGGCAAATTCCCCGCTCTGCAACCCCTCACCTTTGGAGGCCACTTATGTCCCTGCAAATGCGCGTAGGTCTAGGCCAGTTCAACGAACTCACCGACGAAAAGCTCGCCTTTATCAAGCAAATGGGCTGCGACGATTTCCTGATGAACACCCCCAAACTCCCCGGCGACAAGCAGTGGGAATACTCCGACTTGGCCGCCCTCAAAAAGCGGGCCGACGACGCCGAACTGCGGCTGATGGCGCTGGAAAACGTGCCCACATCGTTTTACGACCAGATCATGCTCGGCCAACCCGGCCGCGAAGAACAGCTCCAGCACATGATCACCACCGTGCGCAACATGGGCAAGGCCGGCATCCCAATCCTCGGCTACCACTGGATTCCCAACAGCGTCTGGCGCACGCCCGAGCCAGCGACCTTGCGCGGCGGCGCTCGCGCCACTCGCTTTGCCCTCGCCGAACACGATCCCGAAGAGCTGACCCACGGCCGCGTCTTCACCCACGAGGAAATGTGGGAAAACTACTGCTGGTATTTGGAGCGCATCCTGCCCGTAGCTGAGGAAGCTGACGTGCGCCTAGCCCTGCACCCGGACGACCCACCCACCGGCACAACCCTCGGCGGCATAGCGCGGATATGCAGTTCCTTCGACGATTTCAAGCGCAACATGGACACCTTCGACAGCCCGCATCACGGCCTCGACTTCTGCATGGGGTGCTGGTCGGAGATGGGCGGCCACGACAGCGTCATCCGCGCCGTCCGCCACTTCGGCGGGCAAAAGAAAATCATCTACATCCACTTCCGCGACGTCATCGGGCCAGTGGAGGACTTCCACGAGACCTTCATCGACTGCGGCCAAGTCGATACCTTCGAGGTAGTACAGACGCTCAAGGCGGTCGGTTTCGACGGCTTTATGATCACCGATCACGTGCCCCATATCGTCGATGACTCGCCTTGGGGACACCGGGGACGCGCCCATTGCGTAGGCTTTATGCAGGCCCTCATCCAAGTAGTCAACAAGTAGGGGGCGGTTTGCAAACCGCCCCTACCCAAGACCCGTCGCCACGGCGCGACCTTGGGATATAACATGGCCACCGTCCACCGTTTCATCCGCCGGCCGAGAGCAAGTCTCCTTCTTACACTCCTGCTCGCCACTCCAGCTCTAGCCCAAAACGAGCGCCCCCCTGTATCAATTCCCCAACCCAAACATCAGCGCGTGACGCCGAAACCGGGCGCTCCCTTGGCCATCGTCCAAGTGAACTACAAATACGCGGTCAAGGAGCGGGACTATCTCTCGCTGGCCGCGCAGGAACTGGTGAAGTTCACCCGCATATCGACTCAACTCGAAGTGCCGTTGCACTCTCGGATCCTCACCCTCGACGATCCCCGTATCGCGGACGCGCTGATGCTCTACATGACCGGCTTCGACTGCGTCGTGCGCATAGATGAGCGCGAAAAGAAAGGCCTCGCCCGCTACCTGCGGAGCGGCGGCCTGCTCTTTGCCGAGGACATCTTGCCCTTAGAGGTGAATTTCCGCAGGTCCGCTGGTGTAGCCGGCACCCCCTTCGACCGGCAGTTCAAGGCCCTGCTCAAAGACCCGCAAGTCCTCGGCAGCAGGGGAGGGCACTGGCGCAAGCTGCCTAACACCGATCCGCTCTACTCGGCCTATTTCGACTTCCCCGATGGGCCGCCCTTAAGCGGTACGGACCGGGGCAACGTCTTCGCCTTGGAAGTTATAGAACTCAAGGGCCGGATCGCCGTTATCTTCAGTGACCTCAACATTAGCTGGTTCTGGGGCAACCTCGACGCTGAAGGCCGCAACCGCAGCTTACAGTTCGGCACCAACCTCGTGATCTGCGCGCTGGCGCAAAAATACGCGGGTCAGCCACTGCCCTTTAGGCGCTGAAATGAGCAGCGGCACAGTGACGCACTCTGCTCAAGTTCGAGCCGACCTCCTACTCCTGCTCACAGCCCTAATCTGGGGCTTTGCCTTCGTCGCTCAACGCGTCGGCATGGAACACGTCGGCCCCTTTTTCTTCAATGGCGTGCGCTTCGCCCTCGGCTGCTTGCCGCTTTTGCCTTTTGTCCTGCGAACCACCGCCACACCGCTCTCATCCCGCCTCCACCACACCCTCCCAGGCGGCCTACTCGCCGGGCTTTTTCTCTTTACCGCCGCTTCCCTGCAACAGGTCGGCATCGTCTATACTACGGCTGGCAAGGCTGGGTTCATCACTGGGCTATACGTAATCTTGGTGCCGGTCCTCGGTCTCTTGCTACGGCACCGCAGTCGCCGCAGCACTTGGACCGGCGCTCTGGTGGCGACCAGCGGCCTGTATCTGCTGAGCGTGGAGCCGCCACTGACCATTGCCCGCGGCGATGCGCTCGTGCTCGTGAGCGCATTCTTTTGGGCCGGGCACGTGCTGGTCATCGGCCGCCTCTCGCGTCAGCTCGATTGGGCGATGCTGGCTTTTTTGCAATTCTTCGTCTGCTCGCTGCTCAGTATGGCCGTCGCCCTCAGCACCGAACACATCGCCCTGCAACCGCTTATCGATACAGCCATACCCTTGTTTTACGGAGGTGTGCTATCGGTGGGCGTGGCTTATACCTTGCAGGTAGTAGCTCAGCGGCGAGCGGCCCCCGGCCACGCGGCCATCATCCTCAGTCTGGAGACGGTTTTCGCCGCGTTGGGGGGGTGGCTTTTGCTAAGCGAGGAAATGCCCTTGCGCGGGCTAGTCGGGTGTGGGCTGATGTTTGCGGGAATGCTGATCTCGCAGGTGGGATTGGGGCGGCGGTCTAAAGCATAAGCCCGTTGCTCCCCGAAGAGAGCCGCTCTATACTATGCCGTTCAAGCGAACCCACGCTAAACTCCCCTCCCAGAGAAAGGACCAAAATGTCGGACAACGCACCCAAGGGCGCACTGACCAACCCATTTGCCCTCAGCACGGACGACGGCTACATCTGGCTCAAGGGCAATCTCCACTCGCACACGACCAACTCCGACGGCAAAGCCGCGCCCCAAGAGCGGCTCGACGGCTACGTCGGCCAAGGCTACGACTTCCTCTGCCTGTCCGACCACCACAAAATCACCTTTACCGATACCGTCCAAGCCCCGAGCGACTTCGTGCTCATCCAAGGAGCCGAACTGCACCCAGACAACCCCTTCGGCGGCCAGCGGCACCACTTCGTCTGTATCAATATCCACGAGGACATGAACGCGGAGAAGATGCCGCCCCAGCACGTCATCGACGAGGTCCGCCGCCAAGGCGGTGCTGTCTGGCTGGCCCACCCCCATTGGAGTTCGATCAATATCCTGCGCGACGCGGTGCCGCTTTCAGGATTCGCCGGCATTGAGGTCTTCAACACCACCTGCCGCTGCGCCGGACGCGGCGAATCGAGCGTGCATTGGGACGACTGGATGGATCTAGAGAATCGCCTCTATCCCGCGCTAGCCAACGACGATTCGCACGCCCTCGAAGCCGACCAGCGCGACACGTACCAAGGCTGGACCTATGTCCGCGTCAAAGAGCGCACCGCCGACGCAGTCGTCGCCGCTTTAGTCGCGGGCGCGTCGTACGGCAGCACCGGGCCCACAATCCACGACATCCAGCTCCGCCGCACCGACCGCGAAGGCGACGACCGCACACAAGTCGAAGCCACGGTGTCCTGCTCGCCGGCGCAGCGCATCGCCGCAGTGTCCGATTCTTTCGGCACTGAGTACCATCAGCACGGCACCCTCTTCGAGACCGCGACCTTTGCACTCAGGGCCAACGCCCGCTGGGTGCGCTTCGAGATCATCGATGACCGAGGCCGCAAGGCGTGGTCCAATCCGTTTGACCTGACCGCACTTGACCGCGCCTGATCGGGTCTATTTCTGCGTCGGCACGCGGCGCGACCAATCTTGCTCGTCAACCCAGCGTTGCTGTTCAAGAGCCATTTGCTGGGCCTTGTCGTAGTAGTGGGGATTGTTCGACAAGGGAGTATTGGCGCGGATCGCCCCCTCGGGAAAGAGATACCAGTCCTCTCGGCTTACTACATAGCCGCGAATGTGGGCACGGGGCGCGTCGTCGGTGATGTAATTGACCACGTAGAGCGTCCCGTCGGGTAATTGCACCCAGCCCGAATAGCCGCTGTCGGCCGATAGAGCGCGGTCGTTGTCCAAAAAGGCGAAGCGGGCCTCAGTGTCGCCCTGAGATTGCTCTGGATCGGCTGAAGCACCCGCCCGGGCAGGCGAGCCGCGCAAAGCCTCCGCCGCAGTCTCCACGTAAAGCCCCAAGGACGTAGAAAGGCCGCAGGCGACCCGGTAGGTAATCGCCACCTCCCCCGAGCGCAGACGGCCCACCGAGGGACGACCCAGACAGCGCATCATGTGCGTACGCACCGGCGTTGACCACGTCCGACCGCCGTCGCTGGAAAAGCTCTTCCAGCCGCTCAGACCCTCGCCGTCCTCGCGCATATAGACCACCAGAGTGCCGTCGTCCATTTCGGCGAAATCCCCTTCGTTCAAGCGCCAAGGCCCCCCGGTGCAGGGCGAACCTTCGGGGTCGGGCACCTTGAAAGGGCCTTCCCACGTCTGGCCCCGGTCGGCGGACAAATAGCACGTCTGCACTTCGACGAAATCCTCAGTCCCCCGCTGGCCGGGCCACTGTTCGGTGAGGCCGACGATCAGGTCGCCGTTGGCCAACTCCTTGATGGAGGGGACGATGCCCTCGGTCATGCCGGTCTCCTCCGGCCCCTCCCAGGTGGCTCCGTTGTCGTGGCTGCGCAACAGGAGGTTCATGCAGACGCCCGGCTCCAAGTATTCTTCAAAAGTATCCCTGAGCAGCAAGTCAACGATGAGTAGCAAAGTTCCGTCGCGGCAGGCGGCAATGCGCGAGCAATTGAGCCGTCCCAGCCCCTGGGCGGTTTCCTCCTCAGTGCGCTCCACCACCACTTGGCGCGGGCCCCACGTCAGGCCGCGGTCGAAGCTGCGGCGCACGATTATGCGAGAAAAGGGGCGCGAACTGTGTCCCATGCTCTCGCGGTAAGTGCATACCAAGGTGCCGTCGGCCGCTTGGGCCACATCGGCGAATGCCTCATAGATCTCGTCGTTGCGCGATACAGTGATCGTCTGCATGGTTGCCTCTCGGTTTAAAATGGTGCATGATTTACACGATTACCGTGAAATGGATAAAACTTAAAAGCAGCACTATTCATGATTGAGTCATTTGGAGATCCTGCAACAGAAGATTTATTTCACAGTAGAAAAACGCGACGCGCTCGCAGCTTTCCACCGGATATTGTACGTGCTGCCTTAAGGAAATTAGATGTCATTGAGACCGCACATCGCCTACAAGACTTGCGGACACCTCCAGGCAATCGCCTAGAAGCTCTAAAAGGTACTCTTCAGGGATTTTACAGCATTCGTGTCAACGAGCAATGGCGGATCATTTTTCGATGGTCCGAAAATTCCGCCCATCAGGTATCACTAACGGACTATCATTAGTCGATCTATTTGGAGACAATCATGCTGCCAGAAAACCGCATTCCCACGCATCCAGGCGAAATTCTCCTAGAAGAATTTCTGAAACCCTTGGGAGTAACCCAAGTGGCCTTTGCCAAGCACATTGAAGTTCCCCTTCAGAGAATTAACGAGATCATACGTGGCAAGCGAGGAGTAACCCTTGAGACAGCTTGGTTATTTTCTCAAGCGCTGGGCACAACGCCTGAGTTATGGGTGAATCTTCAACGGAATCACGATTTGGCCAAGAACCGACCAAAGAAAAAAATTCCAAAACTTCAAGCGGTGGATGCGCTGAATCTCCACCCCCTGTCGAGGGACTAATATCATGGCCGACCGCCCCAAAATCGCCGGCATCGTCACTGAGTACCGCAAGTATTCCCACGCCCAGCACATCTGCGACCGCTTCCTCGAAGGCTACGGTTGGAACAGCCGACACCACCACCCGCCCATGGATCTGGTCTCGCTGTACGTGGATCAGCGTCCCGAAGGCGATCTGAGCCAAGATCGAGCGACCCGCTTTCCCCACATGGCGATCTACCCCACCGTCGCCGACGCTCTGACGCTGGGCGGGTCAGATTTAGCCGTTGACGGCGTCCTGCTCATCGCCGAGCACGGCACCTACGGGCGCAATGAAAAGGACCAGCACCTCTACCCGCGCTACGAGCTTTTCAAACAGATCGCCTCGGTCTATCGCACGACCGGCAAGAGCGCGCCCATATTCAACGACAAGCATCTTTCTTGGAACTGGGACTGGTGCCAAGAGATGTACGATATCTCGCAAGAGCTCGATTTCGCCTTTATGGCCGGCTCATCGCTGCCCGTTACCTGGCGCACTCCCTCGCTCGACATGCCCCTCAATGCCGAGGTCGAAGAAGCGGTCTGCGTCTGCTATGGCGGCGTCGATAGTTACGACTTCCACGGCTTGGAGACCTTGCAGTGCATGGTCGAGCGCAGAAAGGGCGGCGAAACCGGCGTCAAATGGCTCCGGGCCTACCGCGACGATGCCTTCTGGCAAGCGCATGCCGAGGGCGTGTGGTCGCGCGAGCTTTTTGAAGCCTGTCTCTGCCGCAGCCACACGCTCACTCCGGCCAGACCTGGGTTCAACAATCCTTTCCCCACCATCGACGAACTCAAGCACCTAGTCGAGAGCCCCGTCGCCTACCAGTACGAGCACGCCGACGGCCTCATCTCGACCATGATGCTGATGAACGGGCTAGTCCAAGATTTCAATTTCGCCGCTCGGCTCACGGGACAG
>MKWU01007110.1_pt1 | contig 10928 bp, 12 predicted proteins | sample 809101 | NCBI WGS metagenome assembly MKWU01 (sample SAMN05860141, study PRJNA318959) | sponge metagenome | host: Aplysina aerophoba | place: Slovenia: Piran, Adriatic Sea, Gulf of Piran | collected 2013-05-07
CTTCAGCTGATTGCGCAAGGCAATGGAAACATCCTTCAATAGGAACCACATCTAGTGCTCGCTTCAGGAAGTTGCGTATTTGAGTAAACTTCCGAGAGTAGAGTGCCTTACCACCTCTGTCTTGAGTACTATAGCTCCTGCGTTCCAATGCAGCAGAAAGAAGGGCAGTGGAAATCAGCTCACCGTCAGGCAATTTTGCAAGTTGAGCCTGGCGGGCTGATATGCCAAAACTCTGTGGGAGGTGAATGAAGAAAAGTATACAGTGCAAATTGTAATAAATGTACACCACTAATGCAAATACCATAATATATCAGTTGTCACAGTAGTGATGTCTATTTGGGAATGTCCCCGATTCAAACTGGCGGCTTCTATTTAAATGTATCAGCATGTGTCGGTGAAAATGGCTAAATGGTGGCGAACGGAAACACTTAAAGGGCAGGAATAGGCTTATTTCACAGATAACCGCAGAAGAGGTGGGAAGTTAGTTAGAGGCTAGCTGTAGAGTCATTATATCTCCTAGGATTGTATTACATCACTACCAACTGTGTTCAGTGGTATATACTAGCTCGCTGCATGCGTCAATGTACGCATAGCATGTTTAACTTCTTCTTCCCAAGAGCGAGTTCAAAGGGCTCAGTCCGCGTCAAAATGTTCACAGTCCCTTTCTTACAGCGGAAATGATCAAGGCACTCATCATCTGCATTCTGACTTGAAGAAAGCGCAGTAAGTTGCTGCTGTTAGGTTCGGCGATTTTCTTACACCGCCATTTTGAATATACTTAACGTTTCCGTGCGAAATTTAAGTTCGCCTGTAAGGGGTTAAGAGTGCACACTAACCTTGACTAATGAAGGAAGTTGCTCTGTTGCTCTGCCTGCCTCCAGACAAGATCCAAGTGACACCTTTTGCAATTGTCCACTCTGTTGATCCTGGTGAAGTAGCTTTCCAGCCTTCTTCCTATCACTCCTTGCCTGAATCCTCCTCCCAGCATTCTCTTGAACACAAGGGTATGCTTTCATTGTACTCACTTTTAGGTCTCTGGCAAACCAGAGGTTCTCTCCAGACAGCAGAACAACTACCTCATGCTCGTAGCAGTGAAGATCAATGAACGCTAATTTGGGGGATACACCTTTGACACAAGGCAGAGGTGTCTTTCTAAGGAGCTTTCTTGGAGTGTCAAATGTGTTGCCAGGTACCATCTCCAAAACGTCAGGCAGCAGATCAAAGTATGTGGCCACATGGGGCTGGAGTTGGAGAGATGGAGATGACAATCAATGGTCATGCATCATATGTAGTCTTGTGTGAGAGCCTCTCTCTCCCTATTTGCTGTGCAATTGTGATTGAAGTAGTATATACTTACCATTCCCATGCTGCTCAGAGTGATACAAGAGGGTTCCAATTGAGAGAACAAGGTAATGACTCGTTCTCTTGATAGCACCTCCCATTTGACAGGTGTCTTCACTGTGAGGCTGCTCTCCATTGTGCTTCCCTCCATAGCTGTGTGTTCACACATCTGAATCTGGTAGTAATTTCCTGGTGGGAGGGGTGGCTCCCCTTCCTTTACAACTCTCTTCTCATTCATCAAGCCCACTTTTTCCCTCACTTGTTGCACTTCTTTCGGCAACTGTGCAGGCTTGCTGTGACTCGCATCACCCTTCTATAAAACAAAACACATTCCAATTACTTAAAAGGAAATGCCATGTATATAATTACTATATCATGAATAAGATAATAACAACTGTATTAAATAGTCTTTATCCAGTTCACCCCGAAGTACTGTATAGACATCTTGACTGTGGCCTTACCTTGACAATATACACCGTTGCTGAGGCAACTGCATGTGGTTGAAACCCATAACCGGGATATAACTGCAATAAGAAGCCTATATACGCATTGTGGCTTCTTAAATTCTGTTATATCCTGCCCATGTATGGAAATTGTTATGTGTTTCATGAAGCTAAAGTAATCATAACAACTAACCTAAAATAACAATTAATGATATCATTGAAGCAAAAGATTGGTACGAAAGCAAACACGACACCAAGCTCATGATAGCAATGAAGCAAAGGTTAGCAAAAAAATGAAGCACTACACTACTTAAGTCACTACACTATAGTACTACATTAAAAGTTGCAGAAAGGTTAAAAAGTCCAGCATTTCACGGTCATCTAAGGTAAAGTCCAAAGCAAGAACTGGAGGCAGAGATGGCAGTTGTGGAAACTGCTGGCTCATGTTTATGGTCACTGTGCATCCTTGCATGTTAAACATTGACTGGTGTGGCAAGCAAATGGTATATGGGACAATATTCCTTACATTTATGACAGTTGGTGTAGTCGGAGCATGAGCACTCTACGAAGTCGTCCCCGTGCACAAGCAAATACAACCAGGCGGGAGCTGAGCCATCCTGAACACGCTTAAACGAACTTCTTCCGTTGTTTTCTCAGAATTGGTTGCGACGGACAGATTTTCGTTCGTCAAATTCGCTAGCGTAGACAGACCTATCACAGCAAAGCTACGGTTCTGCGACGGCGGCGCCATTTTCCAATTCTGACGTAACTACATATAAAAGCTCACCGGCGTATATATTAGTTATACCACGGCGCTTCGGTGTATATGGATTATATACGCACTCGCCCTCGGGCGCTACGCGCCCTCGGGCCTCGCGCGTATATAATCCATATACACCTTAGCGCCGTGGTATAACTAATACATATACAATTCCTACATCATGAGTGTCACAGTCATACACTTACCATGGCTGCCAAGCGAAGCAGCTCCTTTACTGCATCCATAAGAAGATCAGAGGATACACCCTATGTACGTATGACAACAAGATTGAATACATTTACTGTACTGTGGTGGTGTATTGCAAAGTAGGCAGGACTAGTGTCACTGCAATGACTTACAGCTACAGACAGTGATCCTTCACTCTTTGCTTTCAGACTGTTCAAGTCGATGAGGCAGTATTTCAGTAGAATAGGCTTCACACAATCATCCAGATGGACGTAGTGAAAGCACTTGCTCAGAAACTTCTGCTGCGTCAGAAGGGTTTCGAGGTCAGCTTCAACCAATGGTGGCTGGCCAAATGTGATGCAGGCAACATTCTCTTCCAGAAGCTGTTGCTGCAGTGGGTTTGATTCCAGCATGTTCTTGAGAACAGCACATGCTAAGGTGCCTCCAAGGGAGTAGCCTATAAGTATGCCATTAAAAGAAACCAAAGACAGAGGAACTAAACAAACACATAAGTATAATGAACTAACAGAGGGTCATCCTATATTTGCACAACTGTGCATTGGCATTCCTTTGATGTGGCCAGGTCAATGACAATGTGGGCTTTAAAAATTAGAATCATGTTGATGCTCTATACTATACACTACGGTAGAATCAACATAGAACAGTGTGTGCATTAAAACCTTTGTATGCATTTGACCTTCATACGTTGATGGTGCCAACTGGGCATTCCATTCAATGTATAAACTGCCATGTTGTGTAAGACAGTTATTGAATTCAGTCTCAATTGGAAGACCTACACCTCATTCAGGTGAAAATGCTTCACATTTCCTTCCTTTGCTGCACTTTGCTTAACAACTAGCTATTACATTTCTGTCAAATATAAGTAAACTCTAGTCTATTGGATTCTTTTAGCAGCTACAAGACTTACCAGTAAAGACTACTCTTGCTTTATCCTTTACCAGCTGAGCAAAGTAGTTGGATGGTACAAAACTGGATAGTTTTGCAACGCCTGCACACACACATACATAGAAGAACTTCAAAGCATCATGCATGTATGCAGGTCTAAACTTAATCATGCAGCTGCAGCCTAATGCTATACATAGCAATATGCACACATCAGGAATGCCACACTGACTGCTGTAAAGTCCTGAGTGGCTAAAAAGAGTTGTTTGTACACTAGCCCACAATTGACTTGAACGATTTGATGTTTCAGCAACCTACACTTGTGTTCAACAGTAAACGTCTGCACGGTTGCCGAAACATCTAATCGTTGATCGTCAATCTTGGGCTAGTGTTTACAAACAGAGCTGGCTATACTGCACAAATACAGGGTATACATAGCTCACCATCATTAAACTTTCCCATTTTCTTCCATTCCTCAATAGCTGGAAGGCCACGAAAGGCGACAATGTAGGTATCTCCCTTCTGTGCAATGAGGTATGTGCCGTGGCTGCAGTCCTGTCCATGATTCTTCTGGCACTATTTCTGTGTGACAGATAACTGCTCGAACAAGTGACCATGTTCTTCTAATGCTGCAACCACCTTCAGCTCATCAGATGATTCCAGGGCTTTGCAGCACAGGAGGGCATGGTACAGATTCTCCTGTGAGAACAAGGGCTCTTTGGGTGTGGGTACATCTTGTTTAGCACATTCATCACTTGCTGTGGCTGTATTCTCCTGAACTGCATTCATCTCATCAAGATACTCGCAGGCCCAAGAATACACTTCTCGAGTTATGTACTCCTCATTTTTGTATAGGACTTCAATTTGAGCGGAGACATCGTTAAGCTTCAGCCTACCAAGTTTACAGGCTTCAAAGAAGTCGGTTACAATTTTTTTAGTCTTGCGGTTTCTTTCATCCTCCGTGCTCCACATGTCACCATCCTCATTCTCATTAAGTTTTCTTAACTGTCGATGAAGATCCTGATAGGGGGAATCTGGAGATGCAGCAGATGTGTCGTGTCTAGGCTGTTTATCACTTTCCGAGTCTCCATTAGCTGTAGTGTCAGCTGCAGGAAGACACAGAATGCACACGTACATCATAAAACAGTATGTGTATATGCATGTAGCTACACACTGTAGCTACGATCAACTGTGTGCCAAGTGGGGAGCTTACTCGTTGATGTTCCCTTTATCAGTTGTCCATTTGCCTATATTAAAATATAGTATACAAAATATCACATTAATACACTATTTCACAGTTACTAAGCTCCTCCATCAACCTCACCTGTATTTGCTTGGCGATGTCTTCTGAGAACAAGGGCTCTTTGGGTGTGGGTGCATCTTGTTTAGCAGCTTCATTACTTGCCACACCACTACTCCTACTCTCCTCAAATTTCTTCATCTCCTTGAGGAGATCATTGGTCCAGGTGTATACCTCTGAAGGAATATAATGTTCCTTGTCATAAAGAGTTTCAATCTGAGCAACAACTACTTTGTGCTCCTGTCCTCTGCTTTGGCAGGCATTAAAGTATTCACTTAAAGCATTTCGAATTTTTGCATTCCTTTCCTCCTCTGTCTTCCACATATCATTGTCTTCATTCTCAGTTAGTCTTTTCAACCGCCGATGAAGTGCCGGATAAGGGGAGTCTGGACATTTGTCACGCTCAGGCTGATCATCATTTGCTGTTACACCACTAGCTGTAGTAGCATTAGCTACAGAAACAAAACATATGATGGAATCCACATCGTTTACAAGCCAGCAATAATTTGTTTCTAAATGTGGGACTTACAGGTTGCTGTCATCTTCAGTTGCCTTGTTTGTGGAGCACGTGCCTATTCAACAAAATATAAAGATACATGACATTAGATGTTCCTGTGAGTTAGCTATACCCAAACCTCAGTCTCACTTGTTGTATTTGTTCAGCGATATCTTTTAACTCAACTGAATGCAACACCGAGCAGAGTTTCGTCCATGACACGTCCTTGCAGGATTCAACCCACTTTTGCAGAACGGCAGTAACACAGTCATTCAGAGGGGTATCTTTTGCCTGAACGAGCTCCCGAACACAGGCTTCCTGGCCAAGGCCCATTCCAATTCGTATCCATTTTGAAGCCATCTTGCTTAAGCCATCTTTGCTTAAGTAATTGGTTAAAACGTCCATGTGAACAACGTCATCAGGACTGGATGACGCCATTGCTGATCCCTAAAACAAAAGAGACATCATCAACAAATTCAGTTCATCCATCACTAATAAGCAAGTTAGCTAGATCATAGCTAGATATAGCTAGCTGGTTCGCAAGTGATGAGCCTAACCCAGCAATTTTTGTAAAAGTATAGCTAAATAGAGGGCTTTCCAAAGATGATGTACTTTGAGATGTGATCCGAAATGACACAAAAACTGTCTTGGACATTGACGGGCTGGCCACTCACGGTTACACCTTAGATTCTATATACTCCTTGCCACTATTATATACAAAATAGAAGCAAATATTGTGCAAGCACAGCCGTGGTAGGCAAAACAGACGTTGCAAACGCTCGCGCTGGTGCCATCAGTTGAGTAGCTACCTATCCTCCTGCGAACAGAATTCGCGTGCTTGCCAAGAACAAGAGTATGGCACGCAAGAATGATCTGGAAGACAGTTTGTTAGCCTCCAAAGACTGCAGGACGAAGAATGGCAGTCTTTAAGTCATTGCATGCTAACTTGCAACATACCCAAGTTACATTCTCTAGCAGAACAGTAATCCATTAAGCTATCTGATGTGTCAAGGAAAGCGGACATCATTGAAGAATCATCTGCATGGCAGAATGTGGCTGTATTCGTTGTCCAGACAAAACCGCGCCTCTTGATTTGACTGGCCTCACCTACATCACTGAAGATGTCAGAACCAAGTACCAGTGTCTTACAGGATTCGCTCCTCTAGGAACTCAGCACTAGTGGCATTCCGATTCGTACAGTGTTCGGGGGAACGTGAAGTTTGTTTCTCCAATGTATAAGCATACCCCAATTCCGCCATTTTGTTACAGGACCGTATATATACACATCTAGTCTCGCAAAGCCAGTTGCATTCTCCAGAACAGCGGAACATGTTTCCATGTCGTATATACACAGCACCTCATAGCTAAACCCAGCATAGTTAGCTAAATGATAGAACTGATTCTCGCTAGCTATAGCTTATGGCCGAACATAAGTGCAATTAGACAAATACAAAGACAGTCCCTACAGAATCAGTGTGTATCAGTATAGCTATCTAAAAAGTAAACAAACTGGAATATGAAACATTTCCATTAAGAATTTTAACGGATTTAGGAATGTCCGAGAAAGCATAGAAACAAGTGGCGACATCTCAGTACTTTGACTCATCACATTTATTTGAGGATCAGAAGTTCTAAATCCCTTGCAGAGTGGTCCTGAGTGCACTCTAGGCAATTTACGACTTCTAATCCTCAAATAAATGTGCGCAGCCATCGACAATTCCACAGCTACGTAAAGCACTGCTACAAAGATTTCACCCTTTCAACTACTACAAGACTAGGGTGCGGCATCAATAATCGGACACCAGATCTCGATGGTAACGCTTTCCCTTCGCTCGATCCGTGGTACACTTATAGGGCAGAGGTATTTAAGAAGATACACAGCCTCGGAGTCACATAGGCCGTTCCACTCACATGTTATAGCAGCAAATGCGAAGTTTCCGAAGTAACATAAAATCGGTCGGAAGTCATCCAAATTTGGTCGGTGCCTCATACACTGCAACGTGAGAAGATTTGTTCTCCTTTACCTGCTACTCAGATAGGTACACTCATGTCCTACTCACATCGGAAGATTTGGACGAAATCGTTTCATAGGCACGAAGCAGCACTACCTAGAACAGGAAGTGTCGGGGTCGTCAAAAATCGACAGCTTTCTGAAGCATCCCTGTGCAGGATTTTGAATTTGCGACTTCTCGGTGCCCGCAATTTGCGTTGACTGCCCTTGTCCTTTGGTTCTGAGTGTGTTGGGAGCCACTGTGTGCTAAAGCGCTTCGATCGTCCCTCGAGGTATGCATATGCATGCACATACAGCACACGCATACCTAACTCACATAGTTGTGGGTTAGGTCGCATTCCATAACAAGGTCACAGTGCATTTATAAAGCTTCCAGACTACACTGTAGAGCCATGACACCAATACAACTATCCATGACTGTTCTTTCGCAGACATGGCTGGCTGTGCTTCACTTCGTGTTGCCAGCCACACTTCATTGCAATCACGCATTGCAAGACCCCACACCAAAGCAGCTGTGAACGTGCCCTTTGTAGGTCCATGTCGTCCTCAAACCTACTGAGGATACAGCAGCCTCAGCATGGAAAAGGCGTGTGAAGCCGTGCTGTCACACAAACTTAGCGCACGTTTGGCAGCTGAGGAGTATGGAGTTCCCAGATCTACTTTGAATGATAAAGTGTCTGGGAAAGTTCCTGTGCAGGCCAAAAGTGGAAGGAAAGCATACCTCACTGATGAGGAAGAGGACAGACTGGTTGAAGTTTTGGTTGGGTGTGCATCCGTGGGTTATGCAAATCACGCAGAGATGTGCTGGCAATTGCACAGCAAGTTTTCAATGCCCGCAAACCTTATCGTGATGTGGAGCTGACAAAGGGGTGGTGGGATAGATTCTGTAAATGACACCTGGAGATGTCGCTTAGGCAAGCAGAGCCACTTTCGTATGCCAGAGCAGCTGCCAATAACCCAAAAGTCATTGAAGCATACTTTGACTTGCTGGAGCAAACAATTGAAACAAATGGCCTTGCACATCGTCCAGGGCAAATATTCAATTGTGATGAAACAGGAATGCACATGACCCATAAGCCACCAAAAGTGGTTGCAGGTGTGGGCCAGAAACATCCGTACACTGTCACTTCAGGGGATAGAGCGCATATTACCATAATGGCCTGCGCTAGTGCAAGTGGCTACAGCATTCCTCCGATGGTCGTCTTTGATCGGAAACACCTGCAGCTGGAAATGACCATGGGAAAAGTTCCAGGCACTTCTTACGGCTTATGAGATAGTGGCTGGATGAATGCGGAGCTATTTCAGCAGTGGTTCCAGAACCACTTTCTGGTGCATGCTCCTTCATGTCGACCTCTGCTGCTCTGCCTAGATGGGCATTCCTCCCACTACAATCTGAGCACCATACACATGGCTGCAGATGAAGGAGTCATTCTCTTCTGCTTGCCTCCGCATACCACGCATTTGCTGCAGCCTCTGGACAACGGTACATTTTCTTCACTAAAGGCAAACTGGATGCAAGAGTGCCAGCAGTTCTACACAAAGAACCCTCGAAAAGTCGTGACACGACGTAACTTTATGCAGATTTCTCAACCAGCTTGGGTGAAGGGCATGGCATTGTCCAATGTAATTGGATGCTTTCAGGCTGTAGGAGTTTATCCTGTTGATCGAAGAGTTGTACTGACGCATCTGGAGACTCCTGGTAATCCTCTTTCACTCAAACCCACACCCTTCGTGCCATTCTGCACCCCAAGAAGAAATACATCTGCAATTCCACCATCTACCGAGTCACCTCCACACACTCCATTCTCCAGGGTGGAGATGGAGTACTTTCATTCATGCCTGATAGAATCAACTGATGCGCGATATGCTCTGTGGCTGCAAACATTCCACCCACAAGTTACTGGACATGCTACAGCACACGAAGATGTGCTGGATATCATCCTTCGGCGGCCAACTCCTCCAGCACAACACAAGCCACCTCAGGTACACGGCAGTGCTCACGTCCTCACCAGTGAGCACTGCATGCAAGCGCTGCAAGACAGGGAAGAAAGGAGGAAGAAGACAGGGAGGATGAAGCAGGAAGAAAAGGAGCGCAAAAGGATTGAATGCGAAGAGCGCAAGAAAGTGAAGGAGGCATCAAAGATGAAAGGTACAGATTAATGATTATTGTGTGGCTAAATCCACCCTTTAACATATTTAATATAAATTGATCTGCCTCACCATAGTATGGTCTGGTGTGCTTACTTCATTACAGGAAGACAACCATGGCATCCACACAATGTCATACAACCAGCAACCACTGCACAGCAGTTCAGCCCAGAAGAGATACGCTTGTGCAAAAGGAGGATGGAGGAAGGCTATGACTTACCCGATCCACGCTATAGGCTGTGGCTGGCAAGTGTCACTGCGGAATCCGGTTCCATAGCTGCATCTACCATCCACCCAGCAGCAAAGGACATCTCTCCTCCATCTCCATCTGATTTGGAGTCGGTTTGCCAAGCTGGAAGGTGTGAGCATCCAAAGGCAAGGAAGTGGGTTCAGTGCGACTATTGTCCGCTGTGGTACCACTGCCTTTGCGCCGGGATAGTGTACAGAAGTGCCATAGACAAAAAGTATAAGTGTCTTTCTTGCATCCAGGCTTGACAACATCTACGCAATTCACTATAGTATGCCATACATCACTGCTATTTTCACTGTCGCCATTTTACCCATTCCTATTTTGATGACCCCGACACTTCCTGTTTTAGGCAGTGCTGCTCCGTGTCTGTGAAACGATTTCGCCCAAATCTTCCGATGTGAGCAGGACTTGAGTGTACCTATCTGAGTAGCAGGTAAAGGCGAACAAATCTTCTCGCGTTGCAGTGTACGAGGCGCAGACCAAATTTTGATGGCTTTTGACCAATTTTATGTTACTTCGGAAACTTCGCATTTGTTGCTATAACGTGTGAGCGGAATGGCCTATCTGACTTCAAGGCTGTGTACCTTCAAATACCTCTGCCCTATAAGTGTACCATGGATCGAGCGAAGGGAAAGCGTTACCGTCGAGATCTGGTGTCCGATTATTGATGCCGCACCCTACCCTTCGACTATTCTAGAAATACAGTACGGCGATTACACAGCTATCATTTGACGCAATTTTGCAGATACCTTTGACAATTCTGAATGTGCAGATGCCCTTAAATGAATCCGCGGATACCCTTTGATGATTCTGTAGATAATCTGCGGATTACCAATGCGGCGAATCCGCAGATGTTGTAAAGTTTCTTGTGACATGTACCGTAGCATGGCATTTAACAGAGTGGAGTAATATTAATGTCACCCCCAAATAACCCACGTGTGGCCTGTCATTTGTGCCAACATAAGGGTCAGCCCCCAGGGTGCATTAAATGTGGCGTGTGCACGTGGCAGGCCACACACACTTAGGCCACTGTCCTCCTGGCATGCAACGCACAGCACAAGTGAGGTGCCCATGTATATACGCAGCACGT
>MKWU01007112.1_pt1 | contig 10926 bp, 11 predicted proteins | sample 809101 | NCBI WGS metagenome assembly MKWU01 (sample SAMN05860141, study PRJNA318959) | sponge metagenome | host: Aplysina aerophoba | place: Slovenia: Piran, Adriatic Sea, Gulf of Piran | collected 2013-05-07
CTCTTAGCAACCACCAATTGGCATTTCCCACACTCATCAGGTAGAAGCATGTTAAAACATGTTAACCTTAGCCGGTGCCAGGTACTCTCTGCCCTACTAACCTTCTGATCACTCGCGCGTGCACACAGGTGTTAGACATATTGAATTACACAGAAAGCAGATGCAGCTTTATACATGCAGGACATTAGTATGACATGAATCAGGTGCACACATAGCATATATTGAACCCTGCCAGAAAATCCCACTATTGTAAAATATGGAGGTTTCAGAGCACACTTGTGAGGGATACTCCAATGCCACGTTACCCTGTTCACCAGCATCCTACACTACAACAATTATGAGGGTGAAAGTTTGATGCAATGGCAAATGATGAAGAATCAAACTGTCTCATCAAACTGCATGGATTAGTGCTGATGTTGGGGTTATGTTTACATTGCAATTTTGCATTCCCTGTATATTTGCCTTCTGTCCATTTCTGTGGCTACTACAATACAATACAGCAACCAGTCACGCCTGCTCTTCATACAATGCAACAAACATCAGGGTGAGTGCTGCAGGAACAGATGAGCCTGCTTCTGCTGCAGGAACTATTTATGGATGCATACTCATTTATTATGCACACTACATATTACATAACAATCATGTGTCTGGACTTCTCATATTACTACATTTTACATAATACAGGTAGACCAGACTCTAGCTTGCTTGAGGCATGGACACTCGCTCTATGTTTAGGACACATATAAACGTATCTGGTAGCCATTATTCAAGATTCATAAGGTCTGTGTTTGAAGCAATACACAATGCATCCCCCTGCACAGTCCTTGACCTGCCAAAGGACCCGGGAGTGATGTCTTGAAGGAAGGAATGTTAGTAGAATAGGACATGGGTACAACCTTTGCTGGTCCTAATTGTCAACACTACATGCTGGCCATTCCACCTATAGTGGTTATGGCCTCTGTTATTAAGCCACTCCCTCTAAAACCTCACAGAGTGTGCTACAGCTACAGTACACAACAACACACCGTGTCATCCCAAGACATTTCATCTACACCAGTCTCAAACAAAGCTTCAAACTCCGGGTTGACGCGCTCCTGGAAGAAGGATGGATGCACAGCAGAGTAATGCTTGATGTCAGGGGTATGTGACCTTTTTCTACCCAAAGTAGGGCTGCGTAACGAGCCTTGATCATGCCAGCAAGCAGCAATTTGTTGATGTATACAGAAGCAGGATGCGCCACGTAGAAGATCAAGGGCAGTCTCAAGCGATCTGGACACTTGTATAAGTAGGCAGCGTCTGAAAGAGAAGAGAATAGGTCGAACAGTGTAGCTGTTGCTGCGCAACGACCGCTTACAGCCACTGCGCACCGCACTGACCTGCGATGCCAGAGAAGACGGCTTCATCGAGGTCGTAGGTGTTGAGGAAGTAGTCTCTCATTTGCCTGAAGGAGGAGGGAAGGCATAAGAGTCAGCTAGCTTGCGTAAGCTAAAAAAGAACGGAACCCAAAAGGTCACGCAGTCACGTAGGTGGCAGACGTCAGTGGAGTATCCATGCTGAGCAATGCTGCTAAATACTGGCGACGTAAGAATCTACGCGTCGTCAGCTGTGTGCATGTAGCACGCCCCTTTCTTTCTCACTATCCCTCTTACTTCTTAGTGCACTTGCTCAGGTTGCATTGCAGGAGAGAGGTAAGATTGTACTTCTTAGCTGCGTATGGCTGGACCTTCTCCATGACGAAGGGCTCGAAGTCGAGTTCGAAGTAACGCTCTGACTGGTACTATGTAGTTGCTGGCACACGTATGATCGTACAGCATGAGGGCTCACAGCGGAAGACCATTTATAGCTTCCTGACTCTAATTAAATTAGGGCCCTACACGGCCAAAAACGCAACTCGGCGCTTGTTGGGACGGTCTAGCTGGCCAGACTAAAACGGTCTGAAGAGCCTGCGATCGTTTCCGATATCGAAAGTTTTTGGCCGTGTATTAACAAAATGGCCGCCGTTATCTCGTACTCGTCAATACGAAGTAACCTAGTTTACTTGGTAAAGAACCTTTCTGTTGACCTCCTTCGTCCTGTTATGATGGAATTGAAACTTACCACTCAAGATGAACACGACAAGTTGGCCGATTGTCGATTGTCGCAGCAGGAAAAGGCGGAGAAGCTGCTGATTTCCATTTTACCGCGTAAAGGAAAGCTCGGAGTTGAAGTGTTTGTGAAGTGTCTCGTCTGGTCAGGTCAGCTGGAAGCTGCAAGGAAGATTTCGGTTCCGGAAAATGTCATAGAGCGATACCTTTCTGAGTGCCCTCACGAGAGGTCACGTGAACCGGGTGTGTCGATTAACTGTCCTCAAGGTACACACACACACACACACACACACACACACACACACACGCACGCACACACACACACTGCACCCCTTCTTGTATATGCATGCTGTTACGTAAAGCTATAGTACCCATTCACGTTTTGCAGGAACACTAACTCTATACACTTCTCCTCCCTATACTGTTTGCCAGTTGGAGGTCCGGTGTTTGTGCTGTATGCCTCAGAACATGAAGGCGACAGGTGTGAGACGGTGAACAGGTTCGTCCGCTACCTGTCCTGTCTGGGTGTGGGGTGCGTGTGTGACCTAAACGAGCCAGGAGCAATTCACATTCAGGACTGGTCGGCATGGGTGGCAGAGAAGATGAGATTGTGTTGCGAGAGTCACGGGCATGTTTTAGTTGTCAGCTGTGTTACACTGGCCCGGTCGCTACAGAGTGGAGTCAGCCAGGATGTGCACATGAGAAGAGGGAAGTTCAACTCGCTTGCAATCGCAAACCTTCTGGCACAAGATGGCATCATTCGTCGTAGCATACCCGTGTTTCTCCACAGCTCCAAGACACCAGACTGTGTACCTGTGTGCTTGCAAGGCAAGACAAGCTTTGCTGTAAACATTCACAAGTTCCACACAGAACTTGCAGGCAACACGTCTACAGAAAAGGTCAGACAGCTGGCTCAGCTGCCCTGCTTTAGGGATCTGTATGATCTGAGCACTTACTTGGTGGGGTCCCATGGAGGGAAGAGTGTGCCTGCAAGCAGGAGTCCACCCACAGCGAGAGGTGACTACCTGACAGATGGTGACCTGAGGACTGTAGCAGAAGGGATTGGAAGGGATTGGAGGGTATTGGCAGAGAAGTTGTCCGTCAATGAGACCGTTCTGCGGAGTGTTATGAGGGAATACCCTAATCATGACGTCGAGCAGGGCTACAGGATGCTGTTGGCTTGGCGTGATGAGCGGGAGGGAACCGTGAGGGATCGGCCTTTGGGCTCACTTAGGCATGAGTTGAGGGGCTCACTACACAGGAGCAACTGGGACGAGTTGGCTGAACAGCTCTAATGCTTGCCTGCATGGCCTACATGGCCTGCTGCATGTGTTTTCTGTATACATGTACAGCTGCACAGCATGAATACTCTCATATGACCATGATGTTGTCACACACTGCTTGCTGTTCATTAATTACTATAAGGTTTTGTAATATGACTGCATTCCAGTTCAGGCACATAATAATAATTGCATGTGAACATGCTATAGTATTTACATACATTAATATGCACATGTATATACTGTATAATTTTATTATAATTATATATAATTATATATGACCATTACCCAGCTATACGTATACTGTTCGTTGTGCAGAGGGTACAGTATTGAATGACTCTGGCCATGAATGTACAAGAGCTGAATTGCATGTGCTCAATATTAATATTCATATTGGATTATTAATTACACATAACATAATATAATCATAAATATAACTTTTATAGGCAAGATATACTGTATACGCAATGACTTATTTCCATATGTATACATATATACGTGTGCATAATGACAACACAGACAACCAGAATCATGCAAGAATAGAATGACAAACGAGTGTAAGTTCTCAAAGAGTACAGCGTCTACGGCTTTGAGCAGAGAAGCATGTTAGCCCAGAGAAAGCTTGAGACAAAATTTACAAAGGACTGAATGTGGCACTGCTCTGCCTCAACATGGGGATGGAGCTCCCCAGGAGGTACGCCAGGAGGCTTCCGGTACACAATGTCCACAGTCTGCAGAACAAGTGAACACCAGTTAGCATGTTACATACAGAATGTTCAACACACTCCACCCCCAACATACACATTCCATGCACTGTACAGTAGACACAGTGTGTGTCACAGCAGATGTATCATTGGTATCAGTGTAATGGCTTGTGCGTTGCGACTGTACATACTTTATATCTAGTCTAGCTCGCTAGCCCCTCTCTACCTTCAGGTTCTTACCCACTATTAGGTACTGCATATGGTGCGCATACAGAGGTGGAGAGGGGCTAGCAAGCTAGGCTGGTACATGTAGGTAAATAGACACTGTATCTCAGCCTTACTTGAGACTTGGCCTTCCCATTTGTAGTGACCAGAATGAGCATGTCTGTCCACAGGGGGTTGATGATAGCCTGGCAGTGGAGACAGAAGCACAATACAACAATTTTTGCTTCTCGCACAATGTACATGACCACACACACATGTACAACACAGTACATACACGTATGTACACAGTGTACACACACACATCACACACTACACACTACACAAGTTACTCATGTACTGTACGTGACCACCCACCCACCCCCCTGCCTAGCCCCATACACAGTACAGTAAGATCAACATATCAAGGACTAGTAGACCAACAATGCCCTCACCGTGAATGTGCAGCCAGTAACACTGTCTACACATGAGCGCACATCGCTGGCATACTTCTTCTCCAACAAGCTGAGCAGGCCGGAGGTGAGAGGGATGGGAATGAATGCACAAGAGAACATACATACACTTGTTAGAGAACTACTGTACAACCAGCAGTTGTGTGCGCAAACAGTGTCGAGGGTAGGCACGTTTGGTGAGTGACGCACCAACAATCTGCCAGAACCTGTCCACAGTGAGGTGAGAGGTGGACTGGCCTACACAACATCTGGCTGGCTGCGCCACTGACACAACTGGAGCTCGCTATACGCTCATGCTCACACCAGTGGTGTGCGCCCAGGCTCGCACAACGTGCATGGCACAGCAGAGCCTTAGACTATTCGGATAGTATTACATCACAAGTCAACAACCACAGTCACATCACCGTCAGGGCTCTGTGCATCTAGGAACAAGCTCTTTGGGCCCAGGGGGATGGTTAAGGGAAGTGCAATGTACCCAGGCAGGCAGGGGGTCTGGGGATCTCACCCTTCGAAAAACTTAGTACGTAACATTTTAGGGCTCTCTCTGTGTAGGTACGTACTCCAACAGGTACCAACGTATGTACTCCTCAGTGTGTACTGCAGGCAAGAGCTTTCCTTTCTCTCTTCTCTTCTTGTACAGTGTGTGTGTGGCAATCATTCCCACATCACCTGTGCTGCCCACCTCACAATGGACTTGTACCACTGCTGTTTTCTGCCAAGCAAGTGCTTCAGTGCAGGGTCAAAGGTCACCAGTGGCACTCGCTGGACCAAGGCAAGCATTTCGTCCATTTCATGGTAACTGAGTGCACCTGTAAGCTAAGTATGTGAGTGGAATGTGTGTGGGGGCGAGTGGGGGGTGGGGGGGGTAGGTGATCAGTGAATTGATGCATTCAGCGGGGTCTTGTGTACCAGTCTGTTACACACAACTGCTCTGCTTCATGGTCACACATAATACTCTATACAGCATGCAAAACAATTTCAGTGCTAATCCCAAAACATGTAGAGTTCAAGTTTATTTATGTAAGGGAGAATAGCACGATAGTGAGGCGGAAAATGGCCATCAACTAACTCTGACTCCCTCCACACTTCCAACTGCATGTTGTTCAGTGCTGTGTTGCCACAACCAACAGCCCATCACAGTGTGCAATCATACTCACTTCTACCTCTGTCCTTCCAGGTGTTGGGCCGTAGAGGAGCTTCTTCCAGAGAAACTCCGTCCTCAAGTGCCTCTGGAAGTCGATCAGCTTGCTCTCCATGGACTGAAGGAGGCGGACATGTAGGTTCATGAGAGCACAGGCAGTGTCAGACTCCTGTAGGAGGGCAGGGAGGTGGGGGCGTGACATGTGAGAGGTCGTACATGCTTCAGATAAAGCGTGCAGGTGCATGTCCCTGTGTGTGTCCGTGTGTGTGTGTGTGTGGGTGGGTGTGTGTGTGTGTGTGTGTGTGTGTGTGTGTGTGTGTGCGCATGTGTGTGTGTGCGTGTGCGCATGTGTGTGTGTGTGTGTGTGTGTGTGTGTGCGTGTGCGCATGTGTGTGTGTGTATGTATGTGTGTGCGCATGTGTGTGTGTGTGTGCATGTGCATGTGTGTGTGTGTGTTTGCACATGCTTAAGTAGAGCTCACAGGCTGGCAGTAATCTGCCACAAGGTTGCTAACAGTCTTTGAAGGAAACGCCTCAACCTGATGGACAATCATTATAAAGAAGTGGAGCTGTGCCTTACAATGCACCAAAACGGCATCAACATTGTATCCAGGGAAGACATCACGTCCAAAGTCGAGATTCAGGGCCGCGGCACAGGATTCCCAAAGAAGACAGAGCGTGGACTCCTCCCCTGCATCGTTGCAGACATCCAGTGTGCGCATGCCAAAGGAAGCAGAGTGGACAAGCACATGTCTGTAGAGGTGCGACTGAGCTGCCGGATCCAAGTCAAGGAACTTCACTACACCTACAGAAGCAAGACAATAGAGCATGTGGGTGATACAAAACTATAGACATGATGATATGGTGTGACACTATGGCGCTGAGCTAAACAGGTACATACGTACGTATGTTATTGAGCAATCATGAAGCAAGGAGAGCAAAGTACAGTGAGACGTTTCACCTTCGAGGGTCTTCGTCAGTTACAACAGATTTGTGACTGACAAAGGAACCTCAAGGTGGAACTGTCTCACAGTAATTTGCTCCTTGGTCAGTTTGTACGTGACTGGTCTCCAACAACATACCCATTCAATAATACATGTATTCTATTACCATAGAATGCTGGACACTCCTTTTCAGGCAACATGATACCCTTGAAGTAGAAGTCCATGTACATACCCCTACGTACCTATGTAAGTAATCCCTACACTAGATTCTAGTTCCAAACAGCAGTTACATGACTTCTTGCTACCACTGCATGCCCCATGTTGTAAGGGAGCAAGCTAAAGCAGAAGAGAAGAGTCCCATGAGCCCTTCATCAACATTTGCACAGAAGATTATACCATTCTGATGGTTAACACAGTACACTTCACACTAGGGTCATGAGCTGCAAGCTGGCCATGTAAAACAACACAAACCAACTCTACCCCTTAAACAAATATGCATTCATGCTCACTCTCAGTTCATGCTAACCAAAGAAACAGTCAATTCAGACATTTCAGTAGCTTTCAGCTGCTGTCTCATCAGTGATAGAGCTGAATGCCTGTACATACTGTACACACTAAACACTGAAACTGTGCATACTAATAAGGCTCTAATGCTGTATTCATATTCATGTGAGCAGTTGAACCTTATAAGTACAGCAGTATTCCACTGAACAAGAAGGTTTTACATCTGTGGCCGGTACTCACTGTGAAGAAGCCTTGTTCTAATGTACTTGGGAGGTTGCTGGTTTTCCTCGTAGAAACTGCAAAGGAAACCAGTGGCATCTAATCCCGGTGGTGCTGTTGTCTTCCCAGTGAATATTTGGTGGAGAAATTGTACGTGAAAGTCGTACGAAAATGAGTGAAGGTGAGTTGCATCTTTAAGCCTGGCACACTCCTCTGGGAATGACCCTGAGATGCTAGAAACCTCACGCAAGTCCCTCTGATAAGCAGCTACCCGTGAGCGCTCCAGGGATAACACCCGAATGGTGAACACATTCTGGTCTGCTGTTAACTCGGCCAGAAGAATGCCTCCTTCCAATGCTCGCTGCATTGTGCACTGGGACTGGCTAGAACACTGTGTGTCTCTCACAGACCCACTCTCGACAATGTGAACAAACATCAAGCGGGTCTCAAGATACATGAGGTACCTTGCCATGAAAGCTTCTTCGAACTTGCTCGCAAAAAAGCAGTCCTTCATGGATTGGTCGAGGATGGGTGTAGAGCAGAGATGGATGAGGCGTGAGAGGTCCTTCACTGTGTCAAGCCTGCGGCTTGGCACTGGCATGCGGGCGTGCTCCTTTCTTTGGTACCATGCATTGAAGGCCTTATCAAGGGTCTTGCTTCTCTGCTCCGCCTTCCAATTGTCAATAGCTATTGCCTCCAACTGCTTCCCATGTCGGAAGACCAGGTTACCCACCGGAGGGAGGGTGGGAACATTGACTGCATCCAGGTACGCCTCCTCCACCGATATAGGTATGTTCCTCCCACTCTCCAAGGGAACCTAACACAAAGAACATGATGTGCATAAAATTGTTTCGCCTTTTATAGTTACACATTACTCTGACGCTTCATGCACTTATCCCCAGCCAGAACTACAGACACGCATGTACCTACCTACCTATTATTGGTGCAGCTCATTTACTGTACGTACACACAAGGTGAGCTCTGATGCCCACACTTATTAAATGAGCAACAGCTCAGGATTAACCTGATAAACAGGTACCAGAGATACAGATTCGTCACAAACAGGTGACAGAGGAGAATTCGTCAAGCTGTACACCGTGTACACAATTCTGAAGCACAGATATATGCATTGGTTTCCACAGCCACAAATCCCTCATCTGGCCTCCTTCCTATCTCCTTCCCTCTGTCATTCTATTCCCTTGCATTCTACTACGTACTAACCCCCTTCTTACCTCTTTGATGGGAGGCACCTCATTTCTGGTCAGGGACACCAAACCACTGTACTGTCTGCAGTGGTTGACCGCTTCCTACAATGAGCACAACAGATGGCCATCACACCTATCTACGTATACACTATTATCACACCTGCTGCTATGACAGTTACAGTAAACATGCTTAATTAATCAAGGTTGAGAACTCATATCCACGGCAACCATTTTTGAATTTCAATCACGTCCCATTTTAGTGCTTCAAACACTTTAGGCCCTCCCCTTACACTAGTCCATGGGTTAATTTCTCCACTGTCAGCGTGGCTGAAGAGGCCCATCTTCTGAAGGAGAATATGCTGGAGGAGACCCATTCTGAGCTGCAACCACTCCAGATGGCGCTGTGCATCGGCCGTTAAGGCTGACCAGACATCATCAGAAAGGTTGTATACGTACATGTCAACCTACACACACGTGACAGCGTACACACCACTATGAACAAAATGCACAGTTGACAACAGATTCAGTGGTTATGCACATACGTAGACCACGGCAGCAGCGTATGTATGTATTGCAAACCATGACAAGCAAATATTGCATGCCCAGCAATATTGAATACAGGCGATAGGATTTGTAAGGCTGAAAAGAATCCTTTGTGGCTAGGGGTAGACATGTTAAATCTATTACCGGACTTCACTAGCCAAAACTGATTGACAATTGCCAAACGTTTCGACAACCATGCAGTTGTCTTCATCACCGCCACTGATTTAACATTTGTAAAGCTGTCTACGACTCTTACCTGCTTCACATTTGTCAGCACAACCACTAGCCTCTGGCGAGGCACGAAAACAGTCTTCTCCACTGCGATGCTCTGGAAAGGAACTGCCAACTTTGTAACAATCTTCTTGGAATCCAGGGGGTGGAACAACTGGACGGGTCGTCGCGTGTTAGGGTCCATCCATGGCAAGTTGGAGTGGCTGCCTTCGACAAAGGGCTTTCTAGCTTCCTGCCACTGCCGAATGCAGTACCCAACAACAAGAACTTCCTGGTCGCTCTCTTCCACAAGATCAACTTGTTTGAATGTGCCTTCCGTTGACGAGTATTGGAATGCTCGTGTACAGAATTCCCAGCAGTTCTGTGGGATGAGACTGATGAGGGAGGTTGTGAGTCTGGCTGCATCGTAGCCTGCAAGGAGCTGACCAGACCAGTGACGAACGCCAGTGGAGTGGGACGAATGCATCTTCCGCAAAACTTCAATTAGGTGTGTGCTGTAGCTGAGAGTGAGCTGCCCATGCGTTCCGCTCTCTGCCATCTGTTGCTGCTCGATCTTGGCCTGCTGCAGCCTCTCCTCTAACTCCTTCTCCTTCCATGTCTGATGCACATGAGAGGCTTCAAGAGCAGCTACAACTTCTTCATCTTCCTCTCCTGCCAAAAGTGCTTTGGCAACATTATCAGCAATAGATATAGTGTCATGTTTCGACCTTACTGGAAGGTCGGAAACTGCCATAGCCCGCTCTGGTACTGTGAGTGTGAAGTCTAAACTTGTTTCCAAATCTCCAACAGACATGAGTGGGCGTCGGAGAGTATAACTGCTTTCAAAGGTACTGGATGGACTATGAGGACTGGAAGGCAGAGAGGGAAGATTCTGGGGATCTTGCATAGTTATTGGCGATGGAAGGAGAAACAACTCCAGGAAGCAAGTGTAAAGGGCGTCATCATACACAGCGTTGAGCCTAGCCTCCAACTCCGGGATGGCCACATTCCCATGCTCCCATATGGCAATGGAGAAGGCAACATCTGAGGGCTCCTTCCTGCTCAGTAGCTGTTCCATGTCCTCTTTGGTCCATAAACCTGAAGGCTTGGGTCGTGTGACCCCGGGACAGAACGGAATCTCTTTTCCTGATGAGTCACACAAGGTGACAGCCATGAGACCCAAACCTACGAATAACCACAGGAATGAACAGGAGCTGGGTGGCTGGGTATATAGAAGCAGTGCAGCTGTGTGCAAATTTCAAGTGCTAACAGCATCAGTGTGTGCGTACCCAACAGGGTGTTCAACACATGCATGCATGGATGAGAGTGGAATAGTGTAAAGTACTTTTGAATGTGATTCCAGCAATAAACTGCATAGGTATAAGGCTCGCAGACTCCCAAACTAAATTTTACAGAGTG